>ERZ842401.1301-NODE-1301-length-36077-cov-20.202765_pt1 | contig 36077 bp, 34 predicted proteins | sample MGYA00521270_ERZ842401 | MGnify/ENA primary metagenome ERZ842401 (study PRJEB31892, sample SAMEA3878208) | bioreactor metagenome | biome: Moose rumen | place: Sweden | collected 2011-10 | study: EMG produced TPA metagenomics assembly of the PRJEB12797 data set...
GATTTACAGGCTGGAGTGAAATTCAAGAAAGAAAACTTTTGCAAATTCTTGATGACTTAAACAAAAATAATGTTTATTTTGCACTTTCAAATGTTCTTGAACATAAAGGTAAAGAAAACCTAATTTTGAAAAATTGGGTTAAAGAAAATAAATACTTTGTTTCATATATTTCTAAAGATTATTCAAACTCAAATTATCATACGATTGACCGCAATAAGAATTCTACAGTTGAAGTTTTAATAACAAATTACAATCCTCAATCCATTGCACAAGAAAATTTTACTTTAAAGTTGGCATAAAATGCGATACATCGGCAATAAAGAAAATATATTGGAAAATATTTATAGCATTTTACAAGCAAACAGCGTAAGTGGAGAGACATTTTTTGACTTCTTTGCAGGTACTACAAATGTTGGTCGATTTTTTAAGTCAAAAAATTATCAAGTTTCATCTTCGGATATTCTTTATCTTTCGTATTGTTTGCAAAAAGCCTATATTGAAAACAATGAAGAACCGAAATTTGAGAAATTATTAACTTCACTTCCAACGCAGAATACAGAGAACCTATTTTCTTCTCCACTTGAAACTGTTGCAAGTTATCTTAATTCATTAGAAGGAGTCGAAGGTTTTATTTATAAAAATTACACTCCAACGGGGACAAAAGACCTTCAACAACCACGAATGTATTTCATTGACGAAAACGGCAAAAAAATTGATGCAATTCGTCTCAAAATTGAGGACTGGAAAAATGAAAATTTGATTTCAGAAAATGAATATTTCATTTTACTTGCATGCCTTATTGAAACGATTGGATTTTATTCAAATATTGCAGGTGTTTATGCAGCTTTTCATAAAACATGGGATTTTAGGGCATTAAGACCATTAGAATTGAGAACGATTCAATTTGTGGATAATGGAAAAGATAATACGGTTTATAATGACGACAGTATGGACCTTCTTGACAAAATAAATGTAGACATTTTGTATCTTGACCCACCATATAATGAACGGCAATATGCCCCGAACTACCATATTTTAGAAACAATCGCAAAATATGATGAACCAAAATTGCGTGGTGTTACAGGAATGAGAGATTATTCTTCTCAAAAATCACGATTTTGTAATCCTACAACTGCTTTAGAAGATTTGGATAAAATTGCTAAAGAAGCGAAGTATAAATTCCTTGTACTAAGTTACAATTCAGAAGGAATAATGCCAGCTGAAAAAATCATTGAAACTTTGAAGCAATATGGGAATGTAAAACTTGAACAGTTTGAATATGCAAGATTCAAGAGTAATAACAATGGACTTGCTCGTACTAAAAAAACAGTTTTTGAACAATTATATATCTTAAAGAGAGAGGCGTAAAAATGAATTTGTGGATTTTAACAGAAGAACGACCTAAGAAAGAAGTTTTGAAAATGATTTTTGAATACTTCGCAAAAGATCAAAATTGTGGATTCTTTGGCGATTCAATCCGTATTATCCCTCTTTTGAATAAAGATAAAACATTCTCATTTACTTACGAAGTAATTGGTTTCAAATGTGCGAAAGTTGATAAAGTATTCATAAAAACTGTTTCGGGAAGCTCTAGTTTTACAGATTTCCTCGTTTTCTATCAAGACAATTTACCGACAGTAAAAGATACTCCGCTTTATGCGATTGAGGAAACAAAAACTGATGACAAAGAAAGTCGTAATACAGGCGTTTATCAACGATGTTCAAAGTTTGTTTTTATTCAAAATTACTATCCTAAGACAAAACTCATAATGCTTTATGCTTTGCAAGTCGGTCAAAAGGAAAAGCCAACAGAAACATACATTTTTGGAACTCGAATGCTTTTAACGCTTGGTGTTGAAATCTTAGGAAAAAAACTTGACCCCCAGATTTTCAAACCTTTTACATCAATTGATGAGTTACGAATTGCAAAAGCAAATATGCGACCTGCTCAAGCTGGTAATATTCCGATAGCCATAAACATTGCAGAAGATAATTGGATTCAAGTTTCAGGTCGTTTGTTTAAAAGCGGTGGACTTTCACATGACCCAAATATTGGTGCATTAAGCATTATTTCCGCTGTCATTCGCAAACTTGGTTTCAAAGGTAAAATTGAAATCATAATGCACGGTCTTGAACAAAAACATGTTGGAAAAACAAACAAATTTGTTCAGATTGCAAATGTTCTTGGAATTGATCTGGAAGGACTAACGCTTCCGAAAGCAACTTTACCAGAAGACTATTGGCATTATGAAACAAAAGGTGAAAAACTTGGCACAATTTTCATTCATCTTGTTGTAGAAAATTTTACCGAAAGTTACTCAATTTTTGAAAATCATGCAGGTTGTGAAAAAGGCTATTTTGTTACAAAAGACGGTCAGCACTTAGCACTGGAAAAATATGCAGATAGAGAAGCATATAAAGCAGGTGATAAGAATCAAATTATCTTTATTCCAGATTTAGTGCTTCTTGATATAGCAGAAACTGAAGTTATTACAATTGAGGGTAAAAAATATGAGTTCAAGCAGAACGGCATTGACGAACTGAACAATTACGATACTTTCGACGAAAGATATTTGAAAGTCTACTATCCCGAATTTAAAATTGTTCGTACAGTTGTTCTGTACGGAAGTAAGAATGAACAAATAGCAGAAATTGAAGTTGGCTTTTTACTCAATGAAAATGGAAAACTTGTGCTTGGAATAAAAGCGCCAAAGCTTTTCAAAAGAGCAATTTCAAATCTTTTGGATTACTGGAATTAAAATGGCAAGTAAAAAGAGTTTTCTTGATTTAGAAAAAGTCAAGGCAGAACTCCAAAAATATGGAGTTGAAGATACAGATTCTGAAATTGAGAAAATTGAAAAACAAGTTAAATCAACTCTTAATTCTTATAAAGAAAAAAATAAAATTGCCCGTGAGCAGTATAAAGAAGCACTGCCTTTTTCAGAAATATACAAAACAACAGAGGGCTTAAATCTTCCAAACTGGGTTTTAGAAAAAATTGATGTTGCTCGTATCTATGGAAACTCAAAGCAAATGATAATTTTTCCTGATGGTGAAAAATATCAAATCAATAACCCCTTAAACAATCTTTCTGGTGGTGATTGGTTAAATTTTACGACTTCTGTTTTTTCAACATTCTACACAACCAATGGAAAAGATTCCTATGCCCATGATATAAGAAAAATTCATCCTACTCCCAAACCTCCTCAGTTAATGAAAGAAATAATTGAATTTTTTACAAAAGAAAATGAAATTGTATTTGATTATTTTATGGGCGTTGGAGGTTCTTTGCTCGGTGCAGGGATATGCAACAGAAATGCTGTTGGAATAGATTTAAATTCAAAATATATCGATGCTTATAAACTTGCAGCTAAAGAAATTGGGGTAAGAGAGTTCCCGACAATCTGTGGAGATTGTATTGAGATTTTAAGTAATGAAAATCAAATGCAAAAAACTCTTAGAGATGAAAAAATAAGTTTGGTTTTAATTGACCCTCCTTATGCAAATATGATGAGCAAAGAAAAAACTGGAGCAGATATAAATGTATATGGAAATATCGCTACACCTTTCACAAATGATAAAAGAGATTTTGGGAATTTAGAAATAGAAAATTTTTACAAGTCACTAAAAAAATCTGTAGAACTCGTCTTACCCTATGTGAAAAAACATGGATATATAATTATTTTTGTAAAAGATTTACAACCAGTAAAAAAGGAAACTAATTTGCTTCATGCAAAAATTATTGAAAGTATAAATGAAATTAACGATGTAAATTATAAGGGACTAAAGATTTGGGCTGACCGTTCTGCAAAATTGTTTCCGTATGGCTATCCATTTTCTTTTGTTGCAAATCAGATACATCAATATATAATGGTATTTAGAAAAGAAAAATAAAGCATAACATGATTTTCAAAGCCGACATTGCACTTTCGTGCAATGCGGTTTAAAATATTGTTAGGTTGATGGCGCACTGCGCCACTTATTGTTAATAAGGTAAATCTTCCGACAAATTTCTTTTATGTCATTCGTTGAATGACAATTATAAAATTTAGGAGGATTGATTATGGCTAATGAAGATAATCATGTGGCAGAAAAAGTTGGAGCTGGTGTCGGCGCTGCGGCAGGAGCAGGAGCCGCTATTGCAGGAGCGGGGGTTGCTGTTACAGCTGCAGGAACTGCGGCCGGCGTAACAGGCGCAGCCGCGGTTACAACAGGTCTAGCTACAATCGGAGGAAGTTTACTTGGCGGTATTGCAATGGTTGCTGCGGCACCTGTGGCTGCTGCTGTTGGATTGGGTGCGGCTGGATATGGAATTGCTAAATCCGTAAAAAACAAGAAAAAATTAGAAGAAGAAAATCGACGGTTGAGAGAAGAACTTGCAAAAAAGAATGGTTAACCTTTTCTAATAACGTAATGGCGGGTCAAGCCCGCCTTTTTTATAGACAAAAAACAAGAAGATGTGGTAAAATAATCCCACAAGGAGACACTTATGCCTAGAATCGTTCCAATCAGAGATTTAAAAAATACCACTGCCATTTCAACTCTATGCCATGAAGATGATGAACCTATTTTTGTTACAAAAAACGGATATGGTGACATGGTTTTAATGAGCATGGAAACTTATGAAAAGAACCTGTTCCTTGCAAATGTATATGGGAAACTTGAAGAAGCAAAACAGGATATGAAAAACGGAAAGTATTCTTCTGTTGAAGATGCAGTTTCAAGAATAAGGAAAACTCATGGCCTATAATGTCCGAATTATGGAAAAGGCTGAGCAGGATTTATCTGAGATCGTGACATATATTTCAGAAACACTCTGCAATCCACAAGCAGACGACAGCCTTTTAGCAGAATTTCTCGAAGAAAAAGAAAATATTTCTGAAAATCCCTACATGTATCCACTGAGCAATGATTTGCATTTGCAGGCAGAAGGCTATCACAGATTTTTGTTCAAGAAAAACTATGTTGCTTTGTACTTGATTGATGATGACAAGAAAATCGTTTCCATAATGCGTATTTTCTACGCAAAAAGGAATTATGGGAATTTGATATAGCGAAAACCTAACTTATACTTTAAAGCGGATGTCGCAAAATTATAACCGTTCGCCTCTACACAAAAAAATCCCGTAAGCGAAGATTCATCGCCTTTGCGATTTTGGAAAGCGTCTCCAGTGAAGGAATGGTTTTTTTGGATTCAATATAAAACAAATGACTTCGCGAAATTCCTGAATCAACAGAAAGCTGAACAATCGAAATTTTTCTTTCAGTTCTAAATGTGCGGATTTTTTCTATGACTTCTTCAACCTCTGAATCCATACTTGCTCTAAATCTAGAGTAGTGATATACTCACACTATCAAAACTCTAAATTTAGAGCAGTTAAAATCTTAGGAGGATTTTTTATGAAATTTAAATGCCTTTTCCTGTTTTCGCATCTTGTTTGCTTTTGTCTTGTAAGTTGTATATCTGTTGATGATTCACACTTACAGGCGAATGGAGATTATGTAAGTGAGAGCGGTCCGTTTGGCGGGCAACATAAATTCTTGGTGCAAAAAACAAGCTCCCTGACTGCATTCGGGATAACGAAAAAGGATTGGCAAGAAAAATATGGGGAGGCTGAAATTTACAAGGCTTTCAGTTGGTTAGGTGGTTCGCTTCATACAAAAGAGGAAGTAAAGCAAAAAGCACTTGATGCGATAAAAGTTGTTGCCAACAATCGAAACAACAAGTATTATGCGATATTAAATCAAGACAAAGAAGCGGATAGTCAAGGAAATTTAACATTGGGTGGAAGTTTTACGGAATATACATTTCAGTGTGATGTTGTATTTTTTGATGACGAAAGCGTTGTGAATTTGTTGCGCAAAGATTTTGGAAACATTAATGTCTATGAAAAATAATTTGCTTCCATCCCACTCCCATCATAGGCTAGATGTAATTGTCTTGTAAAAATCAGAATTTCTTTTTCTCACCACACCAACTGCAATCCGCTTTCTTCATACAAGGGGAAATTGTGGTCGCGACTCAGCATGACAAGATTCTTACGGATTGCAAGGTGAATCAGCATGCGGTCAAAAGGGTCTTTGTGTTGTTTTTGAATCGGCAATTCCTTGTATGTAATAAAATCGTAGGAATCAGGATTTAGAATCTGAAAATTGTAATCTTTCGCGATATTCGGAAGCAAAAGCGAATTGATTCCATTCAGCGAGTATTTCCCAATTTGTTCTTTGATTGCCACTTCCCAAAAAGAAATGGTACTGACAAAAATAGGATGCTCATTTGACTCTAAAATTTCTATCACTTTTGGCGAAAGTTCACCAGTGTTGAGAAATGACCTACGTTTTTGTGGTTTCGATAAACTCAACCACCGCACATCTTTTTGATAAACTCTCTTTTTCTATAAAAATAATAATTTTTTTTCAAAGCGAAAAGGAATATTTTTCATTTTTGACAAACTTTTGTAATGTTTGATGAACTGAATCACTGCGAATCATTTTGCACCGTCCTCTATTTTTTCCGCAAAAAATCTTTTATCATTTTGAGCATGAATTACGGCACTATCAAAAAAAATGACATCGCAAATGGGCTTGGAGTGCGCGTTTCGCTGTTTGTTTCTGGCTGCCGAAACCATTGTAAGGGCTGCTTCAACGAATGTACTTGGGATTTTTCGTTTGGAAAGCCGTTTACAAGCGAAGTTGAAGACGAAATCTTAAAAGCCCTTGAGCCTGCACACATTTCGGGTTTAAGCGTACTTGGAGGAGAGCCATTCGAGGAAGAAAATCAAGAAACGCTCGCGCCTTTTTTGGAAAAGGTGCGAAAAACATTTCCGCAAAAAAACATTTGGTGTTACACGGGCTACGTCCTTGACCGCGATTTGTGCGAAGGCGGCAAAAAATATACGCCGTTTACTGCGCGTCTTTTGTCTGCAATTGACGTGCTTGTTGACGGACCTTTTATTGAAGCCGAACGCGATTTAACGCTCAATTTTCGAGGCTCAAAAAATCAGCGAATCTTGGATATAAAAAATTATCCTTCGTTTTCTGTCATAAATTAAAGTTGCGGGGAAGTTTTTTTTCAAAAATTGATTTTTCTTGACTTTTCCATTTTTTTTCAAAGTGATATTCTCTAAAAAAGGAGAAGCGATGAAGCGGGCGTTTATTTTTGTTCTTTGTGCTTTTTTTTCTACGTTTTTTTTGCCAAAAGCAAAAGCGGAAGAATGGCCAGACGGCTCGTTTTCTTTTGGAGGGTACGCACTCATACAAATTCCCGTTGGAAGTTGGGCAACAACTTCTTCGGCAACAATTGGCGGTGGCATTCGAGCCGAGTTCGCGCTGTATCCTGCAACGGCGGGCTTTGCCTTGTGCGCAGAAGGAGTCGCCGTAATGCCCGCTTCGGATTCCGACATTTCAAGCGGACTTGATTTATCTTTTTTGGGCGGAGTGTGGGCACGGCTTTTTAATACGGGGCGACTGTGGGGAATCCCGTCGCTTTGGGCGGGCGCACTCATTCACTCTGCAAGCGGAGAAAAATCTGGCGTTTTCTTAGACCTTGAGTTTAGAGCAGAATTCGCTTTTAGAATCCGCACTTCGGGCGGCCTTTCGTTTGACCTTGCGCCTTTTTACGTTCGGGCGGCGGAAGAAAACAGCAAAGTCCTTCACGGACCGGGGCTTCGCGCGGGAATTATGTATAACTTTGGAAGATGGAAGTATGAAACAATGTATCCAGAAGATTCTAAAACGGAATAAAACGGGTGCAATAACGCTCGTTCTTTTTGCTGGATTTTTTGTTGCTTGCAGCGCATATCTTTCCGAATCGGATTCTTTTCAAAACGACGTAAATCACATTGAGCAAAAAAATCCCACGGAAACTGATTTTCCCAAAAAAACGTTCACGGTTACATTCAACACGGACGGTGCAGACGAAGAAATCGAAGCGCAAACGGTCGAAGAAAATGAAAAAGCCACGGAAAAAACTCCCACAAAATACGGTTACACGTTTTTGGGCTGGTACGACGGAAGCGAAAAATTCGATTTTGACACAAAAATCACCGCAGATATTACGCTCACGGCAAAATGGGAAAAAATCGACGAGAACGCGACAGCATTTAACGTAACATTTTTTTCTGACGGCGGAAGCGAAATTGACGCGCAATTGGTTTTGGAAGGAAAAACTGCCACAAAACCAGAAAATCCTGAAAAAGAAGGCTACACGTTTGCAGGCTGGTTTTCTGGCGACGACGAATTTGATTTTTCGACAATTTTGACGCAAGATGTGCAACTTTTGGCTCATTGGACGGAAAACGTGTACACAATCACGTTCGACGCAAATGGCGGAAGTATTAACACGAATACGCAAGAAATCGAAGCGAGCGGGCAATATCTTTCAACGGTTGCTGAATTGGGAATTTCTCACGAAGAGTCGGAAGAATACAAATATTCGTTTTTGGGCTGGGCAGAGGAATCTAATGCCGATGTAAAATACGAAAATGGGGCAAAGTTCACGCCAAAAGAAGACACAACGCTCTACGCGGTTTGGAAAAAAATTCCGTATTACAATCTCATTTTTACAATTACAAAAAACGGGGAAGAAATTTCCACTCTCAAAACGCATTATGCCTCTGACGAAACGCCGCTTTTGCTTCCAACGACGGCAAATGATGCGTCGAAAAGGATTGACCAAAATGAAAACGCGCAAACACAAATCCCAGAAGAAAGCGAAGAAGTGTCGAAAACTCTTTCGTGGACTGACCAAAATGGAAACGCGCAAACAGAAATCCCAGAAGGAAGCGAAGAAGTTTGGGAATTTAGTGCAGATTTATCGGATTTTCCAGATGACAAAACGCCGTATCTTGTGCGTCATATTGTTCAAAATATTGACGATGACAATTATTCTGTTTACAAAATCGAGATTCTAACAGGCGTGGCAAATAATAATACAAGCGCACAACCGCTTCCAGAATTGAATGAAAAAGGATTTAGTGCGCAATCTGTAAATCAATCAAATATTTCCAAAACGTCAACTACAACCGTGGAAATTAAATATACTCGCCCAAAGCGCACATACACAATCATCTTAAACGGTGGCGAAGTCGAGTCTTCGCCCAAAATTGTGGACGGAAAAATTACGGCGCGGCAGGGAACAAAAATAACGATTGATACGCCCACAAAAAAAGGCTACACGTTCCAAGAATGGAAGCCTTCGGCTCCAGCGTCGCCAATAGAAATAGACAAGCAGTACACGGCAGAATTTAAAATAGTAGAGTATTCGATTACTTATAAATTAAACGGCGGTTCATGGTCGCAATGGCCATCGTGGTCTAGGGCTGGGACTAATCCTAGTTCGTACACGGTGGAAGAAAGTATCGAATTACCAGTGCCATATAAATTCGGCTACACATTCAAAGGTTGGTATCTTGACGAAAAACTAACGGAGAAAATCACAAAAATCGAGCAAGGAACAACGGGAAATCTCACGCTTTACGCAAAATGGACGAATAATTTTTCGAGTTTTAACCTTGATGTAAAAGAAGAATACGAAAACGTTACAATAACAATTCCCGACGATTATACATCGAGTACTGTTGTGTGGTGGGTAAACGACTTACCGTATACGGGTTCAAATGTTTATGGCGTAGTTGTAGAAGGAAACACTCTAAAAATTTACAAAAATCAAATGACAAAAAACGAGTACAAAGTAGTAGTTTTGAGCGGAACGAATTGGAGTCACGCGATAACCGTAAAAAAAGACGAATGATTTTCAAAATGACGAATTTCACGGTGATTGAGCCTGTCGAAATCACAAAGTCAACAAAAAACGCCCCAAAACGAGGCGTTTTTTTGATTTAATAAGCGCATTTTAGTTCAGCGGTTCAATCCCCGCCGAGGACGGTGCGCTTTTGCCAGTCGCTTTGAACTTGCTCACAACAAAGCGTCCGTCGCGGAGCGTCTGAAACCCGATGAGTTCTTTGTCGTTTACCACGCCCGTAAGTTTGAGCATTTCGCCTTGATGCGATGAAATGTCGTTTATCGTAAACTTTGCGCTCGAATCGATGTCCAAAGAATATTGCTTTCCGTCTTCCGTAACAAAGCCCACGAACGTATGTGGCGCATTTCCGTAAATCTGGATGTACCCCGTTATCGTCTTCTTTCCGAACGCGAACGCTGCGCCCGCCAAAAGAAGCACCAGCGCAACCGAAACAAATTTCTTCATGTTTTTCCTCCATAAATACTATTGAACGATTACATACATCGTAATGCAATCCGCGCCCTCGTCCGAGAACGTGAGCGAGAGCGTGTCGCCCGCCGTTTCTCCGATTTTGTGGAGCGTGATTCCGTAGTTCGGGCGAAGTTCGCACCCGTAAGCCGTTGAGAACAAAAACGGCCCCGCCCAATTTGTTCCTGTTTGAGTTCCTGCCATCGCCTCTTTTTGACCTCTCACAAGAAAGTTGGATTCCGTGTAGGCCCACTCTGAGTTTGTGTCCCACAAGTCTATCGCCGTCATCGGATATGTATAGTCATCGTAGGTGATGGTCGCACTTGCATCTTGGTTGTGCGTGTAACCGCTCTTCGCGCCGCCATTCGTGCAGGCGATGAGGAACTGCTTGAAGAGGTCGTCGAAGGTGTAGCTTTTGTTGTTGTCCTTGTTCACCTCGTTCACCGCCGCCACAAGGGAGGCGTTGTCCGCCAAGCCGTTCGCCATGATTGCCTTTACGAGGTCCGCCCCGCCGTACTGGCGGCAAAGCCAAGAGCCGAACCCGTAGGAAGTTGAGTACGAGAGCGCGGCGTAGCTGTCGTTTCGGTACTCGCGGATTCCCGAAAGGAAGTACGACGTGTTGAAGTGCGGAAGCCGCTCCGCCTTAACGCTCTCCGTGTCGTCAAGGTCCAAATGCTCTGCCATCATGTCCTCGCAGAGCATACTGAGCATTTCGTTGTAGGCGGTGTCGGGCGTGACGCCCTGTTCCATGTCCTTCATGCCAAAGTTCACCATGTGCTGGAATTCGTGCGCCAAAGTCGAGACGGTCGTCTCAAAATCCGAAACCGCATAGGCGGAGTCGATGTAGAAGTATTTTCCCTGGTTCGAGTAGTCGAGGACGGTGTTTGAGCCTGTGGTCTTTGAATAGTAGTCCTTTGCATAGAAGTAGCCGAGGACTCCGCACTGCGAACTCTTTCCATAATCCGCGCCGATGTCGTAGAGGACGATGTTCACGATTTTGCCCGTGTCGCTGTATGAGGACATCGGATAAGCGGCGCTCGCCGCTTTTAGCGTTTTTTCTGATGAGTACGAATAGACGATGTTGTCTGATTCGTTTCCAAAAACGTTTCGCACAATCGGGTAGAAAGCGTCAAATTTTTTTGCAAAATCTTTTGCAATTTTAGAATCAACCTTTGGAGAACCTTTTGTAGCCGTTCCTGCCGTGTAGTAGTCATCAACGACCCAAACATTGCAATATCTTCCCACCGCACGGAGCGTTGCGCCCTTTGCGCTGTAAGAATTCATGTTCACGTTTGTGTCAACGTAAATCGGTTTTGTTGTGCCGACTTCACGATTGATTTGGTCTTTTTCTGTAAGCGCAGTCGCCGCCCGCGCGCTCCGCGCCGCATTTTGCGCGTCTTCAAGCGTTATTTTTTCCCCGTGAAAGTGCTTGAACTTTTGCCCCACTCCCTTTTCCAAAATCGTGGAAACTTCGCCGCCGTTTGCAAGCGCAGCGCGGTAGCCATCCGCCGTTTTTACTGTGCGCTGTTTACTCAATCCCACTGTTTCTGAACTCGTGTTCACTTTGGCAAGGTAAACGTCCTTTCCTGAAGTCAAGCCGGAAATGTTGAGCGTCTTTGTTTTCGGCGTAACCTCAAAAATCGTTTTGCCGCTCGAATATGTTTCGTCAACGGTTTCGGTCGCCGTGACAATGCTCAAAGAAGAATCTGAGTTGCCGTTATTTGTTCCGCCGTCCTCGTCAAAAAGGTCGCAACTCGTCCAAAAAGACGCTCCAAGAAAAAGAACTGAAAGTGCAAAAAAGCATTTTTTCATATACCCTCCATAAGGAATTCTATAAAAATATTCAAACTTTTTTATCTAATAAAAACAGGTCGATTATAGCATAACTTTTGCCGCTCGACCACACTTTTTCAAAAACTCGATTTTGTTGCCTTTTCACCGATTTCTTTGTAGAGTTTTTGCATGAACATCTGCCTTTTTGACGAAACCGAATTTGTGGAAAAGAAAACCGTGCGCCTTCCTTCAAATGACGAGCGGGCAAAGCACATTCTCAAAGTCCTCAAAAAAAAAGAGGGCGATTTTTTTGAAAGCGGAATTACGGGAGGAATGGCGGGAGAATCAAAAATTTTGAAAATCGAGCAAGACGGCGCGATTGTTTTTTCGTTTTTGCCCAAAAGTGCTGGAAAACCGCTCCGTCCGCTCGATTTGCTTGTGGGATTTCCGCGCCCCATTCAACTTCGCCGTCTTTTGCGCGACGCGGCAGGGCTTGGCGTTCGGCGCGTGGTGCTTTGCGGCACAGAACTTGGCGAAAAATCGTACCTCGATTCCAAAATTGTTTCTGACGGAAGCGCGAAAAAAATGCTTTTTGACGGCACGGTTCAAGCGGGAAGCACGCATGTTCCGTCGATTTTTTTCTTTGGAACGCTTTTTGAAGCGATTGATTTTTTGAAAGAAGACGACGTAAAAATCGCACTCGATAACAAACGGGCAAAACGAAGTCTCGGCTCTTTTATTTTTGAAAATGCGCAAAAATGCCAAAACGTTGTTGCCGCAATCGGAAGCGAGCGGGGCTGGACTGAAAACGAACGGGATTTTTTGGAAAAAAGCAGTTTTACGCTTTGTTCAATGGGCGAAAGAATCCTTAGAACAGAAAGCGCCGTAACGGTTTCTGGCGCAATAATTCTAAACGCGCTTGGATTTTTGGATTAAAACTCAAAAAAAATCAGCGAAAAATCAAAAAATCTTCTATAATAAAAAAATCAAAATGAACCTTTGACTTATACGGACAGCAAAAATGACCAACGAAGAAATCAAAGAAAAATTATTGAAAATTGCGGATACAAAAATCGAATTTTCTGTGGTGCAAACGGGAAAAACGAGTGCGCGTGTAAATGGGCTTTACGATTCTCAAACGCACGAAATTTTATTGCACAACAAAAATTTTCAAAGCGACGACGAACTTTTGTACACGGCAATTCACGAATACACGCATCATCTTGAAACGGAGCGATTTCTTGAAGAAAACGGCGGAAAACTTCCGCTCAAAGGCACGCGCGTCCATTCAAAAGAATTTTGGTCGCGCTTTCACTCGCTTCTTTTGGACGCGGAAAAAATCGGCATTTACAAAATCAAATTGGAAGAATCCGAGGAACTTTCTGAGTTGACAAAAAAAATCAAAACGGAGTTTATTGAAGCAAACGGCAAACTCATGGTTGAATTTGGAAAACTCCTTGCAAAAGCGCACGAACTGTGCAAAAAATCAAACATTCGCTACGAAGATTATCTTGACAGAGTGCTTTGTCTTCCGCGCTCCACGGAAAAGGAAATTCGGCGGGTGAGTCAAAGTGGCGTAAATCCTGCGATTGGTTTTGACAACATGAAAAGCGTTGCGGGAATCAAAAACGAGGACGAGCGAAAAGAAGCGGAACAGGAAATTCTTTCGGGAACGCCCGTCGATGCCATTGACGCGCTCAAAAAAAAGAAAAAAGATGAAACGCCGCGCGAAAAACTCGAAAAAGAGAAAGCGCGAATCGAAAAAACAATAGAATCGCTCAAAGAGCGGCTTCAATATGTGGAGGAAACCCTTGAAACGCTTTGATTTTTTTGTAAAAGTCGCGCCGTTTTTTTTGTGTGCCGCGCTTTTTTCTGAAACAACGACTCCCGTGCGCCCTTCAATGCCAAGCATTTCAACGCCCACGCTCGGTTCAAATTTTTATACGCCAGGTTCAAACGGTTTTTATTCGGGTTCGCGACCAGGTGCGCCTTACGTTCCGCAATTTATTCAAAATGGGCAAAATGCAAATCGCGTTTTGACGGAAACTCAAAAAAAGCAAATCGCCGAAGAAAGTGCAGATATAATCGGGCGCGTCGAAAAAGTGCCAGAAATTACGGCAAAAGATTTGTCGTCGCTTGAGTCGCTTGGACTTTTGGGGAAAATTTCTGGACTTGTTGGAACGGGAGCGTTGCAAAAATCGACCGACTCAAATGACGGGGAAACGCTTCGGAACATTCTTCAAAAATTGAACGAAATAAAACAGAGTCTCGACGAAAATGCAAAAAAAGAAACCGTAAAATCGGATTTTCCGAACGAACGCTCGGCGCAAATTTTGCGTTTTTTGGTTGACGGAACGGATTTTACGCCGTTTTTGCGCTCAGTTTATTTTTCCGACGAAGAAACTGATGGCACGTTTTTGCTCACGGGCGACGTGCGTTATGCGCAAGATGGCGTTCAAAAAAACGAAACATTTTACGTGCTTTTTTCCGCGTCTGGAAACAACGGCGGCGCGACGGCGTACACGGTTTCGGCAGAATCGAACCGCAATTTTGAAGGAGAAACAGCACTTTCAAGGCTTTCAAATCAAAATGCACTTGTTGCAAGTCGAACGGGAAATCTCGTTTCGCTTCGCGTAAACAATGCTTCGCTCAAACTCGATTTGCTGCTTTCAATGCGGGCAATCGGACAGTAGGAAACGCGCAAAAAATGGATTATTTGGAAGAGGGGCTGAAAAAACTCGGATTTTTGGACGGCGAGTTTTTTGGAATGAAATGTGCGGATTTTTTTGAATTAAAGCAAAAACTTCTTGATTACACGTCGCTCCTTCTTGAATGGAACAAAAAATTCGACCTTGTAAATGCAAAAAACGCAGACGAAATCGCAATTCGGCATTTGCTGGATTCGCTTTCTGGCGCACGACCGCTGTGCGAGGAACTTTTTGCGCACGGATTTTTGGACGGAGAAATCGCGGACATCGGTTCAGGCGCAGGGCTTCCGGGGATTGCGCTCGCGCTCGCGCTTCCAAACGTAAAATTCGTTTTAGTTGAGCGAATGGAAAAACGATGCGCATTTTTGGAAGAGTGCATAAAAAAACTTTCGATTAAAAATGCGTTTGTAAAAAAAGAGCAAGTGGAGCGGCTTCCCAAAGGCATTTTTTTTGCCGCGCTGTTCCGCGCGTTCCGTCCGCTCGACAAAAAAATGCTCAAAGTGTTGCTTCGCGTTCTTTCTCTAAATGGTTTTTTGGTAGCGTACAAGGCAAAATCGGAAAAAATCGAAGCCGAACTTTCCGCGCTCAAAGAGTCGTTGCCCGCGCACAAAATCGTGCCGCTTTTTGTGCCTTTTTTGACGGAAGAATCGGAGTCGAACGCGGAAAAACGCGAGCGAAATCTCGTCATAATCGAAAAAGCGTGAAAAATTTGACCGCCGAATTTTTCGCTTGAGAATACGCATTTTGAAATATAAAATGGAACAAAATCACAATTTTCTAAAAAATGTGGTGCTGTTTTAGAATGTAACTACGAGTCATGGAGAGTATACGTTTTGAAACGTTGCCAAACATTTCATGGAGAAATTTATGCAAGAGCACAAAAAATTTGACCTTATCACGTTCGGAGAAACGATGCTTCGGCTTTCGCCACCCGCAAACGGACGCATTTTTAGAAGCGACGTTTTTGAAAAACACGCAGGCGGCGCGGAATTGAACGTTGCTTCGGGTGTGTCGCTTTTGGGACTGCGTTCAGGGATTATCACGCGACTTCCGCGAAACGAATTGGGAACGTTCGTCAAAAATCGAATTCGATTTTCTTCGGTTTCCGATGATTTTATAATTTACGACGAGTCGCCCGAAGCGCGGCTTGGAATCTACTATTACGAAAACGGCGCATATCCTCGAAAACCGACCGTTGTCTACGACCGCCGCCATTCGTCAATCACAAAAATCAAAATGGAAGAAATCCCCGAAGACATTTACGGAAAAGCGCGAATGTTTTACACGTCGGGAATTACGCTTGCGCTTTCTGAAAACACGCGAGTGCTTGCTCTTGAACTCATAAAAAAATTCAAGGCGGCGGGGGCGGAAATCGCGTTCGACGTGAATTATCGCGCGAATTTGTGGGACGAAGAAACGGCACGAACGACGATTCAAAAAATCCTTCCATTCGTGGACGTGCTTTTTATTTCTGAAGAAAGTTGCCGCCGAATGTTCCAAAAAACGGGAAGCCTTGAAGATATGCACCGCGAGTTTTGCCGCGACTTTCCGAATATTCGATTTATTGCGTCAAGCGAGCGTGAAGTCATCAGTCCAAAAATCCATTCGTTTACGTCGCTTATCTATTCAAAAGAAGAGGATATGTTTTACACTGAAGAGCCATACAAAGATATTGACGTTGTTGACCGAATCGGAAGTGGCGACGCATACTGTTCGGGCGTATTGTTTGGACTTTTGAAATACGACGACCCTAAAAAAGCGATGGAGTTTGGAAATGCAACGTGCGCCACAAAAAACACGATTGCAGGCGACCTTCCGCTTTCGGATTTCAACGAAATTTCTTCGATTATCAAAGCGCATCAATCAAAAGGAAAGCAATCGGAAATGAACCGATAAAACAAAACGCCCTTCCGCTGCTTTTGCAAAAATGGCAGAAGGGCGTTTTTCTCGATTTTCTAAAAAATCCTGCGTTTTTTGTTTACTAATTTTTGCTCCCGCGATATAATCTACCTTATTAGTAGGAAATTAGGAAAATCAGGAAGTCGTATGAAAATTTCAACTCGCGGAAGATACGCCCTCCGCTTTATGATTGACCTCGCACAGCATGACAGTGGTGATTTTATTGCGCTCAAAGACGTTTCGGCGCGGCAGGAAATCTCCATAAAATACCTTGAGCAAATCACGGCACTTTTGAGCAAATTTGGACTTTTGCAAAGCGTTCGCGGTCCTCAAGGCGGATATAAACTTTCAAAGCGACCATCAGATTATAAAATCGGAGAAATCCTCAAAATTACGGAAGGAAGTCTTTCTCCCATCGCTTGCCTTGAAACGGAAGTAAACACGTGTCCCAAAAAAGACGATTGCCACACGTACTCGCTTTGGCAAGGACTAAAGCGAGTTATTGACGAATATCTTGACAGCGTTACGCTCGAAGACCTCGTGAACAAAAACACCGAAGAAGACAATTTTATGTATATGATTTGAAATAAAATAAAACCTACTTTTTCGATAGATTTTTATGGAAAAAATGCTTGACAAATAAAAATGAATTGACTATTCTATTTTCATACTTAACCGATAGGAAATTGCTTGGAGGCATATTATGGCAGAAAACATTGCAAAAAAAATCACCGACCTTGTTGGAAAAACTCCGCTTTTGGAGTTGTCGAATCTCGAAGCGAAACTCGCTCTCAAAGTGCGACTTCTTGCAAAACTTGAGTATTTTAATCCAGCGGGAAGTGTCAAAGACCGAATCGCAAAGGCTATGATTGATGACGCGCTTGCGACTGGCAAAATCACAAAGGATTCTGTCATCATTGAGCCGACAAGTGGCAACACGGGCATTGGACTTGCAAGCGTTGCGGCAAGTTACGGCATTAGAATCATTCTTACGATGCCAGAAACGATGAGCGTGGAGCGAAGAAATCTTTTGAAAGCGTATGGCGCGGAACTCGTTTTGACGGACGGCTCAAAAGGAATGAAAGGGGCAATCGCAAAGGCTGAAGAACTTGCGGCAAGCACTCCAAACAGTTTTATTCCAGGGCAGTTTGTGAATCCTGTAAATCCCAAAACGCATCTTGAAACAACTGGACCTGAAATCTGGAACGATACAGACGGAAAAGTCGATTATTTTATTGCAGGCGTTGGCACGGGCGGTACGCTCTCTGGAGTTGGAAAATTCCTCAAAGGAAACAAATCTGACGTAAAAATTATTGCCGTTGAGCCAAAAACGTCGCCCGTTCTTTCCGAAGGTCGTCCAGGACCGCACAAAATTCAAGGAATCGGAGCGGGATTTGTGCCAAAAACGCTCGACACGTCGATTTACGACGAAATCATAACCGTTGACAACGACGATGCGTTCAAAACGGGCAAAGAACTTGGAAAAGCAGAAGGATTTTTGACGGGAATCTCGTCGGGCGCGGCTCTTTGGGCAGCATTGCAAGTTGCAAAAAGACCAGAAGCGGAAGGAAAAACAATCGTCGTTTTGCTTCCCGATTCTGGCGACCGCTATCTTTCTACCGCACTTTTTGCGGAGTAATCGATAATTTGGAAACTCGGTCAGTTTCCGAACTCGTTTAATCAAACAAAACCTCCGTTTTTCGGAGGTTTCTGTTTAGCGCGAAAAAATATTGCGACTTTCGTACAGGATAATCGCCGCTGCTTGAGCGACGTTCAAACTTTCGAGTTTTCCATACCCTCCTGATGGAATCCTAACAAGATAGTCGCAATTTTCACGCACTTCACGCGAAATGCCATTTTCTTCGTTTCCAAGAACGATAAGCGCACCTTTTTTTGTACAGAATTTTGAGATTTCCGACACGTTTTTATTTGCACGGACTTCCGTTCCAATTCTAACCATTTTTCCGTTCATCGCCGAAAGCAATCGTACAAGTGAATGTGCCGAATAGATTTCCACCGATTCCATTCCGCCTTCCGCCACTCGATACGTTGCAGTTGAAATGGAACTTTGCGCCGCGTCAAGCGAAATAACGATATTTTTTACGCCAAAAAACGCCGCGCTTCTGACAATCGCGCCAAGATTGTTCGCGTTTCCGATTCTGTCAAGAATGAGCGCACTCTCCCCGTTTTTTATCCAATCATCGGTCGTGCTTGTTTTTAGCGGCGCAATGTCTGGAGGAGAAATCATCGCGACCACGCCTTGATGATGCACAGTTCCTGAAAGTTTTTCCAAATCCTCAGCCTCAACCAGATTGTACGGCACGTGTTTTGAGGCAAGAAAACTCAAAAAAGAAGAAAATCGACGTTTATGCTCTTCCGTGAAATAAAAACGGCGGACACGCTCTCCGTGATTTTCCACGAGCGCATTTACGGCAGAAAGACCGCAAATGGCAAGTTCATTGTTTAGTTTGTTTTTCATGTGAAAAATAGTACAGAAAAATTGACAAAAAAACAGCAAAAAAGGCATCCGTAAAGGATGCCTTTTTTGTTAAAGCGTTTTAACTGCAAAAACTACTTGATGTAGCGGTTTTCCCGTGCGGTTTCAATGCCCTTCTTTTCCCATTCCGCGCCACCGAGTTTGTTGAACTCGTCGAGGAACGAAGCCCAATTCTCTTTGGTCAACTCGCGCTTTCCAGTGAAGAACTCAACAACGCCCTGCTGATAGAAGCGGTCAAGGTCAGCACCTGGCTGTGGCATTTTGTCCTGTCCGATACAAGCCGTCCACGGTTTTGACTGCATTGTGCGGAGAACTTCAAGACCATTGATAGTCTTCTTTGAAACCTCTGTAACGTAAGTCGGATAGCGAGAAGCCAACTCGATGTCAGAGTTATAGTAGACCATGTTGCGAAGTTGCGTGAGTGGTTGAGCCGCAGAGTTCGTATAAGCCTGACTTGGGTCTGCAAGACCTTCTGCAGTCGGAACGCCCTGTGCATTTTTCACGTAGTTCTTTCCTTCTTCGCCCCAGCCGAGGAGGAAGTATCCTTCGTCGCTTGACATCCATTCAAGGAGTTTAGCGATTGCAGGAATCTTTCCTGCGTCCGCCGCTCTCTGAGAAACAGCGTAGATTCGATATGACTGCGAGTAAGTTCCAACAGAAGATTTGCCGTTTGGTCCAACTGGCGGATTTACGATAACCCATGAACCTTCTGGGAAGTTCTTGTCAAACGGAGCATAGTTAGATTTTGAAGAATATGCAGCGTTCTGTTCGCGCATAATTCCAAAGCGTCCTTGTTTCCAAGCAGCGCGGAAATCGTCTTTCTTGTAAGCGAGCCAGTTCGGGTCGATTACTTTGTCATCAACGATTTTCTTGAAGAACTCCATTGCGTCATAGTACTCTGGTTTGTTGATGTTAAGTCCTGCGGTTTCTGCAGAAGCGAGATTCCACGTTCCAGCGACTCCGAAAGCACCAAAAATCGGGTCAAAGCGGCGACCAAGACCTTCGTTTGTGGCAGAAACTTCAAGGTAGCCACCGATTCCGTAAGTATCGTCTTTGCCGTTCTTGTCTGGGTCGCTGTAAGTGAATTCGTGCATAACTTTGAGGAACTCGTCAGTCGTTTTTGGAATTGAAAGTCCAAGATTGTCGAGCCAGTCTTTGCGAATCAAAACACCTTCGTTGCGAACGATTGAACCAGGCTGCGCAAGTCCATACGAATGTGTAACGGTTTTTCCTTTTTCAGTTACGGTAAATGAAGTAAACGCTTTTGCATCAGCATCGTAGAGTTTTGATGTTCGATTTGGCATCAAATCATAAATCTCGTCAACATTTGCAAGCAACTGGTTCTCAACAAGTCGTGGAAGAACTTTGTTTGAAACCATGAAAATGTCGGGAAGCGCATTCGCCGCACCCGCAGCGTTGATTTTCTGGTCTTGGTCGTTTTCCGATGAAGGAAGAGCTGACATATTGAGATTGATGTTCAACTTCTGTTTGATAATGTCGTAGCCGACCCAATTTGACGGTGGTGGTCCTGCTTCGGTAACAGCCGCGCCGTACCAAAGTTCAATATCCACCGGCTTGTCGCTTGCCTTTGGAGCAGAAGCCGCTCCGTCATTCTTCTGGCAAGAATCAAGCGACGCGATTGAAAGAATCGTTGCGGCAAGCGCAAGATTTTTTATCATGTTTCTCATCTTTTCCTCCTGAAATGAAACATTTTTATATAAATTCCGCCATTCGCTCATTTTTTGGAATGACGGAACTTTTGCCTCTGAAATTAGTAGATTTATTCAAAAACTCGGTCAATTTCTGAATAAATCCATTATATCAAATTCCTTATTTTTTAATCATCCCTTCACAGAACCGAGCATTGTACCCTTTGTGAAGTACTTTTGGATAAACGGATACGCGAGCATCATCGGAATTGCAGAAAGGAATACCGATGCCGCCTTAATTGCCTGAACGGAAGCATCTCCAAACGCATTTGCGTCCAAGTTTTCACCCATTGCACTTCCAAGAAGAATGTTGCGCAAAAGAATTGGCATTGGCTGGAGCGCAGACTCGTTGATGTAAAGAAGCGGATGCATAAAGTCGTTCCAGTAACCAACTGCGTAATACAAACCAATCGTCATAATAATTGGCTTTGAAAGTGGCAAAATAATCGAAAGAAGCACGTACCATTCCGCCGCGCCGTCGATTCGTGCCGACTCTTTGAGCGATTCTGGTATTCCTTCAAAGAATCCACGCATGATAAGACAGTTGTATGTTCCGATTGCACCTGGAACAAAAATCGAAGCGAGGTGGTTTGTCAAACCCAAACTTGTAATGACAAGGTAAGTTGGGATAACACCAATATTGAACAAATACGGAATCAAAACGAAATAGTTGAGCAATTTGCGACCGGGCAAATCATGCACTGACATACAATACGACATCGGAATCGTAAGCGAAAGCGATGTAACTACACCAAAAAGCATGATTTTGAGCGAGTTCCAAAATGCAAGGATGAATCCGTTGTTTCCAAGGAGTGCTCCATACGCAGAAGCGTCCCATTTCCAAGGTACCAAAAGAAATTTGTCAAAAACAGAGCCGCGATAACCGTTTGGTGTAACAGATTGCGTTATCGTAGCGAGCATTGGAATTGCAATTACAAGTCCAATGAATACAAGAAAAACGGTCACACAAATAAAGAATGCGCGGTCGCCTCCTGTCAATTTTACAGTATTCGGTTTCTTTGCCATGATTTTTCTCCTAACTTTCTCTCTTTTTAATTTTGACTACAGCAACGAAGAATCCGCCAACTTCTTAACGACCTTGTTGGATACCATGACGAGCAACATTCCGATAACACCTTTGAAGATACCGACTGCCGTTGCAAGCGCGAACTTAAATTCCAAAAGACCTTGGCGATACACCCAAGTATCAATGATGTCAGCAACTGAAAGAACAGGAGTTGAATAAAGCATGAACATTTGGTTGAAACCCGCGTCAAGAATCGTTCCGAGTTTAAGAAGAACAACCGTAACAATAACAGGTTTGATTGAAGGAATTGTAATGTACCAAACGCGCTGCACCGCAGACGCGCCTTCGACCATGGCTGCTTCAAAAAGCGACGGGTCAATTCCCATGAGAGCCGCAATAAAGATAATTGCCGCCCATCCCATTTCCTTCCATGCGTCGGAAAGAATAACGATAACAGGGAACGTTTTTGTACTTGTCAAAAAGTCAACCGTTTCACCGCCAAAAAATTTGATAACGTCATTTACAAGACCGTCGCCAGGAGCAAGCAGTGCAAGCAAAATACCGTACATAATAACCCAAGAAAGGAAGTGCGGAAGATACGCGAGCGTTTGAACAACTCGTCGAAGTACGTCTCTTGTACACTCGTAGAGTGCAACAGAAAGAATGATTGAAAGCGGAACTGATACACACAATTTTGCAAGACTGTACAAAATCGTGTTTCTCAATAATTCCCCGAAGTAGAACGAATGAAAAAACGCGATAAAATTGTCGAATCCGACCCACGCGCTTCCCCACACGCCCTGTTTTGGGAAAAACTGCTTGAATGCTATCTGCCCATTTACAATCGGTCCGTATTTTAAAATCGTATAATACACGACCGGTACGATGAGCAGCGCATAAACGGAAAAATGTCTCTTCACGTCTTTCCAAAGGTCTTTTTTTGGAGCCTGAAGAACCGTCGTTTCTTGTGCGTTCATATCTTACCTCAATTTTTTTAGCGACAATCGCCATGAATGTGTCTATATCTTATTGCACAAAAATGAATCTGTAAATTATTTTTTTTGGCGAATTTTTCCAGGCGAAACTCCGTGGATTTTTTTGAACACGCGACAAAAGTACGCTTGGTCTTGAAAGCCTGCTCTTTCTGCGATTTCGTAAATCGAATCGTTTGTTTCCAAAAGAAGTTTTGTTGCAATGCAAATCCGAAATCGATTCAAATATTCCCACAGAGAAAGCCCGATTTCTCTGTGAAAAATGCGAGTCAGATAATCTTCGGAAACGTGAACCGTGTCTGCAAGTTTCCAGCGAACAACTTGCGCGGGCGCATTTTGATTCAAATACAGAATTGCTTTTTTGACGAGTGCACCCGTGTTCGTGGGTAAAATTTCGCCGCCAGACAAAATTTCACTCACTCTTTGCGAAAACGCCTCAGATTCGGCTTCTCCACGATTGCAAAGAATGACGCGCGGATGCGTGCAGAGTTTTTCGACCGCGTTCTCGTCTACGATTTCTTCTGGAAGCACCAAAATTGGAACGAGAACAGTTTTTCGATTTTGCCGAATTTTTGAAATCGCTTCGTCGTCGATTTCCTCAAAAACGATTAAAGACGGCGTAATTTCGGCAAGAATCCGCTCAAAATCGTCCATTGAAGAAATGCTCACCGAATTCGCTTCCGTTGCCCACTGTCCAAATTTTGTTCTGCTTGCGTTTATAAAAAGAACGCTTGCGTTTCGTTGCGCCTTTACTTTTTCTTCAAGAATCTCAAGAAAACTATGACCTATCAACATTCGGCTGTGGCAAATGACAGGCATTCTAAAAAAATGTCCGTTTCGCCGAAAACTGTAAATTTTCACCCATTCATCGATGGGAGCGTCGTCTGGATTCCACAAAAAGACGGTTTTTTCGCCTTCAATCGCTCCGTCAAAACTTTCGCGGGTAGCGGGAAGCACTTTTTCTCCAAAGATTTCGCCTTTTTCTTCGGAAATTGAGCGAACAACGATTTTTCCTTGAATGAATTTTGCGGGAGGTTGCCCGCCGAGATTTGGCCAGGGAAACACGATGTCGATTTCATTTTCATTTCGGACTATTTCGCCGTATTGAAGCAAAATGATTTTTTCAGAAAGTCGAAATTCAGGGCGAGTCCAATCCAAATTTTCCATAAGAAAATGAATGTGAAGTCCGTCAACGCGCGGAGTGACCACGGGATTTCGAGATTCTCGTCCGTGTCCAAAAAGAATGTCCATCGCTTTTTTGAGAACCGCGGGGTCTCCAAAAAGAAGCGGAATGTCGGAATTTATTTGAGCGCACACAGACGCGGGAAGAATTTGCCGAATGTCAAAAAGGCGTTTGTCCATTGGCAAATTGTCAACTTGCGAGCGCGTTAAATCCACGAGCGTTTCCGTTTTTTCAAGTTGCGCCTCAACTTGCGAGCGCAAAAATAACAGTTGCTCGCTCAAAATGTCGCAATCTAACAGTCCGCCGTTTACGTTGTTTTCCATTTGAGAAATCTTTGACGACAAATATTTGAGCGGGTCGCACAATTCGCTTCCAATGGCGGCAAAAAACTCAGTTTTTTCAAACTCGGCTTGCTCCGCCGCGATTTTTGCCGACTCAAGTTCCTCAAAAAGAAAAATATTTTGAAGCGCACTTGAAACCGCGCCGCGCAAATCTTCGTAAACGCTTCCTTCCATTCCTGACCAGTCGGCAATCATATAGCCGTAAGGCTGATTTTCCAAAAAAAGCGGCTGAACAACAAAAACGCCTTTTTCAAAATCCTCGTCGTATTCTTTTGGAACCAAAAAAGTGGAATCGAATCTTTTTTCTTCGCGAAATTCGTCGTCTTGATTTTCTGCAACGTTCACATTAAATCCGCCAATATATATCGATTCGCCGTCTTCGCCGTACAAAACAACCGAACACACGTTGATTTCAAGGGCGGGAAGATGTTTTTTGAGCGTTCGGAGAAGTTCCGTGCGATTATGCACAGAAAGCAATTCCGTTTTGAGCGCACTCATTTCAGAATTTATTTTGATTGTTTTGTGCCGTTTTTTTGCAACGATTCTTCCTTGCGCCATCGGAATCATAACCGAAATGGAACGAAACATATCCTCGCGCCATTTTTCAGAAAAGAGAGCCGAAAATCGGAGCGCGAACAGTGCGTCAAATAAACTTGAAAGTTCGCCTTCTTTTTCAAAATACGCTTCGAGATTTTCGTTAAATATATGGAAGAATTCCGCGTTGTTTTTATCAAAAAGCGCGGAAACGAGCGGGTCGATTTTCATTTTTGCTTCGTTGCTCGTAACGTCCACTCTAAAAATGCGACACAATTCAGTGCGAAAATTTTGTTTTGTTAGTGCGCCTTCGTTTTCCATAAGGTCGCTCGTCCATTTTTTTATGGAATTGCAACCGCAACTTTCTCTGATTACGGGAGAAGTCGAAAGCATTTTATCGTTGACTTCCAATCCAGAAAACAGTTTGAAAAGCATTTCCAAAGCTTCAAGACCAATTTCTGATTGCGGCATTCTAACCGTAGAAAACTGCGGAGTTGCGATTCGGCTTTCAATCGTATCGTTAAAACCAGCAACAAGAAAATCTTCTGGAACGGAAAATCCGCGCCGAGAAAGAAAATCCACGATGACGCTCGCCATTAAATCGCTTGCAACAACAATCGCGTCAAAATCCTTTCCAGGTAAAAGACCGCGCTCGTCAAACAGTTCAAAAGCCGCTTTTTCCGCTTCGTACCAAGAACAACAACTTGAAACGAGTCGAACATCAATGCCTGCTGGGTCGTTTTCTCGAATTACATCGCAATACGCGCGAAATCGGTCTTCAGCGGAAGAGTGATTTGCAGGTCCGCGCACAAACGCAATTTTTCGTACCGCGTGTTGATGAATCAAATGCTCAACAAGTTTTTTCATGCCAGAATACGCATCAAAACCGACGTTTGGATGACCTTGGATTTTTTGCCCGATTGTGACGAACGGAATTGAAGAAAAATTTTTATGAAATGCGTCCAATTCAGGAAGAGAAACGGCTCCGCCGATGCTGCTTGTCCAAGAAATCAAACCGTCCAGATTGTGAGCGTTCGCAAGCGCATAAATGTTGTTTCGCAAAAACTCCGAACCGCTTTGTTTGTCGAGTTTGCCGCCAGGAAAAACAAAAAACGCACAATCGCTTACTTGGGCGCGTTTTGCAACGCTTTCCCACACCGTTTGCGATGAACCTGCGTGAACGGTCGCAAGGATAAACCCAAACCGTTTTTTGTCTATCGAATTAACATTATTTTTTCGCATTTGTATCCTCTTGGTAAAAACAAGCAGCGTTTTGGATGGTCATTAAGCGTGTTGAAAAACGTGCAGAGTTGACGAGGAATCATTTTCTCATCAATTCCAGTATAAAATCACGTCGTTTTTTTTACAAGTCCGAGCGTTTTTTTACAAAATCGCCGTCAAACTCTAAAATTATTTGTAGCAGAATTTCTTTGTAGGTTTTATAATTGAAGAAATATTTTTTTATCGAGGTTCAAAATGGCTTTACCATCAATCAAGGACGCAGTGAAAACAGTGAAGCGTCCGGAAAAAGTGCTGCAGTTCGGCGAGGGCGGATTCCTCCGTGCATTTGTAGATTGGCAGATTGATATTGTCAATGAAAAGACCGACTTCAACGGCAGCATCGTCATTGTGCAGCCGCTTGAAAAAGGCATGATTGACGCGATGAACGCGCAGGACAACCTGTACACCACCGTTCTCCGCGGCATGAAGGACGGAAAACCCACCGTGGAAACCCGCGCCATCACTTCGGTCAGCCGCTCAATCAACCCGTACACCAATTACGACGATTATATCGCGCTTGCCTCAAGCCCTGACCTGCGCTTTGTGGTTTCAAACACCACGGAGGCGGGCATTCGCTTTGACGCGGAAATCAACGGCGAGTCGGTCACGCTTGACCAGAAGCCGCAGAAAAACTTCCCCGCAAAAGTGACGGCGTTCTTGTACAAACGCTTTCAGGCGTTCAAGGGCGACACTTCAAAAGGCCTGATTCTCATTCCGTGCGAACTTTCAGACCAGGCGGGCTTGAACCTGCGCATCAACATCCTGCGCTACGCGGAAATGTGGCAGTTGGGTCCTGACTTTATCCGCTGGTTTGACGAAGCGTGCGATGTCTGCTCATGCTTGGTTGACCGCATCGTTCCGGGATATTTCCCGCTCCTTACAAAAGAAGAGAACGGAAAGACTCAGGCGGAAAACCTGTGCGAAAAACTCGGCTACGAGGACAAATTGCTCGACAGCGCGGAACTCTTCCACTTCTGGGTCATCGAAAGCGCAAAGCCGCATGAGGACGAACTGCCGCTCGTTAAGGCGGGCTTGCAGGTTAAGTGGGTGCAGAACATGGACTACTACCACACTCGCAAAGTGCGCATCTTGAACGGAGCGCACACTTCATCTGTTCTTGCGGCGTTCTTGGCGGGCTGCAACTATGTGCAGGACATCGTGTGCGAGGAGAAAGTGGGAACGGGTTTCAACACACCGAACGCCGACGCGAACAAATTCATGCACGACATCATCTTTAACGAAATCATTCCGTCAATCGACGGCGACCAGGAGGATTTGAAGGGCTACGCAAACGATGTGTGGACGCGCTTCCAGAATCCGTTCAACCCGCACCGCCTCATTGAGATTTCTTTGAACTCTGTCGCAAAATACTGGACGCGCTGTTTGCCGTCCGTTACGCAGACAATCGCAAAGACTGGCAAAGTGCCCAAGCTGCTCAGTTTCTCCATCGCCGCGCTCATCGCCTTCTACAACGGAAGCGAAATCAAGACCGACGAAAAAGGCAAGCAGTACCTTGAATCAAAGCGCGACGAAGGCGTGTACGGAAACTACGACGTGCTTCCCGTGCTTGAATTCTTTGCAAAACTCAACAAAGAAACGAAAGACGCAAAAGTTATCGCAAATCGCGTTCTGAGCAATGTGGACTTCTGGAAGGAAGATTTGACCAAGATTGCGGGCTTGGAAGCAAGCGTCGCGGCAAACTTGGAATCAATCCAGAAGAACGGCATGAAGGTCGCTTTGGCAAACATCGTCAAATAAGCAAGGCGAGAACGCTATGCGTTCTCGTTAAGCAACCGCAGGTTGCGACGCATGAAGAAGGCTCTGGCGGATATTGTGAAGTAAATTGCTTGACTTTTCGCCAAGCGTAACTTATATTGTACCTAGTGGCGGGCAACTCGTGTGTCCGTCCAAGCGATGAAGCATAGCAGCGTACCGGAATGCCTTGCTATGCCGAGCTTTCAAGAGGGGTTGTGCAGCGGTACCCCAAACCGGTGTAGGCGATGAGCCGAAAGAAAATGCCCAATTTAAAGCCCGTCCTTGCGACGGGTTTTTTTGTGCAAGAGGAGAGAAACGTGCTTTTAGAGTGCGCAAAAGGTTTTGAAAAACTGCTCGACATTCAATATCGCATTGTCGTCGGACGAAAGGGAAATGACATTGCTTTTTCGGTTGGATTTGACGCAGTGGATTTTCATCATCTTGCGGGCTTGCACAAACTGAAAGACGTGCGTGTTTCTCGTGCCGAACGGGAAACGGTATTCAAAAAAATCTTAGACAGCGAAATTTCTGATTTTGACATAACGCAAAGCTGTCATTTTTCTGAAATTGAAAAACGCCTGCAATTTCTTTGCCATCTGGAAACAATTCTTGACAGCAATCGCTTTGTTTTTCGTTACGCGCATAAGCCATCGCAATTTTCGGTGATTCAAGCGGAATTTTTGCTTTCTACGCCGTATAATTCGGAAGAAATTTACATCTTCCTCGACAAAAAAGAACATGCGGAAAATTACTTTTGCCGCTCGTTCTTTCCAAAGGCTGACAAGGATTATACAATCGGGCAAGTGAAGTACACGCTGTTGCGCAAAGAAAAGACCACGCTCTCCACGGGGGAAAGCGTGGTGCAGTATGCGAGATGAAAAATCTGCGACTTTTGCGTGATTGACAGAGTACTTTTTTGGGTACAGTAGTCCAAAGGTTAAATCTTTGGAGGTGTACTATGAAAAAAATCTTCATGCTTCTGGCGGCTTTGCTCGCGGTGTCTGTAGGCGGCTTCGTCTCTTGCTCAGGTGACGATGGCGATGATTCAAGCAGCTCGTCAAACACGCCGAGGGAATCCATCGCTGTCGGCTCAAAGTACAAAGGCACGATGACGGCTGGCGGACCAATATCGTCAAATAACTTGCAGGCGAAAACGCATAGCGTTCTCGTTAAGCACGCTTGCGTGCGACGCATTGAGTTTGTCAAACCGCTTTGGTGGTTTCGACAAGCTCAACCACCAAAAAATGATGGGCGGAGAATCCCCGCCCTGTTTGTTTATTTTACCACGGGTCGTATGTACCGTCGGCAATCTTTTGAAAATTTGATTGTAAAGAATTTCTGTGTTTTTGATATATTTCAGAACCTTTTTTTCTTAATTCTAAATCAGGATAACCGTATTCATGGTACTGATAATGTCCGTATCCCCATTTTGCAATTTCTACATTTCTAAGCCCTACTCGTATTTTGCTGTCTTTAAATTCTATGCTTACATCAAAACCGATGTTTGTTCCCCCAAGATGACTTTCCATATAGGTATATTTAAACATTATTGCGTCATCTTTTACATGAATTAAATCAGCATCGCTTAAAAAGTTTTTATAATTATCAATAAGATACGAACGGGCATCGACGAATAATTCATTTTGATTTCTCGTAGATTCAAAAACTTCCACATAATCAGAGAGCGGATATTGGTCTTGCCAATCTGTTGGAATAGGCTCTGATGACTGACAACCGATAAATGCAACGGCACACGCCCACAGACAAACTAAAATAGTTGTAATTTTCACAGATTTCATAGAATCTCCCAGTCTTTCACTTCGTTTCAATAAGCAAAAGTGTGTTTTATTTCTTCAAAGGAAGTATGATTAAAATTTCACTTATTTTCAAGATAAATTTTTTATTATTCACTTCTTTACAATAGAAATATGAGTTCGTATTTTGATGACTTTAGAATGAATCTAAAATTTTACCGAGCGCAACGTTCTTTTTCGCAATTTGATTTGGCAGTTCAAGCCGATTGTTCAAACGCGCTGATTGGAAACATTGAAGCGGGGCGCGTAAAGCCTTCTTTTGAAACGATTGTAAAATTTTCAGAAGCGTTGAGCGTTCATCCTGCCGACTTGTTTTTGCGCGAAACATCAAAATCAAACGTCCAAATGCGTCAAGAACTCAAAGAAAATATTGGAAAAATCATTGATGAAATTGTGTTGAATTAAAAAATAACAAAATATTTGTGAAAATAATTCGGTAAAACGATGCAAAAACGCAATAATTTTTCTTTCTTTTCTCTACGTTTCCGATATAATTTTTACCCATCATCACGCTTTTTCTGAAAACATATTTTTACAAAAAGGATTTTGCCTTATGAAATTGCCTTCAAACTACAAAATTCGTTTTATTTTCTTCAATATTATTTTTGTGCTTTTGGTGAGTGGAATCGTTGCCATTACTGGCGTTCTTGGAATCAAAGAAGCGGCTATAAAATCGTTTTCCGATGTGGGAAAAAACGCCGTTCTTAAGGCGTATGACAAAATATCGATGAGCAATTTTTCGCGCCTTGCGCAGTCGCTCAGTCAAAATGACCCGTACTACAAGGAATTGAATGCGGAACTGTACGAGATAAAGGAACTGTTCGGGTGCAAATTTTTGTACACGATGGTTCAAAAGCAGGGGACAGAATTTGTTTATGTTGTTGACGGAAGCGTTCCGCTCGGCGTGAACAGCGACGATTTTTCGCCGATTGGAACGGTGGAAGACATTTCAAGTTACGGTTCGTATCCGCTCGATTGCATGAAAAATCGGCACATCGTCAATTCTGGAATCGAAAAGCAGGACGACTGGGGATACATGACGACGGTGTATTATCCACTCAGCGACAATTCGGGGCGCACCATCGGTTTTTTGGCAGCAGATTTTGAAGTCGCGGAACTCATGCACAACATTCAAGTAAAGACGATTCAGATGATTGTGTTCGCACTTCTCGGCTCGATTCTTGCGGTGGGAATGCTCACGGTTGTGATTCTCCACTTTTTCAAAAAAATCGACGACGTGGTGAATAAAATGCGCGATATTGCGGGTGGCGGAAGCGATTTGACCGCGCGAATCCCAGAGGACGGAAACAACGAAGTGACAAAACTTGCCGCTGCTTGTAACTCGGTTATGGACACAATGCAAGACATTATCAAGACGGTTTCTTCGTCGGTGAACAATTTGTCGTCGAATAACTCAAAAATGCTTGAGCAAAGTCAGCAGATGACGGGCATGGTGGGCGACGTGGAAGGCGACATTGGAAGCATTGAACGTAAAGCGGACAATCAATCGAACCTTGTGAAAAAACTCGAAGGCGAAATTCAAAATTTCCGCACGTCGATTTCGTCGTTTAGCACGAAAATGCAAGAGCAGTCGGAGGCGGTGAATCATTCGTCATCGGCAATCGAAGAAATCACCGCAAACATAAATTCCGCGGAGTCCACGATTCGCCACATCAGTTTCGAGTATAACGAAATCGTCGAAGAAACGAAGTCGAACATCACAAAGCAACACGCCATGTCGGAGCAAATCGTAAAGATTCAAAAAATGGCAAAGACGCTTTTTGAGGCAAACAAAATCATCACGAACATTGCAAGTCAGACGAACCTTCTTGCAATGAATGCCGCGATTGAGGCGGCGCACGCGGGAGATGCGGGCGCGGGATTTAGCGTCGTTGCGGAGGAAATTAGAAATCTTGCCGAAACATCGGCGAATCAAACGGTTTCCATAAAGGCGATTGTTGCCGACATCGAAAAAGCGGTGGGTGAGATGGTTTCTTCATCGAACAACAGCGAGAAAGCGTTTGAGATTTTGGGCGGAAAAGTCAGTTCGCTCCAGTCGTCCGTTCAAGAAATCCAAGAAGGCATGAACGAGCAGGCAAAAGGCGCACGAGAAATACTCGACATGATGAAAGTGTTGAACGTGGCAACGAGCGAAATGTCGTCTGCGACGGAAAAAATGGGGAACAACACGAACCGCATTTCAAAGAGCATAAACGAAATCGCCATGTCGTCGTCGGACATTCTTGCAAACACGGACGCAACTTACACAAAACTCCAGCAAATCAAATCGTTCGCGGACGAATCGGCAATCACGTCCGAGGACAATAAAGTACTTTCGGACAATGTGTGCAATTTGGTTGACTCGTATAAAGTGTAAGAATTCCCATAAACCGCATTTTGACTTTGCGCAATGACCATTTTGATTGTTGCGCAAAGCCAATTTTTTTTGAAGTCGTTACTTATTGTAAGAATCTTGCTTGTTTTATAGTTATTTTGCGAAATTCAATAACTGCACTCCTTGAAAAACAGATTTCTGCGTGACGGGTTTTTCTTTCCGCAATTTTCTCATTTCATTCCGCCTCGGTCTTGCCAAAATGCTTTTTTTGTATAGTTTTTGATGCAATTTCAATGTCTTAGGAGCAACAAAATGAAAAAGATTTTGGCGACCGCGCTTGCGGCGCTGGTTTCGTTCGGGGCGTTCGCGGGCGACTGGCAGAACACGCTCGGCGCGGGGATTCCGGCTCAGAAAAGCACGATTGGCATTGACTCGGAAAAAGATTCCGCTTCGTCTCTGAACTACAGTTTCAACGGGAAAGGTGCGGGCGATGTCGGGCAGTGGGCGATAGATTTCGACTTGACCTGCCTGCTCGTCAACACGGCGAACGGACTTTCGTTCAAGGATGATTTCGGTATCGGCGTGGCGACTCCCACTTCTGACTGGATTACCGCAGACACGGGCTTCAATTTGAACGGCGACATCGGCGTTGGCTACTCGTTCATTCACAGCGAAAAAGCGACGCTCGGGCTTTTTGCGATGTTCGGGCTTGACTACACAAAATATTCCTGGACATTCACGCCGAACGGCTCATCATACGGAACTCCAACCAGTCTTGATATGGAACTTTCCGCATTCAACTACAAAATCGGCGGGGATTTGCTTGGTGCAGTCCGCTTCACTGAGCATTTAGGGCTTTTCGGAAGTTTCGGCGTTCGCTGGATTTTGGGATATGTTACAAAAGGTATGCTTTGCCTTGATTTGTCATATTGAGCGATGAGCGAAATATCCACAGATTCTTCGCGTTGCTCAGAATGACGCACCGACACGCATCAACGACGGCATACTTTCTGTAGCACCACCGGATTTTGGGCGGAACATCAAATATTTCAGTTGAAACGACAGGCCTTTCATTCGATGCCGACTGGGACATTTCGGGAAAACTCTGATTGATTCCGACGCTCGGCGTTTGCTGGACATTCTAGCGCAAGAGCATCTGTACCTTTCAGCCCGTTTTACGACGGGCTGTTTTTGTTCCGCCATTCCAGCGGGTTGCACTTCATCACGGAGCGGAACGCGGCGGAAAACTTGCTTGCGTTGTCGTAGCCGGAGCGCGAGGCGATTTCCATCACGGAAAGGTCGGTCGTCCTTAAAAGTCGCTATTGTGCATTTTCTTCAAGAAGATAATCAATAAATGCTTTCGTTTTTTCTCTATCAATTTCATTTTTGAAGTTTTTATCTTTCAACATTTTATCAAGGGCTTCTCCTTCAAATTGAGTAACACCTCTTGAATTTCTACTTGCCCAGTGGAATTGTTTCACGGTCTTTGCAATTAAATTTTTGTGATATACAGAACATAAAATCGTATTCATTATGCCCGTTTCATCAATGCCAATGAAATAAAAGCAAAATACGGATTTGTCTTCTGCCATTACTTCTAAAAATTTGTCAATATTATATGCTTTAGGATTTGAACTTAAATATACAACTTTCGTCTTTATGTCAGTGTATGTTTCTGAGTCAGAAAATGTGCGTTTATAATCACCAAGACCATTTTTTGTATCATAAACAGGCAAATTGCTTTCTTCTTTTGCCAATTTTTGCATCAACAATTTTCTTTCTTCGTCCGATGATGTTACTAATGCTTCAATTAAACGTCCGCGAATGTTCACATTTTCAATTCTTGAAGCGACTAATATCGAATCAGAACATTTTTTCACACGCTCGTTCAAATCGTTGTTTAAATCAAGAAAATCAGGGGAATTTACAAATTTTATTGCTCTTTCAATAGATTTATAAATCGCAGTTTTTATCGAATCGGAAACCTCAAACTTCTTGCCTGTTGGAACTATTCCAGAGGTTTGTGCAACTAATCTCTGCAAGTTTTCTTCCCATGAAAAACCTTGATGAAACGCGAATAGTTTTTCAAAATTCAAAGCATTATTTTCTACATTTTGATAATGCCTAATTATATCGCTTCCATTAAAACTACCCTTTATATTTGTCATAGAAAGTTGCTGGGAACTATGGCTGATTTTATGTAAAAATGTTGTATTTGCAAGTAAAAGTTTATTATTTTCTTGCCCCGAAACTAATACAACAAAAAATGGTATTTTGTCATATTTTTGCAATGCAGACAATGATAAAACAGTATTGCTAAAAGATTTTGTTTTGGTAAAACTTACTCTTACTGCAAAATAATTACAATAAAAAACACTTCTGTCTTTTATCAAGTTGAATTTTTCTTGGAGTGCTTTTTTGACTTTTTCTTTGTCGTTTTGAGGACATTCTGCGGAAATGACAAAATCAACAAATTGTTTTACAACTGGGTTCATAGCAATCCTTATGCGAACAGTGATAATTCTTCTTCTTGTATGTACTCTGTCGAAGGAGTTTCTTCTTTTGAAGTTTTTGCTGTTTCTTTTTGTTTTGAACTTTTTTGCTGGAGCGAAAGCGTGTTCCGCTCCCAAAAAACGCCGTCAGAATAGCCCTGAATCTCAGGGTCAGAATCCGCTAGGAGCAGGCGTTTTTCCGCCCACATGCAATATTCTTCATTTATCTCTATACCGCAAAAATTCCGCCCAAGTTTTTTGGCAACAACGCTCGCAGTTCCGCTTCCCAAAAAAGGGTCGAACACAACATCGCCTTCTTTTGAGGAGGCAAGAATGAGCTTTGCATACAATTTTTCAGATTTTTGCGTGGGATGGTCGGTGTTTTCCGGCATAGACCAAAACGGAATCGAAATATCGTCCCAAAAATTTGACGGATAGGTAAGCCGAAAGTTCCCCTCCGCGCTTTCGTTCCAATCTTTAGGCTTTCCATTCACTTTGTAGGGAGCAAGGACTTTTCGCTTCATCATCACGGCTTCCACGTTAAAATAATAGTCATTGGGATTTTTAACCGCGAACCAAATATCTTCCATGCCGTTCTTCCAGTTTGACTTTGCCCCGCGCCCCTTTTCTCTCTGCCAAGTGATGCGATTTATAATGGTCAATTCTTTTTCGATTGCCCGCTGCAAAGACGATGTGCATTTCCAGTCGCCGCACATATAGAGCGAGCCGTTCGGCTTTAATTTTTTGCACACAAGCGGAAACCATGTGGCAAGATATTCGTCATAGCGGGCGTCTGTGCGAGAGTTGAATTTCATTCCATTGAAATCTTTTGTAAGATTATACGGCGGGTCTATGATAATTAAATCTGCAAATTCGTCTGGCACATAGCGTAGCATGGAAAGCACATCGCCGTTTAAAGTTTTGTTAAGAATATCCGCCCCTTGTGAAATAGTTTGTTCCGTAAGCAAGCGTTTTTTAAAAAGTTCAACTTCATCAGAAGAGATGGTGAGCGTGCGGTTGTTTTTTGCACGTGCATTTTGTTCCATTATTCATATCCAAAACAAAGATTTTGCTTAATTATATAAAATTGTATAAAACTATTCTATATGCGTTAATGTACAAATAACTAGAATTCATTTATAAAAAACTTGTTTATTATTCCATTTCTTTTGTCCGTAAGTGTGGAGAAATCTTGCTTTTTGCTTTACCGCCGCCCATTCCGCCACTCCAGCGGGTTGCAGTGCATCACGGAGCGGAACGCGGCGGAAAACTTGCTTGCGTTGTCGTAGCCGGAGCGCGAGGCGATTTCCATCACGGAAAAGTCGGTCGTCTTTAGGAGGTCTGCCGCGCGGTGCATGCGGAGGTCGCGGACAAAGGCGGCGACGGGCTTTCCGTAGATGGCGGAAAAGCAGGCTTTGAGCGTGGTTTCGGGAATCGAAAAGCGCGCGGAAAGTTCCGACACGGTGAACGGCTCGTCCAGATGGGCGGCGATGAAGTGCGCGACCTCCTTCGCCTCGGCGATTTTCT
>ERZ842401.1303-NODE-1303-length-36047-cov-5.069960_pt1 | contig 36047 bp, 63 predicted proteins | sample MGYA00521270_ERZ842401 | MGnify/ENA primary metagenome ERZ842401 (study PRJEB31892, sample SAMEA3878208) | bioreactor metagenome | biome: Moose rumen | place: Sweden | collected 2011-10 | study: EMG produced TPA metagenomics assembly of the PRJEB12797 data set...
ACATCTGCTATTTCATCTGCAAAGGCTTCTTTATATTTTTTAAGTTCAACATCGTCACAACACGTTAAAGAACAAGCCTTTACCCTCAAATAAGCCTCAGCAACTTCAAAGAGTTCACTTCTAGCGTGGCTGCACATACCCATAACATCTCTCGGGTCTTCTAAGCCCTCTTTTGCAGCTCTTTTTTCTGCATACACAAAAGCATGTTTAGCAATAGTGTTAATATTCATACCATCAAGCTGAATATTTCTTCCCTCCAATTTTCCTGAATCACTCATTTAGCTCCTCCTTACAGCAGATGAACTTTCATTGTTTTTGCAAAGATTTTCTCTTTCTTCACAACATGACATCAACACAATTAAGCAATCTTTTAACTGTGATTTTACCGCTTCGTTTGGAGCGCAAAAATCGATAAAATCGCATAGCATTAAACTTGCTCTCTTTTCTTCCTCCGATAGCCATTTTTTATACATAGGCATATCACAAAGACTTTCTAAACCTTTAAGCATTTTCTTCTCCATATCGATAAAACATTAGTCGTCATCGTCATCGCTCTATAAAAAGCCTAATCTCCTCCACATAGCTTTTACTTCATCTTTCGAGATAGAACCTGAATTATACAAGCCGTCTTTTCTGCCCTCGTTATATGCTTGTTCTAGCAATTTTTCCAATGTACCATAGCAAGCAAAATAGTACTCTTCAAAGTTTGCATATTTCTCACACATCTTAAAGAACGTATCTGCAACTTCTTCAATCTCTCTTGCATTTACCACCCGCCATTCTTCGTAGCACATTTTCATGCCTCCTCAATCGGCTTGAAGTGAGTGCAAGGCTTGTCAATCTGCTCTTGCAACTGCCCCAAAATAACCTTGTTTGCGTTCCATTTGCACCTATGACAATGCTTTCGATGTATGTGATACTCGCAAGTCAAGCACTTAATCATCTGTTTCATTTTCTCTCCTTGTTCGACACAAAAAACGAATATACTCACGCCTGTGCTTACAACTCAAAAGCCAATCTTGACGAGGTGTAAGGCGACCTACTAAACAAAATAATCCATCGGGTGTGATGTAGCTGTTTTTACTATAATCACACGCTAATTTATGCAGCTTTCGCATTATCCGCTTTTTCATTCTTTCACCTCAAACTTTGGAATTTCACACCAAGCGACTACATCTTCAACCAATTTTAGATGAGTGTAAGTAAACACATTCTCAGAAAAGATATACCTTCCTAGTTCGTATCTTTTGTGTTCAGTTCCTTTTAATTGAACAAGTAACAGAAGCACATCTGATTCAATGAACTCTGTTTCTTTTGGCAAGTCGCCATCAGCAACCTTATGCCACTTGGTAAGGACATTTATGTCCTTACCAGCTTTAAGCCCTGCGAGAAAAGCGTTAAATACCATTCTCCACTCGTTATCTTTCTTTATTCTCCAGATTTCCAAATCCTTCCGCAAGTCATATATCTTAATTATATATGCTCTTGCCATCTCTTCATCTGTCATAAACTACTCCTCTGTGTATTTTGGTATCTCACACCAAGCAACAGGTGGTTCAATTTTTTCAGTTGACGGCTCTACGCACCAACAATTATTGCTGTAAACGTAATAAGCAATATCACCCCTATCAGTCCATACATCGACTGAATAATTGCCTACTTCTACAGGTGGGTAATCTCCGTCTGCAACCTTATGCCACTTTGGTTTATACCGTTCTGCGCCCTGCATATAAGCAATAGTTGCAATGTCGGCTTCTGCCATATCCCTACCCGCTTTAAGCCCTACAAGAAATGCCTGTTTTACACTTTCAATACACGTTCTCCCCTGCCGCCAAAAAGATTTTTTACTGCCAACAAACTCTTCCGCCATCTCTTCGTCTGTCATTCTGATACCTCATATTCTGGAAAATCGTACCAAGCAATAATATTGTCTGTATCACTGCTCTTTATCCAATGTTTACCAGTCCAATATATGAGTTCATACTCTGGTCTATGTCACCACATAAAACTACATAAGTATAAACCCGATTTTTTGGGCTTTTCTTTCGACATATCGTGCCATTGTGCTTTTTTAAGTTCCTGCACCTGCACTACCTCATCTTTCTCCCCATTCGGATTTAAACCTCTTGCCATTCTTTGTGCCACTTCCGCATCATAAGCAGTCCATTCAGCACTATCCATTCTTTCACCTCCTTAGTTCAGATGTACTTTAACAGGGTGTCCGACAAATGCTTCTGTTACCTCCATAGCAACCGTCAAACTGTCTTTTACCCCATCTTTTTCAAACTTTTCCCAGTATCTGAAAAACTCTTTTTGAGCAGTTTCGACAAATCTTGAATCCTCTCTTTCTTCTGTTTTCAGTTTTTGAAGATAATCATAAAAGGCTTTTTGCTTCTTTGTCATTCATACACTCCACAAGGCGAATCGTCAAGAAATTCATAATGCTCAAATAATTCGCCTAAACTATAATATACATTACCAATTTTGACTAATTGCCCATCTTGCTCTGAGAAAACATACCCTGTTATCAAGTGTGTTTCATACCTGTCTTTTCTTTTTACCCATATCAAAGGAAGCTCATAAGACGGTGTTTTTACTTCAAAGCGTTTCTTGAATTCATTTCTTAATTGAAGAAATGAAGTAAACTTACGCCACTTTTTAAAATTGCCGTTACTTTCTTCTTTTGCCTTGTTATAGCCGAACTCCGCACCGTCTTTGAAACCGTCATACCGACCACATTTTAAGGCTTGAATCTGCTCTTTAGTTAATAATTTTTTTTCATATCCTGTTGTCGCATATTCTTCAGCTTCTTTTTCAAACATAGTTATTCCTCCTCAATAAAAATTAGTTCCTGAGCATAAGGTAAACATCTTACCCATTCAATAAAAGACTTGCTCCATTTTCATTTGCTTTCCTCCATATCATCATAAACTACAACCATTTTATTATTTGCAGTAAAAGATACAGTAATTATCTTACACCCTTTTTCAATCAATGTATTCAAATCACGTTTAATATCTTTTTGAATATCAAACGAAAAATAATAATCAAAAATTGCAATTCTTTGTTTCGCTAATATATCAAAATTAACAAAAAACAAAATTAACAAAAAAATTAAAAACCTTTTCATACATAAACCCCTATATCTTCAAATTTCATCGTTTTCCTTTTTCTGGTCATCTAAATACCCTTTTAACCCCATACCATATAAAATTATAGCTCCTGTGGTAAGCACAAAACAGCCAATGTAGCCTAGGATATCCATTATTTCCATTTGTCATTCACTCCATATTAAGAGAATAACCGTGTTCCAAAAGCCATTTTTTCGCTTCCCGCCTTACTTTTGGATAGCAGTCAGTTTTGTTATACTGCAACTTTCGCCACGAAATCTCCCAAACTTCTTCACAGCTCGGTTCTCCTATACCAAGCAGGAGAGACCACTGTCTAAAAAAATCCTTGTATTTTTCAAGGTCGTTTTTGTTTAAGACATCTCTTAATCTCGTAAAATACAGCCTTAAATCCTCAGTAGAAACATCTTTTAAGTTCCCGCCCATACCGTTACATTGTAACTCTTCAATGCTATCAGCCATTGCTTTTATGGGAACGTGGCAATATCCAAAACCTATGATTTTGCCTTTTTCGTCTGTCAACGGAATATCGTAATACAAGCACAATCTACCCTCAGCAATACCGATATTTCGTGTTTGTGTCGGGTCATCATCACGTTTTAAGTAATGGATTTCTCCATTATCCAAAAGACCATAATCCAAAATTGGAGTATCTTTGTTAATGTCTGTAATGTACATTGTCATTCCTCTGTTATCTTTAATATTCACATCTCTTTAATATCTGTTATTTCATAATCAACATAATATCCTTTTCTTGCTGTACCATCCACAATAGCCTTTCTTACAGTAGTCTCAGAAATATGTAAAAACTCTGCTGTTTTTTTTATAGAAGGCATCAAAAGATTCTTATCTATCGAATCTTTTGAAATCAATATAATCTTTTGTATCATTTACACCTCGCTATATAAACATTCCAATTCATCAGGTCTTGTGAAAACTTCTTTCATCTTCTATCACAACCTCTCTTACTCTTTCCTAAAAAATCAACAGTCGTACAAACTTCACAAAGTCTATCGTATGTAGATTTTCCTAAAAATTCTACAAACTCTTTTTTACCACCATTTGTAATCAATACCGTAGGCAAATCATTTTCGTATCTGTTATTAACGATGTAAGATAATAAAAACCTTTCAGTATCTTGTTTTACAGTATACTTCCCACACTCATCGATTACGAGCATTCGTAAGTGAATATAGTAATCCAAAATCTCCAATCTGTTTTTTTTAGCGTTATAATCACCTCCTGATTCATATTCTATACAAAGTTCAGTAGAGTTTTTAAAAACACCTCCACACTGTCTTATAACAGAACATCCCAAGTGGCTTTTTCCTGTTCCATTGTTCCCTGTAAGAATTAGAACCTTATTACAAGGATTATCAGCAAAGTCTTTCACTTTCTTTTTTTGCATAATTTCATCATCTGCTGTAGCAACGAATGTATCAAAGCTTTCTTCAAAAAACTTATAAGGAACACCACTTTGCTTATAAAGATTGTGTTTCTTCTTTTTAAGAGCTTCTTGCTGTTGTTTTTCATATTCTTCAACAGCTTCATCATTTACCACAACCTTTGACAGCTGCTCAAAAACAGCTGTCAAACCTTTTATTTCATTCAAAAGAAAACCTCCGCATCGTTTATAGAATCATTAGCAACTGCTTTTGAAACATCTTTTACATTTAAAAGACCTGCTAAAACACCAGAAGATAATATCGTAGTCAATACATACCCATTTGATGTACAAAATTTATTATCAAGGCTTTTCTTTACCGCTTCGATAATATTGTCAACTCCATACTTTTCTATAACACTTTTCAAAAGTTTTCTACTAGCAGTCCAGTTTATTACAGGATTTTCAAAATTCAAAACCCCTTTATCATATAAAATACGATAATTTTGTAAATAAACTTTTTCAACCCTTTCCATATCATTACGAGGTTCTCTGTCAATAAGAGCTGGTTTAGAAACAGTATTAACCTTAAACTCATTCTTTTCATAAGATGAATCTTGCTTTATTTCCAACTGAGCTTTCTCTTCCTTGTAACGAGTTTCTTTATACCTATCACAACGTAGGTAATTATTTATTCTCCAGTGTCTTATAACAACAACCCCTGTATCAAATGGTATCAAAAAATACTTTGCAAGTAATATTTTCATATCATCTTCAGTTGCTCCACTTTGGCGCATTACAGATTTTGGAGAATCTACAAAACCGTCATCATCTGCTACCATATTTAGAGTAAAATACAAACACCTTGCTGTAGGAGGCATATCTAAAAAAGCATCTGATAAAACAACAGATTTACTAAACATTCTTTTTTCAGCCATTTGTTATTCCTGTGTATTAAAATGTCTATCAAACCCTGTTGTTAAAACATGAGTGCAGTAAGATTCTGAAGCATTACGATAATAATAATCCATCTCATCTGTACAATTTTCATAAGCTATATTTTCAAAATCTTCTGCGTTAAGTTTTTCCAAATCGACATCATCTGGAAGCTCTACACCCACACTACAATCAACCTTGTATCGTATATGTATTCTAACTATCATTTATACACCTTGTTTAAACATTCATTACACTCAGCTACCATTTCCATAGAAACACAAAGTAAATGGCTATAATCACCTTTTGTAGCATTTTGAATATACTTTTCTCTGCATTTTTGATTAAACCCGACTTCTCTCATAGCTTTAACCACATAAGCCATAACACCAAAAGCGTTTCCATCAACTCCAACCAAATCGTACATCATAACCCTCCGTTGTATACACTAGATTTTTCTAGTGTATATGTTACATTTCTCCTTAGATTACTGTCGGAAAAGTTGAAAAATCCACAGTTTCTAAGTATTCAACAAGTTTCGCCGCTTGCTCACAGGCTTTCAAAAACTCTTTGTAAACCTGCAAGTAAAGACAACCAAAACTTGTTGTTTCAATTTCAAAAGTGCAATATTTCGTGCCATATTTTTCTCGACAAAACGCCGCAATTCTCACTGTCGGCAAAAATCTGTTTGCACTACTGGGAACAAGCTCAAGTCCAAGTATATTCTTGTCCCAATATGGTGTTTCCACCATATATCCAAACTCTTCCACTTTCTTGACAAAGCCCGCAATTTCAAGCAAAACTTTGTCTACAACTTCATCGTGATTATCATCTGTCAGCGTGTATGTCATCTCTAAAAATCCCTGCTAGTACGCTTCAACAATTCATCTGAAATATCATCATTGTAACAAGGGCAATCAACACTATCCCAATGTGTTCCCAAGTGGTCAACACAAAGAATGTACAAATCCAATTTTACAGAATACGAAAACAACAATCCAAAGCTCTTTTCCAAATACTCAACATCAGATTCATTCAAGTTCGTCAAGAACCACTGAAAAATCTCGTGGTAACTTCCGTCAGATTCCTCAAAGTCGAACCTGCAATTCTCGTACACAGATTCATCAACTTCCACAATTTCATTACATAAAATCAATGAGCTGTGCAAGAAATGAGCCGCATTGTAATAATTAGTCATTCGTACCATTTCATCACCTCCTAGTTGAAAAAGTTTTCAAAGAACTCTCTTGTTGTGTCAAGGAAACTGCAATTTCTTGCATATAGACAAGTTTTTTCAAGCTCTTTAACATCATCAAAAGACAAGTTAAACAAACTCTCTCCTTTAACAATAAAGCAATTAAATACTTTGCACTCTGCTGGGAAATCTGTCATTTCCATATACCTCCATTTGAATCCTTATACCCCCAGCCACAATCTCCCCCAACGATTTTAACAAATGCTGTACCACCAAATTCATCATTGCAAGCAACTCTCAAAAGTAATAATCAGGCTTTTAATTTCCCCACTTCCAATACACCTTACAAGCTGCGAGTGCTAACCCAAGCAATTCCTTCAACTCGCCACACATTGATAACGAACAAGTCTCACAATCGACCCACACATCTTCTGGTATTATTTCAACAAAATCTTCAAGGTTTATTGCAGCCATTCCGTAAACTTGACTCTCGAATTCATCGAATGTATAAGTTTTATCACCACCATATTCAATCCAATTTTCATTGAGGTTTTTGAAGTTTCTTACCAACCCTTCAAAAACCTCAATTCTCCAGTTTCGTTCCATCTTGTATCTCCTTACCTTGTCTTTCAAGGTTTTCTGTTTAATACTCTTTTTAAGTACCTTATATTTATATTATGCCATAACTTTTATTATTTGTCAATAGAAAAATACAATTTTTTTTTACTTTTTTTTCTTGACTTTTTCTGTATTATGAACTACAATATTAGATATGGAACAGATTATTAACATTGACGATTTTTGGCTTAGGTTAAAGACTTTATTAAAAAGTCGAAAAGTAAAATTAAATACGTTGTGTAAAGATATAGGAACACCTACACAAAATATGAAAAATAAGAAATACAGAAAAACTCTTCCTACTATGGAAGAGCTTGTTCTAATTTCTTCATATTTTAATGTATCTTTAGATTTTTTAATTCTTGGAAAATCACCTGATTCGGCTTATCTGAAATATATACAGGAATTAAAAAAACAATTAAATACTATAAATAGAATGACATCTCAGTATTCAAATGTATAACCATCTTCAGCAGCTATTCGGTATAAAGTATCTATTAAAACTGACATCTCTTGAGTGTCTGCACTTGTAGTGCTTACTGGATATTTTATACCGTTTGAAAATGGTATTACTTCACCTTCCCATAAACCTTCTTCCATAGCTCTATATTTAACACCTATGGCTACATCTTCCTTACTCATTCCACAGTAATTACCATACTCTGTACACATTGCCCACCATTTTGCATTTTCAGAAAGAGTTCTCTGTCTATACGGAGGAGTTATTTCAACTCTTATATATCCACCATATTTTTTTTGGCATAGCTGAACAATATCTTTTACAACACAAAGAAAGACAGGGTCGCTTATATCAATAGACAAAACTCTGTCTTTCTCTGAGAAGTTTTTAACCTTTGCTATAATTCTATTTCCTTTCATTCTTCAATACTCTTGTATTTACTTTCAATCCATTGCACACCTTCGAGTGTACACATTAGTAAAGAGTAAGAAACTTTCTTTCCATCTGGTCTTACATACTTTTTATGAATCGTCTTGAAGTACTGCTTGTACTTGAAATAATTTAGATATACTTTTACGCCATCAACAACCTTCTCGTATATTATTTTGTCTGCTTTAAGGCGGTCGAAAATCTTTTTCGCACCAAGTCCATATTTTTCCAAGTGTTTACCAACAACACCTATTTCGACAAGGTTAGAACCTTTTGCAAACTCGTCAAACCAATTAGCCTTTGGCTCTGCAATAGCTAAACGCTGTTTTTGGTTTTCATTTTCCGCCTGCAATTCAGCAATCATTTCTGCTTGAAGTTGCATAGCCTGTTGAATGATAAGCTGCTTTTCAAGCGTCGTTTTTGGCGATAAAGCATTAACCTTGCTATGATTTTGCAATTCAAGTTTTATAGCTGTAACCTGTGCTTCGTTATAAACCGCACGCTGCCCCTGTGTGAACTTCGGAAAATCTTCGGAAGTTGCTTGTAGTGCTTTTGCCGCATTTTGCACACTGTCAACCGACACGCCTAAAACCTCTGCGACTTCTTTTGTTGTCATTGTCTTTTCTGCCTGTTTCTTAACAGCATTTTGACCTCGGACTTTCATATCCGAGCTTCTAAGATTACTTCTGTCCTGTTTTGCAATTTCTTGCTTTATCATTGTTACCTGCTGTTCATTAAACAAATACCCACCCTGTGAATTGCGTTCGATGTTATCAAAAACTCCGCTAACCACTTGGCGCAGTTCATAAATAGCATTTTTTACCGTCTGTTCTGCAACGTGCAACTCTTCTGCAAGTTCTTTTACTGTCGCAACATTGTGATGTTTTGCAATCTCCTGCTTAATTAAAGTGACTTGCTCTTCGTCAAACACTCTTACATTTTGAATTCCTCCAGCAATTTTTAAGGGTGCGAAAGTACTGTCATACCCTATTTTTTCCGCAGCTCTTAAAACTGTACGCACATCAACACCAAGAACTTCTGCAAGCTCTTTTGTTGTCATTGACTTTTGATAAACAGGCTGTACATGCTCGTGAAACAAACCAACATCAGTATTCATACTCTTCTCCTGCTATAACATTTCTAAGTAAATCTCTTAATTCAATCAATTTACCTGAATTGCACAATTCGATTATCTTTGCTTTCAAAGGTTCTGAATATTTTATACACCTTTTCCTTACAGTTTTCATATACTGTAATTCATCAGGATAAAAATGCAATAAAAAATCAATGTAAGGTCTTTCTGAAATGTTATGATGCTTCCAATGATGTCGCTGACACTGTGTATAAGCATTAAATGGATAAAAACGTAACGTAGGATTTGAACTCACTTTGAAAAAATGAGAACATTCTAGTCCTCCATTACAAAAATCATAATCTTTTATCATACACCTGCCATCTCTTTTTCTTATAGCTTTATTAAAAGCCTTCTGTACATCTATCATAGGAATTTTATTCATAACTTCTCCTTACTTTACCACCGAAAACTTTCAGTACCATCTTTACCTGCTCAGGATATTCAAAAAGGAATATCATCTATATCTTCTGTATATGGAATATCTTCTTTAAAAGCAGATTCCTGTGGTGGTGGTTGCATATGGTTATTATCTTCAGAAGTAGCTTTCTTCCCCATCAACTGAACAGTCTTTGCATGAATAGACAACTTGCTTTTTTGATTCCCATTTTGGTCTTGCCAACGGTCTTGCTTCAAAAAACCTTCTATTCCTATCAAAGTTCCTTTTTTCAAATAAGGTTTTAGATTTTCAGCCGTCTTTCCCCAAATAACAATATCAAAAAATGATACTTCATCGCCCCATGTTCCATCTGCATTTTTCTTACTCTTATTGCTTGCTATAGTGCATATAGCTCTACATAAACCACTTGATGAATAAGAAAAATCTCTCCCATTTGCATCACTTCCCAAATCTTTTACCAATCTTCCAGCTAAACACACCACATTCAAATCATTAGCCATACAAACTCCTGCCCTGTAAAAAAATACAGGGCTTTTTTTTAGAATTCCAATTCTTCTACAGAGTATTGAATATCAAGTTTATTTAACATATCCTTAATATCCAATACTTGCCTATCAGAACATTTTACAGTGAAAACAAACTCTTTCTTCTCTTCAACAACAGTTGTTTCCAATGCTTCGCTAACAAGATTAAGAACTGCTTCTTTACCGCTTGTCTTCTGCTTCTCAATCTCAAGTTCAAAACTCTGTTTTTCGATAGCATCTTTATGCTCTCTTTCAACTCTTTCTTTAAACTCTCTGTCAGCAACTTCTTTCTGCTTTTTCAACTCTTCTGCATAGTCAAAAGTTTCTCCAATATCAAGAGTTATAAGATAATGAGCTTTAATTGTGTCTACGTCATCGGAGTATCTTTCAATAGACTTCAAATCATTAAAAGTTCTTTTAATGATAGAATCCATTTCATTTGAAATATCACTTTCTTTGAAAGTTTTATTCAACCATCTCTGGTTAAATATTTTATCAAGAGTGAATAAATCAAAATTCTTAGACTGCCACAACACTTCAATTTTCTTTCTCTTACACTCTTTCTCCTCATTCTCTTTTTCTTTTACAATCTCGTCAAGAGCACAGCTTGCAACATCAATCTTTTTTTCAAGATTTTTACACCTAGTTTCAAAATCTGAATAAGGTTGCATAAGTTCTCTGATGAGATTTATTCTTGCCGATTTTAGAGCATCTTTAGATTTGTTCAGATAAGCCCTCTTCTTCTTAGCAAGGTCTGCATCTCCTGTAAAAAGCTCAGGCTTATATTTTTCAAGCTCTGAATCAACATACTCTTCAAGCTTACTGATATTAGTGTCAAGAAAACCTACGGATTTCCCTGTAACAACTAATTCAAGTTTTTCAACGGTTCCGTCTTCGTTCATATCTCTATCTTTACTCCTTTTCTCTCAAAGTAAGACATACTTCGGTTAAGCATTTCTGTTATAACCGTTTCATCTCCGTTTGACAAAGCACTCTCACACAGTTGCAAAGGCTTTTCGTCCATTTTATCCTTATACTTCTCAAGAATCTTTTGTAATTTATCTCTATCAGATACTTTAGAAACAGTTTCTGTAGAAGAAGATGCTGATGATACTTTTTCACTAGGAATATCAACTTTTGCAATATCAACACCTAGCTCATCGTTAGTGTACGGCATTCCTCCAAATTCATCTGAGAAACAAAGTCTAAAAGCCTGTGCAATAGCAACCTTTTTTGTCATAAAAATAGGCATTTTTGCCCAAATAGAATTTGGATGTCCATCGTTTTTACATTGCACACATTCAGCATAGTAAGATGTATGCACAAATGGGTGAGACCAATCTTTTCTATAGATTGTAACAGTAGCTGCAAGGGTTCTGTCTTTTATATTCCCTTCAACTTGACAATTCCAACCATCCAGTTTTCCAATACGTTCTGCACGTTTTAGATATACTTCATACCCTGTAACGATAGAACATTTTCTATACTTTCCCTCTCCATAGATATTACAATAAATCTCTCTCTTGAAAGGATTAAGTCCATAGTCTTTTACCATGTTGATAAACTGAACTTTTTCTTTTGGAAAGAGTTGTTTATCCAACCCTGTACTTTCGAGATATTCTTTTATAGTTTCATCAGAAACACTTTGAATAACCTCATTCTTGTCCATATACAGCTCCTTAGCTCCATATTAAATCCATCAAACGCTTCTGCTTAAACAAAAATCGTTTATGCTTTTTATCATACAACGCTTTCACCACAGAAACCCTTGAGTTAAACAGTGGATAGATAAACATAAGAATATCTACTCTCTGTTTTACACTTAACCTTTCATTGTTTATTAAACAATGAAACATATACTGTACTTTTTCAAGACCTGAAACATCTTTTATATATCCAAGCCATTCAAAACAGTTAGTGTACCATTCTACACTTGAGAATTTTTTCCATTCAAGAAGTTCTTTTACCTTCTCCGTCATCTTTGACTCCTTACCCAATCTGCTATGGGATTTTTTCCGTTGCCCTTAGTACTTTTAATAGTACCTTATATTTATATTATGCCATAATTTTTATTATTTGTCAATAGAAAAATACAATTTTTTTTTACTTTTATTTTTTTGGTATACTTTGGTATACCATTTTGGCACTATACTATTCTATACTATTCTATACTATTCTATACTGGGTATACCTTTGGTATACCATAAATTATGGTACTATATTTCACGTGAAACATCATATTTTTTATGTTTTTTTTGTAGGTTGAAGATTATACCTTGAATTTAAATGCAAATTGTAATATATTTTTGATTATGAAGAAATCAGATATAACGATTACAATGCCATTATTGACTTTTGAAGAGTTGGAAGTTTATAAGAAAAAGTACAATGACTTATGCGAGAGCTTAAAATCTTGTTTTAACACATCTTCAGTAGATTATGATTGTATAACTTTTGACGTAAATAAGGTTATGCTTATTGCAAAGCAGATGTTGCCACTGAAGTATAAAGATTGCTATATAAATTTGAATTTACCTACTTAAAAAAGTAAGTAAATTCAAATAGTCTGTTTATTTTAACTGTTCTGATATTTCTTTTAATTCATATTCATATTCTTTCAATTTTGCCTTTTCCTCACCGCTAGGGAGTTTAGCATTGGCTTTTTTTATAAGGATTTCGGCGTGTCTCAATTCATCTTTTGCCATTTCCTTATAAACTGAATCGCCTGAATCCATAAACTTTTGAAAATATTTTTTCGCTCCATAAAGTTCATCAGATATTTCATCTTTTTCCATTGGAACGACTTTATTTTCAATATGTTCCTCCCCTATTTCCTGCAACAAATGCCACATTAAACCAACATTCAAAGCAGATATAAATTCAGGTGAGTTTGGATTGTATGAATTAAAATCAATACTAGCAAGTGAGTTTTTGAAGTCAGTAAAAACTTCGTTAATAGTTGAATCCAAATTTCTCCTCCTTTTCTTTATATTTACAATGAAGTTTATCATCTACAATGTGCATATCTAGGGTGAGCCAGTCTGATTGCGTAAATCGCATAATTAATCTACCAACTTTTTCATAATCTCTAGTCATTTTGCACATAGCTGTATTGATAATTTTACTATCCATACCAGTTAATTCAAAGAACTTTTTATGAAGTGTTCCGAGTTCCTGTATGCTGTCTAGCAATACTTTTTCCCAAGCCTTCAAATGTTCCTCAATACTAGATGGGTCATAATTTACATCATAGGATTTGAAATCCCCCTTAATTCTAAACTTATCAAATATTTCATTTGAAAGACATAATTTCATTTCAAAGAATTGTCTTGAACGGTATCTATGCCAGCGTTTGAATCCATTATATCCCATTGATTGCAAAGAACTCATAGCAAGTTTGTTTATTTTACAGTGAGTTGTAAGTATTTTGCAAAAACTTTCATATAGAGATTTTATTTGTTCCACCATAGTTCCATTAGAACTATAATTTATTATCTCTGCCATTATTAAACCTCCGTGTGAATCTTTTATCGTTCTCAAATAGAGAACGATAATTTTCATTTCATACTTTTAAGAAATGAACAGGGTCATTTAGGAATTTAACCTTCAACATTGTTCTACTTCTCAACCCACAGCATGGTCGCCAATAATTAGCAACTCTATTAAAAATTGTGTAAGTAGTAGTACCGTCTGTAACATTTATCTGACTTCCATTTGTTCCTGCTGGAATTGTGGTGAATAAACCTAAACAATAACAATTTTTATTTTGAAAAGTTGTTCCTGCTGGAACCGTAAGAGTTGTTATACCACCACTAGATGTAACGCTTGAAACAGGTATCAAGTTTGGACAATTAGAACAATTACAACAATTACAAGCCATATTTATCCTCCAATAAAAAAAGGGCAATGAAATTTTCATTACCCTTATATGTCAACACTGAAAAAACAGTGGAATAAATCAACCTTGACAAACAAGGGAAAATTTAGTTATTCGGAAATTCCGAACAACTAATTAAGCCATACAGCCGCAACCATTATTGCAGTTGCAGAAAGGGCTTGTTCCTGCGTTATATGCCATTGTAGCAGGATAGCGAACAACACCATTCAAAGCCTGAGCCAACTGCAACTGGTTAATCTGATTCTGCATATCAGCCATTCTATTACCTGAAATAGCATCAAGAATTTTCTGTGTCTGTGCAGTTGTATTTGCGTTAATACTTGCAGTGTTCATTGCGTTGTTGTAATTTACACCGTCGATTGCTCTGAGTGTATTACAGCAACATTCCTGTTGTTTAGCTATAGATTCCTGCTCAACCATAGCGACATTAGCAATATCACGCTGAAGCTCTGAATACTTATCATTCATTGCCATGAGCGTATCATGGAATGTCTGATTTGTTGCCTGAATACCTCTTGCTGAAGCATCATTCACAGCAGACAGGATTTCACGCTGATTTGCCATAGAGTTCTGATTATCGAATCCGCGCTGAACTTCATTTGAAGTTGCGAGGTTCTCGTAACCGATAGCATTTGCAAATCCATTGTTTCCCCAGCCACCAAATCCGCCATTACCCATAAGTAAGGCAAAAATAAGGAAAGCCATAAAACCACCATTACCAAAACCAAAACCATCATTTCCACCCATATAAATAGGTGTTGAACCATTTGTTTCAATAGCCATAGTTTTACTCCTTTTATATTAAGATTTTTTCAGTTGTAAAATATTTCTTTACAACTGATATTTTTAGTAGATTGACAATCTACAATTTTATTCCAAAATTACTAGCAAATTGGTTAAGGTCTACTCCACGTTCTTTAGCTATATTTTGAGCCATTTCTTTTAACTGATTATCATTTTTACCGCTTACCATTTGTTGAACCTGTTGAAACAACCGTGGATTCTGTTGCTGAAACTTTGCCATCATCTGTTGTTGTAGTGCTTGCATTGGATTTTTCATTGTTTGCATTGCTTGAAATAGATTTATCATCGAGTAAACCTCCAATAAAACGTTCTATATTCGATAGTCTATTATTTATTTGTTCTATAGGGTCATTTTTCTTTTCTTCAACTGTTTCCTGTAAGGAATAAGTATAGAACTCACTTTTTCCATTATCTGTATTTAATCTTTTCATATAGATTTTCCCTGTTCCTGTATCTAAGAAAAAATACATAGTAGCAGGGTCAACAGGAAAAACTTTAGCTTCTTCTATACTGCCAATTTGTCGAACAAAAAACTGTGGTTGGTTATTTTGTGGATATGGATTAAATTGAGGTTGCTGATGATTCATTTGATTAAGTTGATTTTGAATCATAGCTTGTTGCGCTAGTAGTTGGTTTCTTTGATAGTCAAGCATAGGATTATAACCATTCATTGTTTTACTCCCATAATACTCTTTAATTCAGCATTAAAAATAATAGGTTCTACTTCATTTTCTATAGCAAAATCTTTTCCACAAAAAACTCCAAAAGAAAGCATTTTCTTTAATTTTTGCTTATCATCAAAACTCATATCTTTTATATAAGCTATCGCTAGTTGCTTTGTATTCACGATTTTTATATTACTACAGTTAATTTGTTAATAAATAAAAACAAAATATAAAAAAAATGCAAAAAAAAAGCAAAAAAATGTAGACAACTGTAATCTTTATTATTATAATAAAAAATACAGAGGTACGTTATGAAATTGAAGTACATGCAAAATTCAAAGGCAACTGTTAAATTGGGTAAAGTCATCTTTGTTATAGTAACTACTATGACAGGTTGTTTTGTTTACTATCGAGGTAAGCAAATAGGATGTGCAAAAGTTAATTACGCAAAAGATTTTGATTATGAAGTTTTGCTTAGATTTGCTTTACATAAATCAGGTTCTGTATTACTAGCTGCATAAAAAAAAAGACTTAGAGAAATCTAAGTCTTTTATATCAGTTTAATAAGTTTTTTCCTTATAGCTTTCAATTCATTATTTATAACTTGCGGACATACATTGTTTGTATCAGCAATGAAATTTATATCTTGCTTTTTTATATAAAATCTTTCAAATATATCAAGCTGTCTTTCTGAAAGAGATAGTTGTATTTTTATTTCATCTACCTCTTTCTTCAGAGCTTCTTTGAAAAACTTATTTATTTGCCTTACCACTTCTGACATTTTTTGTCATCTTCCTTTTTCTTGTTTCTGTAACTGTATTATCTCTGTTTACCGCATACTTCTTTTCTGTTTTTATTTTCCTTTTTGCATTTTTTGGTTTAATAGATTTCTTTATAACAAACTTAGTTCCCATAGATTATCTCCTTTATTTTGATATAACAGCTCCATAATTAACAGAATTTTCATTACTCATTTCAACCGAGGATTCAAACTCTGTTTCATTTATAAATTTGAATATCTTATTCTGATTGTAAATAGACGTTCCTATAATACCAAAAGACAATAAAACGATTATTAAGCACATAATGAAACAAAGTTTCCTTATGAATTTTCTTTCATTTCTCAAATCTGTCATTATGTCAAGTAACAAATTTTCATTTTCCATATTTTCCTCTATCTGTTATTATAATATGTATTTCTTTATTAGTAAAGATATTTTTTAATTAGTAAATAATCAATAATGAAATTTACCTATTAAATTATCATAAGTATATGCTGATAATTCCGAATACTTATATAGCATTACAGATTGGCGCATATAATATATATTTTCTTTTGTTATTTTCATTTGTCCATTTGAATATAATTTATCATAAAATATTTCACTTGCGTTACTTAATTTTATGAATTTAGGATTTTCAAGCCTATCTTTTCGCAATTTTACATTTTTTATATATAACGTTCCACTACTACCTGATGTTGTTACACCATTATTGTCAAATCGAATTCTTAAACTCGGTAAAGTACTTGATGAACTTCTTTTTGAAAAAGTGAAGCTATGTGAATAATGAGTGTAATATTCTGTAGAGGGTTTTCCTATATTTTTAGAAGTGATAAACCCATTTGTTTGATAATCACTTGAATACATAAACACTTCTACTGATGAAACATCTCCTGATATTTTTGCGTCAAAGTCTATAGTATATATTTCATCGACTGTCATTTTTTGAGGATTTATAATTTCACTCCACAAATAGTTTTCTGTTGAAGTAGAGTTTATAATAGATTTTTCGCCTGATATAGCCGTTCCATCAGTCCATTTACTTACAATGTTTTGTCCTAAATATCCATCCTCATTGTATACATTGCCGAGCGAATCCCAGTATTTGTAATAGAACAGGTCTATAGTCTGTCCATCTGAGCCGTTCGCCCAGCCGTTATTTATAATCCAATACAATGCAGTTCCCTGCGGCTGTACATCTGAATCAACCGTGAATGAATAAGTCCATTCTATAATTTTCCCGATTTCATTATATGCTGTTGCAGATTTATGAATATATGACCTATTATTTGCCCAATTATTCCAATCGGTTATAAATCCTATTGAGCTACATTTACTTGATGTAGATGTTCCATCTCCTCTAGTACGAAATTTTACTTTTATATAATAAGTCCTATTTTTATAAAGTTTAACGTTTGATAATAAACCTGAATAAGTTTCACTTGAATTATGTGTAGCAATAACAGAAAAAAGATTACTTGCTGTATTATTAGAGGATTTTAAATCGAATCTATATGATGTATTTCCTTTAATTGTTTTCAAATAACTCATAATTTAATCCTTATACAATTTCAAAGGTAATTCCATTTATTGCTTGATTGGTTGATTTTATTTTATTTGATATATAAGTCCATAAAGTGGATAAAGGGCGTTTAGTAAGATTAGTTGGATTACTTCCAGCACCATTTGAAGTGGTTGAAAAAGTTGAAGTATCTGATAAAGTATCAGTATTTTCTACAACTGTGATTTTATCATTTTTACCACTCAATAAAGCGTTAGTTTCATTCTTTTTATAATAATCCACTAAATCAACTGTTAAACTTCCCCTGTTAAGTAATTCCCAACTATTATTCAACCATACATATTCATCATATATATTCCCTGTTTCTAAATCAACAGAAACAAAATAAATAGTGCCTTTAACCCCAGTTGCAGGTAATTTAGATACAATCTTAAAATCAATCTGTGTAACATTCGCAATAGCATCAGCTATTTTTTTGTCCACACTACCTGAAACACTTGTATTGCCATTAAGAGTTGAAATTGCATTTTCATTTGCACTTATTCTAGCTATAAGATTACTATCATCATAATTTTCTAGCCCAGAAAGTTTAGTTTTTTCGGCATAAGTGAAATTTTGGTCTGATAAGCCTTTACCCTCAACTTTATCGACTTTTTCATTTAATGCTGTATATACTGCACCGCTAGTAATGTTTTCATTTGAATTAGGTGTAATAGTGCTAGTTGTTCCAATATTAGTTACATTACCTAATCCAACTTGTTCTGCTGTTACATTATGAGGATTAGAAGTATCACTAATATGGTTTTCCGAAATTCCTGAGGCTTCAGAAAGACTATTTTCTATATTATCAATTCTATCACTTTCTGCCGATAAATTTGAATTTAATTCTGTAATTAAATTATCGTGCCTAATATTTATTTGTTGCCTACTAAGTATTTCAGATTCAAGTTGAGAATTTGTGGAATTAAGATTAGATTGAACGGCATCAATATGTGTTTGTAAGATAGTTTCAGAAAGTTCCCTATCTTGATTTTCTTTTGTGATTTTAGTATCAATTTGTGTATTTGTTTCTGATTTTGTATAATAATCAGATAAATCAACATAAGTATTTCCGATTAGCTCCCAATCGCTTACATAAATATATTCATCATAAATATCACTTTGTTCCTGCTCTGTTTTTGGTCTAGGAACAAAATAAATCGTGGTTGGTGAAATATCCTCTGTTGGAAGTTCATCTACAAATTTTGAATTCCATCTAGTAGCTAATTTTTCATCAATTTCTGCTTTAGTGTAAGTTTCTGATTTACGATAATAATTCGCTAAATCAGAAACCGTATTATCTATGAAATTAAGGTCATTTACAAAAGCTGATATATTTGACGGTAAATCAACTATATTCAACTTTTCTTTTCGTGCTTTCGCGTCACCTATTTCATATTCAACATTTCTACTTGTAACGCTTGTTACTGTCTTCATATTTTTCCTCAGTCTTTTTCCCAAATTTCCATTCAAATAATTTATCTAACCAAGTGCTTACATAAATTGGACAAAATGGAATACTAGGTGAAATGCCTAGAATAATTAAAGCAATAGCTTGTTCTAAAGTTATTGAGAATGTATCTGTAATTAAAAGTTTACAGATACACGCCCCATAAGCAATAAAAAGACATACTGCTCCAACTATCATTCCGATATGTGAAGTGTCTTTTGCTTTCATAGTTCAGTAATTTCCTCATTATTATCAGGTCTTTTTTCAAGATTTTTTAGGATTTCCTGAACTTTTTTACTCTTAAAAGTAAAATGTTTATAAAACCACTTAAAAGGTCTTGATACCGATTTTATCTTTTTCCCATTATCGTAAATCGATACTTTACATATCATTGGGTAAAAATCTTTAGCTTTACTAATGATATAATTTGTATTTTCAAATACTTCAGTATTTCCATTAGCAAGTTCTGTAATAATAATCATATCTTTCTCCTTATGCAGTTCTTTCCCAACAATATTTTATAATATATGGTGGCATATTATTATGAGCTGTTGTACTTCCAGTTGAGCCTGTAGTACCAGCAGTTCCTGTGAATGTAGGTGTTGCGTTTGCTGTATTACCTGAATTGCCGCCTGTTGTTCCAGCCGTACCAGTAAAGGTAGGTGTAGCATTTGCAGTGTTTCCTGTGTTTCCACCCGTTGTACCAGCTTTTCCTGTAAACGTCGGTGTAGCATTAGCTGTATTTCCGCTGTTACCACCAGTAGTGCCTGATATTGTAACAGTTGCTGAGTCAGTAATATATCTACCTGAATCATTATATACTTCGAATCCGTGTGAGTTTGATGGTCTTATACCTGACTGTCCTTTGGGTTGACCTCCAAAAAAATAAGTCATAGCTGATGATGTATGATTAGAATATAAGACTTTATGATTATGACTGCTAGAACCTACAAAGCTATGGGTGTGATTGTTTAATCCGTGTGCGTGTGCTGATACCGTTCCGCTTGGTGTAAAGCTATGAGTATGGTTATTCAAGCCGTGAGCGTGCGCAGATACACTTCCAGCTGGTGTAAAGCTGTGAGTGTGGTTGTTCAAGCCGTGTGCGTGAGCTGATACACTTCCAGCTGGTGTAAAGCTATGAGTGTGAGCAGGAATATTTGCTACTGTAAGAGATACCGTTTTTGCTCCACCTGTAGCATTAACTGTATCACTATCACCTTTTGCCCATATAAATTTATCTTTAATTTGTACCCACGTTCCGCCAAAAAGTGTAGACGGATTTGTACTTTTTGAACTCCAATAAATACTTCCTACAGGATAAATTAAAGCCATCAATTTATAAAAAGTTGAACTAGAATCTGATGATTTGTTGCTAGTAAGGTTTGCTAAAATCGATGAAATATTGCTTGTATTTGTAGCAATATTCACTTGATTAGTATGCATTCTAGTATCAATAGTATCTGTATTACCATTCCAATGGTCAATGTTAAATTGCTCATATCTTTCAGGTTTCTTTAATTGATAATAAGCACTATAATTCATATTTTACCTCCTAAAAACTATTTGCCCACTTTGATAATTCACCATAAGTTAATGTAGACATTTTATTATACGATAAATTCCTTAATAAATAAAGATATGTATATTGAACTGCAAAAATAACATACATATTTGCAGGAATTAAACTTCTTATATATTTTTGAAATTTCAAATAAACCTCAGGCTCATTTGTATGAATATCAATTATAAGTTGATATTCATTAGGATAAATTTCAAAAATAAAATTACCCTCACCCCAAATACTTTCCAAAATTCTTTGAAGATTTTGTCTAGTAAAAGGCGGTTTGAAACGCCGTTTTGTTAATACTAGTTCTTTTCTAGTATTCATATCTAATTCAGCATTTGATTCAAGATTTAGTAATTTTTCCCATTTCTGTACTCCGTATAAATTCAAAGATTGCAAAAAAGTATTATCAATAGTCAGTTGAATTTCATCGTGTAATAATTGTATTTCTGATTTTTGTACATCATATAATGCTTTCATTGTTTCATTATCTTGCATTATTTTAGGCGCAAATCTTTCTACAAAATTATCATCTGTGAGGATTAAATTTTCACCCTCAACTTGAGAATTTCTAATAACTATTAAATTTTGCTTTATAACTCGGCTGTTTTCAACTTTAAGGTTAATTTCGTTATCCAATTGTTACACTCCCAAGATATGGTAAATATTGCTTACCTATTAAACCTTCATCAATATAAGTTATATCAATCATTTCATTATTAAGTTTAACATCTGTTACATTAAAAATTATATCCTCAAGTTCAAGAACTTTTTCAATAATTCTAGCACGATAAATTGTAAGATTAACATCTTGATTAAAAGTTAATCTTACACTATTAAAATATTCCTCAATTTTTTCTTCAACTCTTTCCTGAATAGTTTCAATAGTTTCTGTTTTTACAAATTTTATATTCAAACTAACATCAATGTATCTTTTAACAGGTGTGGTTATTGTTACATAATGACCTATCGGAGCAATTCCAATTCCTTCGCCTGTACTATCTTCAGGGTCAATTTGCTCTTTAAGATTTCTAGCAAATTCATCTGTAATAGGGTTATATAATGGGTCAACTATTGAAAGCAAAACACTACCGTTATATTGCCAAGCAGGAAAAACCTTTGTATTTCCAACGCCGTCAATAGCATTAACTTTTACCCTATAATCTTCAATATTTCCACCAAAAGATTGATAGTTAAGATTTTCTATAGTTCTAGCTCTAAGATGTTCATCAGTTTCATTATCCTCAGCAGGTTGATATGTACTAACAATTCTAGCTTCAATTAGATTAGGAATAGGCACTAATGGTAATATAATACCTGTATGCTCATTTCCTTTTGTTCCACTCTGTTCGCATTGAAGAATATTATAGTTATCAGTCTTACCTACAAATTCAAAAGTTATTTCAGAATCTTCAGGTGTTGTAAATCTACTTCCAACATCTATATCCATATCAACTAAAACTCTTTCGTTATTTTCATCATAAACAAAATCACCATTAGAATCTGTTTTATATTTTTTGAATTCTGCAATCCTTAAAGCCTGTGTTTCTTTTGTTCTAACAATTCCATTATCATATACTCTTTTGTCAAGATTAGTTCCTGTTGCAGTCATTAGATAAGATTGCTCTTCAAGAATATCCATTTTCATATATGCTTCCGCAAGTTCCATACAAACAGGTGCTAAAGCATCATAAATAATTGAGCCGGGTCTTTTATCAACGTTTACAAGTCTATCGTGTCCAAGACATCTATTAAGAATTTTTTCAAAAGTATTATCTTCACTATATGACATAATTCCCTCTTAAATAATATTATATAGTAATTCCTAAAGAATTACTATAATCACCATATATAGTAAATACTGTAAAATCTATTTTACACATATCTTGAGATATTTTTTCTACATTATCCACTTGAATATCAGTTATTCTATCATCTTGACAAAGAGCTTCCCTTAAAGTATTTTCAATATCAGCTAAAATAAAACCAATATCTTTTCCAATATATTGTTCTAATTCCACCCCATAATTATCATCGTAAATTGGGTTAGAATATCTTTCTGTTGATAAAATATGAAACACTGCTTGTTTTATAGATTCTAATTTATCAATTTTTCCAGCAACACTGGTATTCCCTAATCTATAAGTTAAACTAGGTTGTCTGTATGAATAAGTTTCAACATTAGTTTCATTGTTAATTTGCGGTAACATATTTTAGCCCTCCTTTTCTATTCTTTCAGCTACATAATACATTTGATAGTCATTAAAAGCAAACATTAAAACTGTATCACCAACTTTTAATCTAGGATAAATTTCTATTTCAACTGAATCTTCATAATCTGTATTTGGAAAATGTACATCTTGCGTTTTTATTTCTTTGATTATATGTTGGTGTCCTTTATCTGTAACGGTAAAAGTTGATAAATCAGTTGTAGTTGTAACTGAACCTGCACCGCCTGAAGTAGTAACAGATGAACCCGCAACATTAATATTCATTTTTAATGTCGCACCGCCTAAATCAACATTTGATTTAGTTTCTGTTTTTAATTCACGCTCATTAGTACCCTTATCTTTATTTATTGTAATTTCTTGTGTTTTTATATCATACGAACCATTTTTTTGTTCAACATCCGTTGAAACACCTGCTGAAATACTTGTCGTATTTATTGCTTTTGTTGATTCTGTCATAAAAGCGTTAATCAAATGAGAATGAGGAATAGTAACTTTATGTGGTCTACACATTTGACCTAAAAATAAAAACTCCTCTGTGAGAATGATATTATTTCCAATATCAATTTCCAAAGGTTCTATTGATGTAACTACCCCAAAAATTAAATTATTCGGCTTATTAGTTGAATTTGATATTCTTCTAATCGCATTTACAAGCCTATTCATTGCTATATCATTCATTTTATCACTTCCATAAGATTCTTACTTGTAGAAACATCTAAGCTCATAGTATGTTTATTACTATCATAATGATGTGTTGCTGATATTACATACATCATTTGTTCAATACCTAGTTTTTTAAGTCTTAACAAAAATCCATCTCCAGCATTTACACCATTATATCCTAATGCTTCAAGTTTTAAAGTTTTATTTATTTGCGCTCCTTCTAGTAATGATAGTTTAACATATTCTTCAATTCTTTTTTTAGTAGCTGAATCTGCTTCGGTGTAATTTGTTTTCAAGTTTACTATTTTTCTCAGCACACCCCATTTTTTTACACTTTCATCATCTTGTTCTGCATAAGATACTATTTTGTTCGATTTATCTTTATCTTTTGTTTCTGAGGTTTCTTTAATTGTGTCCATTAACACTAATTGATTATATGTATCTTTATCTATATCTAATTCATAAGTATAATCAGTAAGCAACGATTCATCACCAATAATCAATGGTTCAAGATTTTCTCTTAAAGTTTCATCGTATTTATACCATTCTTTTCCTGTCCATACTTTTGTCATTCCACCTTCAATTCCTGTCCTACGATATTTTACATTACTTTCTATGTCATTTAATTCAAGCGTACCAAAATTATCTCTAATAAAATAATAACTTTGGTCAATAAGATTACTAAAATTATTATTCTCTAAAGATATACTTGATTCATCAACCCACCCATAAACATTACTTGTAATTCCTTTTATATGATATTTATGAGTAGCACCCTCTTTAATAATAGTTATAGTTGCTGTTCCTGCTGTGCGATTTATTGTTGCTGGAAGTTTAGCTGTTGGTGAAACAAAACTTTCCCCACCTATATAATTTACAATAGCTCCTACAGATAATATTTTTGTTTTTTTGTCAAAATCTTTTTTGGTTGTAAAAATATTAGTTTCATTTATAGCATATTGTAAAATCTCAAAATCAGAAACATCATTAAAATGATGAGGTTCAAGATTATTTGAAGTATTGAGAAATTTTGCTTTACCTAAAATTTTTGATTTTTTGATTTTTTCGTGAGTACATATCTGATTAAAAACATCTATTAAATTCATATCTTTCATAAAAAGATAATTATGATTTTTCAAATATCTCATTTGGTCGTATGCAATTACTTGATATGTTTCTTCACGATTAACTTTAATGTTAAAAATGAACCCATAAAAAATAGGTACTTTATCACACCAAAATTTTACTACACTTCCCATACTAATCTGTAATATATTATTAGGGTCTTTTTTGAGATTAAATGTTAATTTACCGGGCTGACCTTGTAAAGTTGTAGTATGATTTATATCAAAAACTAATTCTGATACATCAAAAATATCACTTGATTCTTGGTCAATTATATGCATAGTATAACTCATTAGTCATTCCCTATTAAATTTTGAATTCCATATGATGAATTTTCTACCCATTTACTAGGCAAAATCAATTTTTTACCTGTAGGCAATACACTAGTTTCAACTAGAATATCACCAAGTAATTCTTTATTTTCTTCATACAATAATTTCCAATCATCTGTTGTCCCTGTAATTTTTTTAACTATTTTAATTAAAGTATCACCATCAATTATCGTGTAAGGAGTTGTAAAAATTGATTTTCCATTTGAATTTCTTGATGGTCTAGGAATTTCAACTAAAATTGGTGGAGTTACTTTATCTTTTATTTGTTGTAATTGTTGCAAAAAATTTTTATTTTGTTCAACATTAAGTTTTTTTGCTCCATAAGGTCGAAATTCTTTTAATTCCAATTCAAAATATATATCTTTTTCCTCACCAGCATTTATCCAATGTCTAAAATTTTCACAAGTAACTTGCATTGAATAATTTAATCTAGTTACAATAAGTTTTGCAGGTATTTTACTTTTTATCCATCTTTCTAGCCAAGAAACATACAATGAAGAAGGTGTTAAATTATTTTGATGCCAGAAAAAAGATTTTATTGTAAGTTTTGAAAGTTTTGGTGTACCGGGTATACTAACCTCCCCGATACCTTCAACATCAGCGGATTCAGAAGGAGAGGCAGTATCTTTCGTTAAATTATCAGGGTTAATTGGAAATTTAAGAAAATATTTTTCGTATTGCAAAAAAATAAAAATAGGAATTGTTTCATCTTGTTCATAAGTATTCATTTTAATCTCCTATTAACTTGCTAAACTTGTATTACTTGCTTCTTCAACGCCATCAGTTATCGTTTCAATAACTCTATCCAAATCAACATTGTTATTAACAGTTATTCCATTTATATTTACTTCAGGTGTAATCTGGCTAAATTGCAAATTAAACTTTTCAGTTGCCCTTTTTATTAGCAATTCACGATAATCGTCTGCAATATCAACAATACTTTTATCCGATACAATTAACGCTCCACTACCATCTGTTTTTAACGGTGGTAATGATGGCATATCAAATGGATTTTTATTAACCTCATTATTCTTATCAAATGGATTTTCAAATGATTTATCGAAAATATCACCAAATTTCTCTCCAATCTCAGCCCCTTTACTTGCTGTAGAATATATACTTTTTATATCTTTTAATTCTAATCTTTGTATGTTGCTATAAGATTGTGAACCAAAATTATTATTTTTGAATTCCTGAAGTTTTCGACTAGCATCATTAAGGCTTTTTGATATATTTGTGTGAAAAATTAAATCAATCGCACCACTAAGTGAACTTAAAACTTGAAGAATTGTATCACCTAAATCAATAAATAATCTAGCAATCGCATCAACAGGATTTATAAACAAATTGTAAAGAAAATCTGCAATATCAGCTATGAAATTATAAATTGTAGCACCAACATTGTAAATTATATCAAGTAATCCTTTAATTGTTCCCACAATAAATCCAATAACCATTCCAAACATTTGACCTGCCTGTGCGCATTGATTTCCAAATCCTGTCATTGCTCTAGAAGCATTATTTGCATTATCAGTAATATCAAACATCAATCTTATAACGGTAGTAATCAATGCTATGGTGAGAACGATTGGCAAGTTAGCGATTGCCCACGAAACTGCCATTACAGTTCCCACAATAGTAGCAACTGTTCCTAATTGAATAATAATTGCAACTAAAGTGTCTAATTTATAATACATTCCGTTGAAAATATTTGTAAACGTTTCAGAAAATTGACTAATCCATTCTTTTACTGATTCAAAGAAATTTGCAAATACTGCTTGCCATCTTTGAATAACAGGTAACATAGTTTGCCCAATCGTAGCTTTTAACTGCTGAATTGAATCCTCAAGATTTGCCATTCTTCCTGATAAAGTTTGTGAACCTGAAGCCATCGAATTATAAAATTTTCCGCCTTCAGATGTTAGATGAACCATAGCTTGATATACAGCATTAAATGACTTGTCTGAACCTGCTCCAATTTCTTCCAAAGCCTGAGCAAAAGGAACGCCATAAGTTGCGAACTGTTTTATATCTTGAGCTGTAGCACTTCCAGACGCTTTAATTTGCATCATATTTAACGCCATATTATTAAATGCTTCATTATTTCCTTGTGCTAAATCTCCAATCATTCTAATTGTCGGAAGTAACGATTCAACTTCCATACCAGCATTTTTAAGCATAATATATGCTTGTGCAGTTCCTTGTACATCAAAAGGCGTTACAGCGGCAAAATCTTGGATTTCTTTGAATTTTTCTACTGCTAAAGTAGAATCTCCTAATGCAACAGAAAGCCTTGATATTGTTGCTTGTGCTTCTCCCGCTTCTCCGATAAGTCCACCAAGAAAACCACCTACAGATTGAACAGCTCCCATTGCTGTTGAAAATAATTGTAAGGCTTGATTAACACCAAATATTTCAGTTGTTAAATCACTAAATGACTTTGAAGTTTCTTCCAAATTGTTTTTCATTAGTTTAAGAGGATTAGAAACATTATCTGTCATTGAAAATATAGTGTTAATCTTTGCCATAACTATCTCCGTTTCATTTTTAACTCTGCTTCTTTTTCAGCCTTAACTTGATTGTCAATGCAAGCAATAACAAAAGCCTTTTCTTTTTGTGGCAACCTAGAAAATTGACTAGGTTGCCAATGAAATTTGAGGACGGTGTATTGACAATATAAGGCTTCACCGTCCTCAGCAATTAGTTTTTTGCTTCTTCAATATCGGCGTTAATCGATTCAAAGCCTGACAATTTTTGGATTTTTTCTGTCAAATCCATAATAATTCCTGCTGGAAGTTTCTTACTAATAAAATCAAATGCTGATGTGCATTTTGCTTTTGTAAGAAATTTTTCATCTGCAAAATTAGGCTCAATAATACAACTTTCCAAAACAAGTTTATTATATTTGCCTAAATCAAAAGTAATCTTTTTTCCATTAACTGTATTTGACCGTTTCTGGAATGAAGAATGCTCATCTTGATTTAATGGACGGATAACAAATTCAAAATCTTTTCCGCCAATTCTTTCTTTTACAGTTTCACGAATTTCTGAAACGTCCTGCAAATTAAGAAAATCATCTAAACAACTCATATTATTCTCCTGCTGTTGTAGTTTGGTTAATATCTGTGAATTCTTTCTCTAAGTCAACATCGCTAAACGTAAAATTCATAGATTCATCAAGGAATTCAGCTTCCGTATCAAGTTTAGCAATTTCTGCCTCATCAAGATTTACATCAATCAAAGTTACATTCTGCGAACCTATCGATGATGTTGGGTCACTGTTAATAATTTTTAGCTTAAAATAAGTATCTTTACCTGTTTTAGCATAATTAATCATCATTTTTGCCCATTTTGATGTAACATAATGGACAACTAGCGTTCCTGTTCCACTCCACCCTGTTGCTTTATGCTGTGTTCCACGATAACCAAGAGCTTTAAATTCACTTTTCTTTTTGGTTATTTTCGCACTTATATTTTTACATTCTGCAACTTGCGTAACATTCCCATCAATAGTGGCATACAACTCACCTTCTTTTCCAGAAATAGCATCGCCAGCTTTCATATATGACCAAGGCATATAACACCCCCTTAACTATTAACGTTTACAGTTAAATATAATTTCTCCATCGAATCTGCAGGCTTCACTGACCAAGTAGCTACAACAGAATCCAAATCATTTCCTTGACTTACCTCAATATCCGAACCACCTTCAAATTCTTGAATTCCTCTAAGTCTTTGAAGTTCATTACCATACGCTGTTAAATCAGCCTTGAAAAGACTTCTGCCTGTTGAATCATTATCAACTTTTCCCATATAGGTGTCTTCCCAAGTTATAACTGTACTTGTTCCAATTTCATCAAGAGTTCGTAATACACGATTTTTGCTAAAATTGTAATTACGGTCTGAGGTGTAAGTATGAAGTGAGTTAATATCCTGTTCAACTTTAATCTTTCCACTTGTTGAAGTAGAAATAATAAAATGACCTTTACTCAATCCGTCTTTTATTTCTGTATCGGTAAGTTCACCAATAATTGAGGTTGCACCTTTAATAACCCTTGCTGTATTACTTTCGTTAAAGTTAGCACCAGCAGTCATTCCTGCAACGATTGAAACAAAATCCTCTTTAGAATATTCTACATCATCGATAATCGCACCATTAACGCTGTTAATAATTCCTTCATAATCCGCACCATCATAATCCGCAATTACGCCTTGAACATATCTACCTTCATTTTCACGCATTTCCGTGATAAAAGTTACAACATTAGATTTTATTGCGGTATCTGAACTAAAGCAAGCATAAGTTTGCCATTTAGCCATTTTAAGTGCTTTGAACATAGCAGGATAAACAACTGAATCATTAACTATTCCATCTGAACCGCCAGCTAAAGCAATTCCTGATGTTTCTTCAAGCTCACCCTCGCCTGTAAATATTACATAATCATTATTATCAAGCTCTGTTATGTTTGATACTTTTTGTGAATCAAAACTAGCTCCATTAACGTATGTAATAACATTATAAAGTCCTGTTGATGTTTCTCTTGAAATAGTAATAATAATTTTATTACCAAAAGAACCATTAAATTTTGCAGTTACTGTTAAATTACCAAGTGTTACAGTTGCTTTTGCACCACCTGTGTCCATACGATATATAAGTGCTTTATAAGCATAATTCAATGCTCCTGCAAGCAACTTTGATTCACTATCAAATGCTGTAAACCCAATCAATTTTTGACTTGTCCCATCTAGCAAATCACTAGAAAGAACTTCAATCATTTTATCTTGTTCACCCCAAGATAATGGCAAACCCATTGCTACAATTCCACGGTCGCCAACAGTCATTGAGGATTTTGGAACAGCCTTAAAATTGATATAACAACCAGGTCTTGCTTTATTTTGACTTAACCAAACACCACCTGCCATACCTTACTCCTTTTTAATATAAGATGATTCAAAAATTTCTGAAATTACAACAGAAATATTTCTATCAGCGTCTTTTACAACATAATCACCTTCAATTACCAATAATTTAACTCCCCCACCTAAAGAAATTAAACAGTTGTAAAGATTTCCTTTTTTACTCAACTGAAAATTCAAACATTCTGAAAAAATAATAATCTCAGATAAGGTTGTAATATCAAATTTTATTGCCTCGACTTCAACAGGAATACTAATGTACTTTGTAGCCATCTGCTTTCACCTCTAGTTTCAATTTATTTTGTTTAATACTTATCTCATCAGAAATAAGTTTAACTAACATATTTATTGTACAGAAAAAATGAAGAACACCCTCAACTTTTTCTGTGCTTTTTTCAGTACATTTTATTTTTTTATTTTCAAAATCAATTATATTAAAACCTTGTAAAAGTTTCAAACTCATACTATCTAAATTTTGCTGTAATTTCAAGTCTGTACTAGGGTCTGAAGTTGTTCTATAACGTATCTCCATCGAATAAGATAATAAATGATAATTTTTTCCTTGTTCTTGGTCAGATACATTTATCTGATAAAGAAAAAAATGAGGGAAAACAATGTTTGTTTTTGCTTCTTTATATACTGCAATATCAGGAAATAATTCAAGAAGTCTTTGACTTATTGCTTGTTTAATATCTTCGCTATCAATTAACATTCAACCCTCTTTCCATACAAAATCTTGCAAATTTTTCTTCATACCTTAAAGGTAATTGTCTTTTGATTTCATCAATAGAAGATTTTAACATAAATCTTCCTTCATACCAACCTATTTCAACATTATTTCTTTTTATAACGTGTCCATATTCTATCTCAGTTGCATATTCCATAGGGTTTTTTATTTCTATTGATATTTCTTTACCGCTTCCTTTCAATTCTCCTAACTTCCAAGAACGTTTTAACGTACCTGTTTTAACAGGAGTTTTTGGAATTGTTTTTTCCAAAACTCTGTCAGCCATTTCTACTAAAAAAGAACTCAAAAATTTATTAAAATCATTTTGAGTTAATTTCAAACTTTGTATATACTTTTCAACTTCTGAAAAATCAACCTTAAACCCCATTAACCATACCACTCTGTAACATAAGCATTTTGTTCAGATTCTGTAGGAATAAACTCCTTTGCATAAAAAATGACCTTATTTCCATTTTTACTCAAATCAATTATCTGCACAAAAATGTCATTTGGAACTAATACAAGTTTTACTCCTTTTTCTAAGGATAAAACTTTCCCATTGTCTTCATGCTCTATCTTTACATAATCGCAAATAATTGTATACAAATTATCATTTTCAGAAACAGAATCGATATTTATTTTTTTGTATAAATGATACCCATTTGCAAGTTTTCCATCGTTTTTTGTATACAATCCATTTACTAAGAATCTAAATCCATTCGACAAACTTGAAGCTCTATAAAAAAATTTTATAATATAGTCATTTTGGACATTTTTAATTGAAACTGTAGTAGCACCTTGTAAATCTCCGTTTATTTCACAATCCTCAGCAGAGTAATTATCTATTAAAGGTGCTGTAAATGAAAAATCTTCACCTTTCTCTATTTCGTACGTATTTGGGTCTTGTATTTGAATATTGTTTGAAAAGTATTCAATAGTTATAAAAGCTGGTGTTTGCGGAGGAACTGGAGTAGGATTTTCACTTTCTGTTGCACTCATGACGATTGAAACTTTTTGCCTACCCTGAGAAAAAATAGGATTCCCACATCTACCACTATATACGGCAAGTAAATTTCCATTATTATCCATTTTTTTAGCAATGATAAAATCATTGTTCTTTATGTCAACCCATAAAGCAAAATGAATTGTTAAAGATTGGATTATGGGCTTAATATCAACTGTTTCAGGATTTGGATTATCAACAGAAGAGTAAGAAATATGACATATAACGTTTGAATAAATCTCTTGTAAACGACCATTTATATCACGTTTAATATCTACATAATCGGTATCAAAGAGTTCTGAAATAATGTTTCCAATTTGACCAAAATTAAACCCACTCATATCTTGTACAGTTTTTTGAATCTATTCAATTCTGTTAGTTTTGTTATCCTGTTTTGGACATCCGTCAAAAATTCTGTTCCATTACTAAAAGAAACACTTCTTCCGTCTTCAGAAACGCTTGAAACATTTCCAACTATTTCTTTATTAGAATTATTCTTCTTATTATCTCGGTATAAATCGGCAACCATTGTACATAAGGTATAGTTTAAAGCAGATGGTAACTCTCTGATATTGCAATAATTAAGAATTTCACTTTGTACAACGCTTATATACATAAGGAGGAATTTGTCGTCATTGTCATTTGAAATTCCTAATATTAGCTTTATATTTGACAAAAAATCAAACTCAGTTTCATTATCATCTGCCATAAAATACTATTCCTTTTTCTTTGACTTCAACTTTTCAGCATCAGTCTTTTTTACCGGTTCTTCAATCTTTTCAGTTGTCAAATTTTCTTTGATGACCTCTGTTTTTTCAACCGATTTTGGTTCTTCAACATTTACATTTGCTTTTACAGCATTTTCTTCATTACGTTTAAGAATCAAATTTCTTGTATATTGACTAATCATAATTCACCACCTTATTAGAGTTCGTGAACAAGTTTAACCATACCGATTTTCTTAATGTCTGCAATTCGTTTCCAATTCGTACCTGTAGCAAGGTCTGCATTACTCGGTGTTGGCGTTGTGATATTTCCAGAACCAACCCATGAAATCCCCTTTGGATGAAGAACCTTTGCCTGACGATTGAAAAGAACATCTGTTGACATATCAGAAATACGGTCGGTTTCAACAGGTGTAATAGTTGATGGAGTTCCCATACCACGCTGAATTGCACCGCGAGAAAGAAGATATGTTGTATAAACAGGCTTTGCTCCTGTTGTATCAACAGGTGCAGAATCATCACATACAACACGATACCCAAGATATGTAGGAATTTCAATCTTACTTTCTGCAACCGGGATGAACTGAATTACATTCTGTTTCTGCAATTCTGTAAATGTCGCACTATGCATATAAATCATTGTAAGAAGGTCTGAAGCATCTCCCATCTTCTGCTTTGCGTCAAGAACTGCGTTTGCAGAAATTGTCTTGTCTGTTTCTCCTGTAACATCATGAACAAGTCCTGACATTTCACTTGAAGCAAATACTCCGTTAAGAATTGCTATGATTATTTTCTTCTCATCACGAACCCACCAATCTGAAACACGTTCTGCTATTGCTTTCATTGGGTCATCGCCAGCCATAGCTCCTGCAAGTTCATGAGCACCCCAGCCATTTGCACGAATAAGAACTGTTGCAAGTTCTGCCTTACTTGTAATTCCATTTACTGCGATTGGGGTTGTATCATCAAGTACCTGTGAATCACCTGTAAGGTCATTCCATTTTGGCATTGTTAGAACAGTACCACCACCAGTAATAAGTCGGTTCAATTCAGGATTGTTTTCAACAACACCTGCGTTCATGATTTCACTCTTTTCTGATGTCTTATCGATAACATACTGAGCAAAGATGTCAGGTTGAACGACATCTGAAATTTTGGTTGCTGGCATATTTTACTCCTTTTTATTTACCACGATGGATGTTTTCCATAAACCGCAAAATACATTTCACGAGCCTTTTCCCTATCGCTTTTAATCAAATTTCCTTGTTCCGTAAGATTACCATTCTTGAATGGATTAGTTTCAACTGTCGAAGTCGAAGGTTCATTCAAAGGTTTTCCAATTGGAACATTTTTCTCAACTTTTGCAAAACTAAACACCTGTGCAAGAGCTTGTTCAATAGTTGTATTTTCATCAACCAAGCCTTTTGCCATTTTGACGTATTTATTTACATCAGCTGAATTCTTTCCTGTAATCTGTGAAAGTGCGGAAATAATAGCGTCTTTTTCTGCGATTTCACTCTTCAACTGATTCACTTCACTATTCAGATTTTCAATATTTTTTGCCTGTTTCTCAGATTCAGATAGCGTGTTATCATAAGCCTCTTTGAATTTTGACAATTTATCTTTTTCATCTGGCTTCAAACCGAGCATAGCAAGCAACTCTTTTTCAGCCTTGCTCTTTGCGGAGTTTAGAATACCTGCACTATGTCTATCAAAATCTGCCTGTGTTGCGAATGTCCTATATGGCTCATTAGCCTTTGTTCCCTCAGTATTTGTTTCAGTTGTCTGAGTTTCAACTGTTTGTGTTTCCACCGTCTTTTCAGTTGTAGGTGTTTCAACTACCTGAGTTGTATCAGTTTCCATTTAGATAACCTCTTTGTTAAAGAAATAGTCTAATATATTATAAGCATAAACATTCAAAATGTAAAGCCAAAAAATTGCTAATTTTGTGCAATGGTTTTCTCCCATTCTTTATAACTCATACTAGCAGGAACTTCGTACAATTTTCCGTTTTTTCTAGCTACTCTTTTAGATTCTTCAAACTTTGAATCAATTTCATCAGGTTCAAAATAAGGTGTTGTTGCAGAACGACAATTTGCGTGCATTGGAGGATAATTTATACCCACTTGAGCTTCTTTTAAAAGAAAAACTTTACCATCTAAAGATTTACAAATTTCACTTGTTCTGTTATCAAGGGTTGCATCGAATTTATATTTTTCCACCCCTCTATCTTTATAACCTTGTAGAGTAGCTTCTGTTTGGATATGTGCCATTTCTGTTCTACAAAGACGTTCACAATTAGAATATGAAACACCTATATTTTTAGACATTGTTTGCGCAATAGTAACAGGATTTTGATTTCTAGCAACTCCTTGCAAAAATGTTGTGTTTAGTTGATTTAACAGCTTACTTTTATTTTTCCATATACGGTCAGAGAAATTACTTTCTAACCAATTTTGTTTAATAGCTGTATTTATTTTTTCGTAATCAAGCCCACTAAATCCTGTTGAAAACCCTAAGAACTTATCCATATCAAAATTCAATGTTTTATACGATTGTTCATAAGTTTTATACAAAGCATCGCTATAAAGCTCAGATTCTTTTATACCTAATTCAAATACCTTGTTTTTTAATTGAATTTTTAATTCTTCGAGCCTACTTAAATACATTTTTGCATGCTGTAAACGTAATTCATCTTTATATTTTAGAAGTAACTTTACATCAACTTTTCCTTTTTTATTTCTTGCGATTTTATTTATTCTATCGTAATACAGTTCCATTTCTTCTTTAGCTGTTTTCAATTCAGATGGACGAAGCCTTTTATTTACATCTGACAAAGATAGGTTATTGTCTTTTGCATATCTTCCATAAAAAGCTTCTATTTCTTTAGTAACTTCAGAAACACAATTTTTATAAAGAGTTTTCATATTTTGAAGTAATTCATTAGAGCTTTTTTCAACAAACAAAGTTCTTTGCTCAACTCTATCTTGCCAATACTTTTCAAAAGAATTACTATCTTTTTTCATACTATTTCCTATCAAATGTCAATATCAAAGAATATCTGAATAACACAATGTGCATTATTTTTTTCATATTTATCAAAAATATGTTTCTCTGGAATAATACGCCAATTATCATCAATTAAAACTTTGCTATCAACAAGAGTATCAAGAATTGACGAGAGCTGATTATCACTATCTCGTCGCTTGAAATCTCCATGATAAAATGTAGCTGAAAGGATAACTGATTTTCCCTCAGGAATACGTTTTATTTCACCTATATCAATTAAACGTTGTATCTGCATAACTGCATTTTTGTGCCATTCTACATATCTTTTGTTAGGAAAACTCCGCCCGCTTCTTGTGTTAATCCTGCTATTCTTCTTGCTCGGTGT
>ERZ842401.1304-NODE-1304-length-35991-cov-9.099288_pt1 | contig 35991 bp, 35 predicted proteins | sample MGYA00521270_ERZ842401 | MGnify/ENA primary metagenome ERZ842401 (study PRJEB31892, sample SAMEA3878208) | bioreactor metagenome | biome: Moose rumen | place: Sweden | collected 2011-10 | study: EMG produced TPA metagenomics assembly of the PRJEB12797 data set...
AAAACCCTAAAACCGACTTTTTTTTACTTTGTCTAGTTTTAGGGTTTCAGTTCACATTTGTTTGGGATTTTTTATTGCATATAATATTTTTTCAAAATTTCAGTCAATCCTTTATAATAAACAAGATTAAGAATCATTTGGATATAAGAACTTACACTTAAAATAAGCAATATAGACAAGATCTGCTGTTCTCTTGAATTTACATATGATATAAACGTAAAAATAAAACCAAAAATTATTGAAACAACAAGTCCTGAAAACAAGTACTGAATTAAAAACAACGCTGCCGGTACAAATGTTTTACTCATCAATTTTACTACAATACCCGGATTAAATATTTGTTTGCTATAGCTAAAATCTTTTGCAAAAATTATAAATACCATATTGACAAAAGGTAATAATATAAGAATCAGTATAATATATGCAAAAAATTCTAATCTGTTTATTGTAAATAATAAATACCCCAATAATAACGCAAAACCAACATACACACTCCAGATAAACATAACAGGGAATGTTTTTAAAAATATCGGGAAACAATCCATAGATATTGAAGCTAACTCTGTTTCACTACTATCAAAACTTTCATGGACAAATTTGAATAAATAACCTGAAAAATAAATAAACAACATTATTCCGGTTAAAGCAAATATTATCACTTCACCTTCAGACGGAGCAGCGAAAACAGAATATAATGTGTTTCCTGTAAAAGCAGATACGACCTGATTTGCAGAAATTATCATGATGCCAATTAGCGAAAAAATACCTAATTGCGCAATCAAATTACTTTTACCTGTATAAAGCTCTTTTAAAATTTTTAAAATATTCATACTAAAATTCTATATCAAAACGAACGGACTGTATTCATCTGCATAAACTATTTTTACATCATTACCGATAATTTTTGCAAACACAGGCAAAATAAGTATTTCGCTTTCAAAATGTCCGATATCATATACAACAATTCCACTATCCAACGCCGTATGGAATTTCAAATCACCTGTGACAAGACAATCTGCACCCAATTCCTTTGCATCTTTTATAAATTCACTCCCTGATCCCGCGCAAAATGCGATTTTTTCCAGTTGCCCGACATTTTTGCTATTTATAATCCTTGCATTAGGGGAAATTGTTTTTATTAATCCGTTAAAATCTTCAACCGCAGTTTTATAATCAATAATTCTTAAAAATTCGTGATCAACAGATATTTTACAGTTGCTTAATCCAAGCTTTTCAATAATAGTGTCAGTTGTACCGCCTTGTGCTTTGTCCATATTTGTATGTGCACAATATATATTAATTTGGGGAACATAAGATTCTGAAACAAGTTCAGAATGACAATTTATATAAAACATTGGATGATGGGAAACTATCAAATCACAATTTTGCGAAATTGCTTGTTTTATGACATCTTCGGTAACTGTCAAACATAGCATTATTTTTTGGATTTCATCGTATCCTTCAACATTTACCCCCCACCCTGAACAATCCCAATCTTCCTGAGTTTCAATTGGTGCAAAATCTTCTATACGTTTTACTATTTCGTACTTGTTCATTTGTTTCTTTCTAAAGCTCTACTTTTGATACATCTATAAGCTCTAAAAATTCCATTCCCAGTGCTTCTGCAATAAATTCCACAGAATCAATGGTAGGCGATACGCTGCCTGTTTCTATTTTGCTAAGACCATTTTTACTTAAACCTGCCATTTCAGCTAATTTTTCTTGAGACAGATTTTTCTTCATTCGTTCAAATCGAATTTTATTTGATAATTTTGTACTAACAGAACCTCTACGTCTTTTTGTCATACTACTATAATATACCCTTGACAAATTATAAGCAACTTAATATAATAGTTGTTATAGCAATATAATAATTAAAATCAAATTATAATAGGAAATCGATATGGATAAAAATATAATTAAATTACTTTTTGATATTGAGGAAAAATTAAATATTGAAAAAGAATGGATTGAAATTGCAAATATTTTGACTTCAGAAGATGATTATGAGGGGTTTAAAATAGGGTTAATTATGAATGAAATTGAAAAATTAAATACGAATATATATAATGACTATGAAAAGTTAATTGAAAATTTGGAAATTAATTTGTGATATGTTCCAAAATTTTCCTTGCAATAACTTTTTTAGGTGCTTTTTCTAATTTGTTAATATTACCGTTTTTATCCAAAATTGTCACTTCATTTTCATCAGAATTAAATCCGATGTCTTTGCGTGAAATGTCATTTGCAATCAAAAAATCGCAGCCTTTTTTCTCGATTTTAGCCTTTGCATTTTCAATTAAATTTTCGCTTTCCGCACAAAAACCGACAATAATTGGACAATTTAGCCCCTCACCCTGCCCTCTCCCCAAAGGGGCGAGGGTTCTGAAGTTACACAAATACTTCAAAATATCAGGATTTTTAACGAGTTCAAGAGTAATGGTATCTTCTTCCCCTTTTTTTATTTTTTGTTCAGATTGTTCCTTTACTCTGTAATCAGCAACGGCAGCAGCCATAATTATATAATCTGCTGTTTCAAATTCATTTTCAACAGCTTCTTTCATTTCAAGTGCTGATTTTACCGGTACTTTTTTAAAAGGAACTTCAAAATCTTTTGTAGTAATAAATACAACTTCTGCCCCCATATCATGAGCTGATTTTGCAAGTGCCAATCCCATTTTGCCTGAGGAATAATTTGAAATATAGCGGACAGGATCAATTTCTTCAATCGTTCCGCCTGAAGTGATTACAACCTTTTGGTCTTTTAATTTTTCACTGTATTTTAAGGCTTCATCAACTGCATTGTATATTTTTTCTAATGAACAGAGCCTACCTTTGCCAACATATCCGCAAGCCAAAAATCCTTCCTCAGGAGGTAAATATTCTATCCCTCTTGCCTGTAGAGTATTGAGATTTTTTTGGACTGATTCATTTTGCCACATGTTGCAATTCATAGCGGGTGCAATAATCATTTTTTTTGAAAACGCACAAGCTACAGAAGTGAGCAAATTATCTGCAATTCCTTGTGCAATTTTGCCTATTGTATTTGCAGTTGCGGGTGCAATGAGCATAATATCTGCCCAATCAGATAGTGAAATATGCTCAGGTTTCCAGTTTTGCGGAGTAAATTCACCTTCATAGACTTCATTTTGGCTCAAATTTTGCAAAGTCAATTTAGTAATAAAATTCAGCGCATTAGGAGTGACAATAATTTTAATCTCTGCACCTGATTTTTTGAAATCACGCACAAGTGTGCAAATTTTATATGCGGCAATTCCGCCTGTTATACCTATTAAAATGTGTTTATTTTGTATTGTCATAATTTTGCTTGTAAGTCATCTCTCGCCTTATACTACCGTATTATTCATAATTCAATTCGTTAATTTTATATTTGTCGTTAAGATTATACCACTCTTTTTCATAATAACCCTGTGAAACAAATTTTTCAAATGAGGAATATTTCCAGTCTTTAGGTGCAATATTACAATGCTTAAAGGAGTTATAGTGAATATAATCAAAGTGTTTGTACAAGTCGTTTTCATCACGAATTGTGTGTTCCCAATATCGATTTTGCCAAATTTTTGTTTTTTTGTAGGTCGGCGTTGCTACGCCGACATTTTTCGTGAAATTATATTTTATTGAATGAATAATTTTTGGATATTTTTTTATGTCTTCGGTTTTCATTAGAAAATGAAAATGGTCATTTAATACAACATATGCAATAATTTCAAAATCATAATACAATTTTACCTCATCAACAGATTTCGTTAATATGTCAATATGTTCAAGTAAAATGGATTGCCTGTCCTGAATAACCATAGTAATAAATACAATAGAATTTGGTATAAATATACGCTTGTAATTCATAATGCAAAATTATACCATAAAATAAATAATGTCGGCGTGGCAACGCCGACCTACTACTCCCTTACAGAATAATTATAATAAGCTGATCGGCTAATTTTTTTGTAGGTTGGCGTTGCTACGCCAACATTATATACTCATCCCTATATCTTATGTACGATTGCTTCAATTTCTTCAACTGCACGATTTATGTTGTCATTAATTACAACATAATCATATTTTTTAGAGCGTTCCAGCTCTGTTTTGACCTGTGCAAGACGCTTTTGAATAGTCGCTTCATCTTCCGTATGCCGACCTCGCAGACGTTGTTCAAGTTCTTCCACACTTGGCGGGGCTATGAAAATTAAAACAGCTTCAGGCATTTTTTCTTTGACCTGCAAGGCTCCATTCGTTTCAATTTCTAAAATTATATTGTAACCTTCTTCAAATTTTTGTTTTACATATTTTTTCTTTGTTCCGTAATAATTTTCGGCGAATTGTGCATACTCTAAAAACTTATCATCCTTGATATTTTGTTCAAATTTTTCCTTTGTCAAAAAGAAATAATGCACACCGTCAATTTCTCCCTGACGGGGATTTCTTGTTGTACAGGAAACAGAAAGAATAAAATCTTTGTTTCTTTCCATAAATTTATTTATTATAGTGCCTTTACCTACACCTGAACATCCTGATATTACAAACAATTTTTTATTCATGTGAAAATTATACAACAAATAATTAATTTTTCCTTAACTTTATTAAAAAATACCAAAATTTGTTATATAAATAAATTATTAAATAATATATGAGATTCTTCGCCTTTATGTCATTCTGAGCGAAGCGAAGAATCTCCTGTAAATCGGCTCAGAATGACGAAAGTAAAGGAGAGGAAATCATGATAAAACCATTAGGTGACAGAATTGTTATTAAAGTTATTGAAGATACTGAACAAACTTCAGGCGGCATATTTATTCCTGACAGTGCAAAAGAAAAACCACAAAAAGGTGAAGTTGTTGCTGTTGGACAAGGAAAATTAAATGACAAAAATGAAAGACAACCAATGGATGTAAAAGTTGGGGATAAAATTTTATATGCAAAATATGCAGGAACAGATGTAAAAGTTGATGGTGTTGAATACAAAATTCTTTCTGTTTCAGATGCGTTAGCAGTAATTGAATAATATTTAATTAAGGAGAAATATAAAAATGGCAAAGAAAATAGTTTTTGATGAAGAAGCCAGAAAATCGCTTCTTAAAGGGATTGATTCCGTAGCGGATGCAGTAAAAGTTACATTAGGGCCAAAAGGCAGAAATGTTATATTAACTAAAAAATTCGGTGCACCTCAAATCGTTAATGATGGTGTAACTATTGCAAAAGAAATCGAATTACAATGTCCGTTAGAAAATGCAGGTGCTCAATTGTTGAAAGAAGTATCTTCTAAAACAAATGACGTTGCAGGTGACGGTACAACAACAGCTTCTGTTTTAGCTCAGGCTATTGTTAAAGAAGGTTTGAGGAATTTAACAGCAGGTGCTAACCCAATGTCTATGAAACGTGGTATTGATAAAGCAGTTGAAACTTCTGTTGAAAAAATTAAATCAATGTCACGTCCTGTAAATACTAAAGAAGAAATAGCTCAGGTTGCAGCAATTTCAGCAGGGAACAACAAAGAAATCGGTGAATTAATCGCTGAAGCGATGGAAAAAGTTGGTCACGATGGTGTTATCACTGTTGAAGAATCAAAATCTTTCGGAACAAATTTAAAAGTTGTTGAAGGTATGCAATTTGACAAAGGTTACTTATCACCATACTTTGTAACAGATCCTGAAAGAATGGAAGCAGTTTTAGAAGATGCTTATGTATTTTGCTGCAACAAGAAAATTAATCTGATTGCTGATTTAGTTCCATTATTAGAACAAGTTGCAAGAGATGGTAAATCTTTATTGTTAATTGCAGAAGATGTTGAAGGTGAAGCATTAGCAACATTGGTTGTTAATACTATGAGAAAAGTTTTGAGAGCTGTTGCTGTTAAAGCTCCGGGATTTGGTGACAGAAGAAGGGCTATGCTTGAAGATATTGCAGTATTGACAGGTGGTCAGATGTTTACTGACGAACAGGGAATTAAACTTGAAAATGTAACTACTCAAATGCTTGGTAAGGCAAAAAGAGTTACAGTTACTAAGGATGAAACAACTATCGTTGTTGGTAACGAAACTAAAGATGCCGTAGCTGACAGAGTTAGAATTATTAAAAACCAAATTGCGACATCTGATTCTGAATACGATAAAGAAAAACTTAACGAAAGAATTGCAAAATTATCAGGCGGTGTCGCATTGATAGAAGTTGGTGCAGCTTCTGAAGTCGAATTAAAAGAAAGAAAATTAAGAATTGAAGATGCCCTAAATGCTACAAGAGCTGCTAATGAAGAAGGTATTGTACCGGGCGGCGGTGTTGCATTACTAAGAATTCAACAGGAATTAGCTAAAAATCTTGATTCAATCGAATTTGATTCTGATGATGAAAAAGTCGGTTACAAGATTTTAACCGCATCCCTTGACGTACCTTTAAGAGCAATTGCGCGCAATGCAGGTGCTAAAGCTGATGTTGTAGTTGATTGTGTGTTGGAAAAAGACGGAGCATACGGATATGATGCATTAAACAGCAAATATGTTGATATGTTCCAGGCAGGTATTGTCGATCCTGCAAAAGTTACACGTTCAGCTTTGACTAACGCAGCATCAGTTGCATCAATGTTATTAACAACAGAAGCTGCTGTTGTCGAGCTTCCTGAAGAAAAATCTGCTGCTCCTGCAATGCCTGCAGGGATGGGCGGAATGCCGGGAATGATGTAATTTGAAATTAAATTACAAAATATTCAAAAAGCACATCATAAAGATGTGCTTTTTGTTTTGAAAACTTTAAAATATATTAAAACAATCAATTATTTTATTGGACTTGGAAATAATAACTTGATAAAATAATAATCATGAAAATTTTGATTGTTGATGATGTTCCCGGCTGGATAAGATTTCACAAAAATAATCTGGAATATTTAAACATAGAAAATTTAGATATTGACACCGCAATCAGCGCAAATGAAGCCTTTGCAAAAATAGAAGTGGCTATTGACCAACCCTATGATGCAATATTTACGGATTTGCAAATGGAAAGCAATTTTTTACCAAAACTTGCAGGCGAATGGCTTATTGAACAAATTCAAATGTTTGAACAATACGATAACACCAAAATTACAATTATTTCTGCTTCAGCTGACATTGAACTGATTGCAAAAAAATACAATGTAAATTATTTATCAAAATTTAGCGCAAGAAACTCTGAAGCAGAAGTTTACAGACAATTTTTATAATCATCCCAATTAAGATTTCCGCCTAAATTATTTTGACAAACATCTACTGAAAAGGCTCCGCAGCTTATCGCTTTTAATGTGTTATCAAGTGCCATATTTCTTTCATTATGTGCGTGAAAACTTATTTTATCAAAACCGATACTTCTTAGTTTTTCAAAATACAAAGGTATATCTTTTGGATTTACGGTACTGTAACTATCAGCAATATATATACTTTCGAGAATATTTTTATTTTTCCAGTTATTTAAAATATTATAATGCACGTCCTTTACATTTGGGATTTCCATTAACTGTAAAAATACATTATATTTATTTTGTTTTAAATATTCGCAAACCAAAAGGCTATTTTCTATATCTGCAGGATGACAGGCAATTCTGACAAAATCGACAACATCACCAGTTGCAGAATTGAAATCTTTTAGATTTATTCTTCTATAATCTGCCATAACACCTACTTTTAATGAGTCTTTATTATTAATAAATTGCTCCAAAAATAACCTGTCACAAGAAAAAAATTCCCCTTTGTTTTGCTTATCTAAATAATTACGATATCCTATTTCACAATAATCTATCTTTTCGGATTTTAATTTTTCTATATAACGAAACACAAAATCTGCATCAAAATTCCAGTTATTTTGATGCCCGCCATCTCTTAGACTACAGTCCAAAATCATTACCATAAGTGGATTATAACACAAAGTAGCAACTCGGGTAATTTATTTTTAGTTTTATAGATTTAATATAAATTATAAATTTATAAGGAGTTTATTTTATGGCAACAACTATCAGAAAATCGCAAATTGCAGTGATGAAAAGCTTTGACAATTTATTTATAGAATTGAGTGCAAAAAATTGCAACCAAAAATGCAAAAATTGCTATATTGATTTCCCTCAATTCAAAAAAGTAGAAGATTTTATAGATATAACAATTATAGAAAATGCCATTAAGGATTTGAAAAATACAGATATTAAATGTATTTATCTGACCGGAGCAGAACCAATGACTCATCCTGATTTCAATACAATTCTTAGAACATGTTTAAAAATGACAAATGTCTGCATTTGCACAAACGGCTCATTTATCAATGAAAAAAAATCTCGATTTTTAAAAAAGGTTGAAGATGAAAGTAACAATGAGATTATTTTTCAGATAAGTATGGATCATTTTGAAGAAGTAAGAAATGACGATATCAGATACCGAGGGGCATACAGACACGCTATATTTGCGATTAAAAACCTTGTTAAATACAATTTTATTCCAATTATAAGCGTAACAAATTTTTATAATGAAGATGAAAAATACTTATCTGATGAGTTTTATAATTTGCTCAAAGATTATGGCATAGACAAAAAACATATCCTAATAAGACCAAATTATTCAAAAATTTCGGATATTGATTTTGAGATTACAGAAAATAAAAATTGCAGACTTGATTGTCAATACGGGAGAATTTTAACGGCAAAAGGGGTTTATTCCTGTCCGTTTTTGGCAAATGATTACCGGGGCAGATGCGGAAGCAGTTTTATGGACTTTGCACAAAATGTTCCGCTTGAAACTGATTTTTGCCAAACCTGCCAAAAATCACAAATCGGATTATTTGGGATAAATTTTAATTCTTTTAGATAATAAAATTATCTTTCCTGAGAATATAATTTTAATTTAAAATTAATAAGCAAAATTTGTTTATTCTTCCTGTAAGGTACAATTTCAACAGACTGGATGTCTAAAAAGTGATCATGCTTATAAAGTTCTTTAAGAAAATTGTTGTAACTTGTATAATTAGCAATCATTTCCATATTTAAACGAGCAGCCTTATACTTATTTCCTGCACCTTTTACAAACGCATCATCAGAAGGATTATATTCATATTTGATTGTACGGACTTTTATTTTATTCGCCCTGACGAGTTCTAATATTTCAGTAAACTCTCCGGCAATTATTGCTTCTGTATTCATGCCGCTTGCCGCCGGTTTATAAAAAGGTTTACTTTTAGAAGCTGTTTCTGCCAATTTTCTTGCTTCATCTGCTTCTTGCTTTTTAAGTTCTTCTAATTTATTTTTCTTTTCTGTTAATTCTTGTTCCTTAGTAGTAATTTGTCCCCTTAAATCTATCATTTCGGTTATATTATTAAATAATTTCATCCCAATAAAGATAGCTAACACAAACGCTGCAATAACTATCAAAAGAGGTATTAAAAATTGTTTAAGCTTTTCACTATTCATATATAAATAATCCTTTAATTTCCTTTATTTTCGGAATTTTGTTTATCCTGATTAGGGCTATCATTTGATGAACCTCTCAGAGCGTTCATAAATGAAGACAACTGACCATCATTCATATTTGTAATTTCAAAAACGTACGGAGCAGTAGAAACATTAGACGAATTTTCAATAACATCTTCTAATGATGAAGTTTTCATATCCAACTTACTCAAACGTAATTTTGATTCTGCAAGAGTATCTTTTAAATTTTGAAAAAATACATATACATCTTCAACTGAATTGGCAAATCCCTGTATATCTATATATCCGTTATCACCTGTCATAAAATAACTTAAATATACATTTTGGGGAATTGAATCCCCAATTGCGGCATAAGCCATAATTTTTGTTCTGTTAAACTTCAATACCTTTTCAATTTCCTTGTAAGGATTAAATTCAGTACCGCTATGAGCATTCTCTATCTTTTTTAATTGCGCAGTAACATCAGCAATTTCAGAATCCAGTTCTTCAACATGACTTGTAAATTTTTGATTTAAAAAATATGTTCCTCCGGCAGCTAACCCCAGAGGCAAAGCCAAAGCTAACAGTAAAATCACACTGTAAAGCATTGCTTTAGGCTTTGTTAAAACAATAATATGATCATTGCTTATGGGTATTTCTATAATATCATCTCGGGTATAGCCCTCAACACAAGTTAAAAAATTGATTACAATCGGGAAAATAGCAGGGTCCGGGAACATACCCAGCAAATGCAAAGACACATCCGGCTGATATTCCGGGATTAAAGCTCGTGTAACATCAGATAAAGGTTTCTTCCTGAATGTATTATCTTCAATAACGGTAACTTTACCATTAAACTGAATTTTTTTAGCCAAAGCCTGCGCAGATACAGAATCCGTTTCGGATATCATTACAAGAGATTGGGCTGCAGAGCTCATGAGTGCAATTTGTGCGGCATTATCAATTGTTGAATATATTTCGTCCTGTTCAAGAGATTTTATAGGAAGAGGCTCTTCATAAAAATCAGTTAATTTTTTGCCCTGAAATCCAAACAACTGGAATCCGCTATTACTGATTATCATTAGGCTCCAGACTTTATCAGAGATCATTTCATCCTCTGCTAAACCATAATTTAAAAGTCCTTTTAAATCAGATGTAAAAGAACTGGTTATTTCAATCAAGTTTGAACCCATTTCTTTAAAAATATTTCTTAATGTTTCAATAGCATCAGATTGTATAGCGGTATAAAAAATACTTTTTGTATCCGTATCCAACGAAATAGGTGCATCAAACCAATAAGGAACAGGGTCGGTTCTTTTGAAAATATAAGTTTGGTCTAACTCACTAAATACTATATTTTTAATATTTTCATCATTGCTGGTAATAGGAATATTATCTTTATATCCAAACCAAACCAAAGGAAGACTTATATGCACATTACACTTAGAAGGCTGAAGATTACATTCTTCAAACATTTTTTCTATTTTGGCCCTGAATATATCATAATCTGTAATTTCTCTTGCCGCTTCATTATATTCAATTGAAGCCACCGCGTAAGATTTCATAAGATTTGTATGAGAATCCAACACCCCCAATTCCAATTTATTGGATGTTGAAATTGCAATATAGACTTCTGTAGCTCCGCCGAAAATATCCTCTAAAAAATTTGACATATATAACCTTTTTACTATAATCCTATTTTTATTATACAATATATTTTAGAAATAAAAAAATCTTAACATAAATTTACACCCTGAAAGGACTTCAAAATATATTATGACCAATATTATTGATAAAATTAAAACATTAAAAAAACAAAAAAATGCGATAGTACTTGCACATTGTTATCAGCCGGTGGAGATTGATTTAGTTGCAGATTATGTTGGCGATTCGCTCTCTTTGAGCCAAATTGCAGCCAAAACAGATGCTGAAATTATAATATTTGCAGGGGTATATTTTATGGCACAAACAGCAAAATTACTTTCTCCAAATAAAAAGGTTCTTTTACCACAAATTGAAGCAGGCTGCAGAATGGCAGACATGCTTAGCCATCGCCAGTTAAAAGAATTTATGTCTAAACATCCGTCACTGCCTGCTGTTTGTTATGTTAATTCAACCGCAGAAGTTAAAGCTGAATGTGATATTTGCTGCACAAGTTCTAATGCTGAGAAAATAGTAAAGAGTTTGGGTGTGAGCAAAGTCTTATTTGTTCCTGATACATATTTAGGCAAATGGGTAGAAAAACAACTAGGCAATGTAGAAGTAATAACTTACCCGGGATTTTGTCCGACACATTTGCAGATAAGACCTGTTGATATTGAAAATGCAAGAAAAAAATATCCGGATGCTTTGGTTTTAGCTCATCCGGAATGCCATATGTCAGTTTCTTCAATTGCTGATTATGTTGGTTCAACAACCGGAATAATGAAATTTGTTGAGAAAAGCAAAAATAAAACATTTGTGATTGCAACCGAACAAGGAGTCGTTGATAGATTAAAACGCGATTACCCAAATAAAAATATTATTCCAATCAAGAGCAACATAGTATGCCCTAACATGAAAATGACTTCTCTTGAAGACATATTACACGTTTTAGAAACAGGAGAAAATGAAATTTTTGTTAATAGTGATATTGCACAAAAAGCAGTACGTTGTTTAGACAGAATGCTAGAGGTTTCAAAATAATGGATAACAATTTTGATGTAATTTATGGTAAAAACTCTGTTTTGGAAGCCTTAAATTCAGGGAACAGAGAAATAAATAAAATACTTATATCCAAAAATATTCATACGGATGTAAAAATAGCAAAAATCAAAGAATTAGCCCAACAAAAGGGTATTGTTTTTCAATTTGTCGGGAAAGAAAAATTCCGGCAATATGATGAATTTAATCATCAGGGTATAATTGCTCAAATTGCACCTATAAAATATATGGAATTAGAAGAATTTATTGAACAATGTGCAAATAAAGTTAAATTTTCATCACTTGTAATTCTTGATGGGGTAGAAGATTCTCACAATTTAGGAGCAATTATCAGAACATGTGTCTGTGCAGGAGTAGATGGAATTATTATCCCTTCAAGAAGAAATGTTTTAGTTAATTCTACGGTAGAAAAAATCAGTGCCGGTGCAATTAATTTTATTCCTATAATAAAAGTAAATAGCCTGATTAACGCAATACAAAGATTAAAAGAAAATGACTGGTGGATAATTGCAACAGACGCATCAGCAAATGATAATTATTATGATGTTAAGTACAACGATATGAATTTTGCAATTGTAATGGGTGCGGAACATGCAGGAGTATCCAAGTCTATATTAAAAGCATCTGATTTTATTGTTAAAATTCCTATGCAGAATAATTTTAACTCGCTCAATGTTTCTAATGCCCTAAGCGCAATTATTTTTGAAACTTTACGACAAAAATTAAAGAAATAAAATTCATTTCGTGCTATTATATATTTATACGAGGATAAAAATGAGCAAAGAATTTGATAGTTTTGGAATAATATCTGATGAGATTTCGGATGAAAGTGTTGATTTTCATAAGCTTCAACTTGAAAGCGAAGACGAAGATCAAGATGGCGAAGATGTATTAAAATCTGTTGAAACTCCAAAAATTCAGGAGAGTATTGGTTCTGTAAGTGCAGATGACAGTGTAAAAATATATTTAAGGCAAATTGGGAAAATTCCTCTTTTAACTACAGAAGAAGAATTGGATTTGGCAAAAAAAATTCGGGAAAATAATGATCGTTTTGCAAAAGATGTGCTTGTCAATGCAAATTTAAGGCTGGTAGTCAGTATCGCAAAAAAATATATTGGCAGAGGATTATCATTTTTAGATTTAATTCAGGAGGGTAATGTTGGTTTAATAAAAGCAGCAGGACGTTTTGACTATCGCAAAGGGTATAAATTTTCAACATATGCGACCTGGTGGATTCAACAATCAATTACCCGTGCTATTGCAGATAAGGCAAGAATTATCAGACTTCCTATTCACATGATTGATTCAATAAGTAAAATACGAAAAGCAACTTTGGATTTAACTTCTGAATTGGGCAGAACTCCAACAAAACAAGAAATTGCTTATCGTATGGGGTTATCAGTTCAAAAATTAACTTCAATTATAAAATCTGCTCAATCAACAATCAGCATGGATACACCTGCAACAAATGATGAAGAATCCTCAAAAATCGCAGATTTTATAGTCGATAATTCTACAATCACGCCGGATAGCAGGGTTTCACAGGATAATTTACTTGAAGATATCAGAACTATTCTGAATCAATTAAGCCAAAAGGAAAGAGATGTTTTAATCCTGCGCTATGGACTTGACAATAACGGTTCTAAAAAGACTCTTGACGAAATCGGAACTCAATATGGAGTTTCAAGAGAAAGAATAAGACAGATTGAAACAAGAGCGATTTCAAAACTTAAAAAATTGTGCAAAAATGAGAAATTAAGAGACGGATTGGTAAATTATTTTGCGACATAAAAAATCGGTAGTAAATACCGATTTTTTTTATAGATAACATTTGCGTTCCTGACCTTCAACACCTGCATAAAGTTCAACAAACTTCTTCGCAGGGCTGACATCTATTTTTGATAACAATACCTCCTCTATCTGGAAAAATCCAACTTCAGAAGTCATTTCAATATCAATTTTTATAGGCTTTCTCTCTCCGTGATGAATTCCTATCCATTTTATTGCATTTGCACTATATTTATGAATATCACCGACCTTAGGGGTTGTATTCAGCGCAAGTGGAATTCTTGCTCTGCCTTTTGTCATATCGCAGCCGTCAGCAATCAGAATTATACCTGCTTCAATAGAATGTATTTTATGTGATGACATATGACCGATAATGGCTTCTGTCGTCATTGATCTGATGATTACACGTTTATGCAGATCATTTGGAAACATATGCATTAATGTACGTTCAATCATAGGCTGAGCAAGAAGTGCAGACATTTTTTCATGTCCCTGCCTACCTATTGACATACCCAAGTCGTGCATTAAGCCCGCCATTATAACCGCGCACATACTGTCTTCAAAGGTGCCGATTTCTTCTTCTTCCAAAGAGGTTTTTATACCAAAATCGTGCAAAATGTTGAGCATCTTGATTGCATTGCCAACAACCTGACGCATATGAACAGGTCCATGATCATTATAGCCAAGTCTTCTTATTGAAACATTGTTAGCGTATTCCTGCATTTCCTGCAATTCTGCATCATTAAACAAATAATTAACCAATTCCAGACAAACAGGATTATTTCTTAACCTGTTTTGTATTTTGGTTTCTGTTGAAATTTCCTTAACTGATTTCATCGCTCACCTTTGGTTACTAAATATATTACTATATTAATAATAAACCATAATTGTAAAAATGTTAAGTGTAATTTGTAATTTTTTTTGAAATTTATTTTATATAAAACTTGTAATATAACTGCAAGAACATTATGACCGTTATTCATTGACCAATATTCATCTATTTGTTATAATAAAAGAAAAAAAATTTTGGATTATGGGAACCGGAGGATTAAGAGGCAAATTATGGAAGAAGTACGAATTGATGTGCGGACACAAAGTCCGGAAAGAATTGAGGAAGCACGAAGGAGTTCGGATTTATGCTTCAGAATAAATCATACAAACCCGACAACATCGGAATGCAAAGAGTTAATTGATGAACTTTTTAATCACACATTAGGGAAAAACACTGTTTTACATCCGCCGATTTTTACAATACTGGCAGACAAAGTTAAAATAGGCAAAAATGTTACTATATTGAATAATTTTCAATGTATGTCCGCAGGAGGTTTAACAATAGAAGATAATACAATGATTTCACTAAATTGTACTATTGCGACAAATAATCACGATTTTTACGACAGATATGTAATCACATGCAAACCTGTCCATATAAAGAAAAATGTTTGGATTGGAGTAAACGTAACTATATTACCCGGTGTTACAATAGGTGAAAATGCGATTGTAGGAGCTGGTGCAGTAGTGACAAAAGATGTACCTGATAATGCCGTCGTTGTCGGTAATCCCGCAAGAGTAATAAAATATTTAGACCAAGATAAATTTGAAGAATGAAATATTAAGCTCGAATTCTACAAATAGCAATCAGAAGTTAATTTTAGGGGAAAAAAAATTTACGAAATATTGATATCTCCAATTAAATATGATAACATCAGCTTGTAAAGGCGTTTTTATTATGCAAGTTCATACTATAGATAATACAAATTTTAAATCCCTATACCGTGGCGCAAATATTAACGGAGAATTAAAAAAGGGAGTACCAAAGGAATTTAAATCTACCTTGTTTGGAATTGAAAGATTCGCGAGAAAGAACAATTTGCATAAAAAAGAAAATGTTGATATTTTTCTAAATTACTCAAAAGAAGAAAACACTTTTTACGGCGTAATTTCTTCAAAAGAGCAGGGCGTTCCGATGAATCCGGCGTATAAATGCAAGGTATCTGCGGAGAAAAAATCTTTAGCTGATTTTTTGCAATGGGTTAATGATTGGAATGAAGCATATTCTCCCGAAGAACTAAATAATTTCAGAACTTTGATTAAAAATATTAAATCTTTTACCTAAAAATGAATAAATAACTTTTATTAGCTTTCATTTACAAACATCACATTGTGAAAGGATAGTTTGTTTGAGAAGAAAGAACAGAAATATTGAGAATTAATTGGGTGCGAATTTTGCACCCAATCTGCTTGTGATAAATATTGCATTCGGTCTCTAAGTATTATAATATACACATATGTTAAATGGTTACTGTTTTGGATCCTTAACGATATTATTTTGAAGAAGCATGTATTATGAAAGTGAGTGAGTAGTGAGGGTGCAATTATTTGCACCATTAATTCAAATTACCAATTTTTGTCCTTGCAAAATAACAATCGGTTTGAGAAAAAGAATATTTTAAATTATGTCCGTGCGTTAAAACGCACGCTACTGACTGCACCATCTGATACAATTATAATTAAACCCCTCATCTTAAATTAAAAAGCCAAATACCTAAAGGTATTTGACTTTTTAATTCGGAAAAGGTGGGATTTGAACCCACGGTGCAGGTAACCCCACACAACACCTTAGCAGGGTGCCGCCTTAAGCCACTCGGCCACTTTTCCAATACGGCATAACCTATACCAAGATTACATCCCCTATTCTAACACAAATTATTTTTTTTGAAAAGACTTTTAAAAAAAGTTTTTGTTCTGTATAATGAATTTATCAGATATATTTATAAGAAAGGTTTTTATAATGATTCAAATGAAAGTTATGGGTATTGCACTCGATACAAGAACAGGCTCTCCAATTGTTGTACTGCACGATAAAGAAAACAGAAGAGCTTTGCCAATATGGATAGGCTCAGCTGAAGCAAGTTCTATTATCAGAAAAATTGAAAATCTTTCTGTTGCAAGGCCTATGACGCACGATTTGATTATTTCTATCGTTGAAAAAACAGGATATAAAATTTCTAAAGTCGAAATTAGCGACGTCGAAAAAGAAACTTATTATGCAATAATATTTTTAGAAAATGATAAAGAAGAAGTTATTGAAATTGATGCCCGCCCATCTGATGCGATTGCTATTGCAATAAGAGTTGATGCTCCTATTTTTGTCAGTGCAAAAGTTCTTGCTACAGGTTCAGTTTCAACTGATAGTGCAAAAGATGCTCAGGAAGCAGAAGAATTCAAAAGCTTTATTCAGGATATAAAACCTTCTGATTTTGCAAAATTATTAAAAGATTCTGACCATCACGAAAATGATCAATAATTTTATTTTTAAACAATTCCTAATTAACCCTTAATCATTTTTTCCAAAAGACTATCATGTTTTTGGAACGTAAGATTTACACCCGAATTAGCCGCATTTACAGGAGAGGTTTGAACAGAAGATTCAGGCTGCTTACCTTTTGAGGATACTTCGTAAGATTTAATCGAACGTTTTCCTGTCAATCTCTGCATGAAGTTATAATATTTTTTCTTAAAGCCTGTTGAGTTATTTTGCTTAGTTTCAATATCAATCAATTCATCTCTTGTGTGAGCTTTTACAGGAATTCCGACTGAACTTCTTGTTAATATTTCACCTAATGTTGTATCTGCCAAAGTAACCCAGCTCATACCCAAAAGTGACGCATTGTACGAATTTCTGAATGTTGAATTGAACAAATCAATCAATAATGTCTGATAGAATAGTCTTGATCCTTCCTGAACAAATCTTTCTTTAAATTTGGTATTTGCGCCATCTTTATCATTGCCGTTAGATTTCAACATTACCATATTATAGTTATCTGTCATCAGGAACCATATTGTTGCAACAGATGCTGCGGTTTTTGCAAGATTTGATAATTCCGCATTTGAAACATTGGACATTGAATCTCTGTTAAATGCATTGGTCATATTTATATTAATGAAATCTGCAAATTGTTCTTTTGTTATCTTACCATTTTTTAAATCATCTGCTTTTCTGACAATCTTATCAATACCTTTTGCTAATGCATCAATATCTTTTGAAGCTTTTCTTGGAAGTGATTTTCTAAACAGGTTGCCTATTTTTTCATCTATCATCCAATAAGGGAGTGTTACAGTATTCCACATAAATTTAAACGGAGCAATTACAAAGTTTACTGCAGGTTTCAGCAATCTGTCTTTTTTACCAAAATCGATAACTCTCACTGCCTGTTCAGCTTTTTCTTTTGGTAATCCTTCCAGAGAATCGACAATTTCTTCTCCGATTTTATACTTTTTAGAACCTTCAACAACTTTTTCTATTTCTTGTGCAAGTTCTTTATATTTTTCTACTTCTTTATACTGTCCGTTTTCTAAAACTCTTACTTTTATTCCCTTTAATGTATTTATAGAATTTTCAAATTCATTCAAATCCATAATATGCTTGGTTGTTGTAAGCTTTTTATACAATTGGGTAAATGGTCTGAAAATAACTTTATCTTCAAAAGTTTTTACAGCATTTTTTAAATCTATTTCTTTATCGGATAATGAAGAATCTTTATACATTTGCCTGAATGATTTTCTTGCATTATCGAATGCTTTCCCGACTTCTAATTTTTCATATTTTTCAGGATCAGCAGCTTTCATTTTTTCAAAATAGTTTAGTGCTAATGATTTTATTTTTGGTATATTTTTAAACCCTTTTATCGCATAACCTGCAGCAAGAACAACCGCTGATGCTTTCATAAGAGTATCGAAAGATAATAAAGGTTTTTGCTGTTCTTTTGATTTCTCTTGTTTTGGCATTTGACCGGTTGAGGATACCTGATTTCCATTATGTTCTTCCGGTTTGATTTTCGCTTCAGGAGCGTTTTCTTTCTCGTTAATTTTTCTTGCCTGTTCAGGTGTTAATCGTGTAATATGCTTTCCGTTTGATAAACGAGAAAACATTTCAGTAACAAGTACTGTTATACCTGTAGTTAATACAATACCAAATTTTGATTTATTGATAAATTTTTGGAATGCTCCCATTGTAATAAGCGTCAAATAACCGCTTGTCAAAATTCTGCTTGTTTCCTGTTTAAATCTTGTTTTGCGTTCCTTATCCGCTGCTTTTGAATCATCATCCATCATTCTGGACAAGTTATAAGCATCATTTGCCAAAAATACGGCAGGAGGTAAACCGGAAACTAATCTGTTTAATGCTCTTTCATGTTTTGTATCATAATTACCTTTTGCATAGTCAAAAGGTTTCATTACTGTTTGAAATACACCGGATTTGAAATTTTCTTCAATTTTTGCATTTATATCAGCCAAAGCTTTTGCATCAGGTTTTATTCCATGTTCTTTTTCGTATTTTGCGATAGCATCATTAATTTTTTCTTCCCTGTAAGTAATCATGCCTGCGAGGGAGTTTACCTTTTTATCGATTTTTGAACGTTGTCTGATATTTTTGAATATTTTATGAGACAAAACTGATTCAGACCATTTTTTTAACGGCGGAATTTTACCCAGCAATTCAACAATGCCATTTACCAAATCAAACGGCAATATTTTAAACGGATATAAAATACCATCCCATGCTAAGTGAGGGATGGTCTTTTTATAGACAGTTATATTGTCTCCGTCTAAATTTATTAATTTGTTTGTTCTTTTCTTTTGAATAATAGTTATATCGTTAAGGAGTTCTTCTCCCAAATCGAAATAATGTTTTTTAGATAACTCCAGAAATTCTTTTTTACTGTATGTGCCAACTTTTTTGTACATTTTCGGCATAAAAGAAAGACCTTCAAAACTTAAATCATGATGATTATTGTTTAAAGGTCTCTCAATATCTCGATTATTATTTTGTAGATAGGAATTCTGAATACCGACAGAGGTTCCAATTTTCGGGGATAAATACCCCATCTTTTCTCGTTGGTCTTTTATTCGAAATTTTGTTACACTATCCACTAACATTTTTCTTCTTCCGTCTTTTGGTATTCTCTGTCATTTTAAAACAAAAAGCAATATTTTTTTGCTCAAACTTTACATGATTTTACATTAATTTAAAATTTCAAGCTATTCAATGATTTTCAGGAATTAAAAAAACCTTCTTTAAAGAAGGCTTTTTTAAAATTTTCGAATTTATACCATTGTTAAACTTCCAAATTGCACATTTTTAACTGATTTTTCCGTATCAGGTAAAATTTTCGATTTTATTTCTGCGAGATCCTGCTGCATCAAACGACGCGGAGAACCCTCATCCATAGAATGATTTCTTAAAAGATATGAAGGATGGAAAATTGCCATTGCAGGATATGTTTTTCCATTGATCATAACATCGAACCATTTTCCTCTTACCTTTGAAATCTGAACTTTTTTATCTTCCCAAAAAGATCTTAATGATGTTGCACCGCAAAATATAATTGCCTTAGGATTCATGATATCAATCTGAGCTGTCATAAATTTTTCGCACATAGATTTTTCAACTTCTGTCGGCACCCTGTTCTCAGGAGGGCGGCATTTTACGGTATTAATTATATATAAATCATCTTGTCTTGAAATCCCTGCTTCAGACAAAAAATCATTTAGCAATTTACCTGCACGACCGACAAAAGGAGTTCCTGTTTCATCTTCTGTTTCGCCCGGAGCTTCCCCTATCAAAACAATTCTTGCAGTTTCAGGATTCCCGTCTGAAAATACAACATTATTTCTTGTATTGCCCAAAATACAATCATGGCAATTTTCACATTTTTCGCGTACTATCTCAAGACATTCTTTTTTAATCATTAATTCTCTCCCTTAAAAAATCCGATATTATATTTTTTACAATATCTGCGTAGTTCTTTCATTATTATACCTGATAATAAAAATACTGCAATCAAATTCGGCACAGCCAAAAATAAAGTGAATCCGTCAGACAAACCAACAACACTTTTCAAATTCATAGCCGAACCTATTATAATAAATATGCAATAAATTATCTGAAAAGTTCTTGTCTTAATTTTTGAATCCCCGAATAAAAATGTCCAGCTTTTTACACCGTAATATGAGCCGCAAAGCATTGTTGAAAGTACAAAAAATGCTGCCATAACGGTTAAAAGTACAGGGAAATAAACCCACACGCTTTCAAATGCATGCGAAGTTAGTTCAATGCCGGCAGGAGTTCCCAAATAATCTTTATATGCGCCTGTAACAACTATAATAAACGCCGTTGCCGACCCTACTACTACCGTATCAACAAAAGGCTGAAGCATAGCAATAAACGCCTGTGCAACAGGTTTACTCGTTTTGACCGCTGAAAATGCAATAGGTGCAGTACCTAAACCTGCTTCATTTGCAAACATCGCACGCCTGAATCCCCACAACATACACCCGAAAATGCCTCCGCCAATGATTGCCTGAGGTTTAAAGGCTTCGCTGACAATTAAACATATTGTATTTGGAATATTTTGAATATTTAAAATACAAATAAAAAATGCACTTAAAACATACAAACTGCACATTAAAGGAGTAACTTTTGAAGTAAATTTACCAATTGCTTTGATACCACCAATAACAGTAACATAAGTAATTACTGCAACTATTAAACCAAACAGCCAACGACAATTAGTAAATAATCCGGTTACATTTGAAATCTGTGTTGTTATTGCATTTATCTGAAATAAATTCCAGCCGCCAATCATAGCAAATATGCAGCATACAGAATAAATATTGGCAAGATATTTTGTATAAGGTTTTATCCACTTGGCACGAAGTCCATTAATTATATAATACATTGGGCCGCCTGAAGATGAACCGTCTTTGTTTATTTGACGGAATTTTATTCCTAATAAAACTTCTGAAAATTTTAATGCCATTGAAAATACTCCGGCAGTAATCATCCAAAATATTACCCCCGGTCCGCCGATAGATACCGCAAGAGCAGATCCAACAATATTACCCATTCCGGCAGAGGCAGAAATTGTTGCCGTCAGCGCCTGAAATGATGAAACTTCACCTTTTCTTTTTTTCTTAATTACATCCTGATGTTTATATTTCTGAGTAAGTAAATCAAGTGCATGTTTAAAACCCCAAATACCGATAAATCTTGTCCTTATTGTAAAATACAGAGCAGCAATTATTAATAATGCAATCAAAAATTCAACACGCACACCATTGATTGTGACGTGAGAAAAAATTATCCCTGAAATTTTATTTGCAATAGGTGATAGAATACTATCAATTCGGCCATCTAAATTCATAAAATGATAATACCATGAACATAAAAAATGTTAATTTAAATACTAATATAGAATTATAACCTTTTTGATTGACATTTTTAGAAAATAAAATATAATAAGTATGTCGTGTAAATTAGGAGAGAGCATGAAAAAAATAATCCTTTTACTATGTGGGGTTTTACTTCTGTCAGGATGTACAATGGGAGAGGATTCAAATACTACACATGGAATAAAATTTCCTAAAAAAGGTAATTATTTTTGTCCTGATAAAAATTATGACGGCTCATATATTCTCAGAGAAGATATGTTTGATGCATCTGAGAAATGTGAAAACTACAAATCTGATTTTTGGATGGCAACGTCACCTGAATCTTATGACAATTGCCTAAAAAACAAAAAAAAGTTCGTTGAAAGATTCCAACTTGGGACTTGTTCTCCTGTATTGAAAAAGACATACAGCGTTAAAAAATCGGGCTGTTTATTTGAGCTTGCCCCAAAATATAATAAGGTTGTTAAATATTCTTGTTACGGACCGAGTATTCCTGCGGTTATGAGAATTATTAAAGCAAAATATGAAGTACTTCCGACAGTAAAATAGGTTTATTTTTGGAACACAAATATGTATTCATGATTAAATATAGAGAAACCACCTGCCAATGCTCTGTATCTCCAAAGATTTGCAGTTCTGCCTTTAGCTCTTTCATTACCCTGAATATCTTTAACTATTGTCGATTTTAATTTGAAACCGACTTTTCTCATTCTGTCCATACATTCAAAACCCAAAGGCTGAACTTCGGAATTTTTATAACTGTCACCTATTATAAGGCAGGCAAATCTGCCTTTTTCTAACAAATCGTATCCGTTTTGAGCAACTTTTTCAAACATATCGTAAAATTGTTCAGTCGATTCGCAATTAGATAAATCTTCTTTTTTATCCGAAAACTTTATAATATCATCATATGGCGGATGAAGCATCAAAAACTGAGCTTGCTTTTCACCCATAATTTCAAGTCTTGCTTTTACCTTTTCAACCGCATCAGTACTTGTTGAATCGGAGCATACGATATTTACATCTGTAACGAGTTGTTTTTGAGTAAATTTATTTGAAACACTATCCACCAAATCCTGCTTCAATTCTACACCTATGCAACGTCTGTCCATATTAATTGCTTCAATTCCTGATGTACCGGAACCAAAAAACATATCAAGAACAACGTCCCCTTTTTTGGTATAACGTTCGTACATTTGCTGAGCAATTTGAGGTATATAATTGCCATGGTAATCATTTGAATGACCATGCTCTTTTAATCGTGAAGGGAAAAGCCACAAGGAATTAGTTATAATGTGTGCGTAATCCTTCCATTTGTTCAAATTTATATCACTATATTTTGTCGTTTTAATATCAGGTTTTTGAACAACGCGTAAATCTGCTTTCTTTTTAGGTTTTAACTTCGCATTATTTAAAATTCTTGCCAAAATTCTCTCCTCCCGTATTTAACCATATAATCTTATAAAACCTTCATAAATTTGTAATCAAACAAAAAGAGGATTTTGTGATATTATTTGTATAGATAAAGGGATTGATTTCTTAAAAATCTTTTGCCCCATATAGGGGGAAATGCCCAATGAGCAAAGGGGGTACTTTAATTGGCAAGAATAAAACAATTATCTAAAAATTTAATAAATCAGATAGCTGCGGGGGAAGTAATTGAACGCCCGGCATCTGTAGTAAAAGAATTGACAGAGAATTCAATTGATGCAGGAGCTACAAAAGTAAGTATTGATATTACAAATGATTGCCGTGATATCAGAATAGCAGACAACGGTTCAGGAATTCACCCTGATGACATTTTACTTGCATTTTCAAAACACGCCACAAGCAAAATACAAGAAGATGACGATCTGTATAATATTCATACATTTGGTTTCAGAGGAGAAGCACTTGCAAGTATAATTTCAATATCCAAACTTACATGCATAACACGAACTGCTGATTTTGAAACAGGAACGAAAGTAAAATGTGAAAATTCCGAGGTAACTCAGGTTGAAACAGGTTGTGCAATAGGTACCATTATGGAAGTTAAGGATTTATTTTATAACCTGCCTGTAAGATTGAAATTCTTAAAAAGTTCCTCCACCGAATTTTCTTATATTCAGGAAATTGTTCAGTCTATTGCACTTTCACATCCTGAAGTTTCCATTGATTTAAAGAAATATGGTAAAACGGTTTTAAAAACCACAGGGCAGAATAACCTCACCCAAACTATTAAAGAAGTTTATTCATCAGACGTTACAAACAATCTCAAAGAAGTATTAAAAACAGACGAACTTTCGGGACTGAAAATTTCAGGGTTTGTGAGCACTCCTGATTACACCCGTTCAAGTAAGAAAAGTTATTACACATATATAAATTCAAGAGCCGTAAAATGTCCTGTTTTTCAAAAGGCTATCGATACTGCATACAGGACTTTGACTGCAAATAATAAATATCCATTTGTTGTTTTGGATCTTGAAATTCCGCCTCATGATGTTGATGTAAACGTTCATCCGACCAAAAAGGAAGTAAGGTATAAAAATCCTAATCAGATATTTAATTTTATATTTACGGCAATTCAGGGAGGGCTCTCAAACTATGTTGAAGCAGGGAATGTAAAATCATTTAATAACATACAAAACACACCGGCTCCAATCAGCCAAAGTTCATCGCCAATTGCTCAATTCCCAAAAGCAAACAATGATGTCTATGTGGATGAACAATCTGATACTATGTTTGTTTCGCAAAATATAATGGAAAAAATGGAGCATACTTACACTACACAAACTCCATCGCAAAACATTCTGCAAAATAAGATGTTTGAAGTTAAATCTCCTGTCGAAGAAAACGGGGATAAAATTATCGGGCAATACAAAGACACTTATATACTCATTGAAGCCGACGAAGGACTTGAAATTGTCGATCAGCACATAGCACAAGAAAGATATAATTATGAAAAACTGCAAAATGACCGCGAAATCATTTCGCAAATGCTGTTTGTATCTGATGTTATCGAAATTTCAGCATCAGAATGTGAGCTTATAAAAGAAAATTTGGCAAAATTTGAAAGATATGGATACGGAATTGAATTTGTCAGTGATAAAGAAATAATATTCCGTAAAATTCCGCAAATGCTTTCAAAAGTAAATCCGAAAGATATAATTGCTGAAATTCTGCAAAATCTTGACGGTAATATTGATTCGTTAGAAGAAAATATTTTAAAAACGACAGCCTGCAAAGCATCTGTTAAAGCTAACACACCGCTTACGATTTGGCAGATGCAGGATATAATAAAAAAATGGCGTACAACAAAAATGCCTTATACCTGTCCTCATGGCAGACCCATTTGCCATACGATACAACACAAAGAACTTGCAGGATTCTTTGAGAGAAATAAATAAAATAAACTTCCCATCGCCCACAGCATTAATTGGGTGGGAGAGGGAGCAGTTGTAGGCGAATGAGCCGTACAAATGCGGGTGAGGGAATAATGGATTACCGCGGGCTAAAGCCCTCGCAATGACGAAAATTATGCAAGCAATAAAAATACAATGTCCGGCAAAAATTAATTTAGATTTAAAAATCACTGGAAAACTTCCAAATGGTTTTCATGAGATTGAAAGTATAATGCAAACAATAAGTTTGTATGATTATTTAACGATTAATGTTGAAGATAATGAAAAAAATGGAATTATATTATCTGGAAACAGCTCAGAAATACCTTATGATGAATCTAATTTGGTTTACAAAGCTGCGAAATTATTTTTAGAAACGACAGGAATTGAAAATAAAAAAATAGATATTTATATAGAAAAAAATATTCCTGTCTCAGCCGGTCTGGCAGGCGGAAGTACTGATGCAGCCGGAACTCTTTACGGGCTTAATAAAATATTTAAAATTTCGGATGAAAAGAAAATTGATGGATTATGTTCTCAGCTTGGTTCTGATTTGAATGTTTGTTTACATGGCGGAAGAATTTTGGCAAAAGGCAGGGGCGAAATTATTACTCCGCTTGAATTTGAAGATTTTAATGTGAGTTTAATTAAACCCATCAATCTTGGCATAAGTGCAAAAGAAGCTTATACAAAGTTTTCGCAAAAAAAACAAAACTGTCACCCTGAACTTTACAAAACGAACAAGCGAGGTACGAGCTTTGTGAGCTTGTATGCGTCGGCGAAGCCGTTAGCTGGTTCAGGGTCTATCAATTTAATTTATAGACAGAGAAAAGAAAATTTGGAAATTCTGAAACAAGTTCAGAATGACAAATTTTCTCTTGATTGCACAAAAAAAGAAGAACATTTTGAAAATGATCTTGAGTGGGCAATAATTGATGATTATAAAGAATTACAGTATATTAAACAAAAATACCCTAATTCAATTATGACAGGTTCGGGTTCAACTTATTTTATGATTGACGGTGACTTTGAAAACGAAGACGGTTACTGGGTTAAAAACGGTTTAAAAGCGGTAGATTTTGGGGTTATGGAATTTTAATTTCCTCCCCTACGAGGAGAAGAAATTTTATTCCCTTCCCTAAATAGGGAAGGGACAGGGATGGGTGATTAATCTTTAATATTAAAAACCTCTTTTAGTTTTAAATAAACTCCCTCTATGTTATTATCAATTTCATTATTCCAAAATCTTATAACTTTATATCCTTTTAGTTCAAAATATTTTGTTCTTTCAATATCATATGATATATTTTGATTCTTATTATGTTGTCCACCATCAATCTCAATAATTATTTTTCTTACTTTACAAAGAAAATCAACAATATAATTCCCTATTACATATTGCCTTAAAAATCTAAAACCATAAAATTGTCTGTTTCTTATAATTGACCATATTTTCATTTCTTGGTCTGTCATATTATTTCTTAAGTTTCTTGCATTTATTTTTAAATTGTCCATATCAATTATTTTACAATAAAAATTCAAAACCCCACCTATCCTCCCCTACCAAGGGGAGGAAATTTTATTCCCTTTCCTAAATAGGGAAGGGGCAGGGATGGGTGATTAATCTTTGGTATTTATATTTGGATTTTTATACCACACCTTTCCTCACCTACGAGTGGAGGAAATTTTATTCCCTTCCCTAAATAGGGAAGGGGCAGGGATGGGTGATTAATCTTTGGTTTTTATATTTGGAATTTTAAACCCCAACTATCCTCACCTACAAAGGGGAGGAAATTTTATATATAACAAACCGCAAAGAAAAATCTTTGCGGTTTGCTCCTTTATCAAGATTATTGTTTTGCTATTATTGATTTTTCTTATATTCATCTTTAGAGATTGGTACAGGAACCGGATCGTTACAATCTTGTTTGTAGTATGAGTCTCCGATTTTATAATAATTTACATCTCTGCCGCGACCTCTTCTAGGAATACCGTTAGGGCTGTTTTCAATTCTTGCTTTAGCATTTTCACAATCGAATGTATATGTCTTACCGTCAATTGTTAAATGTAAAGGAGCGGAAATTGTTGAACCGTGTCCCGGCATTGATTGGATACCTGCTCTTTCGCCACTTAAGCGTTTTAGTTCTGCCTGAATTTTATTAAGAGTTTTAGCATCTGTTACAGGTGTTCCATCCGGATTATTGTAGCCATATCGTACTGCAGAAGGATAAACAGGTGACATTCCGTTTATAACTCTCAACTTGATTGGCTGACAATGAGTTTCTTCATCAAACCATGTGTGAATATATTCAACAGGGCATTCAGTTGGAGTCTCAGTAGGAGTTTCAGTAGGACCCACAGTCGGTTGCTCTGTTGGAGGTTCCGTTGGAGGCGCAGGCGGCAGTTTTTTGAATTTATCAACTTCTACCTTAATCGCATCCAAGTGAGCTAAAGCACTTCTGAGTTCTCTTGTTGTCGGTGTTGTATTCTGTGAACCGATATCGTGGTCAAGAACTGCGACAATCAATGCTCTATCAACAGCTTTATCACCTGTAATTTGTCCTGCCATTTGGATAATTTGGTTACCAATGTTTTTGTTCTTATTCTTTTTGAATACATCAACATAAGTTGCCATTTTTTGAGTTGTTACACCGGCTTTAGCTGCACTAATTTCTACAGGAGCCTTTGCAGCACCCGCTAAGAATGCTAATGCAGGAGCAGCAATCAATGCGGCCGGAGATAATGTTGCTACTGCTTCACAAGCTGCAGTTGCAGATGCAAATGCCTTCGAATGAGCTTCCGCATGAGCCGTTGCAGTTGCCACTGCTTCATAGTATTCAGTTACGGATTCAGTTGCTCCTGCAATACGTTTATGAATTTCTTCTCCTGTATATGGATCTGTCCAATCAAATTTATATCCAGGGGTTGATGCAGTTGCAGTAACTTCACCGTTTACAATTGTTGTTTGAGAAGCATCTGCGTATGCGTGATCTTCTGCAGTTGATTCAGAGTGAGCTTGAGCACCTGCTTTATTCTTAGACAAGAGATAACCCAATCCCATTGAAGCAGCAACAGGTGCAGCTGCGACTAAACCATTTACAAGTCGCTTACCGATTGGATGCGGAGCCTCAAAACCGTAAGTTCTAAATGCGTGTCTTACATCTGACATTGACATGCCGGTTTCTTTTGAAATTATTTTTTGCTCAGTATAATTCAAACGCATATCACCACCGGTAAGATCAATCAATGCATCCTGAACTTTTCTTGTATCTACTTGACTCAATGGTATATCATCACCGTTTTCATCTTTAAATATACCAGCCAATTCCTGCCATAAAGCTTTTTCATTCGGTGAACTTTCTTCAGAAACATGACGTAGAGCAGTTGCACTTAATTGTTGCAATACCATCAAGTCCTTTGTTGTTGCAACTTTTATAGTTTTGCCCTTATTAGCAGGATCACTTTTAGCTTCTTTTGCTTCTGCCTCTGAAAAATAAACTTCACGATTTACAAGTCTGTTATTAGCTTTAACATTTTTGTTATATGCTCTTGTATCTCCGCCAATACCACGTCCTTTTGAAGCTTTATAAGCCTGATTTGCCTGAGAATATTCTTCTGCAGCTTCATCTCTTTGTTCAGCCAATTCACTTGCTTTGGCAGTTAATTCTCTTACTCTTTCTTCAGCTTCATCTAATTCTGCTTGGCTTGCAGTACCTTTGCAAACTTTTGCTCTTAATGAGATTAAATTTTCATTAGCTTTTTTCAGTTCTTTATTTGTAGCTTTTAAATCTTTTTTAACTTGTTTTTTATCGGCTTTTAACTCTTTAAGTTTTTCTTTTAATTCTGCACGAACTTCCTTAATAGTCTTATCTTCAGAAACTTCTATCCATTCACCGGAGACTTCATCATAATAACGAGCCATTCTTGCACGCTCATCAGCCTTGCTTGTTTTGGATTGTTCCTTAGTAGGTGCTTTTATGTCGAATGTATAAGCAGTTCCGTTTCCATGAGAAGTTATAACACCGCGTTCTGTTTGTACACCGTTCTCTTTAAGATGGGTAATCGTATTGTCATTTGACGCAGCTTTCATCTGGGCAACTTCTGCTTCCTGTTGAGCTTTTGCTTTATCTTTTGCCTCTTTTTGTTCCTGAGTCAATTCCTGACTTTCAGGATTCTGCTCGACTTGCAATCCTGCATAAAATGCATCATCTTTACGTTTGAATGAAATTAATGCTTGAAAATTCTCTTTAGATAATTCTCCCTTTTGCAGAGCTTCTGTAGCAGCACTAATAGTAGTATATTTTGCCGCTAATTGTTGCACATCAACTGGATTCACACTCATGTTCGTATCCTTTCTTTGTATTCTAATTTTTATCAATATTTACTATAAATTTATAAACGCTTTTTCTATATAAAAATTGACTTTTAGTATTTAATATTTATATACTTTATATCTAAAAAGCAATCATATCGTATATCTTCATTTGTAAAGATATATTACAAACTCAATAAATTTATATAGGTTTACCTCTTACACAGTATTTCATTTTTACCTTTCTAAATACATGAAATTTCTACGCTATCCATGATTTCGGCAATATTTGGCATGAACTTTAATAAAAGGAGTAAAAATGTAAAAAAAGTTTACAAAAGTTCAATATCCAAATATAACGACTTGTTACGCATAATATAAAAGTCCAGATTTTTAATATCTGAAGCAAGTTGTTTCATGGTCATTTACAATCCCTGCAGCCTGAAGATAGGAATAAATTATAACAGTCCCGACATATTTCATGCCACGTTTTTTTAAATCTTTTGAAATTTCGTCTGATAGTGGTGTCGAAACTTCAAATTTATCATTTTTATTTTTTATAACTTTTCCGTTTGTAAACTTCCATATATAATTTGAAAACGAACCAAATTCTTTTTGAATTGAAATAAATATATTTGCATTCAAAATGGTAGAGAGTATTTTGTTTTTGCTTCTTATAATACCTTCATTATTGAGCAACTCATTTATTTTATTCTCATCATAATTTGATACTTTATTTACATCAAAGTTATCAAAAGCCTTTCTGAAAGCTTCACGCTTTTTTAAAACAGTAATCCATGACAAGCCTGCCTGAAAAGATTCTAAAATCAGCAATTCAAAAAGTTCATTATCATCATACTTTGGAACACCCCATTCTTTATCATGATAATCCTTATATATTTGAGAATTTTCATCAACCCAAAAACATCTTTTCATAAATTTATGCCTTTACATCAACTTTTGCAGGATCAGACTGTTGTTTAGAATCATTTTTATTCTCTGCAATGCCAAGAGCCTTTAATACAGGGCGGATAAAAGGTCTTGAAATCAAAGGAGACAAAATTGACAAGCCTAAAATTGACCCTGCAATAGATGTCACTTCTATCATGCCTTTGGCAAGATTTTCATTTATCTCTTCAAGCTTGAAATTTTTACCTGTTGCAGCATTTATTTCATTTAACCTGATAATTTTATTGCTTTTTGATAATTTATTGTACTTATTAAAATCATCTGATTTTTTAAATGCCTGAAATACTGCTTCATCTTTAAATAATTTTCTTGCAATAGCAAACGAACCTTTTTTAAACACAGGAATTACAATTCCAAGGGACAAACCAAGGCATGTTAATTGATATAAAAATTCTTTCATTGAAGAATATTTTTTAGTATTTTTATCTATATCATTGTCAAGCAAAATGAATCCCGGACGCCCTATTGCCTTTAATCCGGTTTCGATTGCAACCTGTGCCTGAGTAGTTTGAGTAATATTGTAGATTGTTTGGTTCGTTAATATCGGAGGTATCATATTTTTAATCCTCCTTTATTCAAAAAAGTATTAATACTCGGTCTGTATATATTTTGTCCGAATTTTGTCTGAATATCAGAGTATGCCGGCAGTTCAGAAACATTTGATGTAATATTTAATTTAGCAGGTTCCTGATTTTCTTTTTTATGTGAAATTTTTCCTGTAACCTTATCTAAAATTTTTAGAACAACAGAACAAACTGCAGGAATAACGAATACCGCTGCGGTACAAACCCCGAGAAACATCATATTAGTTTTTGCAATAGCTCTTTTTTCAGGATTATTTTTAAATAATTTTGCACCCAACGCTGCAGCTCCGACACCGCAAGCCCAATATGTCGGAACAGCAACACACTCGGTTGCAAATTCACGCAATGCCGCATATTTTCTTGCTTCAGGCTTTTCTTTTTTATCCGTCAGAGAAGATATAGGCTTAAAGATTCCATTTGCGGCCGCAATTGCCATTACAGCATATGTCGGCTTATTATTTTTACCGACAGAAATTAATATTTTTTTCCCAATATCTGCTATATTTCCCATCAAGCCTGCCATTTAATTTCTGTAATGTAAGATATTTTATAGTATATAATTATACCGCATAACATTATAACAACAAAAAAAATTTTTTTGAACATCAAATTATAAAATAAACAAAGAAATGTAAAAAAATTTTTAAAATATCTTTTCTATTGTATAATTTTAGTAAAAAGACTAGGGGTAAAAATGAAAAATAATAAAAAAATCGGGATTTTTGTATTAATAGCACTTTTAAGTTTATCTAATTGCGTACTTGCAGACGAGAATATCGACTATACATTAAATAATGATGTATCTGTAGAAAAAGTCAAAGCAAATAAAGATACCCTCTCAAAAGCTCAAGCTGCAATGGATGAAAAGGATTATCAGACAGCAATTAATTTACTGACAGGATATATTAACGAAAAATCAAAAAAATATGAAGTTTATAAAATGCGGGGAGATGCATACTATGCACTAAGAAGATATGATCTGGCACAAAAAGATTATCAGGCAGCGATTGATTTAAAATCGTCCGGGGATAAATTAATGACAAACACAAAATACATAAGCGCAATAGTCCTTGGAGCCGATAAAAATGAACAATTACAAAATACCGAATTAGGCGATTTGTACGGAGCATTAATGTATGCTCAAAAAGCACAAAATGATCCGGCTTACACCGCATCTTATGAACAGGCGGTTAAATATAATTCTCACATATATCTGCCTCAGCCAAACAAAAATCTTATAAACAGAATAAATTGTCCGCAAAAATACGGTAAAATTATAAATCCGCAAGGAATAGACGCAAAAATATACGGAGCAATTAATGATATTGAAAGCAATAATTTCAATGAAGCCATTTATAAATTGCATTCCGTAATAAATGAATACCCTAATTACTACCTTGGGCATTACTTAATGGGAGTTGCGCTATCAGAACTTGAAAAAGACGAAGACGCAATAAAATCCTTTAATAAAGCAATATCATTAAACTCTTATGATTTTGAATCTTATGCAAGTTTGGGAAGAATATACTACTCAAAAGCTGAAACAACATTCTCAAATGATAACGCAAGAAAATCTATAAATTATTTTAAAAAAGCAATTGATTTAAATAAAAATTGCCCGACTTATTATTTCTATATAGGTATGAATGAACTTCAGTCAGGAAACACAAATACTGCAATTTACAATTTTAATCAGGCTTTGAAAATTAATTCATCAGACTATAACAGTTTGTATTATAAACTTATTGCACAATATATGGAAGGCAATTACCAAGATGTTGCAGAAGGAGCCACAAAACTTATTTACAGACATGTTTCTAATTACAACTCTGTACTGTATCTCAGAGCCTTAGCTTATACAAAAATGAATGATACAGAAAGAGCATTACAGGATTTGAATTCTATTGAAAATAACATCGAAGACCTTTTTAATACAGACATTAAACAAACAAGCGCAAGAGAAAAGAGTTTAGAAAGTTATACTCATTATCTGAAATCTGAAATACAACATTTAAAAGGTGCAGGAGCAGCTTCAGATAATTCAGTTGCATATTCAAACCCTATTATAAACAGACTTGTAAATGCCCAAAAAGCGATTCAGCCTTATGAAAAATCGCTTGAAGGAGAAATCATTTCATTATCTGACTACAAAAGATATAATAACTTCTATTCAACAGCATTACCAAAACTATTGGAATCAGGAGCAATTATAACGTATGAAGATATTGATAATCAGTACGATTATATAAGAACAACATTTGATGATATAGGGGTAAGCTTTGTATATTTAAATCCAAATTACAAAATTACAACAATAAAAGATTATCCTTATAAAAAATATGCCTCAAAATTATCTCAGGCAGACAGAGAAATAATTTCTAAAGATTTGCCTTCAGATACCCAAAATATTGAATTAAAACAAAATTCAGAGGTATTGAGAAAATCAACTCCGCAGACTGAATTACTTGTACAGTCAGGGCAGCAGTCTATAGCTCAACTGCTGGCATCAAATGATCTGGTAAAAGCTCAAAAAATAGAACATCCACAATCAGCATCACAGCTTAAACAAATAAGTACAGTCCCGGAACAAGCCGTCAATCAACAAAATTTTAAGTCGGAAACCCCTGATGCGGAAAAAATTGATGTATCAAAAAATATTGCTTCAGGTGATATCTACGAAAGAAAAACCCCATTAGTAGATAAAAATAATAATCAGAAAGTGAAAGACCTCTTAAATGAAGAAAACACCATCAATAATGATTTGCCTGCACTCAGACCACAGGATAAAAGTGTCGAAACATCCCCTGATGGTGCAGTCAAAATTTCAGTAAAAAATCCTTCACCATCAGAAAATATTGAAGCAGGATTAAAAGTCGAAGCAAAAGAAATAAAACAAACTGAGGATGTTGTAATAAAATACCAAAATGTAAAGCCTGTCACAAGTATGGTTGCGCAAACAGCCCAAACAAGTTCAGCTATAACTTCAGAGACAACAAAAGCAATATCATCTGCTAATAATCAAATTGCAGAAGTTAAAGAAGACATAAAATCCAATGTAAAACAAGAAAAACTTGCATTGAAGCAGAAAATTAAAGAAGAAAAGGAAGCCGCAAAACAAGCACAGCTTGCAGCAAAAGAGCAATTAAAGCAAGAAAAACTTGCAGATGAACAACTTGAGAAACAAAAAAAGGCTGAATTAAAAGCGCAATTACGCGAACAAAAACAAGCAGCACAACAATTAGAAAAAGAACAAAAAGAACAACTTAAAGCTCAGTCAGATGCACAAAAACAAATTGCAAAACAACTGGAAGAAGAACAAAAAGAGCAATTACTGGCTCAAAAAAAGGCAGCAACTCAAATTAAAGAAAAACATGCCAATATCAACGCTAAAGATTACGGAATTCAAAAAACAAAAAATCAAGTCAGCATAGATAATGTTGAAGATGTTGTTGTTTTGAAAACAGATTCATCAATAAAAAAAATGACTCCTGACAGTGACTTATTTACGAAAAAAACTATTTTTACAAAACCTCAAAACACAGCAGAAATAACTCCACCTGTTGTACTTCCGGAAGAACCTGCCGCACAGGTTAATAAACAGGTCCAAAGTGTTAATACAAATATTACAGAAAAAATAGCAAATAATAATGCAACCGTACAGGAACAAACTCCGGAAATTCAAATTCCTGAACTTAAAGTTTCGGAAAACACAAATGATACAAAAAAAGAAATTAATTTAAGAGAAAACAGCACAGAAACAATTAATGCAGAATTAAATGGAAATGTTACAAAGGCTGAATTAGATGAATCATATGTAAAAGAAAAACTTTCGGCAATTTTAGATAAAGCCCTGCCGGCAACAACAGAAGAAGAAAAATCGGTTAATTCAGTAAAAAATGCAACCGAAAGCAGCGTAAAAGAAACATTAAAAGATGCTAAAGAGATAAAAGCTAAAAGATTACAAATTAAAAAGGATAAACAACTTGCCAAACAACAGCAAAAAGCACTAAAGAAAAAAGCAAAAGAAGAATTAAAACTTCAAAAAGAAGAAGGCAAAACATTTATATCAAAACATAAAACAGAAATCAAAGAACAAAAACAAACTAAAGAAGCACAATTAAAACAACAAAAATTAAAAATAAAACAAGATGAAAAAATTCAAAAAGTTTTTTCTAAAGAGCAAAAAAAACTTGAAGAAAACAGGGCAAAAGAAATATCAACTCTGGAAAACAAAGTAGCTAAAGAACAAGCAAAAGCACTCCAAGCAAATGATGAAACAAAAATACAACGTCTTAAAGCTCGTCTGGCTTCAGAAAGGGGCAATAAAGTCTTATCCAGAGAAGAAAAAGAAGCATTAGATGCCAAATATAAAGCAGATAAAGCTGCAGCAAAAGAAAGATATAAAGCTCGGCAAGCAGCTAAAAAAGCAGCATTAAAAGAACAAAAAGAAAAGGCAAATTCCACATCTAAAAAAACATTCTTTTCAAAATTGAAATTTTGGGAAAAATAAATAAAATTAAAAGACCGCAATTTAAATGAACTGAACCCTAAAAACTAGACAAAGTAAAAAAAGGACGTTCATGAGGC
>ERZ842401.1305-NODE-1305-length-35986-cov-10.129665_pt1 | contig 35986 bp, 27 predicted proteins | sample MGYA00521270_ERZ842401 | MGnify/ENA primary metagenome ERZ842401 (study PRJEB31892, sample SAMEA3878208) | bioreactor metagenome | biome: Moose rumen | place: Sweden | collected 2011-10 | study: EMG produced TPA metagenomics assembly of the PRJEB12797 data set...
CGTCGTCGGCCTTGTTGGCCACGAGGATGACGGGCAGCTTCGAGCGGCGCAGAATCTGCGCCACGTCCTCGTCCCAGTCGGTGACGCCGTTCTTGATGTCGCAGAGGAACAGCACCAAGTCGGCCTCCTCCGTGGCAATGATTACCTGCTTGCGTATCTCCTCCTCGAAGATGTCGTCGCTATTGACCACCCATCCGCCTGTGTCGACGACGGAAAACTCGCGCCCGTTCCAGTCGCATTTGCCATATTGACGGTCACGCGTTGTTCCGGCCTCGTCGCTCACAATGGCCTGACGGCTCTTGGTCAGTCGGTTGAATAAAGTGGACTTGCCCACATTGGGACGCCCCACAATGGCTACTAAGTTTGACATAATATCACAATTTGCCTGCAAAGATACGAAATTATGCTGAAAAACAGATAAGTTTTTCAAAAAAGTTTGTATCTATGCAGGCATTCCCGCCTCGCAAGGCGGTGTCATGGCTAGTAGGTGAACGAGGAGCCGCCAAGGAATTCGCGCAGCAGCGAGGTGGGCGGAATCTGGTCTTCGGGAATGGGACGGATGTAGCGCAGGAACTTCAGCAGGCGGTAGGCCTCGGCATATTCCACGCAGTTCTCAGGCACCTGCTCCAGCAGGGGCTCCGCCTGGCGCTTGATGACAGCCAGCTCGAAGAGCATGGCCGTGTTGAACATCTGGTCGGCATTCTCCTGATAGGGGAAAATCCAGCGGTTCTCGCCTGCACGGACAGAGGGCCAGCGGCGGATGGTCTCCACGGCCGATACTCCACGGTACTTGTGGTCGCGGATGATGCGGCGCAGCAGGCGGTTGTCGGTGGTGGGGATGTAGTTGTGGCTGTCGAGCAGCAGGGTGGTCAGGGCCGAGGCGTAGACGCGGTAGATGCACTCCTGCGGAATCTGCGCCGTCAGCTCGGGATTCAGGGCGTGGATGCCCTCGATGACCAGCACCTCGTTCTCGCCCAGGCGCAGCTTCTTGCCGCTCATCAGCGAGCGGCCTGTGGGGAAGTCGTAGCGCGGCAGCTCCACCTCCTCGCCGCGGAAGAGGGCGTTGAGCTGCTCGTTGAACAGCGGCAAGTTAAGGGCATGCAGGTGCTCAAAGTCGTAGTCGCCGGAGGCGTCGAGCGGCGTCTTGTCGCGGTCTACGAAGTAGTCGTCGAGCGAGATGGGAACGGGCTTGATGCCGTTCACGGCCAACTGCACCGAGAGGCGCTTGCAGGTCGTGGTCTTGCCACTGCTGGAGGGGCCGGCTATCAGCACCAGACGGATGCCCTTACGGCGGGCTATCTCGTCTGCAATCTGCGAGATCTTCTTCTCTTGCAGGGCCTCGCTCATTTGGATGAGTTGCGCGCTATAGCCTTTCTGGATGGCTTCGTTCAGGTCTCCTATAGTGCGCAGACCAAGAATTTCGTGCCAGCGGTGATGCTCCTTGAAGATGCCGAACATCTTGTCCTGCATCACCATCTCGCCCAGCTCCTGCGGATTCTCGCGGGAGGGCAGCCGCAGCAGTATTCCGTCGTAGTACTTCTCCAAGCCGAAGAGGTAGAGCTGCGAGGTGTTGGTGAGCAGGGCACCGTAGTAATAGTCCAGGTATCCGTCCAGGCTATAATACGTAGTATAGAGGGAGCCCAGACCTTGCAGCAGCTTCACCTTCGAGGTGGAACCGTTCTCAGCGAACATGCGGATGGCCTCCTCGGTGGTAGTCTCATGCCGGTGGATGGGCAGGGCCTGGCCTATAATCTCCTGCATGCGGCGGCGCAGCTGTCCGGCATCGTCGAGGGTGACGGGGCGCCCCAGCAGGAGACCTACGTAGTATCCGTTCGACACGGGAATGTCTATCCACACCTTGCAGCCGGGCCACAGCTCGTGGGCTGCCTTGCACAGCACGAAGAAGAGCGAGCGTGTGTAGGTGCGCAGGCCCGAGGCCGACGTCACATCAAGAAATTCCACATCTTTCGGCTTGAACAGGCGGAAGTGCATGCCCTCCACCTTATTATTTACGTGTGCGATGACAGGCGGGTTCTGCATCTTCACTCCCAACAGTTTGTAAGCCTCCTCTAGCGTGCTGCCCATCGGCACTTGTGCCGTCTGGCCGTTGTTCTTGCAGCGAACGGTTATCATTTGTTCCATGCAGTTTAGGTTTTTTAGGTGATATTGTACTTGCAAAGATACGAAGAAGCTGGCGAAAAACCAAAAAAAAGTTCCCTTTTCCTGCGGTTTTTTGTCAAAAAAGTGCTAACTTTGCCCTGTAATTGGAAACCTAGAATAAAAATGGCAGAAGAAAACATCATTGAACAACCGCAGAACCCCGTAGACTATAACGACGACAACATCCGCACGCTGAGCGGCACGGAACACATACGCCTGCGCCCCGGCATGTACATCGGCCGCCTGGGCGATGGCTCGCTGGCCGAGGACGGCATCTATGTGCTGCTGAAGGAGGTCATCGACAACAGCATCGACGAATTCAAGATGAAGGCCGGCGACCGCATCGAGGTCACGGTGGAGGACAACCTGCGCGTCTCGGTGCGCGACTATGGCCGCGGCATCCCGCAGGGCAAGATGATCGAAGCCGTGAGCGTGCTGAACACCGGCGGCAAGTACGACTCGAAGGCTTTCAAGAAGTCCATCGGCCTGAACGGCGTGGGCGTGAAAGCCGTCAACGCGCTGAGCACCCACTTCGAGGTGGCCTCGTTCCGCGACGGCAAGGTGCGCCGTGCCACGTTCGAGAAAGGCAAGCTGGTCAGCGACACTACCGAGGACACGCAGGACGAGAACGGCACCTATATCTACTTCGAACCCGACGACACGCTGTTCCTGCACTACCAGTTCCACGACGACATCGTGGAGACCATGCTGCGCAACTACACCTATCTGAACACGGGCCTGGCCATCATGTACAACGGCCGCCGCATCCTTTCGCGCCGAGGCTTGGAAGACCTGTTGAAGGACCGCATGACCAGCGATGCCCTCTATCCCATCATACACCTGCAGGGCGAAGATATTGAGATAGCCTTCACCCATGCCAACCAGTATGGCGAGGAGTACTACTCGTTCGTCAACGGACAGCACACCACACAGGGCGGCACCCACCAGAGTGCCTTCAAGGAGCACATCGCCAAGACCATCAAGGAGTTCTTCCAGAAGAACTTCGAGTATGGCGACATCCGCACGGGCATCGTCGCAGCCATCGCCCTGAACGTAGAGGAGCCGATGTTCGAGAGCCAGACGAAGATCAAGCTGGGCTCGCTGACCATGGCCCCCGTGCCCACACAGGTAGATGCCGAACACCCCATGCCTCCCTCTATTAATAAATATGTGGGCGACTTCATCAAACAGGAGGTTGACAACTATCTGCACAAGAACCCCGACACTGCCGAGGTGATGATGCAGAAGATTCAGGAGAGCGAGCGCGAGCGCAAGGCTATGGCCGGCGTGACGAAGCTGGCCCGCGAGCGCGCCAAGAAGGCCAATCTGCACAATCGCAAGCTGCGCGACTGCCGCATACACTTCAGCGACGTGAAGAACGACCGCAAGGAGGAGTCGAGCATCTTCATCACTGAGGGCGACTCGGCCAGCGGCAGCATCACCAAGAGCCGCGACGTGAACACGCAGGCCGTCTTCTCGCTGCGTGGAAAACCGCTCAACTCGTTCGGGCTCACCAAGAAGGTGGTCTACGAGAACGAGGAGTTCAATCTGCTGCAGGCCGCCCTCGACATTGAGGAGGGGCTCGACACACTTAGATATAATAAGGTGATTGTGGCCACCGATGCCGATGTCGACGGCATGCACATACGCCTCCTCATCATCACCTTCTTCCTGCAGTTCTTCCCCGAGCTCATCCGCAAGGGCCACGTCTACGTGCTGCAGACACCGCTGTTCCGCGTGCGCAACCGCCGCACGAAAATCAAGAACAAGCAGGTGCTGACCGACGAAGACACCAAGCGGGCTGAACAGAAAACGCAAGTGAAGAGCGACTTCATCACGCGCTACTGCTACAGCGAGGAGGAGCGCCTGCAGGCCATTCGCGACTTGGGCCCCGACCCTGAGATCACCCGATTCAAAGGTCTCGGAGAGATATCACCTGAAGAATTTGCCGGTTTCATCGGTCCCGACATACGTTTGGAGCAGGTCACCCTGCACAAGACCGACCAGGTGCAGAAGCTCCTGGAATACTACATGGGCAAGAACACCATGGAGCGCCAGAACTTCATCATCGACAATCTGGTCATCGAGGAAGACCGCCCCGAAGAGGAGGAAGAATACGACTAAAATCTGCCGTTTTTGCAATAAGCGTCAAGTCTCGCTCTGTTTAGCGTCATTTTTCGCTCTGTTTAACGTCAAATCTCGCTGTGATTTGCTATTAATCACAGCGAGATTTGATATTAATTACAGCGAGATTCAATATTAACTGCAGCGAAAGATGATATTAACTGTTTGCGGATTGTACCGACATGAGCGAAGAAGTCGCGAAAGTGTTTGGCGTTTTGCCCCATAATTCGTACCTTTGCTGAGAAAATTCTGCGAAAGAAAGAAAAAACAATTAGCATCTGACAGAGGAGAAACGACATGGACAATAACACGATGACGGTGAGGCTGAAGGGGCTGACGATAGGCTACCGCACGAAGCAAGTGACGAAGGCGGTGGCCAGCGGCATCGAGGCCTGCATCAGGAGTGGGGAGCTGACCTGTCTGCTGGGTCCCAACGGTGTGGGCAAGTCGACACTGCTGCGCACACTGTCGGCCTTTCAGCCAAAGCTGGAGGGAAGCATCTGCTATGAGGGCAGCGACGGGAAGACGGCAGAGATCAGCGAGCTGACCGACCGCGAGCTGAGCCGCATGATAGGCGTGGTGCTGACGGAGAAGCCCGACGTGAGGAACATGACGGTGCGCGAACTGGTGGGACTGGGCCGTTCGCCCTACACGGGGTTCTGGGGACTGCTCACGAAGGACGACTATGCCATCGTGGACGAGAGCATCAGCGTGGTGGGCATCGGGGCACTTTCAGGCCGGACGGTAGACACGCTGAGCGACGGCGAGCGGCAGAAGGTGATGATAGCAAAGGCACTGGCTCAGCAGACACCCATCATCTTCCTGGACGAGCCGACGGCCTTCCTGGACTTTCCCAGCAAGGTGGAGGTGATGCAGTTGCTGAAACGACTGGCACGCACCATGGGAAAGACCATCTTCATGTCGACACACGACCTGGAACTGGCCCTGCAAGTGGCCGACACAGTGTGGCTGATGGAGCGCGAAACATTGAGCATAGGCACACCCAGAGAGCTGGCCGACAGCGGACGAATGGGGCACTTTGTGGAGCGCGAAGGCATTGTGTTCGACAGCGAGCGGCTGAGCGTGAGAGTGGAAAAAGAGGAGAGAGTAGGGTAGAGAGAATACTAACTACCGGCAACGCGGCGGAACTGCTCCATGAGCCAGGCTTTCTGTTCGGCGATGGTCATGTGGCTGTTGTCCAAGAGAATGGCATCGTCGGCCTGACGGAGGGGCGACACCTCGCGATGCGAGTCTATGTAGTCGCGCTCCTGCACGTTCTTCAGAATATCATCGTAGTCGGCAGGCATGCCTTTCTGCTGCAGTTCGTCGTAGCGGCGCTGAGCGCGCACCTCGGCCGAGGCGGTGACAAAGATTTTCAGTTCAGCATGGGGGAACACCACGGTGCCTATGTCGCGGCCGTCCATCACGACACCGCCGCCCTGTCCCATCTGCTGTTGCTGAGCCACCATGGCTGTGCGCACAAAGGGAAGCGTGGCAATGGGGCTGACATGGCTCGACACCTCGAGCGAGCGGATGGCATCCTCGACACGCTCACCATTCAGATAGGTATCGGGGCGACCCGTCTCGGCATTCAGCTGGAACGAAATTTGTATCTGGGGCATACGCGCTTCCAGCTCGGCAGTCCGAATGGTGCCGTCGGCATTAAACAGCCCACCCCGCAGAGCATAGAGCGTGACGCTGCGATACATGGCACCCGTATCTACATATATATAGCCCACCTCGCGGGCCAAGTCTTTGGCCATGGTGCTTTTTCCGCACGACGAATGGCCGTCGATAGCAATTGTAATCTTTTTTGAGTTCATAGTTCAGAGTTCAAAGTTCATAACCGATAGCTGATGTTGACAAGCAGCGACGAGGCACTGACGTGATAGCGGGCGTAGGCCACATGCAGCTTCAGACGCTCCAGCGTCAAGCCGCCTCCGATGGAGAGGCCTGCTCCGTGAGTGCTCGTATCGTCTTCATTATCAGCAATTTTCATTTCCGATGCGCGCAGGGCATTATAGCCGGCAGCCACATAGAACTGACGGCCCAGCAATAGGTCGGCACCCACCACGAGATGCTTGGTGAAGCCATAATCCCAGTCGTTCAGTCGGACGAGCGAGACCGTCACCCGCAGCGGCGAGCCGATGAGACGCTTCGACACACCCAGCTGCAAGTCGAGCGGCATGCGTTCGAACTCGTCCTCGAAGGCCGAGAGCTGTCCGCCCAGGTTGCGCACCACGGCCGAGAGGCTCCACTCGCGCTCCTCGTCGTAGTAGTTCAGTCCGAGGTCGACGAGTGCCGCCAGCGAGTTGTAGTTGCCCATATAGGAAGCCGCCAGCTTGGCGGTGATGCCGCCGCTGATGCGGCTGGTCAGCCCGTAGGCCAGCGTTCCGCCCACGCAGATGTCGCGAGCGCTGAAGGTGCCCGTCTGCTCGCCCACCGCGTTCATTTCCTTCATGCTGCCATAGCTCATATAGCGGCCGCTGACACCCCATGTGCCGCGCTCGCCGATAGCCCGAACAAACGAGGCGCTGCCCGTCACGGTGCCCTGCATGTAGGGCATGCCGTTCAGGTTGAGCGTGCGGTCGGAGACGTTCTGTATCAATGCCGGATTGTGGAAGATGAGCGTGGCATCGTCGTCGGTGAGCGTGATATTGTCGCCCCCCAGTGCAGCGGCATGCGCACTGACCGGCAGCCTCAAAAAGTTGTAGGCCGTCTGGCTTTCTTGTGCTCCCACGACGAGTGTCAACAGGGAGAAAAGGACAACGAGAACACTTTTTCTCATCTGTAAAGACTAAATTTCGCGCAAAGTTAAGGAATTATTATGAATTAATTCGTACATTTGCAGTCTGATTTAGTATAATAACGCATTTTTTGCCAATTTATTATGAAGACCATGCGACGGTTCTTTTTTAAGACACTCCACCGGGCGGTTCTGTTGCTGCTGCTCGCACTGTTCTGTCAGTCGGCTGAAGCCCAGCACAGTTCGCGTGCCAAGCTGTCGCCCTGGCTCCGCCAGTTGGTCGACGTGCAGAAGAACGAAGCGCGCAGGGCAGCAAAGAGTCTTTCAGCGCAAGGCGGACCAGCAGTGTGTGCTTTCGTCCGCATTGCCGACAATCATGCACAGCAGGTGTTCGATGCCTATCGCGCTCAGGCGCTGTCGCAGACGGGCAACATCTTCATTGCCAACATTCCCCTTTCAGAGCTGTCGGCAATGGCCGCCGACCCTCGCGTCAGCCGCATCGAAGCCAGTCCGCTGGGCAAGGTGCTGCTCGACTCGATGAGCACGCACCTGAACGCCCTTCCCGTCTATGCCGGACAAGGACTGCCCCAAGCCTATACGGGCAAGGATGTGGTGGTGGGCGTGATGGACATAGGCTTCGACCTGACCCACCCTAACTTCTACAGCCGCGACCTGAAAGACTATCGCATCAAGGCCCTGTGGGACATGCTGTCGGCCGACACCCTGGGCAGTCGTCTACCCGTAGGGCGCGACTATATGGGCACGCAGGCCCTGCTTGAAGCCCAGCACTCGCGCGACGGCAACGACTTCACCCACGGCACCCACACGCTGGGCATTGCTGCCGGCAGTGGCTACGACTCGCCCTATCGCGGCATGGCTCCTGAAAGCGACATCTGCCTGGTGGCCAATGCGGTGAGCAACAACAAGCAGTATATCGACTCCACCCAGCAATACAAATTCACCGATGCGATGAATGCCCTCGGCTTCAAGTACATCTTCGACTATGCCGAGAGTGTGGGCAAGCCCTGTGTGGCCTCGCTAAGCGAAGGCGGACACGAGAACTTCTGGGGCGACAGCCAGCTCTACTATGAGATGCTGGAGCAGCTGGTGGGACCGGGCCGCATCATCGTGGCCGCCGCCGGCAACCAGGGACACCAGAAGACCTGGATGCGCAAGGAGCGCGGCGTTGCGCAGAAGGGCACCTTCGTCTACGTGGGACAGAACATGGTGTTCACACTGAAATCGAAGGACGACTTCGCGTTCCGCTTTGTCTACTACAACGAGACGAAGAACGACACCGTGCTCATCTCTTCAAGAGAGGTGCTGCAGAGCCCTGACTCCATCTACCGCTGCATGGCTCCGCAAATAGACTCGCTGGCCGTGGGAGCCTATCCCTCCTGCTACGACCCCACGGACATCTGCTACGAGGTGGTGCTCTACAACAACCATTCCATCGGACTGCACTATCCCCTCTCGCTCGAACTTCTTGGGCAGGAGGCCGATGTGGAGCTGTGGCCCCTGAACGTATCCCTTTGCGACAACGAGGCCAACCCATTGCTCAACGGGGCTGAGGTGAGCCACAACATCCACGCACCGTCGGCCGCTCCGTGCGTCATCAGCGTCGGGGCGACGACCTATCGCAACGGCACCATCAACGCTCAGGGCGACAGTTGCGTGTTCGTTGACGGAGAATACGGGCGCAAGGCCAATATGTCGTCATCGGGACCCACGATGGACGGGCGCACCAAGCCCGACGTGATGGCTCCCGGCATAAACATCGTATCGTCGTACAGCAGCTACTATATTGCCGCCCATCCCGAGGCCGAAGATGCCCGCTGGAACGTGGGTTACTATGACTTTGGCGGGCGCATCTACGCCTGGAACTGCAACAGCGGCACCTCGTCGGCGGCTCCTGCCGTGGCCGGTGCCATCGCCCTGTGGCTGCAGGCCAAGCCCGACCTGACACCCGACGAGGCGAAAGCGGTGATAGCGCGTACCAGCCGCCACTGCGACCCCACACTGGCCTATCCCAACAACCTGTACGGACACGGCGAACTGGATGCCTATCACGGACTGCTCGACCTCTTGGGAATCGACCATATCGACGAGATATCGAAGCAGGCATCGCCCGTCAAGATGGGCTTCACCGAGGGCGGACAGCTGCGACTGCTGTTCCCTGAAGCGCTGACCACGCAAATGAGGGCCACCGTCTATCAACTCTCTGGCAGCAAGCTGGCGCAGCAAGCCGTACCTGCCGGAACAACCGACTGCCGGATAGACCTGCCACAGGCACAAAGAGGCGAGGTGTACGTGGTGCAGCTGGATGGCTATCGGCCATTCGCAGGCTCCATGCTGGTGAGGCGATAGCCCAGCTTTAAACAACGAAAGCACAACGATGGAAATCAAGAAGAGCGCAAAGGCAGACCTGGAGAGACAACGACCGCAGAGGCTCGTGCTGGGACTCATCATAGCCCTGGCCCTGTTCTTCGGCACGCTCTATTTCCCGTTCCAACCCAGCGATCCGCTCGACGACCCCGAACTGCTGGAACTGCTCAGCAGCGACGAAGAGTTGGCTCCGCTGATGCGCCCTGAGAACGAGCTGTCGCTGGCTCCGAAGGCCGAACCAAAGCCCACCGTGAAACTGAAGGTGGTGGAAGAGGAAGAAAGCCCTGCCGAGGAGCCCGAACGCGAACCCGAGCAGCCGCTGGAGGGAGAGACCCTCGACGAGCAGCCCGAAGAACAGCCAGAGACTCCCGACAAGAAAGACGACGTGCTGAGCTTCCGCGTGGTGGAGGACTTGCCGCAGTTTCCGGGTGGCTATCTGGAGTTCATGAAATGGCTGACGCGCAACCTGCGCTATCCTGAAGTGGCCAAAGAGCGAAAGCTGCAAGGCAAGGTGGTGGCCGAGTTCATCGTGAACACCGACGGTTCCATCACCGACGTGGCCATCGTGAAATCACTGAACACCTATTGCGACCGCGAGGCTCTGCGCGTGCTGCGCATGATGCCCCGCTGGACGGCTGGCATACAGAACGATAAGCCTTGCCGCACCAAGGTGTGCATACCCATCGTGTTCAGACTGTAATCCCGACAACTATTCAAAAAAAACGCATATTGATCATGTACACATCAGAAGAGATTCTTAAAAAAGTAAACGAAGCACTCGAGCAGATTCCCTACGACCGTCGCCCCAAGTCGCTCTACGAACCTATCAGCTATGTGCTCTCACTGGGCGGCAAGCGCATACGCCCCGTGCTGATGCTGCTAGGCTACAACCTCTACAAAGAGCAGCCCGAAAGCATCATGATGCAGGCACTGGGTCTGGAGACCTATCACAACTACACACTGCTACACGACGACCTGATGGACAATGCCGACTTGCGACGCGGCCACGAGACCGTTCACAAACGGTGGGATGCCAACAAGGCCATCCTTTCAGGCGACTCGATGCTGGTGCTGGCCTATCAGCGCATGGCACAGTGCGACAGCCGTCATCTGCCGGCAGTGCTCAGTCTGTTTACGGAGACGGCCCTCGAAATAGGTGAAGGGCAGGAATACGACATGACGTTCGAGACGCGCAACGATGTCACCGAAGACGAATATATTGAGATGATACGTCTGAAAACCAGCGTGCTGTTGGCCTGTGCCCTGAAGACGGGAGCTATCCTGGCCGATGCCTCTGAGGAGGATGCCGCCAATCTGTATAAGTGTGGCGAGCAAATGGGACTGGCCTTCCAGCTGCAAGACGACCTGCTCGATGTCTACGGCGATCCGAAAGTGTTCGGCAAGGCCATCGGCGGCGACATCACCTCGAACAAGAAGACCTATATGCTCATCAATGCCGTGAACCGCGCCAATGCCGAACAGCGTGCCGAGCTGATGCGGTGGATAGAGGCCAAGGACTTCGACCGTCAGGAGAAGATTGCTGCCGTGACCCGTCTCTATGATGCCATCGGCATTCGCCAGCTCTGCGAGGAGAAAATCAACTACTACTTCGCCGAGGCACAAAAGTATCTGGACCGCGTCAGTGTGGCAGAAGAGCGCAAGCAACACCTCCGTCAGTATGCCAACAGTCTTATGAAGCGCGAGTCGTGATTCCCATTACTCATTATTAATTACTCATTATTAATTACTCATTATTAATTACTCATTACTCATTGATCACTGTCATGAGATTTATTGATACCCATGCACACGTAGACGGCGAGGAGTTCAACGACGACCGCGAAGTCGTTATTGCCCGTGCTAAGGAAGCTGGCGTGGGAGCCATCTTCCTGCCGGCCATCGACCTGCCCACCAGTCGCAATATCCTTGCCCTCTGCCAGCAGCATCAGGGCTATCTCTATCCCATGGTGGGCCTGCACCCCGAAGAGGTACGGGCCGACTACAAGGAAGTGCTCTCCGCAATCAAGTCTCTCCTCTCTCCACTTTCCACCCCCATCGCCATCGGTGAAGTCGGATTGGACTACTACTGGAGCCGCGAGTTTGAGCACGAGCAGTTGGATGCTTTCGAGGCACAGGTACAATGGTCGGTGGAGACACGGCTACCCTTGATGATTCACTGTCGGAAGGCGCAAAACGAGATGGTGCACCTGCTGAAGCACTATGCCAAGGAGCTGCCCGGCGGCGTGTTCCACTGCTTCACGGGCAACGAGAAAGAGGCAGAGGAACTGCTGCAGTTCGACCGTTTCGTGCTGGGTGTGGGTGGCGTGCTGACGTTCAAGAAGTCACACCTGCCCGAAGTGCTACCCTCAACCGTTCCCTTAGACCGCATCGTGCTGGAGACCGACTCGCCCTATATGGCTCCCGTCCCCATGCGCGGCCAGCGCAACGAGCCCGCCTACGTGGCCCTTGTTCTGAAAAAGATGGCTGAGAGCTATGGCATCAGCGAAGCCGAACTGGCTGCAAGAACGAACGAAAACGTCGCTCGCGTGTTCGGCATAGAACTTAAATAAGCGTTAAAAAAGCAGCGGTCGCGGAAAATTCTCAATTCTCCATTCTCCATTTTCAACTAAAAGTATTACCTTTGCACCCGCTAAACGCAAGGAGAGGTGCTCGAGTGGTTGAAGAGGCACGCCTGGAAAGCGTGTAACCGGCAAAACCGGTTCGCAGGTTCGAATCCTGTTCTCTCCGCAAAAATGACTTAAAGGGAATCCATCGGGTTCCCTTTTTCTGTGCCTGATAGTCAACGTTTTTTGTATGCTTTGTGAAATAATAGTCGGAAAGTTTGGCGGCGTGATTATTTTTAGTTACCTTTGCGCCGATGAACAAGAAAGAGAAGCTGATAAAGCGGTTCCGCACATTGCCCAAGGACTTCACCTTTGAGGAGGTGGAGGCGCTGTTTAGCGGTTGCGGCTTCACGCTGGAGAATAAGGGGGCGACCTCTGGCTCACGTGTCAGGTTCTACAACGAGAAGGACCAGAACTCGTACATCATGCACAAACCACACCCCAGCAATATCATCAAGGGCTACATGATGCGCGACATCTTGAACTATCTACTGAAAAATGACTATATTAAATAAGGTATAAGGACTATGGGATTTCTGAAATACAAAGGCTACACGGGTAGCGTGGAGTACAGCGAGGAGGACAAGTGCCTCTTCGGAAAGGTGCAGGGCATGATGAGGGATGGCATCACCTACGAGGGTGAGACCGTCGAGGAACTGACCAAGGACTTTGAGGGTGCCATTGATGACTACCTCCAGATGTGTGAGGAGAAAGGCATTGCGCCCCGGAAGCCTTATACTGGTGTACTGAATGTCAGGCTCAGCCCTGAGATTCACAGTGGCGCGGCTATGGCGGCCAGCAAGGCCGGCATCACCATCAATGCGTTCATCAGGAACGCCGTTGCCAGTGCGTTGGGCATGGCACTATAGCTTTTTTATGGATTGCGCAACTCACTGGGACGTCGTCCCGTTTTGATTTTGAACTTCGCCGAGAAATAGTCGGGCGAGTCGAAGTTCAACTGATAGGCAATCTCCTTGATACTCATGTCGGTAGTGGTGAGCAACTCCTTGGCGCGCTGCAGGCGCAAGTCCTGCTGATAGACGGCGGGCGACAGACCCGTGAACTCCTTGAACAACTTGCGGAAGTTACTGTAGCTGACCCCCATTTCCTCGGCCACCTGCTGAATGGTGAGCGAGCTCTCCAGCGACTCGCGGATGCGCAGACGGGCCTTGTTGATCATGTCGACATGCATCTGGCTGCGCGACTTAAGTTCGTTGGTGCGTTCCAGCGAGTACATCATGCCGATGAGATGGTTAACGATGCCAGCCATCAGCTGCTGGGAATAGGGAGCCTCCTCCACGGCTGCATCGTAAGCCTGACGATAGAGGTTGACGATGCCATCGGAGAAGCCGATGTGATAGATGGGCTTGGAGGGCGACAGGAAGCCTGCTTTGACGCGCTCGTCTATGTTCACTCCCTTGAACCCAATCCAGTAGCTCTCCCAGCCGCGTGTGCCAGGGTGATAGGAGTGCCACTCGCCAGGGAACAGCAGGAACATGTCGCCGGGACGCAAGCGCCGTTCCTTGACACTTGCACTGTGGAACACGCCCTCGCCTTCGGGATTGTAGAGCAGCTGATATTCGTTCAGCACCCGGCCTTTCGACAGGTCAAAATAGTAGCCGTCGGCATGTCCCTTCGTGGGATAGGGTTCGCCCGGCATAATCTTCTCATGACCGATGGTCGTTACCGTGAGGCCCCAGCGCTCGTCGCGCTCGTTGGCCAGCATATACTTACTGATTTGCATATTCCAGAGAGTTTTTTTTAGTTTTGTTTTTTATACTTTTTCCGATGACTGGCACGCGCAGGGCACCCAAATCCAGAAGGTAGACCCGTGACCGGTGCCTTCGCTGTCTACGCCAATCTTTCCGCCGCAGCGTTCGGCAATGTTCTTGCAGATGCTCAGGCCGAGACCGGTGCCCTGCACGAAGTCGTTCAGTTTGACGAAGCGCTCGAACACCGATGCCTGCTTGTCCTTGGGGATGCCGGCTCCCGTATCCTCGCAATACATATAGATGCCGCCGTTCTCATAGCGATAGCCCACCTTGATGTGCCCCTCGTGGGTGTACTTCACGGCATTGGTTGTGAAGTTGGTGATGACCTGCTGCAAGCGGCCTTTGTCGATGTGCGTGCAGAAACTCTTGTAGGGATTGTCGACGATGAACTCCACGCCTGGTTCCTGCACACGCTGGGCCAGCGTCTGGCAGATGTCGTTGAACGCCACGGCGAAGTCTACGTCGGTAGCCTCGATGGAGAGCGGTCCGCGGTTCATGTTCGATGCCTCGATGATGTCGTCGATCAGTCGGATAAGCATGTCGCAGTTGTTGCGAATGATGCGCATGAACTCGCTGCGCTCCTCAGGATTGTCGATAATCTGCAGCAGGTCGCTGAATCCCACGATGGCATTCAGTGGTGTGCGAATCTCGTGAGTCATATTGGCCAGGAACACACTCTTCAGCTTGCCCGAGTCCTCAGCACGGCTGGTCTCGCGCTTCAACTGTTCCTGTGCCTCCATGAGTGCCGTCACGTCGCGCACCACGCCAAAGTGGCCTGCAGGCAAGCCTGTCTTCTCGTCGAAGAGGGGAATACCGATGATGTACACCCACTGCGGCCCGCTGCTCACTGGTGTTTTCTTGAAGTGCATCGTAACGTTGAAGTTGGCATCGCTGCCCTCCATCTTTCCGAATGCCTGCATGGCAATGGGCACCTGGTCTTCATACAGATTGGCCACATACTCTTCAAACGACTGGCTGAACTCGTCCTCTTGCAGCGTGCGTGAGAACACGATGCGCTTGGTCTTCAGTTCCGACCGCCACACCCACATCTGGCTGTTTTCGAGCAGGTATCTCAGTTGTTGCTCATACTTGGTTCGCTTCTCGTTGGTCTCTATCAGCTCAGCCTGTTTCTGATAGAGGTTCATATACATCTCGCGTTCAGCGGTCACGTCGCGTGCCGTCACCACATAGTAGAGCAGCTCGCCCTTGTCGTAGGTGGGCAGCACGCGGAACTCAATGTATTTGTCGATGCCATTATCAGCATACTTCATGTGCTGGCAGGCATGCAGGTGATAAGGACTGTCGGGATCGAAATCGCCCTTGAACATGGGCACGTCGAACAGTCTCGTGGTGTGGAAGAAGGCCGAGTTGCCCTCGTCATCGTAGGCCGTAAGGCGGCGCATGTTCTCGTTCAGGTCGATGAGATAGCCGTCTTTTCCATAGAACGACATGGCGATAAGCGTGGTGTCGAAGATGGTCTTGAAGCGGTTGGCCAGTTCCTTGGCCTGCCGTTCCTCGTTCACCTCGTCGGTCACGTCCTTCAGTGCTGCCACGATGAACTTCACCTTTCCCCTTTTGTCTTTCTCGGCCAGCAGATGCCCGTGTATGTCGCGCCACTCGCCGCTGTCGGCCCCCTCAATATAGGTCAGCCACTTCAGTTTGATTGCGCACACGCTCTCTTTGCCGCTTTTCAGCTGGCCTATCATGCCGAAGAGCATGGCTTGGTGCTCAGGACTGACGTGCGCCATCAGCTGTTCGAGCCTTACGCCCTGAGCTGGCAGCATGGTGCCATGCGTGTTGACGATGCGGCCAGCCTCAATGTCATACTCCATCACGGCATAGTCGCTCTGTGCCAGGGCCAGCTGCATCATGTGCTGCAGCTCGTCGGCATTGCGGTTGGCTACGGTCTCGCGCCGTCGGTAGGTCTTGTAGATAAATATCAAGACGAACACGAAGATGGACACCAGCACGATGCTGATGATGACCGTATAGGGCAGATGGCGCAGCACCCGCTCGGGATGCATCCACTTGTCGCGTATTTTCTGCAGCTCGCCGCTTTGGTCCATTCGGGCATAGTGGTCGTCCAACAGGTCGATAAGGGCTTTGTCGTGCCCCACGAAGTGGAACTCTCCCACACGGATGGTCACATCGTTCACGCGGATGCTGTCACGCAGATGCATCTCGTGGATTTTCCACCTCAACTGCGACTCGCCCCACAGCAGGTATTTATTGCTGCCCCGGGCTATTGCACGGAGGGCCTCATCGTAGGGCATATACTCTATTCGCAGCGAGTCGCCGGTCAGGTCGGTCACCACTTTCTGCCCCAGCCAGTCGTGCTCTGCCAGTATCAGGTCGGCATGCCGCAGCTGTTCAGCCGTCTCGATGTTCGGGCTGTCCTTGCTGCTGGCCGCTTTCACCTTATAATAATCCAGTATGCTGCGCGAGGTATAGTAAGGTGCCTTGTGGACGGTGAAGGCAGGGTTGACAATCAGGTCGGCCACCTGTCGTTCAAACCAGCTGTTGATCTGTCCGCCCTCCACCGACACGATGTTGTAGGGGATGTTCAGACGCTCCAGCAGTGTCTTGACCACCTCCACATTATAGCCATCGGGAATGTTGCCAATCCTGACGAACTCGTAGGGTGGGAAATCGCTGTTCACCACCACGACCAGCGGATTCTCCCTCGTATATTTTCTCTGTGCATGGAGGGGCATCATGCCTGTCAGCATCACGACGAATGCCAACAGCCACCCTTTCCAGCAAATATGTCTGTAGTCTGTTTTTCTCATTGTCAAATACTCTTCTTACGTTCCACGACAGTTGCCACCGCCGGAATGGTGACCCATACGATGGTGCCTTTGCCCACTTCTGACGACAAGTCGATGGTGCCGTTCATCTGCGCCACCAGCTCTTTGCAGATGGGCAGTCCCAGTCCGGTGCCCTGACTGCCTGCGCTGGCGAAACGCTCAAATACGCGGTCCATCAGATCGGACTTGATGCCGCAGCCGGTGTCTTCAATGGCAATGACCAACTTGCCGTTCATATAGTCGCAGCGGGTGCGCACCATGCCTTGCTCAGTGTGCTGTGCCGCATTGGCCGTGAGCTGTTCTATGACGCGCCCTATGTTCACGTCGTCGATATCAATCTGTAGTTTCTCGAAAGGAATCTCCACAACATACCGCACGCCATCTTTCATGTCGTTGGCCCAGCCCAACTGGCAATGGGCATCGAACGTTTGCGCAAAGTCGACCGACTGAACCTCCATTTCAATCATGTGGGCATCCAGACGCGACAGGAACAGAATGTCGTTGATCAGGTGGAGCAGATGGCTGGAGTTCTGCTTGATTTCCTGGATGAACAGTTCCTCGTCTTCCTGGCTGTGCTCCATCTCGAACATTTCGGCGAATCCCACCACGGCGTTCAGCGGTGTGCGGATTTCGTAGCTCATGTTGCGCAGGAACGAGTTCTTCAGGTCTTCCACCTCCTGTGCCCGTTCGGTCTCCTTCTTCAGCAGCAGTTCGGTGTTCGCCATTTCGCTCTGGTCGCGGCACATTCCGAAATAGGCCGTCACGCGGCCGCTCTCGTCGGTCACAGGAACGAAGTTCACCTGCAGGCAAAGCTGCATTGCGTTCACCCTGAGTGTGGTCCACAGGTTGGCATTGATGGTCATGTTCTTGCGGTTGTCCATGTTGTTCAGCATGCGCAGGGCCTCTTTCTTCGAGGCATCGGCAACGAACGACATGCAGCGTGTCTGCGTGAGCTGGTGCTGAACGACATCCAGGCTCTTGAAGAGGGTCAGCGTGTGCGAGTCGGGCGAATAGGAAGCCATTCTCACGCCGCCCACGCCCATCACGTAGTTGATGTTTTCCACATATTCGGTCACCTCCTTTGTGGCCTGCTGCACATGCTTGATGCTTGCCTGCAAAGCCCTGTAGGTGGTCATCAGTTCGGTGATGTCGATACCCGTTCCGTAGACGCACTGCAGCTTCCCGTTGGCATCAAGGATGGGCAGCACCTGCATCTCATAGACTCGCGCGTCCTCGGCTTTCACATCGGTCAGCCTACCGTTTTTGGTCAGGAACTTAGTGGCATAGTATGATTCGGGACTGCTGCTGTCGAAAGCTTCCATCTCCACAATGTCGTTCAGGGTCATCTTCTTTTCGCGAGCCTCCTGCAGGGAGAGATTGATGGTGTTCTGGGCGCGCTCGTTCATGTCGACTATCCGCAGATGGTCGTCGAAGTAAAACATGTCGACAAGTGCAGTGTTGAATACTGAGCGGTATTGATTCAGTTGGCTGATGGCCTGCTTTTGCCTGTGGCGCTCCTCATACACGTCGGTACACACGGCGATGATCATGGTGGGCTTTCCTTTATCGCGGCGCAACACCGAGAAGTCGATCACATAGATGCGGTTGCCGCCCGTGGGATTGCTCTCTGCAAAGGTCTCCACCTCTACCCGTGCCGTTTCCCTGATGCCGTTCTCTATCTGGTCCAGACAGTTGGTGATGCGCGACAGGTTTTCGTGCCCTACACGGGCTGTCATGGCACTATAGGGATATTGCTGGCCTATCTTTCCTTGCTTGTCTATCCACATGAACTTGCGTTCGGCCACGTTGAAGAGCCAGATGCTCAGTCCGCTGGCATTCAGCACCAGCGACAATCGGCTGGTGCGCTTGCGACAGCGTTCCTTCGCTCTGCGCTCGGCAAAGTAGACCCACGCCACGACGACCAGCAGGAGCATGGCCAGCACAACAGCCATGTTCAGGCAATACCACAGCCACGACGGAATCACCGGCCCCATTGTTTCCGGATAGAACCAGTAGTTCTGAATGTCGGCCAGGCGGTCTTCGGCATCAAGTCGGCTGATGGCCTGGTCTATTTTGGCCAGCAGCACGGTGTCGTTCGACATGAACTTATACACGCCGTCGCTCATCTGCACCGGGGCAATCTGCAGGTTCTCCAGCTGGTAGTTGCGCATCAGCCATTTCAGCGAGGCGGTGTTCCAGATCATGTGTCCGCCGCCCTCTTGGTCCAGCCGGATGATGGCCTCCTTCATGTCGCCTATCGGCAGGGCATTGCCGCCCCAGCCGTTGTCTTCCATCAGGTGGTGGCTGAAGCTGCCCTTGTGCACCATCACGCGCCGGTCTTTCAGGTCGGCCTCTTTCTTGAAGAGCTGCGGCTCGCCCTTGGGCCACACCACACTGTGGGTGAACAGCTGGATGACGCGCTGACCGTAGCTGCCGAACTCATTGTGGAAATCGGCCGCCATGCCCATCGTCAGGTCAGCGCGGCCCGCCTTCAGGTCGGCCAGCACCTCTCTGCGCGGCTTCAGGCGCACCACGTAGGGAATGTCCAGCTCGTCCATCACCAGACGGAGCAGGTCCAGATTGTAGCCCAGCTCCTCATTGGCATCGCTCACGAAAGAGTAGGGCCACAAATCCCACGCATCCTCATAGACCAGAGGGCGCTCGGCAGTATAGGTATTGGATAGCGCCGGGACGCATAACAATAAGGTTATAATCAGTCCTAACGGGTGCATGCAACGTTTCATCGGTAGCAGTATTTGTATTGCTTGCAAAATTAATTAAAAAATCAGATATTCGTGGCAAAAAATCAAAAAAAAACGTTTTTACTCGATAATTAGATATATTTTTGCAAAATTCTACTGATTTTGATAAACACTTAAAGCAACAAAAACAATGAAAAGTATTTTAGACGGACGCCCTGCTCTCAAGGCGGAGATTGAGAAAATTGCAGAAGTTGCAGGCTATCTGTGGCAAAACGGATGGGCTGAGCGCAACGGTGGTAACATCACGGTCAACGTGACTGAATATGTTGACGACGAGATTCGCCAGTTGCCTGCCATCAGCGACGTGAAGCAGATTGGTGTCACGCTGCCCGCACTGAAGGGCTGCTACTTCTACTGCAAGGGCACCGGCAAGCGCATGCGCGACCTGGCTCGCTGGCCCATGGACAACGGATCGGTCATTCGTATCCTCGACGACTGCGCCAGCTACGTCATCATCGCCGACAATGCCGTCATGCCCACCTCCGAACTGCCCAGCCACCTCACCGTGCATGCCCGCCAGATTGAGACCGGCAGCGGCTATAAGGCCACTGTTCACACCCACCCCATCGAGCTCGTTGCCATGAGCCACAAGCGCGAATTCCTGGGCAAGGACGTGCTCACACGCATCCTGTGGTCAATGATTCCTGAGACCAAGGCATTCTGTCCGCTGGGCCTCGGCATCGTTCCCTACACCCTGCCCGGCTCAAACGAACTGGCCAACGCCACACTGAAGGAACTCGAGGACTACGACGTGGTGATGTGGGAGAAGCACGGTGTCTTTGCAAAGGGCAAGGACGTGATGGACGCTTTCGACCAGATCGACGTGCTCTCGAAGAGTGCCAAGATCTACATCAACGCCCGTTGCATGGGCTTCGAGCCCGAAGGCATGAGCGACGAGCAGATGAAGGAGATGACTCGCGCCTTCAACCTGCCTCGCTAAACCCATCCCCCATTTTAAATTTTGGCCAGAATCTTCAAGATTTTGGCCAAAATTCTTTTTATCACATCAAAGCTCACATGTCGCGTCAGACCTTCCGTAGTGAAACTCCAGGGCATTCGGAGTATTGTTACGGATAGTTCGGAGTATTACTACGGGACGCTTGGAGTATTACTACGGGACGCTTGGAGTATTACTACGGAACATTCGGAGTGTTACTCCGGGCCTTTCGGAGAATTACTCCGAGACGTTCGGAGTTTTTCTCCCAAACGAAAGAAAATTTTTGGGAGAAGTAACCTGCTGTCAGACAGACAGGTACGTTTGTAACCGTCATTAACTTAACGCGCATTAAATAAACAATATTACCACCGCAACGATGCCAACTCGTCGGTGTGCCGGCATCGTTGCGGTGGGTAAGCACTACTATCTTGAAAGTTTACGAATATTGCAGAAAATAGCCTAATGTCCGCGGCGAGCGATAGAAGTTAAAGCCCTTCAATACTATCATCCTATCAGCTGAGGCAGGAAGCAGCTGATGACCAGCACCACGATGCCGCAGATGAGCACGGCGATGGTCTTCTGCGAGCAGCCCTTCCACTCCTTGAGGATGATGCCCCAGACATTGGAGAACACCACATTGAGGGCCATCAGGATGCAGAACGACAGGGTCATCAGCGTGGGCGACTCGGTGAGGAAGCCCTTGCCGAGAGCCAATCCGAAGAACTGTGAATACCACAGGGCACCGGCCAGCAAGCAGAACAGCAGATTGTTACCCCATACGGTCGTCTTCTTATAGTCGCCCCAAGTGTTGTTCACTTGGTTCTGGTAGAAGCAGTAGATCATGTTGGTGATGAAGCCGCCGAAGGTGACGAGGAACGTGGCGGGCAGCGTGCGGAACATCGGGTCGGTCAGCTCGCCGAAATTGATGTCCTTGCCGAACTCCAGACCCACGTTGAAGCAGCCGCTCATGAAGCCTGCCAAAAGGGCGATGGCCAGACCTTTGGGGAAGTTGAAGTCTTTGACGGCCTCTTTCTTCTCCTCTTCAGAGAGGGCAGCCGACTTCATGCCGCCGGCGATGCCGATGATGGCGATGCCCAGCAGCGTGACCACCACGCCGAGGATGACGGCAAAGGTGAGCGAGTCGAGTGCGTTCAGCTCAGGGAAGAAGATGTTCAGCAGCACGGGGCCCATCACAGTGCCCAGTCCGGCACAGGTGCCCAAGGCTATCGACTGGCCAAGGGCCACGCCCAGATAGCGCATGGAGAGACCGAAGGTGAGTCCGCCCACGCCCCACAGCACACCAAAGAGGATAGTCATCCACACGTTGAACGATGGGGCCTGTGCAAACAGTCCGAACAGCGACTGTCCCTCGGGCACGGCCAGCAGTGCGCCCAGGAACGGCAGCACCAGCCAGGCAAACACGCCCTGCACAATCCAGTAGGACTCCCACGACCAGTCCTTAATCTTATTAATAGGTACGTAACAACTCGACTGGCAGAATGCGCCAACGGCAATAATCAGAAGTCCGATAATAATTTCCATAATGTTTTAGAGATTTGTTATTTGCTGCAAAAGTACGAATTATTTCGAATAAACCGAAAAAAATAGCAAAAAAGATAGTAAACAGCATGTGGTTTGCCGTTAAACAGCCGTCTGCCGTACCAGCTTCGGCGACATGCCGAACTGCTTCTTGAACGAGTTGTAAAAATGGGTGGCACTGTGGAAGCCTGCACGGAGCATCACTTCCTCTACTGTCATGGTGGTGTCGCGAAGCAGGCGGTAAGCATAGTCCAGACGGGCACGGTGCAGATGCTGAACGGGTGTCTCGCCCGTCAGCGCTTTCACCTTCTTATAGAACTGCGTGCGGCCAAGGTTCATCACACTGGCAAACTGCTCCACCGAGAAGTTCTCGTCGCTGACGCGGGCCGACAGAACGGCATAGAACTGGTCGAGGAAGCGCTTGTCGCCCACGTTCGTCAGTATCTCTTTCTGCGGCGAGGCAGCCACGCGCGGCACGCGGTCCGAGTCGGCACGCCCGATGATTTTCGAGATGCGCTCCAGAAGAATCTTACCGCTGAAAGGCTTCACGACATAGTCGGCAGCCCCCATGCGCAGGCTTCTCAGCTGGCTGGCATCGTCGTCGTTGGCCGACAAGTGGACAACTGGCAGCGATGGATGCTCCAGACTGACTGTCTTCGTCAGTTCGCGACCTGCCCGTTCGTCGCCCGATATGTCCATCAAGAGCAATGCCGGCCTGTGCTCTTCTATCAGCCTGGGCACATCGGCCATGAGCTGCGTACTGACAATGCGGAAATAAGGGTTGAGCGTATCGGCAAGATGCGTCAGGTTGTCCTCGTCGCCCTCCGCAACGAGGATGGTCTGCTCGTTGATGGGCGGCGGTGCCAGCTCTTTCAGTTCCGTTTCCTCCGCATGGATGCTCTGCTGAATATCACGAAAGCGCTGCTCGGCCTCCTCGTTCATCTCGTCCTGTTCGGCGCGGACCTGCATTTCCACCTCGTCGAGCTGATGGAACTGTCGGATCATGTCCATCAGCTTCAACATGCGTTTCGAGCCTCGGCGCAAGCTCTGCATGGTGGTCTTCGACGTTCCCGACAGCCCTACGTTCTCAGTAGCGCCCTGCACCACGTTGATGGGGTTGCGCAGTTCGCGCTCCACCCGATTATAGAAATCGCGCTTGAAAGCCGACACGCGCCGCTCCACATCCAGCTGCCGATGCAGGCGCAGGATGCGCCGACTGGTCACAAAGGCCGCCACCAGCAAGGCTGTGCCCAGCAGCACATAGAGCAGCCACGCCCACCAGGTGTTCCACCACGGCTGACGGATGAGCAGGCTCAGCGTGGCTTCCTGTCCCCGAGTGCCGCTGATGCTGGAATAGACATGAAAGGTGTAGCGACCGGGCGACAGATTGCGGTAGACGGCTGCATGCTCAGTGGTGGCACTGTTCCACGTCTTGTCCACCCCCTCCAGATAGTAGTGATAGAGCACGTCTTGCTGACGGGCATACTGGAAGTTGGAAAACAACAGTGTGACATTATTTTGCCGATAGGTCAGCTGCGCGTCGGTTGCCATCCGTTCTCCATTCACCATCAGTCCCGTGACGAGCGTTGCCGGCGGTGTGGCGGTTGCTGCTTGCGTGGGCATCACCAGCACCATGCCTAAGTGGGATCCGAAGAGCAGTCGCCCGTCGCCCAAGCCAACGGCTGCCCGCTCGCAGAACACATTGCCCAGCGGTCTGTCGCTGATGTGGTGGTTCATGATGACGTGGGTTGTTGGATTCAGCTGTGCCAGTCCTTCCTCGGTTCCCAGCCACAGACAACCTGCAGCATCCTCCACGATGGAGTAGACGGCATCGGCCATAAGTCCGTGGCCCTTCTGATAGAAAGCCGTTTCAATGCCGGCATCACGACGGGTGGCATAGCTCGCCTTGAGGAGCCCTCGGTCGGTAGTGCCTGCCCACACACTTCCCTTGCGGTCGACATACAGACAGACGAAACTGCCCGAAATGCTGTCAGTCACCTGCTGAAGTCCATTCAGCACGAAAAGGCCCTCTTCCGTAGCTACCCACAGCCTGCCCTGATGGTCCGTCTGCGCATCGTGGGCATTCTTTCCGGCAAGCAGGAAGTCATGTCGGCCACTGTCATGGAGACGCGCCACGCCGCCTCCAAGCATGGATACCAAAACAGAGCCGTCGTTGGCCTCGCGTATATGAAAGATGTGGGGCGAAGGGAGCCCTTCAACCATCTGTCCGTCGCAAGAGAGACCACCGCCGCGCATACCTATCCAACGCCGTCCCTTGCTGTCGCGCAAGGCGGCATAGACGCGGTGACGGGTGTGCTCAACAAACGTAAAGCTGCCCTTGGCCGTGTCGTACTCATACACATCGCCCATCTGGTTCGACACCAACAACCGAGTGCTGTCCATTGGCGCTATACAGCGAATGTAGTTGGCATCCTGTATTGGCGCATCCGCATTCAGCCAGAGCGTAGTGTATTGCAAGGGGTTCAGGCGCAGACAGTTCACGCCCAGATAGTCTTCGATAACCCAGATACACCCTGTGCGGTCAACATACAGCCCAGTGAGGTAGTCGTCATCCAGCAGACCGTCGGTGTTCTCCTTTGTCAGCTGTGTCAGCTCGCCCGTAGGCTTGTCGTAAAGGTATAGGCCGCATCCATAGGTGGAGATTGCCTCGGTACGCTCGTCAACATCGGCCACGTGGAAATGGTCGCTGCGCGTATAGGCAATAATCTCGGGAGCTATCAGCTGCCAGGTCCTTATCGTTCCGTCGCTGCCCTTGCGCGACAGCCGCCCCTGTCCTTCGCGCCGCCACGTAGCATCGCGTGTAGTCAGACTTTTCGTATCTGGCGGTACTGGCACCGTTGTACGCTCCACGGTCTGAAAGGCATAGCCGTCGTATCGGCACAGTCCATTGCGCGTGTCAAAGCACATGTAGCCGGCTTCGTCCTGCCAAATCCTGACCACCACGTTGGTAGGCAACCCGTCGGCTGTGGAAATGCGCTGTGCGGTCAGATCGTAGTGCCTAGCCACAGCGCAAACGGCAGTCAACAATAGGGAAAAGATGGTTAATAGTCGTTTCATCGGTGCAAAAATAATGCTTTTTGCATAAACAACGAACAAAATAGATATAAAAATGAACTTTTTTGTTGTAAAAATGCGTCAAAACAAAAGTAATTTTGCGGCAGAAAACAAAAAAACTAATAACCAACGTATGAAAAAGCAACTATTATTATCCGTACTTTTGATGAGTGCCGCCATGACAAGTGCACAGACCCTTGCCACAGGCGGACAGTTCATGGACCTGCTGCAGCCCATGGAGGGCAGCGAGGCTGCCACCGAAAGCGACTGGGGCACTGCGGCTGGCGAAAACACCGATCCTAAGTATGCCGGCACGTGGGAGGGAACCTTGGGCCGCTGGAAGAACAACGGAATCGAGGACACCGAGCGCTCCTACTGGGGTGGAAACATCGTGAAAGGCAGCGACGGCAAGTACCACATATACGTGTCAGGCTGGCCAGAGAGTACGGCAAAGGGTCACATGGCGTGGTCGAGTGCCTCGCGTGTGTACCATGTTAAATCTGATAATGTATGGGGCCCCTACACCTATGTTAGCGATATTGGTGCCGGCCATAACTCGGAGATATACAAGACCGGCGATACCTATGTCATCTATCATATTGAGCCGCTGGGCATCTATACCTCTACTACATTAGGCGACTCATGGACTTCAAGGGAATTTCTGTATGACCAGCGAGATCGCATTTTGATTGCTGGCGATAAGATCGAGACCAGTCTCTCGAACTGCTCGTTTGCCAAGCGCGAAGACGGCTCGTTCGTCATGATTGACCGTGGTGGCGGCATCTGGGTAAGTCAAGACGGACTTACCGACCCCTGGCACCAGCTGACCGACAAATCGGTCTATCTGAACGACGTTATTACCGATCGTGGTTCTTTTGAAGATCCCGTCATTTGGCGCGACCACCTGCAGTACCACATGGTTGTCAATGCCTGGCGTCCGCGTCAAGCCTACTACTACCGCTCAAAGGACGGCTTGCACTGGGTTATGGAGGCTGGCAAGGCCTACACTGGTGAGGATCCCTTTGCCCGGCATGAGAATGGCGACGTGGAGAAATGGCATAAGTACGAGCGTCCCCGTGTCTATCAGGACGATCTGGGACGTGCCATCCGCATGAACTTCGCCGTCATCGACTGTGTGAAGCAGAGCGATCTGGGCAGCGACACACATTCGTCGAAGAACATTAACATGCCACTCGTCAAGCCACTACAGCTCGAAGTGCAGGGCGAGAGTGCCATCACCGCATCGACCACCAGCATCCGCGTACTGGTGAAAGCTGAAGACGGTTTCAATCCACGCACCGACCTGAACCTGTCATCGCTGAAGTTCGGCTCGCACGACAAGGTGAACTACGGCAACGGCTTTTCGTATAGTTCATCGGAAAACAGCGGCACCAGCGACCTCATTATCACCTTCACGGGTTCAGCTGGTGCAAGCGGCATCACCGCTAACGAGTGGGCTGCGAAGATGCTGGGCCAGATGAGCAACGGTTCGATTGCCTTTGGCTATGCCAAGATGCCCGGCATCGACTACAAGCCCGCCATGCTCTCGGCCATCACCCCCACCATTGCTGCCGATGGAACAGTACAGAGCGTCAGCGTGACCAACTACGGTGAGTCGGCTTCAACAGCCACCACCGTGCGTGTCTACAACGAGGCTGGCAACACATTGCTGGCTCACGGCACCACCAGCACTCTTGCCGCTTACGCCAACGAGACCGTCACCTTAACGAAGGATGCCGCAGCCGCAGCAGGCTATAAGAACATACAGATTCGCTTCTACAACGGCGAGACACTGCTCAACACCGAGAATATTCCCCTGACAGCTATCAATGCAGCACAAAGTTTGCTCCAGGCAGTCATTGATGAGGCCAACACGCTCTACGACGATGCTTCGCTCACCGAGGGGAAGACAGCCTTGAAGACGGCTATCGACAATGCTACCGATGTCGTTGCATGCTACAGCATCACCACTCTTGAGGCACAGCAAGCCACCCTCGAAGCAGCCATCAATACTTTCAAGTATGCCAATGCCTCGCCTACCAACGGCATGAGCATCACCATTCCCAACGGCACCTGCGACGACCTGAGCGAATGGACTATGACACGTACGGAGGCAGAAAATGCACCAGGATGGAAGACAAGCACCAAGGGCGGCGACTACAACGGCTTTGATGGTAACTTCATGGAAACATGGGTAAGTCAGGCGAATGCGTTAGGGGTTGCCAACCGTGCCAGTCAGACGCTTAGCGACATGCCTGCCGGACGCTATCGGCTGCGTGCAAAAGTCATCGCCTGCCGTCAGAATAACGCATCAGCAACTACTGGGGTAACACTCTTTGCAAACAGCGAGACCACCAACTGCAAGACAGCCAACAACACCCCCCAGGAGTTTATGGTAGAAATTCGTCTTGATGCAGCCGGACCACTCACTATCGGCATCGACATACCCTCTACAACCGAGGCCAACTGGGTAGCATGGGACAACGTGACTTTGAAATACTTCGGCACCGGCGAAGGTGAAATCGTTGAGAATCCACTGACCTTCGACGAATCTAAAGTCTATTATATTAAATGGAAGACCAACAGCTACAGCAAAATCTATTGGCGTTCACCAAGTTACAACAGCGAGAATGATGCCAATCTGCATCGAACAGCCAACTCCAGTGAAGCTGCAAAATTCATCATTCGCAATGTGGGTGGAAACGTAGGACAATTCTATCTTTACGATGTGGTGAGCCACACTTACGTTGTTCCATCTGCCAACAGTTCGAATGGCACGGCTTGGTCGACCTCTTCCACCCAGTTAGGCAAGGTTGCGATCGCTGAAGTTTCTGACTACTTTACCATCAGCAGCATGGATGGCGGCGAAGCCAACGCCTACGCCAACGACAACAATGACGGCGACGTAAAGAACTATAGCGGCGGTTCGCAATGGCTCATTGAAGAGGCCGACGACAACACAGCCATTATGGGCATCAACCCAAAGGCTGTCTATCAGTTGCAGCACCTCAACACTTCTAAACCGCGCTACATGGCCTCTGCTCCAAATGGTGACGGCTATCTACTCACCACCAATACCGATGCCGACAAAGGTGAGTTCTCACTGCTGCCCGTCAGTGGCCGTCAAGGTTACTACTATTTATATAACAAAGAGGGCTATTTCGTGACACCTTCCACTACCTACTGGACGCTTTCGCGCACTACACCTGCCGAAGTCAAGGTGGCCCTAAATATTGACCAGATGGCAACAAGTACCACCTTTAATGCTACATTCCTGCTGGGCGAGGACTCGCAACATGCCAATCCACAGAATAAAAACAGCACTGAAGTGGTCTATGCCTACAGCGATCATCCTCAGGATAACGGAAATAACTGGATGCTCGTACCTGTCAGCAATGCTACGGCCTCTCTTTCTTTGAACAATATCACAAGCAGTCTTTCTAACGTGGTTGTTTCAGCTAATGCAGCTGATGTTGCATTAACCTATACGGCCACAGTCGGCGAGGCTGGCTATGGCACGCTGGTTGTCCCCTTCGATGCCGACGTGACGGGCGACGTGGAAGCGTGGGAACTGAGCAGCGTTGACGGCAGCCGCATACAGGGAACAAAAGTCACAACCGTTGAAGCCAACAAGCCCGTACTGCTGAAGAACAAGGGTACCCTGTCGCTGACCGCCAAAAGTGGCACTGCCGCCTATGAGGCATCACCCGTCAATGGTCTGCTCCACGGCACCTACGCCGAAGGCACCGTCTCGGCTGGCAACTACGTGCTGCAGAAACAGGACGACAATGTGGCTTTCTTCAAGGTGGAGAGCGGCAGCGAGCCCACCATCAAGCCCTTCCGCGCCTATCTCACAACACTCGGTACAGCACGCATGCTCACTTTCTCGTTTGACGACGAGACGAGCAGCATACTGGGCGTAGAAACCCAGAGAAACATCAGCGAGGTGTTTTCTGCCGACGGCATGCGCCGCGAAGCACTCACCCACGGACTCAACATCGTTCGCATGAGCGACGGCAGCATCAGAAAAGTCTTTAACAAATAACCAGCTAAACAAGCAATCATCATGAACAAGAAACAATATATCTCCCCCACGCTCCAAATCGTCTGCTTGGCTCAACAAACCCGTATCTTAGCAGGTTCGCCCGGCATAGGAACCAGCGAAGGTCCTGCCATGAAAGGCGGCGAGGTGCTGTCGCGTAGCGGCGACTTCTGGGACGACGAAGAATAAAAATAACGATTTCTGGGTAGTTTTTGGTGCAATTTAAATAAAAACCATTAACTTTGCAGCCAAAAGCATACCTAACTATGAACGATAGCTTCGACATTCGAGAAGAACGCTATGTCGGCGGCAGTGCCGAAAAGGACTTTGAGAACGCCCTGCGACCACTCAGCTTCAGCGATTTCAGCGGACAGCAGAAGGTGGTTGAGAACCTGGAGGTCTTTGTAGAGGCTGCCAAATATCGCGGCGAGCCGCTCGACCATACGCTGCTCCACGGTCCCCCGGGACTAGGTAAGACCACCCTCTCGAACATCATTGCCAACGAACTGGGCGTGGGCTTCAAGATTACCAGCGGCCCCGTGCTCGACAAGCCGGGCGATTTGGCCGGCATACTGACCTCGCTGGAACCGCGCGACGTGCTGTTCATCGACGAGATTCACCGCTTGTCGCCCGTCGTCGAGGAGTATCTCTACTCGGCCATGGAGGACTATCGCATCGACATCATGATCGACAAAGGCCCGTCGGCCCGTAGCATCCAGATTGATCTGAACCCCTTTACACTTGTTGGTGCCACCACTCGCAGCGGACTGCTCACAGCTCCGCTGCGTGCCCGTTTCGGCATCAACATGCACCTGGAATACTATGATGCACAAACACTTGCACAGATCATAGAGCGCTCAGCCAACCTGCTGGGCGTGCCCATCACCGAAGATGCTTCACTGGAGATTGCGGGCCGCTCGCGCGGAACGCCCCGTATTGCCAATGCCCTGCTGCGCCGCGTCAGAGACTTTGCACAGGTGAAGGGCACGGGCGGCATCGACACGAAGATCACGAAGATTGCACTGACAGCCCTGAACATCGACCAGTACGGACTCGATGAAATCGACAATAAAATCTTGCTCACCATCATCGACAAGTTCCGTGGCGGACCGGTGGGCATCTCGACCATCGCCACCGCCATCGGCGAAGATGCCGGCACTGTGGAGGAGGTCTACGAGCCGTTCCTCATCATGGAAGGCTTCATCAAGCGCACCTCGCGCGGACGCATGGCCACCGAGCTGGCCTACAAGCATTTTGGGCGGAACCCCTACAGCGGTGGAATCATGGAGCCCAACCTCTTCGAACAATAGAAGACATTTTCATCAACACAAAAAACTATAGACGTATGCACATCGGAAAGAAAATCAAGACCATCATGGAGCAGAGGAACCGTTCTGTGATTTGGGTAGCCAAGCAATTGGAATGCGAACGAACGAACATTTACAACATATTCGCACGAGCGGATATTAACACACGGCTGTTGAGGCAGTTGTGCACCATTCTGGAGTACAACTTTTTCAAAGACCTCGCAGACGAAACAGCAAAGAAATGAGAACAGGCATTTTTGTCGGAAGTTTCGATCCTTTTACCATCGGCCACGACTCGGTTGTGCGCCGAGCCCTGCCACTCTTCGACCGGTTGGTCATCGGCGTGGTGGGCGACAATGTACAGAAGCCGTATATGCGCCCGGCTGAAGAGCGCATGCAAGTCATCAGACGACTTTATAAAGACCTGCCGGCCATCGAGGTGAAGTCCTACTATGGCCTGGCTGTCGACTTCGCCCGTCAAGAGCAGGCCCGTTTCATTGTGAAAGGCGTGCGCTCGGCCAAGGATTTCGAGTACGAGCGCGAGCAGGCCGACATCAACCGCCAGATCACTGGCGGCGAGGTGGAGACCATTCTGCTCTATGCCGAACCTCAATTTTCATCGATTTCATCGAGTATGGTGCGCGAACTGCAGCACTTCGGGCAGGACGTAACACCCTTTTTGCCGAAATGAGAAACCAAGATATCGAAAAGTCGAAAAGTCGAAATATCGAAATACCGAAATATCGAAATAACGTGATACTGATAAGCCGAGAAAAATGATTACTTATAGCACTGAGAACGTCAAGATGCCTGCCATCCGCAAGCGCGACACCACCGCCTGGATTCGTCGTGTGGCGGCTACATATAATAAAAAGGTGGGCGAAGTGGGCTACCTGTTTTGCGACGACAAGCACATCCTTGCCGTGAACCGCGAATACCTGGGTCACGACTACTACACCGACATCATCACCTTCGACTATTGCGAGGGCGACATCCTCAACGGCGACCTCGTCATCTCGCTCGACACCATCCGCACCAATGCCGACCTCTTCCATAAGACCTACGATGAAGAGCTGCATCGTGTCATCATTCACGGCATCCTCCATCTCTGTGGCATCAACGACAAAGGTCCCGGCGAGCGCGAACTGATGGAGGCTGCTGAAAACAAAGCACTTGCTCTGCGAATCACAAGAAGGGAGCCATAAAGACAGGCAAGCACCACATGTCTTGGTCTTTGCGTATATCCTTGGTATGCAGAAGATACCTTGCAAGAATCCTGGCAGAGAACTTCTTTTGGAACTCGTCAATGGAGGTATGAGGTGTAGTTTGGGCGGACTTGACCTCAATGGGACAGATCTTCGCCTTCCGTGAAATGATGAAATCCACCTCATAGTTATGCTTGCCTGTCTCTGTAGGCCATGTGTGATAATAGAGCTTATTACCTGCTGCTGTCAGCATCTGTGCCACAATGTTCTCGTAGATATATCCGATGGTATTGCATGGAAAAGCATCGATGTTTGTCCTGTTGGGTCAAGATTATAGAAATCTTGGTCGTAAAGTTCGAGGATGCTACGTTTACGCTGGTCAACAACACTAAGGTCTTGTGTGCCCAGATAGTCGTTGACGGCCTGTGGCATACCACCGACGAGCATATACAGGCGGAAGTCCATCATGAGTTTACGGTTCAGCGCATCTGAAAGCGGCTTCTTTTGCTCAAACATAGTGCGGAGTAGGGGAATGGTTGCTTCGTCGCCCAGTGCCCAACGGAATTCTTCGTAGTCCATCGGGTACATGTCAAGACGAGTCTCTTCTGAAAAACAAGGGGTTATGCTTAGTTTTGTCAAAATTCTCATAAGTTTTTAACCTTTATTTGTCAAAATTCTCATAAGTTACACTTCAAATGATGTTGCCCAAATGATGCCTACATAATATAGCACCGGAGTTATCAAACGACGCTCCGGCTCTTGCCAAATAATGCTCCGGCTCTTGCCATATAGTCCTCGCACTCTTGACATTTAGCTTTCGCGCGCTTGTAATTTAAATTAAATTACAGGATGATTTAACTGAAATTACCGAGTAAAATAAATGAAATTGCTCGGCAATTTAAATTAAATTACAACTGCGCGAAAGCTTTATGGCAAGAGCGCTGCATATAGATGTCAAATGAATGGTAGTTTTTTGTCAAGTCAAGCAAAGCTAAAACCGGGTTTCACGGGGCTTTGTTTTTCATTACAACAGCTATAGCCTACACCTTATTATAAAATAGCTGCTTACGGCGGGAAAATTGCTTGGCTCCGCACTTTTCCCGCCGATTATTTTGTCAGTTCGGAAAAAGTTCGTATCTTTGCGACCGAATGCCTGGGGAAAGGATTCCCAGGTGGCTCGGTTCTCACTCGAACTGCGACCTCGTAAGAGAATTAAAGAGCGATACAATACACTATTGAACCTGCGCATAAAGCGTAGGCTTCACCATAAGTGTATTGAGGCTGTCGCAGGCCTGAGTGAGATATGGCGGGTCTGCGCTTTCTTTGTATCCCAAAGTTTCGCGGATTGCTCGAAGCCAGAGAGATATGAAGGATTTTTTATTCACTAATAACTAAATGTTTATGAAACAAAAACTACTAAAACGGATTTTCCTCGCCGCAGTATTACTGGGCGTGGGAGTGAATGGTGCGTGGGCACAGACCACGCTGTATGAAATTGGCACAACTGATCATGATTGGACTTCTAGCGAAATGGACAACTGGACACTATCTAATGAGACGGCTGTCACCAAAACGCTAACTGAAGATGAGCCTCCCTACATGAAACTTACCAATGGCAGCTCTACAATAGAACAGGTGAATTACACAGCAACAAGGACTATTACAGCTCCTTCTATTGACAATTCGCTGGTTACACTTACTACGACATGGAATGTTGGTAACCCCACAGGTAGTGCTGACAGGAACTACACTTATGTAAAGTTTGGTGACATCAAAGTACTCTTTTATGGCCAGAACTATACGTTTGCATATCAGCAGGATGGCGGGGAACTCGTAAAGTTGTCCCCATGTGCAAGCACTGGATATCGTTCTCAAGACTGCGTGTTAACTCTTACAATAGATAGGAAGAGCGGCCAGGTTGGTCTCGACATTAACCATTACAGCAACAGATTCAAATATAACAACAACAACATTGCCACTACCGCCAATGTTGACGGATTCACTTCTATTATATTTGGATACGGAGGAACATCAAAAGCAAAATGGGGAACTGTACAGACAGTGAAATCTGTTGCTGTGACAGAACAGGCTGCTATCCACGCTACCGTGAATGCCAAATATGGAGACGTGATACTGCAGACCGATAATTTCGCATCTACAGATGCTACATTGTACTACGCATGGCCCAAGTACATATTAAAGGATGGTAATCTCTATAACAACCAGTCTCGTTCAGCAGGCAGTCAATATGCAAGCAAGACAACAGAGGACGTAGAGGTAGACAAGTCGTATAGCCTTGTTTCATCTGCTTCCTTGGGAGGAAAGGCAATGCTGCTCACGAACCTTGGAACAGGTGTTTCCAGCTCAGAGTCTGATGCAAATTATCTTCGCTGCTCATACGGTACTTCGACTAATGGCTCGTCAAGCCTTACTTTAGCAGCCGCAGGTGAACTTGAAGATGGCTATTATACCTTTGAGTTGGGTAGTTACAAAAAGCGCGGCGGACATATCAGCGTAGGAGGTGAGAAAGTCGGCGACATTTCTCAAGGAGGAAATTCTGGTTCCTATTTATTGACAACACTGACTAATGTCTTGGTACAAAATAATGCTGTTGTTACTGCTGATAAAGCTGACGGCGCTTCAGCAACCGACAATATAGACTATTTCCTTGCAATAAAGACAGGTGTCCCTGCCAACCTAGGTGCTAACGGCTACACCACCTTCGCCAGTACAGACGCTCTTGATCTTACCTCGGCTGCACAGACTACGGCAGGAATCACCGCCTATAAGGCATCGGTGAGCGGAAAGACCGTGAGCTTCACGGCTCTCAACCAGACTGTTCCTGCAAACACGGGCATCCTGCTGGCTGGTACTGCCAGCGCCACAGTGAATATCCCCGTGGCAGATTCTGGCACAGACGTTGACGGCAACGCCTTCCTGGTAAACACCGCAGGCACGACTTTCACTGCCGATGACGGCTACACCTACTTCGCCATGAAGAAGAACAGCGACCCGCTGACCTTTGCCACCTTTGCCCCGGGCACTGTGGCAATCCCCGCAACGAAGGCTTATCTGAAGGTGTTAACTACCGATTTGGCTGGATCCCGTCTGGACCTTGTGTTTGGCGACGAGTCTACAGGCATAAAGACAATGGACAATGGACAAATTGATAATGGCGAGATATACAACCTGCAGGGTCAGCGTGTGGAGAAGTCAACGAAGGGCCTATACGTCGTGAACGGCAAGAAGGTGCTCGTGAAGTGATTCGCTAAGAATTAATGAGTAATTTCTGGTAATTAATGTCAAAACAAAAACAATGAATGTATGAAAAGGAAAGACTATATAAAGCCGGAACTGGCAATTGTAAATGTAGAGTTGCAGCGAATGATTGCAGCTTCACCCGAGAATGTGACATTGTCTACTGACGGAGACCCTATCGAAAGCTCAGATGATGTCGGCTCACGCGACAACGGCATCTTCTTCTGACCGATGCCGAAACCTAAACTCTACAGTCGCCGGCGTGTGGCTGAAGAGGATATTAGAATTTCATTTTGTTGCTGCTGCAACACGCCCGTGAGGGTACAGGCAGCGAGTAGTTATTAAAATTAGTATTGTTATAAATGTGATGGCGGCTGTCCGTGATGGATCGCCGCCATTTTTTCCAACACCTAACCCAACGCCCCTCAAATGCCCTGGCACAAAGGGTTTGAGGTGTGTTAGGTGTTTGGAGAACAGGTAACCAACTGGTAACAAACACCTAACCCTCTTGGGGGGTGCGGAGCAAAGTGCCGGTTTGCACGGAGCAAAGTGCCGGTTTGCACGGAGCAAAGTGCCAGTTTGGACGGAGCAAAGTGCCGGTTTGCACGGAGCAAGCTTTGTGTGTGCTATTGATTCAACAATGTGGAGGTTGGCAGGGTGAGGTCAGGGGTTAGGTGTTTGTTACCAGTTGGTTACCAGTTCCATAAACACCTAACCCGGCTCAAACCCTTTGCACGAAGGCGTTTCAGGGTGTCGGGTTAGGTGTTGTCCTTTTTTGAGCCGTATTCCCAAGGAAGCTACAACCAGTTTGACCAGAAGACAGACTCGACTCCTTTGCTCTTCATTTGTTTAACTCATTTACAGTTCGTTTGAATAAATATATGGGGGCATCGTATGCCGAACCAGTGTCAATGTGCAGTATGCCTTCACTTATGCTGTAGCCATACTCACGACCGTCTATGTAAAGTTTGCCTTCGCTGATGGCGTATTTATAAGTCCCGTTTGCCAAGAAGGAATAGGCCGAGGAACTGCTGACAACGATATTTCCATCATCAATAAACTCATATACGGACAAATCACCATCAAACAGTTGCTGGCCTCCCAAACCATAGGAGGCACCATAGAGCACCCATTTCCCTCTGATGCTTTCATCCGTCAGAGACTTGGTTGAAATATTGCTTTTTTCATCGTCGTCGCTGCTGCAGCTGCTGAATCCGGCGGTTAGCAGCGTTGAAAGCACGAA
>ERZ842401.1307-NODE-1307-length-35980-cov-16.775588_pt1 | contig 35980 bp, 57 predicted proteins | sample MGYA00521270_ERZ842401 | MGnify/ENA primary metagenome ERZ842401 (study PRJEB31892, sample SAMEA3878208) | bioreactor metagenome | biome: Moose rumen | place: Sweden | collected 2011-10 | study: EMG produced TPA metagenomics assembly of the PRJEB12797 data set...
GCCACTTCTGACTTTATCATATCCGCTGTCTGCTCTATTCTGGAATAAGCATATCCCTCTTGTGGAACCCATCCATATTTACTTCCTGATGCAGATACTCCAAGTCCTGTTGTCCATTTCCAAACTTTTGCTTCAGTTAAATATGGATTATGTCCATCTGTTTCAGGCTTAGTGGATATTCCTGATAAATCAACACAACCAAAAACATCTATGGTATTATCAAGTTCCTCCTGTCTGTTTCCCGAAAGAAACTGTGATGCAGGATCATCTTCATATCCAGTACTTATAGATGCCACACTAAATCCATAGCGGTTTATTTTAGTATATTGAACTGATGAGAAGTAATATATATAAAATTCCGAATTAGGTATAACTATAGTCTTACCTCCAAATTTGCCTCCTATCTGAGTTGTTCTACGCATCTGTCCATTTATTTTGCAATAAACATATAATACTGAACGAGGGCTTGAATCAGGCATATCACACTCTTTATCAAAAGTAAGTACAACTGCATTAGGACACTCTGTCCATCTATACACTCTGCCCTCTACTGTATTATAGAACGTGGCTCCTACATTCTTAGCTCTATCATCTTCCGTAGTCCACTCATTAGCAGGATAGTTATCTGCTGTAGGAATATATGCCCCTTGATATGTGGCTTTCATATTCTTAGTTCCACGAGCTACCTCTGTAACAATCTTTTCTGCCGTCATTTCAAATTTAGAGTCTACTTCTTTTTGGTAATCTCCAAATTCCAGCTTGAATGTTTCTACATTAAATGTCAGTCTTGACCATTTTTCATTGAGTATGAGCATTTGGTCAGTCAAATTCCTTGAGCTTTCACCTAATGTTTTACTTCCTTTGGATATCATTGTCTGCTCTGTGAGCTGGGCGTTTGAATACTGATTTTCAAATATAAAGAAATTACCCTTTTTAGTCCGCACATATGTTCCAAGCTTAAAAGATAAATCACCTACTATCATCTTCACATTAGCAGGAGTGAAGTTCATTCCTTTTAATCTGTTTACCATAGTAGTGCCTATCTGTTTTAACTGGAAAGTTCCCATATCATAACAGAAGATATTACTTGATAATTTGTAGGTGTTGGTAATATCCCCTGCGACATATTTCAGCTCCCCCTCTGAATCAAAGAACTCAATGCCTGTTATTGTGTCTGTGACATAGTCCTCAAATGAGCTGTTTAGACCCTCATACTGACCATCAATATTGATGGATTGGGTGGTTGTAAGACTTATAAACTCCAGTACGCCATCTCTATTAAAATGAGGAAAGCATAAATTAAGCTCACATAGCATGGATAATACGGTGCCAAAAGATATGGAGCTTATGCTAACATTCTTTTTAACAGAAACACTATCATTCACCATAGTGACTTTATCATAGGCTATCTTCATGTAGTCTAAGAGAGATTCCCTACATTGTTTTATTGTAGCTGTTCCATGTTCTTCCCAGAATTTAAGCCACCAGTCAGATACATCCTTCTCTCTATAGATATATGCCATGTCATAGGCTACAATAGTTCTATCAAGACCTGTATTATCCTGCTTACATGAAACAATCTGTCCTGAAAACACAGGCTTATATATGTCCTCGTCCTGTTGATAGACCTGTATGTACTTACCTGAAATATCAGCGGGCATATTAAAGACTTGCACTTCAAATTTAGATGCAAACAACTCACCGAATTTTATTTCAGATTCTACTATAAATTCATCGAGCTTCATTGAGCCTGCGACTATATTCTCTATCTCATCAACATCCGATGGAAATAAATCAGGACTAGGATATAAATCCGTGTGAGGGTATAAACGGTCGTCATTCTCCCAATAATATATATGAGTTTCCCTGTTTTCTAAATTTACGTCCTGTATCATTTAATACTCCACAAAGTTTATAGTAGTTTCTTTGTATATAATATCATTAGGTAATATCTGGCGAATAGGAAACTTAGTATCAGGCCTATAAAAATATCCTGTTCTGTAAGCAATATCTTCCTCATTCCAATATTCGAGATACATCTTTCTCTGGTCGTGGTCAACTTCACAATCATAGAACCAATGTAATATGTTCTCTATATCGGCAAGATGCAATTTAGGCCTCGTATTGAACTGAAATACAGACTTTCTTCCTGCCGCAGTAACTCTGGTTAAATCACGACTGTTTTCATCACGATATGCCTTTATTTCTTCTCTCTGCTTAGGAGTGCTGTCCCACGATTCATAGTTTATGTACTCATGGGGAAATACCGAACCATTTGCAGCTCTCAACAGATAACCTCTAAAACTCGCCATTATTCACCTCATGCAAACACAGGCCTTCTACCTGTCTGCTTATATCTCTTTTCAGTTTCGTCCCATACTGCTTCTGCAAGGACTGTTCTATCTAATTGTAACACAACATTTGGATTATTGCTATTGTTATCTCCAGAATTATCAGGAAGTTCATCCAGCTTATCTAATATATCCTCCAATAGCTTCTCCAGCTTAGAGTTATCCTTATTTATAAGCATTTCAATCTGAGGAGATACAACTTTACCTGCCGCTATATCTGGTATATCTATATTATTCAATTTTGATATAGTGCTTCCTAACACGTCCAGGCTGTCTAATTTTGACATTGAAGCTGAAATTTCATCAATCATACTATCAACTATCAAAACTGCATCCTGACGCAAGGTGGATAGCTTGGAGATTATAATATCATAAAGTCTGTCAAACACTTCTAATCCAGGTACTAAATTATATATAGCGTCCTTAGCATCATCTGAATCTTCATCTATACCTTCAACTAATCCTGCTGTCACCATCTCTCCGATTTCAGCAAATACTCGGGACGGGGAATGTATATCAAAAGCATCTCTAGCGGCATCTGCAATCTGTCCAGCTATGTTTCTGACAGTATCAAGTGCAGAGTGCATCCTATTTTCAAGACCTTCTTTGAGTCCATCAATCAGGTTATGACCTGCATCCTCCATTTTATCTTTATGTTCTTTTATGGCTTCTACTTTATTTCCTACAGTATCTTTTACATTATCCCATACATCACTTGTATTAGATTTAACTTTTTCCCATTTATCAGCTATACCATCTTTAATATCTTCAAACTTACCGCGGGCATCACCTAAGAGGTTGTCCCACCATCCTCTTAAATCAGATGATATATCTTGCCAAATAGAGTGTATATTGTCCTTTAATTCTAGCCACTTGTCTTCAATTCCAGACCTTATATCTTCAAACTTATCTGAAGCATCAGACTTTATATTATCCCAACAATCTTTTAGACTATCGGTTACTTCTCCCCACAAAGTGCTTGTGTTCTCTTTTATGTCATTCCACTTGTTTTCAATTTCAGACCTCACATCTTCAAACTTAGTGCTTGCATCAGACTTTATTCCCTCCCACCAAGTTCCTAAATCACTCGATATTTCTCCCCACCAAGTGCTTACATTCTCTTTCGCCTCACTCCACTTAGTTTCTATCGTAGAGCGTATATCCTCATATTTTTCAGATGCGGATGATTTTATCCCTTCCCACCAATCTGAAATATCTTGTGTTATTCCTGACCACCAAGTGCTGACACCTTCTTTTATATCACCCCAAAGTCCTGATATGCTCTCTTTAATATCATTGTACTTACTTTCAGCACCCTCTTTTAGATTTTCGATAAAACCACTGCCTGCCTCTTTAAGGTCACCCCAAATATCCTTGGCTTTCTCTACGAAAGCATCTTTTATAGGAACTATGATGTTGTTCCATAACCACATAGGGAATCCTAATATTGCACTCACCATTCCGTTGAATATTCCTCCTAATATGTCAACTCCGAGTGAAACAATATCAGGATGCTTTGAGGGGGAGTGCATATCAAATCCATCTCTAAATCCCTTTACAAATCCTGTAAAGAATGCTTTAACTATTTCCCATACTAACTTAACTGGGAATAGCAATACTTTGAATATACCTTTAACAAGGTCTATTCCAAGCTGTACTAAATCTCCGTCATAAGATGCAATCCAGTCTTTAAAAGAATTGATTATATAAGAGATAAGTTTGCCTATTAAATTACCTAATATTTCTCCAAGATGGCTAAATACCCAGGCAACTTTCTCTGCGATGGTATTTAATATAGACCCTATGGCCTCAGGAAGACTCTCTCCAAATTTCGTCATACGCTCATGTATGCCTATAATCATCTGCTCTACAGCAAATATAGCAAGTGCTACGGCAGCTCCCATAGGTCCACTGACTACTCCAAGCATCACAAGTCCAAGTCCTATAAGAGCATCACCAACTCCAGTAGCGGCAATTTCGCTAAGACTGAATCCATTTGTCAGTCCATCAAGAAGTCCGGTGAGACTTAAAATTCCTCCACCTGCAATCGAGGAAACACCTCCAAATTTTTGTAATTTTGTCAACGCTTTACCAGATTCTGGACCTAACTTATTCAGCATTCCTAAAAGACCTGATATACCTCCTTTTTTAGGGTCAGGTGTATCTCCACCTTTAAGAGCATTTATAGCTTCTGTATTCTTTGCTATATTTTTAGCCAATGCACGGTTATTGCCGAAGTTTATCAATGTCATTACCATTTCTTTGAAACTGCCGAGAATTGTACCGAATGACAATGCCGCTTTAAGTTCTATAAATCTTATGACAAGTTGTTCTATTCCCTTAGCCATTTTATCGGGGTCAGCATTTTCCATCCAATAAATAAGAGTATCAACTATGTGGTCAAAACTTTCTGAATTTACAAATTTAGCAAAGGCATCTCCTAAATCACCAAGAATTATGACAAATGTTTCCCACGCCTTCTCCAAAAATTCTTCAAATGCTACAAGAAATTCATGTACTTTGGCGTTTAGATGATCCCAGTCTACCTTCTGCACAACTTCACTCAATATCTGATTTAACTTAGGTAAACCATCTTCTATTAGATACTGCACAAATGGAAGAACAACATTTACCCATAATTCAGTAAGAGTTTTTAATAAAAAGTCAACTAAGGGTGCTATATCGACCAATAAATCTCTTATTGACTTAAAGAAAGGCTCAAAGTCTAAACGATATGCCCATTCAGCAGTCCAAAGGGCAATTTCCATTATACAATTTAATACATCGTCCACATAGCCAAGAATTATATCCAGAATCTCTCTACCTAAGTCTCCCTTTTCAAGAGCTTCAGTTATTCTGTGGGCAATTATCCCTATTGTTGCCGCTACTATACCTATAATCAACTCAATTTTAGGCAGTGCTTCTTCTATAATATAGGTAAGCATAGGCAGAAGTATTTTAGTATAGAGATATGCGAATAATTCTACTATCCCTACCACACCTAATTTAATTCCCTCCAGGGCAACTTCCATAGCTTCAAATAATGGATTGAAATCAAGTTCTTCGGCCCATTCTTTCGTAGCATCAGTACAATATTTTATACCTAAAAGGATAAAATCTAATATTTCTTCTATTGATTGTAGTATTCTATACAGCCTATCAGCCTCATCAAATTCATCATCACCGTTTGTTAGTGCCTGTCTTATCTTATCAATTATTGTACTTATTACAGTCCATATATCACCCCAAATATCTATTATCTTAGGACCAGCGTCTTCGAGTAGCCATCTTACTATTTCAAGAAATCCCATCCAAACAATTTCATAGATAGCTCTCATAATCTTCTCTACCGCAGGTACTATTTCCTGTTCAAGTGTATCTGCAATAGCTGTAAATAGAGGTTTTAAGTTAAGCTTTTCTGCCCACTTAACAAGGTAATCAGTCATTTTTCTGATATACCATGTTATACGTTCTATTATCTTGAATATTGCACGAAGTATTCTAAGTCCATTCTGTGCATGATTCCAGGCCTCATCTATCTTAGTTATGATTATACGGATAAAATCTATGATGTTTTTTAATATTGCCAATATATTTTCTGCTATTTGCTGTGCATATTCTTTCCACGCTTGTAAGAAATCTCGAAGAAAATCTTTAACAAACTTCTTTATGGCCTCCCAAAGTTTTCTAAGAGCTTCTTTTATAGCTTCTTTCCATTTTTCCCATGCCGCAATAAGAGGCTCTAAGAGCTGTTTAATAAAATCTTTTATCTTCTTTAAAAGTTCTTTCAGTTTATTTACAAAATCGACTATTGCACTATCAGCTTCAATAGGAATTTCTTCAAAACCTATAACATCAGATTCATCCTCATCGGATGTATCCTCTTTTTTCTGGTCAATGACATTCAACATATCATAATGTGCCAGTTGTTCCTTATTAAGTTCCTGTAATGCTTTCTTTTGTTTTTTAATAGAATCTATATAATCTTTATTTATTCTTATTGCCTTAAATATTGTTTTCTGTCCAGTAAAAGCGGCGATAAATGAAGCTATCTTTGCAGTAACATTAGACAACATTTCAGCTAATTTCGCTAATACAGGTGCAATGAGTACCATTATAGGCTGAACGATTGTGGCCAATGCGTTCTTCATCTGATTTAAAGAAGTCACAATACTTGACATAGTTTGATTCACGGAATTGTATTGTGTAGCCATTACCTCCATACCCTCACTAGCCGCACCTCTTAATTTATTGAATAATACATAAAGTGAGCGTATACCTAAAGTGTACTTCAATACAGTGGTCAAACTTCTCTTTAATGACTTGCCCCAATCATCATGGGCACGAGTTGTGGATTTAACTATCTTAGTATGGTTTTTAAGGGATTTATTAGCCTTATTTACATTCAGATGGAATAATTTGAATTTTTTAGTAACACCTGTTATGCTTTTACCTAATTTGGCAAAAGAGCTTAATGCTTTCTTGCCAAAATTATTCATAGCATTATTAGCCATCTGCAAGTATCTATTCAGCATCTTCATGGAACGAAGTCTGTAATAATACTGTGAAGTGGCTGCCCTTGCCTGCTTTATGTCTTCCTGATGCAGTCTTATTTGAGATTGTAATTCCTCAGATTTTTCCTTTTCTACATCATTTTGTTTTTCATCCTCTTTTGTAGTCTCTTTTTCAATTTTTAATGTCTCTTTTATCTCATTCTGTAAGATTTTATTTTGCTGTATACGGCTATTGAGAGCTTTCACCTGGCTAGCAAAAACATCTCTAGTCTCTTTTAATTGAGCCATTTCAGCAGAATCAGTGAGTATGCCGTTGGCTTTTCTATTAGCTACTTCCTCATTTATTCTTCTGGAGAGTTCTAATTCAGCATATTTATAGCCATTACGCATTTTTATTAAATCATTATTTGTGGCTATAATATTATTAAGATTCTCCTCAGTATGCTCAATTTTAGTTTCTTCCGCAAGTAGGTTTTCTACTTCAGTTACCATTTTAGATACTAAGTCAGACCTAAACTGCATCACATCAGCATTCCATTTTTCAGGCTGCATGGAATCAAGGTATTTCTCTAACTCTGTTCTAGTATCTTCAATAGCTTTTCTATTTCTAAGTCTTTGTTGGGTACTCTCATTATTTACCTGGGTATTTCTACGCAACTCCTCATTTTCTCGTTTAAGGTTATCTATATACTCCCGTATAGTATCATTGTCCTCAGGCTCAGGAGCCATATTTCTAGTTTCATTAGCCGCTTTTCCTATGTAATTACCCTGGGAAAGTTCTTTAACATTATCGACAATAGATTGAAAATTACGCTGTACGACCTTGGCCGATTCCTTGAGTGATCCCATAGGTAGATTATTTATATGCTCATCCATCTGACTTATGAGATTGGACATAGTATAAACTTCCCTACGCATCACAGCAAATTTTTTGCCAGTTGATGTAATAGGATTATCTAAGCTATTAGCTATTGTAGTCATTGATTCAGAGAGTGACTTTCGGATTTCAGCAAAAGGTTTATCTAAATCATTTCCTAGATTTTTAGCAATCTGTGAAACAACTCGATTTAAGTCCGCTCCAACTTTTACCATGTCGGAACGCTCTGCTTCAAATCTTAACTGAACATCTACTGCATCATCCTGACCCATAATCTACTCCTTATTCCAGACACTCTTTAGCCACTCATTAGCTTCTTGTTCTTCGGCTGTCTGATGATTCCATATAAAGTATTGAGGATTATCTCTCTTAAACTCTTTTTCCCACTTTTCCAATTTTTTGCCTCGAAGTATCTTATCACGCAAGCTGACAACTGTTGATAAAGTACTCTCTCCTATTGCCATATAATAGCCTACAAAAGTCCACCAATGTAGATACTCTAACTCTCTGACCTCTTTACCTGACACACTATTTACTGCGGACGCTATCATAGCTGAATCCTGCTCCCAGTCTATTAGCTTTCGCTCATTAGCTTTACCCTCAGGCCTGTCTGCATTAAAGAATTTGAACATCTGACGAACCGCTTCTTCCGCATCACCAAATATTCTTAAATCTTCAATATCATCCAAGTCCTCATAAAACATTGAGAGTGCAGACAATATCCTCTCTGATTGTGTTATAGAATAATCTTCTAAAACAGAGAAAACGCCGAGAACCATTCGGTAATCTCCACGTTTTCTTATAGGATAATATATTCCGTTTATCTCTATCTCTGTAGGTAATTCAAACATTATTTAGGTCTATACTTCTTTTTAGTCGGACTTGTGAATCTCTTAGTCCTCTCCTTTATTCTTTGTTTCATAAGCCTGAACTCGTGATTGAGGTCATTCTCATATAAAGCGGAGAGTGTATCTATAATATACTCATATCTGTACATTCCATTTTTAGGAGCGTACATTGAGCCACCTTCACAGCACTTCTCGCTTACAGGATAATCGAAGATGTAATCAATCTCCTGCTTCATGGAATCATCGAGCTTTTTCAATGCGGAATTTATCTCCCGTATTTCCTCATCACTTACATCCTCATCATCCTCAGTTTTGAGAGTTTTGCTGACCTCTTCCATCATCTTATTCAGTCTGTCGTAGGCTTCTTGAAGTCTGTAAGATATTCCGAGGTCTGTAGTATCAAGTTCGATTATCTTATCATTGTCTCCATTTATGCGGAAACGCTTTCTCTTAGCACCTTCAATGACAATGTCTTGTATATCATCATCTGCGGGCACCTCCTCTTTAACCTCCCCCTCTTCTTTAACTTCCTCTTTAACCTCTTCTTTTACTTCTTCCTCTGTAGAAGGTAGATTTAACTCTTCCTCTTTAGTCCCTTCTTCCTGAAACAGTTTTGATGTTGACTCTGACATATCTTTATCCTCCTATATTAAACATCTGCTGTAAAAATGAAATCATCCGACAGCTTATCTACAGTTCCCGTAGTAATCTTATTTGAGAAGTGTACTGTAATCGGGAAGTTTACATTCACATCACCACCGATTGAATCGTAGGTAATTGTGCAATCAGTATGCCTCTCGCACTCATAAGCACCTGTCGTGCCAGTGAAAGCGGTTATGATGTATACGGTAAACTGCTGTAATTCTGATACTGCGTTCCTTCTCCTTATATCATTGAGAAGCGCCCCAAGTTTTGAGCCACCAAGAATGAGATACGGGTCGAACGTCTGTTCAGGCTGCGTTCTCTCAAGGTCAGTGTAGTTATTGCCCAGAATATCAGTGGTAGTCTCGATTTCAGAGTTATACTCTATCGAAGAATCCTCAGTACGGGTACCAAGAATCTCTCTCTCGTTGCTGCCCCACTCTACTACCGTGATGAGAAGTTTTCTCTCTGCTCTCTGGCCCTTTGCCAGATTTATAGGTGATACTGCCATGGTTTTATCTCCTTTCAATTATTCCAAAGTTTCTTTGTATTATCAATGTACTCAATCTTTACTCCGATAGAGTACCGTGCAAGAGGTGGGTTTACTGATACATCTATACCATCTAAATCCGGGTCACTTGTGAGGGTCACCATATTTTCGATGATATAATCAGCTCCAAAATCAGGATAAATCCTCTCATTCGCCTGTAGATTTATCCAATCAAGTATATCCTGCACCATAGCCATATTCTCTATATTCTCGTCCCCGAAACTCGAGGTGCCTACAATAGCATTATGAGCCACAGATTTATAACAGGCTATAGTAAAAGTATATGTTTTTAGGACACTCCCGTCAACATAAGTCTTTATAATTTTATCAGATTGTGTAATTATGTGGTTATTACCACTTTCCTCTTCTGCAAAATTAAAGAACAGCGGGTTATCCTGTATTGTAGGGCATTGTATAAGAAATTCTATTATTGCCTCATTCTTATCCATTATTCATAGCCCTTGTCACTATCTTAGACGCATCTTGTAAAAATTCAGACTTCATGGAAGAGTGCATCGCATCATAGATAGTTTTACCTGATACCTCATCTGCAGGTATCCCATATATTCTACCTATAAGAGGCCTGAAATAATGTTGTTCCCCATTACGTCTGTATTCTACAGCATCCCGTTCTATACCATGATGAGAGGATATGGTTTTGAAACCTCTTCTCATATAATGAGTTTTTTCAGATTCTCCACCTGTTGCATGGGCAAATGCTCCTGTATCAACATAAACCTCTAATGTCGGCTGAATATAGCCATCATATAAGGTTTCAAGCAATTCAGTATATGCTTCTTCATCTTTCGTTATTGCCTTTACCTTACGTTCGAGTATTTTGTTAATACCATTTTTAACTGTATTAGTATCAAATCTTAATTGAACCATTACATACCTCTTACGTGGTAGTGTTCGTTTCCACGTCCACCACCAACATTTATGTCTACCGACTCGATTGTGAAACAACCGGGCCAATTGTTGTATTGCTTTATGAGGTCAGATGAACGCTTTCCGTTAACATATTCATCTAACTCGAAGTCAGTTTCACCAGCTACGATTATATCTCCCGTACATAGAGTAAAGTGATTGCTTCTCTCGCTGTCCTGGAGCTTCATCCAAGCGTCTTTAGTTAAGAAGCTATCATTTACTCGTATTCTGCAAACAGACACGTTGGAAGCGATTGTGGTGTTTCCTACAGTAATCTTATTGAGTGAGTGTTTATAAAAACAATCCTTAATTACAGTAGAATACCACTTTACTTTCTTATCTTCCCCAACATACTTATTGAATAAAGTTATAGTAGTGTCCCACCATTTTGCGTAGTGATTCATTTCTTCTTTCTACCACGTTTAGGCTTATCTTCTACTTCAACATCAGGCTTATTGTACAGATTAGTTCCATTCTCTATATACACAAGCTCTGCCGCATTAAGAGCTTTTTCAGTCTCATAAGGCATGAGCATTTTGCATATAAATTTATCAGGTCCGTACATAGCAATATCAGTACGCAGTTCCTCATTATCTCCTAGATAACGGCTGTCAAAATGTACAGATAATCTCTTGCCTATAAACTTCTTGCCATTGACAAGACAGGTTGTTTCAAAAATATAACCTATCATAACTTATTCTCCTGGATACACGCCCTTATATAAGAGTTTTCTGCCCAAATCATTCATTATCGACCCGAGATACTTGTTTATCAACTCATCTTTAGTCTGACTGCTATTGAAATGAGCCATCAGCTCTCCAGAGCTTAAAGTATTGTAGCTGGTACTAACTCCATCATTAGATTCTTGTGTTATTCCAGCTTCTTTCGTCCATCCTACTCCCCAACCAGCTCCACCTGTGCTTGATGCTAACAGTTCATCTTCCATCTGCTTTAATCTGATGAGCTGATACACACATCTTTTTAATTCCTCGCTTTCCAGAGCGTCTTTCCACTCATCCCTTTTAAGCCTGTTGAATGTGTACCAATTTATTACAGATTCAGCATCAAACTCTAAGTCATTGAAGGCGGTTTCGTCTAATGTACCGCCATAATCGGTATATTCCTCATATTTTAAGTACATCAGACGTCCTCCCCTCTATATTTAGCCGAGTGATATTATTCTAGCGATAGGTATAGCCTTGTGAGGGATATACTTCACATTAGAAGTTCCACCTGTATTGACGAGCTTCCAGAAATCACCGGTTTCAAGCTCTGTGTTCGTAGGAGACAGCGTAGCAATCTGGTCTATTCCTACAAAGCTGATTCCATAAGGAGCCCAGCATTTTCTCTGTCTGCTATACAGAGTATCCTGCCCGCCGTTTGTCTTAGGATCACGGCTCATTTCATAAGGAACTTTAGCTCCACAATCAGTATACTCTATTGCACCCTGTCCGAATACATAAGTGTGATACTTCTTAACTGCTGATGTACCAGTTCCAATAGTCTCTGTAGGCATATCATCATCAACGATAACCATGCGTCCATTAAGCTGACCTATCGTAAGGTCTCTCTGAATACCATCAGCATCATTGTATTTCAGATATGTGAGCACCTTCATGTTCTCCAGATGCGTAGCAACTGCACTGTGCATCAGAGTAAGAGTAAAGTTCTGCTTATGGTCTCCCATTGCTTTCTGCATACCAGTATTAAGCGTGGTTGCATCCATGTATCCGAGAACACCCTCGCTGTTTGTTACATTAGATACATCGTGGGTATGTTCCTCAACAAATTCAGCGCCTGCTGTATCTGTCATTGAGAAGACACCCTTAAGTATTGCGATAAGTGTTTCCTGATTTCTCTCATCCCAATACTCGCTGACCTGCTCTGCAACATTCTGCATGAAGTCTACTCCGCCAGTAATATCGTATGAGAAGTCCTTCTCTGTCCAAGCTTTCGCACGACCTGCAACAACCCTTGAATGGCTGTATGTCTGCGTGCTAGTTGCTGTAATATCAGTAACACCATCGTAGTTAAGCGGCTCACCATCAATCAGACCCTTCAAAGGGGTTGTAAGATAGTTTCCACCAACCTGATCCGCCATAGCTCCGGCAAGCTCTGGCCTAGTTGTGATTGCACCTGACTTAATCAGGGAATTGAGGTGAAGGTTAGGTACCCTATCAACGTACTTCTGAAATACTTCACCATTAAATAATTTGCTGTCAAAATACGGCATGATATTTCTCTCCTTTCATTATTTAGTCGAAACTGACTACAAAATTGGGATCCTCATTCGCCCTCTGCATCATTTCCGACAACGACATTTTTGGGCTACCGCTAGGTGTGCCCGGTGTTGCCCCTGCAAATTGTGGCTTAGGGTCTGCAGGCGGTGTTGCTGGAGCAGGAGGGGTATCCTGTACAAAAGAATCTTTATTATCTTTCGTATACTCCTTCAACCAATCATTGGCCCCCATAATCTTGCCATTTTCCATAGGAAGATTTTTCTGAATCATAGCTCTCTCAAACTCTCTTTTAGCCGCAGAGCTGGAGAATTTCTGACTATTAGCAAAGTCCCTCACAGCAAACTCATAAGTCTTAGCCGCAAGCTGGTCCTGCAGCTTCTTTGTGTCGGCATCATACTGTGACTGCAATGCCGCTATGCTGTTTGTAAGTTCTTCAAGCTTGGCAGTATCATTATCAGCGTTCTTCAACTGCTCCTGAAGAGCTGCCATATCATTGGTTCTGGATGCGATACTGTCATTCAGCGTCTGAATTTCAGTATCCTTCTTAGCCAAATCATCATCGTACTTCTGCCTGTCTACATATTTACCCTCTGATAAATCTGCAAACTTCGCCTTGCTTTCCTTAACAATCGCCTCGAACTGGTCAAGCGTAAGCGCCTTATTCTCGGTAGTTGCCTTTTCAAAAATCTCCTTAAATGTCATACTTCATCTCCTTTTAACATTCTGTTATCAGTTTCATTTTTAATTCCGCAGTCACTTTCTGCGATGGAATGTGTGGGTAATTTAAGTGTCTCACCACATTGACTTTATTTAATAAGAGCTTATTGCTCATATTATCCTATTACGGGAAACGAGCTGTCCCAACTCGCTCCCCGCATGATATAGGAGGTCCAAGATGGCCAAAGCCAACATCAGAAACCTAAATATATTATAGAACATAAATTCGACATTGTAAAGGGTTTTACCTCTTTTTACCCTCATTTGAAACAGTTTGTGAGGTGTTGGGATTTAGAGAATCCTTGCGTACCTTTGATGCACTGTTTCTATTAGTATTGTTAGGGTTATTGTTATCGCCTGAAAAGTCTTTTCCCTGTCCTACATCACCCAACTGCTGTTGTGCCATAATATTAGTTTCCATAGACTGCTTCTTCTCATCATCAATCTTCTGTAATGCGGCCTTTGCCTGATTTTCAGTTTCACCGAAATACCACATCCTTGTTTCAAGTTTCGATGATATACCGCTATCTACCATTGTAAGTCGCTTTTCAAGTTCAGAATCAGCGTCTACTATAATACTGTCATCCCACTCGAATGATACTTCATACTCTCCAGGAGGGGTTATCTCATACAATGTGCAGAGGGCGTCCATTACATATATAGTATCCCTTAAAGCATCTTCTAACGCATCTTGTATGCCTCTGTTTGTGCCATATGTTCGCTCTTTGGACAGCTTTAATTCTGTAGCTGTTCTAGCTTCGTGCGTAATCTCGTTGGAAATAGTGCCACGACTGAATCCTACAACATCCTCTATACGCTCTAGTATTATTTGTAGTCCATTCGCTAAGGACGCATCCCTGAGCGCAGGAGCGAACACCTCGTATGTCTCCTCAGAGTTCAAATCGACTTTTCTGAACAACCTCTCCTGTTTAGCGGGCATAGTTGTCTGATGGTTCTGATTATCAATCTCCTGTATCTTTAGAGCGTCCCTATCTACATCAACTGCAAGCTCTCCGCCTTCATATTCCCATAAGAGCCTTGAATACTGCTCATCAGCATCCCTTATCAATGAAACTGCTCTACTGTAACCAGAAACACCGAGCGGGGAATAAGGGTCTATGGTATTAGCTTCAGGCATCTTAAAATAAGCGTACATAGGTCTGTCAACATTCTCTATTGATACAGTTTCAGCTATATTAGCCCATTCTGCAATCTCCGTAAGTTTACAAGGTTTTCCGAATCCTTCGCTCTGACTTACAGATATCCTACTGTCCGCAGTATTATTTGCCACAAAAGCATAGTTTTTTATAGTAACTTTACGTCCTTCCAGCTTATGCCACTCTAATCTTGTATAAACCTTGTCTTTATCTATCTGCTTCTGAATAAATGCGGCTTCTGTAATCTTGCCATTAGTATCAAAAGAAAGGGGATAGAATCTATCTGCTTGTATAAAATCGAATCTCATCTCATATTTAGGAAGGGGTTTTTCGGATGACAGTCTATCCCCAGTCTTTTCTTCTGATTTAAACTCCTCTCCGTCTTCATACACTACAACATAAGGCTTTATGACAAGTCCACCTTTAGCAATTCCATATTCAAGCTGCCTGCGAATGTGTTTCAATAGCTTCTTATATTCATTATTAAGAAAATCAGCTCTTTCAGTGGGACCATCGGGTTCAGGCTCTGTAATCACCATAGCCCCCTGTCCCATAGTAGGATTTCCAAATTCATCTGTGCCTGGAGGTACATAATCGGGATTTTCTTTCTCAACGTCTTTCATAGGAGGGGAAATTTCACTCTCCATCTCCATTGTAGCCATTCTAGCTTTCTCACTAGCTATGAGAGCAGGTAATCCTAATGAAACAACCCTTTCAGGATAGCCTGGTCTAGGTTCTTTGAGCCACGGTGCTCTTCCTTCATACATAGCTGACCATTTCTGAATTGCATTTATCATATCTGTAGAAATAGCAGGCTTTACATGGATTACACTCTCAACTTCTGATAATCCGAACATATTCTTTATCCTCCCTATAAAATTATCCCAAAAAGACATAATCTGCTCCTTTTTCAGAATATTTCACAACAATTTATTATAACATTAGTTATTCCTACTTTCAATCACTGTCCTTTTTAGATAAAGTGCATGAAAGTAGTTTATATCGACATTCCTTTGAACAAGTTTTTACTCCCTTACGCTTATTTGCCATAAATGTTTTTCCACAATATTGACATATTCTAAGCTCATCATCTATGCCAGATGCTCTACGATATGCTACTTTACAGCGGTTACTGCAAAAATGAGGTGTATTTTTACTATAAATCTTGCCTATATACTCTTTTCCACAATGGGAACAGATTAAATTATGTGTAAATGCTCCTATTTCATGTTGATGTATTGTATTTTTAGTATGCCATTCATGACCCACTTCACTTTTATGCCACTCACAGGCTTTAGGTAAAGCTCTCTCTTTCATATTTTGCTTTGACCACTCTTTTTCTGCATCTGTCAACAACCTTTTGTGCAATTCATTATGTTCTTTAGCAGATAGGCACATGAGATTAGACAAATCATTATTTGTAGGATTTCTGTCTATATGATGAATCTGATATCCTTCGGGTATAGGCCCATAACTATCTCTCCATATATCTCTCGATAATGCTCTGCCTGCTTTATTGTGGTATCTACCTGCCTTATCTTTACAATAAATTTTACCATTATACTCCACTTCTTTTGGAGCACTCTCTATTAACTCTTTGTTAGGTCTCGGAAACTCTTGCATAACACACCTCCATATAATTTAATATAGATTAGTGTATCGCACCGAATTACTTTTGTCAATTTTATTGACCTCTCCTTGACCATAGGCGCTCTGTTCCATACCTAATACTGTCGATTCCGTGGTTATTTAAATCAGGATAGCCACTTATGATTTCATCTTCCTTATCTCTGTCATACTCGTACTCCACGAACTCCTTATATGTATGAGGGCACCTTTTAGGGTCTATATAGATATGATTTAATGATTGTAACCACTTCATTGAATATACAAGACTATCTGGACCCTTTTTAGCAGGTCTGCACCCATACCCGCCATACGATTTGAAGTCAGAGATAGACTTCGGTTCCGCTGAATCCATTGTTACTATATCATCTGGCTTCACATATTTAAGTTGCTCATATAATTTGTCATACGCCTCCTTATTTGACATTTTATTAGCACGGAACTCTTGGAATATATACATATTCCTTCTTGAAAGGTCAACACTACAAGCTGAATAGTGAAACGGATCTGGATACCATCCAAAGTCAACTCCTCTGTATACTCGTTCAAAACTCTCTATAAACGCATCATTCATAGGTAGAGGCTCTACATTTTCAAACACATTTCCACCTGTTCCAACAGGTATTCCCAAGTATTCATGCTCATACGCTCTTGGATTGGTCTCTTTTAAGTCCTCTGCTTCATCTATAAATGCTTGTCCTAGCCATTCTTCTGGAACTTGCGTGTAATCACTCGACATTACAAGCGTATTTTCCCTGGACATAGCGTCCGTGACGTACTGATTAGCCCAATTTAAGTTGGAAATAGGGGGATTGAACGACCGGAAGTCCCAAAACATGGATCCACCACGCATTGTAGACTGTAAGACTTTTCTTATCTCTTTCTCGCCCGAATATTGGTCTAATTCCTCGAACCAAGTGATGCCTATATAGCCAAAAGGCAGTTTTACAGACTTTACCTTGTTAGGATCGTCTAATCCCATGAATAAAATCTGCTGTCCTGTGGGTTTATACACTATAGGATTAGCTATCGTCTTAGGAATAAAGAAGAAATCTCTTAATCCCCACTTTTCTATACCCCACACTACCTGCGACCACACAGAGTTTTTGATAGTATTTCCTACTTTTCTGAACACAATAGCATGAACAGAGGGGTTATTTATCATAACAAGTGGTATCATTTCAGAAATGAATGATGATTTAAGACTTCCTCGTCCCCCCTTGCACACATAATGCACATGATTATGGTCTAATACATCATCCATTATGGGGAAGTATATAGGTGCGATAGCATCATTTACATCAAGTATTATCTCATTCCCTTCTGAGGACAAGATGAACCTCCTTACTTCCAGCCCTGTCTGTATTAGATTCTATCTCCTGTATTCTTCTGTTAAGCTCCTTAGCGGCGCTTGTTCTGTCTGAAATAGAAACATCAAGGCCAAACTGATCCTTTTCTTCACCACGCATCACCCTTGTTAAATACATCAGCACCTCTTTAGTGTCTGCTATCTGTGCATCCCTATATTCCTCCATCCTGTAAGCTATCTCGTCTTTGATGTAGTCCTTAGAGAGCATCTCATAGCCTTTTTTGACATACGCCGCGTCTTTGTTCTTAACACTCTCTCTTATGGTATACCCAGCCTCTCTTGCAGCCTGTCCACTGTCAGCATACTTTATGTAGAGAGTGATGAACCTGTCTTCCTTAGGAGACAGCCTCTGTCCATTATGAGTAGTCAATGATGTTGTCTTGACCTCTTCATAAGCAGGCATGTCTATATCAGGCGTATTACTAGGATTAAATCTCATGCAGTTCTTTCCTCCTATATAATTCTTCTGCTATCCATTGAAGATTTTCTTTATTTAACTCTATCTCTTCATCAGCCAAATGCTTCTCCAAATTCACAAGCTGTTCCTCAAAATACCCACCCCAACAGACATATCCACTATTTGAAGTCCTAGAAGGATATTTCTCCTGTCCATGCCTTGCCCTCGCCATAGTCTTTTCTATAGAAGGATTTGGCAAAAAGAACCAGAAGGTATCATGTAGTGTCGAAGTCAGCAGAACCGATTCCCAGCAGTGAAACCACTCCAACCTAAACTGAAAAATCGCCCCATTAGCCCCGACAATATGAACATACTTAGGCGACCACTTTCTCATTATCATATAGCCTTTACTCGGCAGCCACGCGGTTTTCCCTAAATCATGGCCATAAAAAATCGGCAAATCAGTATCAGCTTCCTTCCACCTGCAATTTGTCTGTCCCAAGATATTTCTCCTTATATTTGATTATAGTCCCTTCCACATCCTGCTTCACTTTGATCCTATTGTAGGTCGCATTATCACCCTCTATAAGCTCCTCGCCTTTGAATGAGCAGAACACATCCCTAAGAAAATACACTATGCACACCATAGATGCCGACTTGAACAACTCGTCATTATGCCATCCCTCGGCGTCCCTGTAACTATCACACACTGAATACATGGTTATTGGCTGCTCCTTCTCATTATAAAACTTCTTAGTATTCAGCACTAAATGAGTTCCATACTGAAATGCCATGCCTCGCATCAGCTTTATAGATAAATCCATTGTCCTCTTCATGTAACATACATTAACACTTATGACCCGATTTCGTCAACCCGCACTTAATAGAAAAATCGTCCTCCAATAAAAATTCGCTTTTGCAACAACTTCCCACTTGTCCTATTAAAAAACTTTACTCACGTCCCACTTACAGTAAAAATATAGCCCATGTGTCCGAGAGAGAGCGCACACTTATAGAGAAAATACTTCCCACTTGTCCGAGAGCTTCACATCACCCAAAGCTGCTCGAACGTGTGTACGAAAAAAGGGGGAGTGGTCACTCCCCCGCACGTTTCACGTGAAACATTATCGAACAAACGTTCTATGCGCTTAATATTAACGCTAGGATCGTTAACGTGATCACCAATACCATCATTATGCGGTCACGCTTTCCGCTGTCATAGCCTTTTTAAGCTCTGTCTCGCTCTCTGTATCGGCGTTAGCTATGTTTTCCACGACCCTTAAAAACTCGTTAAAACGTGTTGCGGAAAACTGTATGCGGCTTTCTGTCTTGCCGTCCTTAGCTACATCTTCTATGCGTTGCGTCAATGCCTTGGATGCTTGTAACACGTCGCTATGATATGGCATATTATTGCCATAGCGGATTGAGATAGCTAATACATCGTTGCGCTTGTTAACGTATATACGGATACGATTAGCACCGCCACGCTTTCCTGTGAGTATAGCCTCTCCTACAAGATTATCTTCAAGTGTTGCGCCCTCGTTAACATACTTAGTGTCGCAATCTTCAAATATCGGTGACGTTGCAAACCATGTAGATACCATGCGAGCGATTGCCTTTATAGTATCTGTGTTATTGAGCGTTGCAAGTGTGTTGTTAGTGTTATTCATCTGGATTGCCATTTTCGTTACCTCTCTTTTTGTCTATGGTTGTCTACACGTTATCTTCAGCATTTTAACGCTTTTGCCATGCGTGCTATCACGTTTTAGATTTTATGTCGGTTTACTACCTATATAAGTAGCAAGCGATACAGTTTCGTGACTCGCTATTCAGTTTTGATAAGACTATTTTACATCTTAATAATATCATTGTCAATACTCTTTTTTAATTTTTCTCAAAAACTCGTATCTACTATATTATACTCACTATCAAGTACAATATAATCATAGTCACATAGCTTGCATAACTCTACATACATACTGATTATACACGTTTCCAGCTCCTGCCCTGTCATATGATAATGCTTGCATATCAGTTTATACATATTGCCACCTTTCATATATATACGTTTCCGTTACTCATATAGTATACATCTTAATAATATCATTGTCAATACTCTCCTCAATTTTATGATGCGAGTTTCTTCTTATTATATATATACGTCATTTTGCCCTACATGAGTTATCAACAAAAACAAGTGTTCGATTTTTTGCCCATCAAAAGTTATCAACATTATTCACGTTATCAACATTGTTGATAATGTTGATAACTCATGTTATCATCCCCTCCCGCCCCGGACTCCCTCCAGCCCTCCCTGGAGCCCCTCTGAACTTTCGACAGCCCCTGGCCAGCGGAGGACCATGCGGCATAATGGGCTCCTGCCATAATGGGAGAATGGGGCTCCTCCCGTTCACTAAATGGAGGAAGGGAGGATTCCTTAAATGGCTTTTAGACACATTTGCAAATCCGTCTAATTTTTAGACACTTTTGCAAAAGTGTTACATTTTTAGACACTTTGGCGAAAGTGTCTAAATGGGACGCTTCTCTGGAAAGGGGAGCCCCTAAAAGGGCAAGTCAGGGGAAGAGGCAAAATGGAGATAGGAGGAAGGAGGAGTGGATAAAGGAAATAGGAGAGTGGAAATACGGCAAATAGGATGATTTTAGTTTAACTAAATAGGAATTTTAGTTTAACTAAAAATATGGAAATAGGAGAAGTTTTGTTTAACTAAACAGAAATTATAGTTTAACGGATTGATGATTGGTTAAACTATAATTCAGGAAAAGGGAGGATAGGAGAATAGGAGGGTAGGCTTTATTATTCTTACTACTACTATATATGGTATTTAGATATGAGGTATTTAGAGTATCAAAGAATCTTTTCCCCGCCTTGGTATTCTGCCTGCTTGCTTGCTCATATCAAGGTATCAATCATGCAGATGATGATAGGAGCGGTTTGTTTAACTAAAATTGTGAATTTGGTATGTATTTAGGGATTATATAGATGTTTATTTTACTATAATTCCCACCTACTTATTTGTAGGTGGGTTGTTGTTTTTATACTTATAAATTGTATTTTGGTCCTCTTTTATTATCCGCCTTTTCATCGTTGTGTTCTTGCTACAATAGGTATTTCATATTACTAATTCCTTATATTCTGCTCCTTCTCTTACACATCTGTATTCCCGCCCTTCTGATTGCATTATGTATCTCATGCCACCTTCGAAAGCTGTGTACTGATGTATTATCTGTCCCTGTTTTGTCTCGCCTGTTCTTGTTGTGAATGTTATCATATTGTCCTCCTTTTTCTAGCAACCTAGCAACCTAATTAAACCTAGCAACCTAATTAAACCGAGCTACCTACAAACCTCAATATTGTACCAAGCAACCTGATTTACTATATACCAAGCAACCGACTCTATGTCTAGTTCTCCTTTCAAATTGATAATCCAAATATTGATAACTTATTGTTGACAGCTCTCTTGCCTCCATATACATCATATCTCGCTTTACCCCAGCCATCTTCTTTAACTAGGATAGTCACATCGTATTTATTATTATCAAAGAGGTAACCTCTTATCGAAATATCTAACAGACAAGGAGCATAGTCTTCGGATATCTCTGACATTTCTACTATCTGGTGATTGTTTATGGTCTCTACTACTTTCATGGTTGTCCCCTTTCTGCTCTCTGTGGAGCAAGTGCTGTTTTCTCTTTACACTATAATAATATCATAGGCGATACACTCTACTCAACTGGTTTTCAATCATGTGTAGCATGGAAATTCTCTATCACCCATTTATTACCTGTGGCATATACCTGTGCCTTTGTTCTTTCATAAGGAGTGGGCTTCCTTTTCTCATACGCATCTATAACATGACCACAATTATTACAGAGATAAATTCCCTTTCCTATATGGACATTATCAAAACTCCTACATCTTGGACACTGCATCTTTTTTCTCCTTTCATTCCCCTAATAAATATCCTCTTCTTTCATCATAATAGAATTTTATGGTCGCTCCTGTTATTGGACGCACACTATTTATATCAGCATCGAACTCCAGCTCTGTTTTCACCATCCATATATGGGTTAATCCATTAAAATCTACTTCTACCCTGTCTACTTCATAGTGAGATTTCTTACCCTCTTCATATAACCATGCACACGCCTCATTATAGGAACATTCTGATAACACCATTCTATACCCTGTCTTATCATCCCTACATTGTGTCTTAAATATTCTCATTCATAGCTCCTTTCTGGTATCTTACCATCATACTCTACAACTTCTCCGTTCACTATTTTAACGACTACTCCACAGTCTATAATCTTGCCTTCACAATGTATCCATGGATGTGTCTCTCCGTCTGCAATTCTTCTTGCCATTGTCTTATTAGGTGCCAGTACTTCATAGTAGTTTGATATGCCACCTATAATAGGCACCTTGTATCTGTGCATTTCGCAATTATTAAAATCTACACTCATTCCCAACACCTCTCTCCCATTTCTAACCACTGAGGATAATTCTCCTCTGTATCTTTCAGCCACTGGAATATTGTATAATCCTCATCTTGCATATCTATATACTCTGCGGCTGCCTCTATATCTTCATGTGAGAGGGGTTGATAATACCCCTTCATCTCTAATAATTCTTTCAGATTATAGAATGTCCTTGATTTCATATTAGCCATATATCACATCCACCTTTCTTAACAGCTCTGTACTCGGTCCTTTGTTCCAATAATCAGCATTAGGGTCATTGACTTCACTTGTCTCCTCCAGCCATTTTAGTCTATCTACTGCTACGGATGTACAGGTGCAGGTTACTCTGCATCTATCATCATAGCCTTCCAGTTCTTTAACTATGTATTTATAACCAGTCCCCTGCTCTATTTGTCCTATAAGAAACGCTCTCTCATTATGCCACCCATCATCATAATAGCCATGGGTTCTTCTCGCTATACTGGCAATTATCTCATTGATGATATTGATTTTCTTTAAGGTTATCTGGATTTCCTTCTTTGTCATTTGATTTTCCTCGCTTTCTTTGCGCTGTTTTCTTTACAATACAATACTATCATAGGTGATACAACACATTCAACAGGATAATAAAAAAGCCCCTGCATTTAAGCAGGGGCTGAATATCTTACTCCAAAGTCCGCTTCTCTCTCTTAGGTGGCTCTTTCTCACCACTCAATGCTCTATTCATAGCTGTGTAGGTGACCTTTGAAAGTTTATCATAATCTATTATATTAGAAAGACTTTCATTCAGGACTCTTCCTAAGCTCTCTCCTATCGCTCTCCCGAGCTTTTCTGTATCAATGTATACATTTATTGTATTAGATGCAGACTGCTTATCCTGGAGCATCCTGGCTTCTTCCTCATGTATCTCTATATCTACCCCATATACCAACTTGAAATGTCTAGCATCCGCTTCTCTCATTGTACCCCTAGTTTTCACACCGGACAGCCAACTATCGTCATAGCCCATGACATCACATATATCCTTCTGATTCAGACCATTACTCTTCATCACCCTCTCAATCTTATTCCAGTCAACTTCGATAAATCCTCTTTTCTTTTTCTGCATCTTATGCCTCCTTTGCTATTGCTTGTGCTACTGCCTTTGATTTTATATGATTAAACTCACCTATTGTAAATATGTGAGAGAAATCCTCATTAAACTGTCTGACTGTATAGAAACGGGCTGTTCCGTCAAAATTCTTTTCAGATGTAATAAAACACATGTTCTTATACAATCCGCTCTCAATTCTGGAACTCCAGAATTTCATTGTTCCCCTGTCAAAGAATTTACCTCCTTTTCTGTTGTACCTCTCCCTTGCCTCTGCCATTGTCATAAACTCAAATCCCCTTTCATAAAATAGTACAGTATTATTACCAGTGACATTAGAATATCACCCCCCGCAATACATTTCTTATATCCTCTGTCCATTTAAGGTGGTCGAGCATCATACGTCTGAGGGCATACTCCTGCACCCTCTCTGTGGGATAATCCCGCTTATCAAGCTCCCTTGATACATAATCACGATAATGCTCTAAAAGATACCAGAGAATGAAGTCCTTATCCATATCTGCATACTTATCTATCTCCTCTGCTATCATTGTGTAATGCTCCTGCTGATTAGCTCCTTCTCTTACTTCTTTCATGTTGATTGGCTTGTTAATGTCCTGCATTTTTGTCTCTCCTTTCAATGTGTTTATGTATGTTTACTACATTAAATATAATATCATCTAAAATACAAGTATTCAACTGGTTTTATTAAAACTTCTCTGACGCTCCAGGAGCTTCTGTTTTAATTCAGACTATAAAATGTATGCTAAACATTCTACTTGCTCTCCTTGAGCTTCCTGGAGTTATCCTCGATATACTTCAAAACTTCTAAGCACATATCTCTACGACCTTGATTATATGTATAACTAGTATACTCAACACCTTCTTCGTGCATTATTTTATCCGATATTTCTGCTTGTTCCAATAACCATGCTATCATAACTCACCTCTCATATCTACGACAATTCTAACCAATTTATCATATATCTTCTGCTTATCTATCCGCTTTGATTCTTCCATATACTGGATAATCTCTTCCAGTTCTTCTGACTTATCTTGAACCAATGTATGCCAATTTTCACATGACTGCTCATAGTTCCTTAAATCTGTCTGCACCTCTAATTCTGCCTTATATTCAGCTATATTTACCTCTGAAATTCTATCAGCCACATATTCAGCAACCTCTCTACTTATATACTTATCTATTACCTGACAGAGGTCTTTTTCATCCAACATTGTGACTACACCTTCAGGTGTCATTGCTGTCAGCATCTTCATCCTCCCTTGCGAATTCATTTGTCTCGTAATAGCATTCCCTATAATCTAATTCTGATGCGAACAAGGTATAATTATACCCTGTCCATCCCATATACCCACAATCTATTGGATATCCTTTCATCTTCACCTCCATCATGTGAAATTCAACCTCATATAAGAACTCTCCACTGTGTACTTCTTTGCTATACGGGGATGCTCTGCTTCAAGTTTCTTCCTGTCTATCTTTGTCTGGCTTACCTCTTTATAGGTAACTTTATGCTCTTTACCTACATATTCTGTGAGCTTATTATCCTCCATATATCTTTTTATGTCGGCCTTCATATCATCCACAGCTTTTTCAAGTTTCTTATACTCCATCATAGCTTCTGCAAGTTCTTTGAAAAGATTATCCATATTCTTCATATCATCACCTCACATAATATCCATAATATAATCCATCTCTAACCCGAACTCCTCAGCCATCATCTCTTCTACATCATCATAGGACGCACACTCGTCCATCATTTCGTAGAACATTTCTCTGGCTTTTCTTCTCTGCTCCTTAGCTTCATCTGTGGTAAGAGCATCCCTGTTAATAAGTGCCTGTTCAAATTCTGTTACCTTTGTCATTTTTGTCTCCTTTCAAGATTGACTTGTTTTTGTTTACAATATAATATTATCATGTATAAACTAGTTATTCAACTGGTTTAGATACTTATCCCGATTGGCTATTGACTTCACATTCGCCTTCATATCTTCGGGATAAAATATAGCCAATACATCCTGTACAGGTACACCTAATACATTTGCATAGGTGAATAATCTTCCTATACCTACTGTAGTTTTTCCTACTAGATTGGTGTAGATATTAGATGATTCCATACCACAAGCTATTGCAAACTGTCTCACACTTGTAAACCCTCTTTTTTTCATCAGTGCTATAAATCTTTCCTTCATATCAGTCTTCCTCCTCTAATCCAAGCTTTTCATTTACCTTATCTATCCAGCTATCACATACACATATCAGGTTATTATAATCTCCTGACGTGGCATCACTATACATCTGCTTTATTTCATCATCCATGCCTGCTCTTCTCATAGCTCTTGCAGTATATCCCATTATTGCATAAGCATTTCCATCTACACCTACTAAACTGTACATCACTCTTCCTCCTCTCTATGTGAATTTACTAAATCTTCCCAATCTGCGTATCCAAGCCAATCTGCTATTGTATCGTCCTCAAACCTCAAAAAATCATTTAACTCTGTCTCATCTATACCATCTGGATGTAACTCCTCTATCATATCCTGTAATTGGTCAAGTTCTTTATAACTCAATTCATTTATAGTATCTTCTGCTCCGCTCCATGCCTCAAAGTCTGTAAGATTACATTCCTTATATATCTTCATCCTCTTCGTCCTCCTCATTGTATTCATCTATATCATCGCTATCACAACATGGACAATGCCACTCTACCATATGTTCACAGCAGGGCATGCCCCAAAATTCCCCTCTGCTCTCGTCCCATTCTTTTATTATGGGCTGTTCAAACACTGCTCCACAGTCATAACATTTATACATTGTAATTATACCTCCCTCCCGGCGTTCTCATTACTTCATCCATGTAAACTCTGAATCTTCCAAGTCTGAAATAACATCTTCCACTCGCCGTGTAATTCAGCTTCACTCTGTGGATGCTTATGTCATAATACTGAACTACCACATAATCATCTATTCCATAAAGTATGTCTAACACTGCGATTCCCCCTAAGTTAGAGAGTGGGTAAACTCCTATCGGATACTTGTCTCTGTACATTTCCTTTTCTGCTTTTGTCATTTCGGTCTCCTTTCAAGATTGACTGTTTTTGTTTACAATATAATATTATCACAGGAGATACACCAGTTCAACTGGTTTCATACTTTCATTATAAGGTAAATTATTACTGCCATCGCCACTATAAATGTTATCACTCCCTCTCCTCTCTGAGTTCATCAGCTACATCATTCCAACGCATACTTCCAAACATATACCTGGCGTCAGATGTCGCAGCCTTGCAGGCTTTCCAGTTCTCATAAGCTCCTCTAGGAACATTGTATCCCATTTCATTACAGAAGTCGTAGAAATCTCCATAATCTCCGAATTCTGCATCTGAAAAGAAGCACTCCAGAGCATCCAAAAGCTCCTCTCTCTTTGTTATCTTAGGATTCGCCTTGCTTGTCCAGAAGCTGAATGAGATAGACTTGTCAGATTCCGGATTAGTATCTTTGACAGTAATCAGATGATGCCTGTCCTTACTGTTATTATCCCAGTTGCTGTTCTCTTTTCCTACAAATTCGCTTTCGATTTCAAAATTATGCCACACTGTTTTCATTTTTGTCTCCTTTCATAAATGAGTGCTTATCTTGTTTACAATGTAATAATATCACATACAAGACAAGCACTCAACTGGTTTATGCTACTACTTTAAATGAACCTGTTTCCTTACTGTACTTGTAGACTGAATCGGAGAGTACCTCCTCACTCGCCACTTTTGTAGAGTTTATACTTTTGACCAAACTCTGTAACTCTCCTATGTCGTTAAAATCACCACTGGAAACTACCATCACCTCATGTACAGATGAAGGTATTACAATCAAATCCGAATCAAACTTATCTGCCAATTCTGCAAACTTCTCTGAATACACTAGCACTGCCGCACCATTTATCATACTCTTGTTAGATACTATATACATAAACTCACCTTTATCTGGAGCGGGCATATGCAGTATCTCCGATATCCCCCAATATGCAGAAGGCATAGCCTTAGCTGTGTTTATCTTTGCCCGCATATTCAGCGACATCTCTGATATATCCCACATTTTAAGATGCTCATTATAAACGACCATCGAGGCGAGACCTAGACCAGTCACATCTATAGGTACGTAATACACCATAGCTAAATCAAGAAACGGGCGATGCGGCACTTTCTCCAAAAACTCGCTGTTCCTCTCCCTAGAAACCAGCTTAAAGCACACTCTGTCTTTAACCCAGTCCCAACTAGCAAATTCCTCAAAAGAAAATTTCACTCCAGAATTTTCTGAATACATCCTCAAAATCTCATTCTCAATATCCTGCATATCTTTTCCGTCTTTGTACTCTGCATAGTAGTTCTCCAGATAGATTACAGGACTTATATCGCCCTCGCCCATAATCTTAAGTCCTATGAGCTTTACTCCATTGTTTTTGCTCACATTCATCAAGCTGACTTCATGATCCTCCAACGTATCTGCTACCATGTTTCTGATTGCCTCTGTAAACTCTTTGTAATCCATACTTTGTCTCCTTTCAAATTGTGTTATTGTTTGTTTACAATTCAATTATATCATACAAAATACATAAATCAATAGGATAAAAGAAAAGCCCCTCGATTATTCACCGAAGAGCTTCTTCATTTCAGGATTGTGTCTGCTTCTGCTTATATCATAGAAGAAATAGCGTTTCCAGAACTCCTCTAAACTCGCCTTATATCCGACTTCATTATAATATAGCTTGCGTAATTTCTTTATATATAATAAGTAATCATTACAATCCTCTATCCACCAATCCTCTTTCGCTATACAGAAAATCATTTCATCCAAAGCCGTATCAGTCCTTATGTATTTAAGATAACCTTTATTCTTCATAAGTGTATCCCATACATATGAGTATGAAGGCATAGGAAGAAGTATCTTCAAATCAGGTACTACCTGTCCCATCACTGCCTCAAATGCCTGTATCAACTCTATACAATTCGCCCACATACTTACAGGATTATTATGTATAGATGACATTTCAAAAGTACCTGCATATATAATGGGAGAGAGATTATTATTGACTGCATATATAATGGCTTCTCCTATAATACATAAAAGATATAATGGATTACCATAATTCAACTCTAAAATGCTGACATGGTAATCCATTCCTACATCTTTACTGAAATCATCTATCCAGCTATCCTCCTCACCAGCGTAGAATAAAATGGAATCCTTATTTGACTGCTCTAGTGCTAATGCTGTACTGCATTTACCTCCACTGTACAATATAATGGGCCGTCTTCTCTCTGCATCATACTTTAATGGTGTCAACAGCTTATCATCAAACTCCATGTACTCATAGATATAGCCTTGTCTTATTATATCAAATAATGGCATATATGATATGTGGAGTTGATACTCCCTCACATTGCCTTCAAAGAACTCATACCAAGTATATAATTGGTCTACTAGATACTCTAAATCATTCATTACCTCTCCTCATTTCTAATACAACCTCTGCCTGATTCTCTGGAACTTCTTCTACTGAATAAAACTCATGGCCCATTATACACTGTCTTAACGTATAGATTTTATGGGGTGTGACCCTTCGTCTCACCCCAGGTTCAGGATATGCTATCTCATCACAGAACGGACAGTTTAATGGAAGTTTTCTGCATAACAATGTTTTATCCATATCACACCTCTATCAATGGCTTAATTGCTTTTTCAGCTTGCCATTTTCTATAACACACTGGCCCCATTCCCAGCAACCTAGATTCTTCCGATTTTAACTTTCTGTGGCATCTAAAACAAAGGGGATGTTGGTTTTTTGGGGACAACTGGCTTTTCTCTTCCGTCTGCGAAACTGACTTCATAATCCAATCCTTTCTTCTTAGCTCTTGATTTACGACTACGCTCCCTTATCCATTCTCTAAATAATGGGGCAGCTTCTGATTCATCACAAACCTCTTCTTTTGTGTAGAACTTGAAACCACAGTCCAGACATTTTCTCTGTCTATATGTGGCCCTCTGCTGATTTATTGTTTCCTGAACCTCAATACTTCCTTCACAATTTGGACACCTCATATCAACCTCACTTCCTATCATCTATTAAATCCTGATACATCCGCCTCAATATCTTTATAGCTTTATCGTGTACCTCTAACCGCTCAGCTATGTCCTGAAATAACTTCTTCTCATTCATGTAAATGATAATATCCACAGCAACCAAGATTATCAGACATACTATAAACCAAACTATCCTCAACATCACATTATCCTCACTAAAATCTGCTCTACTGAAATATCATCTGCCACTCTCCCTGTTTTTATCCCATCTGACGCCTCCTTTATTATCTTCATAGCTCGAACCAACTCTCCATTAGTATAGTTATCTTTATATGGAGAGAGATTCTTAACTATCCATCCATTCAGACCACTATGTCCCTTAGACTGTATCTGTAATAAATGCTTGATATTGTCATATAATACAGAGAGCAGGACCATATTCGCTTCTCCGACTTCATACGACTGATTTAATAAATACCATGCTTTTTCAGGATTTCTTTCAAGAACCGCATTCACAAAATCAAATATTGCATCTTTAGGTTGCCTATACACTGTACCATTATCAATAAGGGTCTGAAATGAGTTATTCTCTATATTCCGTATCAGCGTAGGATTACCGTTTGCATAATGCTTTATCTTATCTATCTCCAGCAGTATTCTACTATAGTCTCCTTCACAAGCATCTATCAGCAACCTACAATTATCATCTGTAAGGTCTATATCTTTCTGAATATATTTTATCAAAACCCTTTCATCCAGCTTTTCAAAATCAACCGCACGGTTTTGAAAATTTTTCCAAAATTTTAACCTACCATCTTTATTGGTATAATAGAAAATGACTATGTCATCTTGTATCTTGTCAACTGCTGACCAGGCTTTCTCATTTGTAAGAAAATCCTTATCATCTATAATTACATAGATATTGGGCAAAGATATTAAAGATTTCTGATTTAATTTGGAGTATATATCAGAAATGGTATCAGGATAAGATACTGTAAAATCACCCTTCTCTGCCATCTTTTTAATATATATTTTTGCAGTGGCACACTCTTGTACATTGAATATATACCATTTATCAAATTTGCCTGTTTTTATCTGTTGTTTTAGCTCATTTATTTCCATATTTTCCTCAATCTCAAAACAAACTCGTCCAATAGCATCTGTTTATTTATTCCTCTCACTCGTTTAATATCTCGCATACATTCGCCTGCTCTTATCACAGACCAGCAATACTTAGCTATAATCTGGGAATCAGAGTATTCTTCCGCTTTTCTCACACAGATATTCTGGAATATCTTAAAGAACATAATAGCATCAAACTTACCATCGCCATCTTTAACAGATACTTCACTTGTAAGATTGAGAGCCTCAGATCCTGTAAGCCTAATCACATCTTCAACAAACCTATCAACGTACTCATAGAATTTATCTCCTGATTCAGACAGTATATCTATATCACCTGGAGTATCTGAAAGTGATACTATCATATCCTTATACGCCTGACTCTTATCCTTGCACCGCTTGTCGCAATACTGCATCAGCTCACTCTTAGAATATTTATCCATGTAAAACACAGTCGCCCTGCTTTTAATGGTCGCCAATGTATTATCAAGACTTTCCAATGACATTACAAAGTATGAATTATTGGGTGGCTCCTCACACACCTTCAGCATAGCATTTTTAGCATTAGCGGACATATTATCTGCATCAGCTATATTATAAATGGTAAGGCCGCTAAAACTGTATGCCTCATCTATCATTCTTCTGATGGTATCTACTTTAACATCATTCAGCCTGACATAATTTGCTGACATAACTCCAGCTATGAATGGAGCTATCTCGTCTGACTGACTTCCTCTCTCACCAACTATGGTGATAAACCTAGGAAGTTTATCATCATTTATCAGTCCATTTAATTTATCTAGCAACTTAGCTTGTCCTATCATATCATTTCAACCTCATCCAAGAATAGCACATACATTTCCTGTCGTCCCCACTCTATACAATCATCATAATCTTCCATATAAATATCTATTGTCTCGCCTGTTTCAATGTCTGTCTTACCAGGATATTTTCTCGATGCTCTACCATTACCTGTATCTTGAAATTCCATACATCCATAAAGCTCTCCCAAACTCCCATCTTCATCTGAATAAAACAGTATGACACGCTCACCTATCCACTCTTTCTTGCCACCTAGTGTAACTCCCTCCACAGTAGGGTTGCCACTATATGTGAGATTATTATTTGGATTAGTGTATGCTGTCGCATCTACTTTTACCAACTTCTCTGCTCTAGCCTCTACTGAAAAACTCAACATCATCATTAGTGCCAAAAGGCACGTTCGTATAGCATACTTCATACTAACTCCTTTCAATACATCATAAACCTAGCTTCAATAGTATATAATGGGGATGAATCCCATTTTATATCCGCATCTATATCCATAACGGTATGCAATAAATCATTCATATCATCCAGCTCATTTGAATATTTATCAAGGAACTTCTCTATGTCCTCTGTCTGAGGTAGCTGTGTATAGCTGAACGAACCAACAACAAGATACTTATTCACATCTAATATGAAATGAAGGTAGTCTTTTATAAGCTGTTTCATATCAATACCATCTGCGTAGGAACGCTCCAGAAGCTCAAGGACAGCTTTTGTGTTCTTCTGCATAAGATTGTCAGTCAAACTCATAAAAGTCTCATAGGAAAACAAACCAAGAGCTTTGGTGACATTCTGCATTGTTAATTCATCAGATAGAGCTAAACACTTGTCCAATGTAGTGAGTGCATCCCTCATACAGCCATCAGATTTTCGGGATATATATTCTACTGCACCCTCGTCTATATCTGTGCGATTATATCCCTCCTGACACATCACATCAAGCAACCTATTAAATATGCCCTCTGTGCTTATCCTCTGAAACTGATAGCGTTGGCATCTTGATTGTATGGTCTTAGGTATCTTCCAGTAATCTGTAGTGCAGAGTATGAACACGCACTTAGCCGGGGGCTCTTCTATCAGCTTTAACATAGCTGCCCATGCCCCTGCTGAAAACATATGGGCCTCATCTAATATGAATACTTTATACTCCGCATCAATGGCTTTAGTCTGTGCCATCTTTGCTATCTCCCGCACATCATCCACACCGTTATGACTTGCGGCATCCATTTCAATGGGCATGCCTTCTCCATGATTTATCTCGTTTGCGAATATCCTGGCACAAGTAGTTTTACCGGTCCCTGCAGCTCCTACAAAGCAATATGCTCCTTTTATGTCATTACTCTCTATCTGATTCTGTAATATTGTTACAATGGAACTCTGTTCTGTAACTTCATCCCATTTCTGAGGCCTGTATCTCAATGCTAATGACTTCATTCATTCTCCCTTCACTATTCTTCCAACTAAATCATCATACAGTTCCTTGTAGACACTATCTTCTACTTCCAGACCTATAGCCCTTCTCATAATCTCCTCTATCTTATACATAGAACTTTCGGGCATCTGCATCAGCTTCTCACCCAGATACTGTCTTCCTGTATATGTTATCATTTCTCCATGAACATGATAAATCTCACCGTTCATTTCAAAATCAACATTATCAAAACCTTTACCATATCCACTATAGACAAATAATACAGATATTATAGCATCCTTTGACCTTGATTCTCCTGACACTACAAGGCAGTATTTGAACGTGGCTCTGGGATTATCTTCATTTATCCACGTATATACTGTGCCTCTCTCTGCCACCAACGCATCACTATTTACTTCTTTTGTCATTTGTTTTCCTCCTCTAAATAATTTACTAATTGACTAAATAACTTCTCATTTATCAGATAATGGTTTTCTCCATCACCAAAATCTATTACTAATGCTGAATATCTCTTACCCATCTGAAATGCTTCTTCCTCATTCTTTTCTATCCACTCTCTCTTTATATTGAATGAGTTTCTAAGCTCTGTATGGGTTTTACACTCTATAAGAAATTGATTAGTGGTAACATCTCCAGCTACAAACTTTGGTGCGCCACTATTGGCAGTCTTTCGACCACCAATAGCTTTAGCAACCTGCTTCTCTTGTTTGTTACTGTAGAAACGAGTGGGTCTCACAGCTTTACCTTCGACACATACTGGACGTAACACTGATACCGCTCATTGTCCTGCTTTACGAAGTCTGCTATCTTCTCATAGTTACCTTTAAGCTCCTCAATCTGCTTTTCAAGCTCACTCACCTTGTTCTGCTCTTTCCAGTATTTGCTTCTGTAATCATCAAGTTCCCTCTGTGCATTAACCTTACCTTCAATCAGCTCTCGATACTCGTCAGTTCCGATTTCTACTTTTCCTACGATTGCATAAGTTTTCTTTTCATCCATAATTTTGTCTCCTTTCTTTTTGTTTTTTTTTGTGTTTATGAATGTTTATGAGTATATTATATATACTTGCAACGTAAATGTCAATACATCAAAACAAACTCCTTGCACCACTTTCTTTTTTCCTTTTAATGGGTTTTACCTCGACAGATTTAGAATCGCCATAAAGTTTACGCCACTCATCATAATTAAAACGGCATCTGTAATAAAGACAGTCGCCCAGGTATCTGATTTTTTCTCCAAATTTTAAAAACGCCCCAGAGCTACCATCCCAATCCTGAAACATGGAATAAAATTCCACTTGCTTAGACTCTTCAGGATAATCTCGCTGTAATTGAGCTAACTCTGTAGCCCAATTACTCCATTTAGCATCTGATATTATATTCACATTCTTCTCATAATACAGATAAGAATGTATCAGCATCTGCCTACGCCTCTGTCTTATCCTCTCATGTATTGTTTGCATATACCTCTGATTCTCCTGTTATCTTCTCCAAGCATCTGTTCCATCCTATAGTAACTCCATTTCTATAATGTTCAAAGTCATACTCATTTGCCACCTCTTTCTGTGGTAAATTTCTTAATGGGCAATCATCTAATATCTGTGAGGCATAATCAAACTTCCTATCATGCCAAAATGATGCACCTGTTAAATAACAACTTTTCTCCTCAAAATCAAATTTACAATCAGCACAAAAAGATGGTTTATCTATCACCAATACTGACTTCATTTTACTTGCTTTATCTCCTTTCTTACTTTATCGCATTTAGGACAATAGAATGTAGTTTCTACAATTCCTTTGCCCCCTCTTTCTCTATAATATATTGAATTATCTTCTCTCCATTTATGATTACATAATAATTGTAATAACCACTCTCTCATGTTTCCTCCTGCATCTGTTTCAAGACTTCCTCGATAGCGTCAAAATGCCTACCTGTTTTCCGCTTCACTAAGTCATAAAAGCCACTACACCATGCAGTATATTTTCCATCTTCCCATAGTATGTTGTATCTGGGTGATAAAGTTACGACCACTCCGTTTTCTCCGTTTATTCGTATTTCATCACCAATATGAATGGCCTCTTCGTCTTTTTCCTCTTCCCATGCTTTCAGCTTTTCTATGGCTTCAGGTACGGGCATAGCCGCAAGCCTCCCTATTTGATTTACACCAAATGCCTTTTCTCTTTCTATGACATCCATGTTTAAGAATTTTCTCATCGTTTTCCAAGCATCATTCAAGCCGTCCTTATAACCTCTTTCATAGTCGGGAGTTTTATGTTCAGCTCCTTTTATCACTGCATCCGTTCGCATAATATTATCACCTCCTACTGCTCTAAGCATTGCATCTATCTCTTCCTGCGAGAATATGCTTTCCATGCTTCAACCTCCTTGTGATTCTCTTCTAATGTCTTATCATTGATTATTATGTCTTTTGGATTTCTCATTCCTCTCCCTCGCTTTCTGCCTTGTATGGCTCTGGTAACGGCATCCAAGCAACCACCTTTCCTATTCCAGATGGCTCTACAAACGCCTCTTTATTATCGACCTTATCCTCCCGTTCAAGCCATCCCCAGTTCACCGAATCCCATGCCTTAGCCTTATAATGATAAAAGCCTACTCCACAATGTCCTTTTGCATCAGTTACAAGATATTCTTCATATTTACCAGTTACAAGGGGGTCTTCCGGCATCCTCTCACTAACAGGAATCCAT
>ERZ842401.1308-NODE-1308-length-35975-cov-8.262082_pt1 | contig 35975 bp, 27 predicted proteins | sample MGYA00521270_ERZ842401 | MGnify/ENA primary metagenome ERZ842401 (study PRJEB31892, sample SAMEA3878208) | bioreactor metagenome | biome: Moose rumen | place: Sweden | collected 2011-10 | study: EMG produced TPA metagenomics assembly of the PRJEB12797 data set...
GCTCTTCCGATCTTAATGTTCCTTCTGACTTTACTGTCGGGAACGTTGTTCTCGGAATTGTTGACGGCAGCAGCAACCTGCTTTATACCTGGCATATCTGGCTGACGTCGGATGATATTAATGACGTTGCTGTTACTTCGGGCAGCAATACCGTAACCGTAATGGACCGCGATCTCGGCGCAGGCGGGAAAGTAGATGTGAGCGCAACCGAGAATGGCCCCTGGCAAAGGAGCAGAGGTACTTATTATCAATGGGGGAGAAAAGATCCCATCTTAGGTTCAAGGAACAATACTACCGAAAAAGCCAGCCCGGGGACAAGTGACAAAGAAGCTTTTAACCAGGGGAACAGCCAGTATCATATCGAGAACACCTCGCTGACGAACGTCACGACATGGGGTTATGGTATAGATTTCGGTGGTCTGAGTGCTGATGATGGAGCAAAATATCCTGTCTCTATGGCAAAAATAGGATGTGTCCCCGGTCATATTGCAGATGATTTTTCTACGCTATGGAGCGAACGCACCAATGCCAATCCTTGTCCCTATGGATACAGAGTCATGAATAAAGATGAAATGGATTGGATTCTGGCTTTAGGAACTCCGTCGGTTTCATACTATAACTCTTTTCATGCCATTAACGCCGGTGGATTATTGTTCCCCGGAGCAGGTATGCGGTATGGCAGTGACGGAACATTCAGAAATAATGCCGATGTCAAATACTATCTTGACAATCAGATTTCTACAACCAATGCAAAGGCAAAGGCATATCGTTTTCAATGGGATTCGAAAACTCACGCATATTCAACAGGGTCATATTCAGAATTTGACACGTATCACGCTGGTTCCGTCCGCTGCGTAAAACAATAAAAGCATTATGAAAAAGAGAGAATACATGCCCCCGCAGGCGGAAGCCCTGCAGTTTGACCCGCAAAGGGTTATTTGCGGAAGTCCGGAATCGGACAGTGTCGATGGTATGACCAAAGACACAATAAACATTATTACCTGGTATTGAAAAGGAGGCCGACGATGAAAAAGATTTACAGTTTAATGATATTTGCCGCTCTGCTCGCTGTTTCCTGCGGGAAGAGTGTCGTGGAGTCACCTGACGTTGAACCGGAGACGGAACAGGAAACCGTGTATCCGGAAATACAGGTTGCGCTTTCGGTAGATACCAAGACCGCCATTACCGATAATGGCGATGATACGTTCAGCGTTGCATTTGAAGTTGATGATGACATTGCCGTTTTCAACGGTACCAAGGACGAAGAAACCCATCTCCCTTGCCGCTACCGCTGCACCAGAATTGACGGTGGAGTGGCATATTTCTCATACAATCCTACTTCAGATGCGGAAAGAGAAATAGTGCCGGATACGGAACTGACGGAAATTGTAGCCATTTATCCTTTCAGGGGAACTACCACCTCCTGGTACGAAGGATACGGCTCGGGAACAGTAAAGTTCCGCATGCTCAATACCCAGAGCAGTTCAAGCAAAAGCTTTGTAAAAGCATCGCTCCCGCTGGTTGCCAGCGCCGCGGCCGGTTCGCCGCTTGCTTTCCATCACACTGTGGGCATGATGCAGCTCAATCTCACAGGAAGCGGAGTTGCAGTCAAGAAGATTGTCGTCACCTCAGACCAGAAGATAGCCGGCAACGGTTATGTGGAGTATGAGTCCGCAACACCGACTCTGAATATTTATGAAGATGCATATCCGGATGCCGGAAGTTTCTACAAGGCAACTTATACTTTCGGGGGAGATTCGGGCATCGACCTTACTGCAGAAGGCACGCCTTTCTATATCGGACTCCCCGAAGGCACCCATAACCTCAACCTTCTTATAACGGATGCCGGTGACAACACTATGACCATATCAGCACCGTCAGTTCCCATTTCGCGCGGTGTGGTTCTTCCGACAACGATACCTTATACTGCTGATCCTCTTACCAGCGTAACTAACCTATCGGCTTTCGGGCACTTCGCCAATTGCTATGTGGTAAGCAAAGCCGGTAATTACTGCTTCAACGCCCGCAAACCCGACGGCACTCTTGTTTCGGGAACTAATGCCACCTGGGTTTGGGCTGCAGGGGATGCTTGTAAAGATCAAACATCTCTCCCTTCTACAATGATGACATCTGTCAGTTATGCAAATGGTAAGATTTATTTTTCCATCCCTTCAAATATCACTTATTCAAAGGGAGGGAACGTCGTGCTAGGAGTAATTGATGACTCAAACAATATTCTATACACATGGAATGTCTGGTTAACAGACACGAGTCTTACCGATATGGAGGTGACGCCTACGAGTTCAAGTGTGACACTACTTGACCGCAATCTCGGTGCTGCAACAGTGTTTGACGTCTCCAAAGATGCGACGCATCTGCTACAGGCAAAGGGGAGTTATTATCAGTGGGGAAGAAAGGACCCGTTCCCGGGACAAAGAAATGCAACAAACGAATCCACTACTCCTTTTACTCCGACTTCAAGCCAGTATTCAGTCCTCAACACAAGTTTGGAGAAGGTTGATAGCTGGAAGGGTGGTCAAACATTTGCTACCAAAACTGCAGAGTCCTTTTCGGCATCTCCTATTTATATGTCATCATCAATGGTGTCGGATGTGTCCAAATGGAGCGATATCGCAAATGCGAACCCTTGTCCATATGGTTACAGGGTAATAAATGATTCTGAATTTTCTTCTTTGGTTACTTCCGGAATGACGGCTGTGGTCAATGCGTCAAACAGCAATTATGTTGCTGCCAAATTAGGCGCTGGACCTGCATATGTATATTTCCCTCGCGTTGGACGCCGCCGGGGCACTGCTGTAAGTGGCAGTGTAGCCGGAGCAATCACGGCTCACGCAACTGATGCCAGATACTACTCAGATAACTACGCATCATCTTCGAATGCAAATCATTACTATTTCAAGTTTTCCGATTCTTCTTTTGATGGTACACCATCGAATACGACAATCAATGCCAACAACGCCTGTTCCGTCCGCTGCGTAAAGGTGGACGGTCTGTGAAGGGGTGGCATCGCCGGTATGGGTGCCGGCGAGGTTACTCCTGACATAAAAGTCAAGACTGCATCCTATAACGTATGGAGCCAGGGCGGCCGCGCCGGTGCGGACGAAAAATACACCTGGTCCAAGGCCGGGCCTGCCGTGATAGAATGCATCCTGAATGCAGACGCCGACATAGTGTCCCTGCAGGAGGTCAACTCCTCGTCGGCAGGGCTCCATAGCGGACTTGCCGGTTATGCCTGGGTAATCTACACCGAGAACGGAACAAAGACCACCCTTATTGGAGACCTTGACAGTCAGTCACCGGTAATACTGTACAAGAGCAGCATGTTTTCCCTGCAGAGCAGCGGCTGGATAGACCTTGGCGAAGATGCGACCAAGCCTTACTGGGCAGTCTATGCCCAGTTGAGGCACCGCAGCAGCGGGAAAGACCTCTGGGTGTTCAGTACTCATCTGAACAACGAACAGGACTCGGCCCTGCAGACAAGCCAGGTGAGCACCTTGCTCTCAAATGCCGAAAGCCTTGTGCCGGAGGGAACGGCATCTGTCATCATGGGCGATTTGAACATCTTCCCGATCGACAACAGCGGGAACGCAATAGCCAATTACGCCACCCTCACCGGTAGCAGATGGAATGATGCCTACGACACTGTATCGGCAAGGGAAGGCAACTACGTGGCCAAAGGCCTCGCCAGCGGTACCATGCACAACACCTCCACGGGAGGGCTGACGTCCGTCCGCACAGACCATATACTTGTTTCGGATGCCGCCATTTTGTCATATGGTGTGGACCGCAGCAAATATGAAAACACCGACGGCACGGCGATATGGCCTTCGGACCACTTCCTGATTTATTCAAGCATAGGCATGTAGAATATGAAAAAAGAATTTGGGCTACTGCTTGGGATACTGCTGGTTTCCTGCACGGCCGGCGTTCAACCGGAGGCGGACTGTAGCAAAGCCGTTACGATACGCGTCGGCGTGCCGGAAAACCTGACGGTAAAGTCCTCGCTTGGAGAAAAAAGCGCAGGAGAGTATCCTGTGCTCTGGAACGAAGGAGATGTGATTCTTGTAAACGGAGTCGCCTCCAATCCGCTCAGCGCTTCGGAGGCCGGTGCCGCGTATGCGGATTTTACGCTGCCTTCCGGCATAATGCCTCCATACAACATAGTGTATGCGGGTTTCGAAGGAGAAGACGACCTTGTCTCCATCCCCTTCAGGCAGGAAATCTCCTCGTCCGGCAGTTTTGGCGCGGATGCCGCACCGATGTGGGCGGTTTCTGCAGACGGAGGACCTTGTACGCTTGAACATCTTGCCGCCGTTATCCATATTCCCGTGAACGGCAGCGGCACGGTGGCCCACATAAGGGTGAGCGCTGTCGGCGGAGAAAGCCTTGCAGGGGAATTCCTGCTTTCCAAAACCACCGGGAAGTTGAACGGCGGCACTGCGTGCATAAGGAGCCTTCCGGAGCTGTACCTGGTGCCTCCCTCCGGAGTCGCCCTTTCCGGAAGCGATTATGTTTTCGTGGCGGCGCTTGCTCCCGGGTGCTACTCCGAAGGTGTTGATGTGCAGATCGTTACTACGGAAGGTGAAGTCATGCACATAGGTGCGCTGCAGGGGGAAACCCTTGCTGCCGGAACGGTTTACGAGTTCCCTGCGGTCACTTTCGCCGCCGACGAAAAGCTGTCCTGGGTAATTGCCTCCGAAAGCGACCTGGCCGCATGGAGAAGCGCCCTTGATTCTTCCGACGAACTTGCGCTCTACGGCAGGGCAAGCCTCACCGCAGACATCGACCTGACAGGGGATGCCTGGACTACGCCATTCAATATTTTCAACGGAACCCTTGACGGCGGCGGGCATAAGATTAGTGGACTGTCATGCCCTCTCTTCAACGTCCTGCACGGGAATATTTCCAATCTTACACTTGATAGTAGCATAGAGAGCATCCCTGCCAACAGCTGCGCGGGGTTGTTTGCACAAAGGATGAACACCAACGGCAACTATGTCCCCTGCATAAGGAACTGCTTTGCGGAAGGTAGCATAACCATTGCTGCAAACACAAGTGCCGGAGCGGCTAATGCCGGAGGTATCGTGGGCTCGATGGAAAGTGGCCGCATTGACGGTTGCAGCAGCTCAGCCTCGATTTCTGTCGCCGGGGTTGCCGGAAAGGAGAAGATTCTCAATGCCGGAGGAATCACGGGGAGCATGAGTAGTTCGTCGGAAGTTATCCAAAACTGCATTTCCCTGGCCGGCGTAAGCGTTTCAGGAGTGGCTGCGACGGTAAATGCCGGAGGGATTGTTGGATTGGCAGATTCCCCCGTCGCCGGATGCATCAACCTCGGAAGCATACGCCAGGAGGCCACCGCGTCGGCATCTTCCAACAAAGGGGCGATTGCCGGCAAGACGAGCAGCAGCATAGGCGGAAGCCTTTTCAGGGGGAGCGTTATGTAATATGATGAAAAGACTGGTTATAGCAATTGCGGTATTCGCGGCGTCGGTCCCTCTTTTTGCAAAAAGCGGCAAGGTTGACTTCGCTTCTGTGCGTGCCCTTGCCGACAGAGGGACTCCGCGCGTAACGGACGTTCTCACGAACTATGTCTTTGCAGAGGACGTGACCGTGCTTCTGGAGACCGAGGTGAGGGAGAATCTGTATATTGAAGGATTCATAGTCGGCAGCCCGGCCGTGTTTCCCAGGAATGAAAATCTGGAAATCGCATGGCAGCTTGGCTCGAAATCGGCCTCACCGAAAAACAATTCACGCACTATGTACCTAGAGAGCCTTGACGGCAGATACGGGTTCAGGTTGTTCTTCGACAATGCCGACGATGCAAAGAATGCCGGCAGGCTGTTCGGCATTCTGGAACTGAACTTGAAAGGTGCAACGCTGGTCAGGGAATATGACTATTATGTGATTACCGGCCTCACTTCCGATAATGTGATCGGGTATGAGAAAGGAACCGAGAGCGACATTCCGGCCAAGAAAAAGCACATCGCCGAACTTACGGACGATGATATCTTTACCTGGGTGGCGCTTCAGGACTGTGAGTTCGTGTTCAAAGGCGGTGCGTACATGAATGTCCGGGAGACATATCTCCCAAAAAGCAAGACAGGCCGTTATACGGGCAATAACTGGATGAACAGCTGGAGGCGTCTGGTATATGACGCCGAAGGCTATTCCGTTTACCTGGGCCTGGATGCCAAACTCTCCAACCGCCGAAATGGTGATGGAATACCTCAGGGATGCGGCGAAGTGGCGGGAGTTCTTACAAAGTCGTATATGCCGCGTTACGGGAGGGTCCGGGAATATACACTCCGCCCCCCGTCCCTGGAGGAGGTCCGTTTTGCAAAGGAAGCGCTTTCGCCGTGGAAAACCATTGCCGGTTGGGATTGGAATCGTTTATCGGAGGGTATCGTCCCCGCTGAGACAGGAAGAGGTTTTATGACTACGGATTTTCAGGGCGCCATAGGCCGCTTTTCGGATTGTGACAATCCCGCAATCGACCTGCCCGGAGAGAACCCGGATACGCGAGGCACTTACGGCAGCGTAGAGAACGGTGCATTAAGTCTCAGCGGCCGGTCCTGCGACTGGTGGGATTGGACGTCGGGAGAGCCGCGGTCGTTGTCTGTAGCCTTTTCTACGGACGGCCTGCAGGGGGAGAGCCTGGTTTTCGCATGGACTTTTGCGGCCGGACGCTATAACCAGAATACTTCGTACGGATACCCGGTTGAGTGGCAGGTCTCGTACTCCTTCGACGGCAAGGACTTCGTGACCATCCCGGAGTCTTCGGCCGAACTGCACAGTCTCCCTTATACTGCCGGTGAAGTCGACGGAAAATCGTACGAAACATCTGCCGAGGCCGGTATCGGATACACCGAACATCTTGTATGTATTCCAGCATCCGCATTCGGCCGGCGCAAGGTGATTGTACGCCTGTCTCCTGCAAACAGGGCTGTCGCCGACATGGCTTATCTGCACAGGGATGTTCTTGAAGCAACGGAGGAATCCCGGTGGCCGTGTGTTGTAAATTTCGGAGAAATACAAGTAAGATACAGATAGTTTATGAGTTTACTGTCAATTCTGTCTTCTGCCGTTGTCGTGGCGGCGGCGTCTGTAACCCCTTGCAGGATAGAGTCTCCGCAAGTCGGGCTTGTCCTTGTTTCCGTAGAAGAAAAAACGCTTGACGGAGGCAGTGCCGTCCGTACTTACAAGTATAATCCCGGCGACGGAGTATTGAAGTTTGAAAAGGAAGAAGAATGCCGGAAGGGCGCCCGTCTTCCGGAGGGAGTGAGCGTGCCGTGCAAACTTGATTCCCTCGTCTGTGCCCCGAGGATGTTTCATGGTCCGGATGGAGCATTGAAAATGGCTGTGGCCGGTTTCAGGACAGGATTCTGTTACAGTCTGGAATCAACGGACGCAGGGGTGTCCTGGAGTCTTCCGCGGAGGATGATACATAATCCCGACAAAGCTTTCGATGTCTGCGATCTCCCGGGAGGGGATGTCCTTCTGGTAAAGAACTGCCGTATCGATGAAGTTGAGTTCACGAAGGATGACGAACTCTATGCCTGCTGGTCGCACGACGGAGGGGACACCTGGTATAAAACTCTCAAGATTTCAGGAGAAAAGTTCATTGACAACCCGGTTTGCTGCTCCGACCCGGAAGGCAATGTCTATATTGCCTACAGGCATTATTATCAGCGGGAATGCGATATCAAGCTGGTGCGGCTGGGCGCTGACGGCAGTCGCAGACGCATACCTCTGCTAAAAGCCGGGGATGCCGGCAGAGCGTATATGAAAAGAGCCGGCCGTATACTTGAACCGAAGAGCGGGTGGGTTGAAGACAAGTTGAGGATAGTTTCCTATAATACGCTCCGCTCCGGTTTTACAGGCGGGCAGCCCTGGGCTCCTCGTTGCAAGACCATTTGCGAGCATATCGAAAAATGGGATCCGGATTTTATCGGAATGCAGGAAACATCCAAAGAGGATATTGCCGATCTTGGCAGGACGCTGAAGAAAAAGTATGACTACATAGCGGTGACTCCGGAGATAATGGGCCCGGAGGTGAGCAGATTCCGTGCAACCAGCGAAATCCCGATATGGTGGCGCAAAGACAGGTTCAAACTCCTTCGCAAAGGATGGATAGAGTTCAATATCATCAACGATGTGAAGTGCGGTGTGAATGTGAGCGATGAATCCTGGGGTAACGGCCAGGATGGAAACAAGGCTGCAATCTGGGGAGTATTCCTGGACAAGAAGACGGGGGAGGAGGTGTGCATTTTCAACACGCACCTGCCTACCCGTACCGAGCCGTCGAAGCTGGCAACGGCAAAGATGATTGCGGAAAAGGTCCTGGAAGTATCTGAGGGCCGGCCTGTGTTCATTACAGGCGACTACAATATGGACGAGAGAGCATACACGTTCCGGTATCTTCAGAATGATGTGGAGTATATATGCGACGCGGGACTGGCGGTGGCTCCGGAGAACCGCCGCAATTGGGAGTTCTCTTCCATGGGTGGAGACAAACCTATGGAGAAGAAGAACAGGAACTCCCTGCACATCGACCATATATTTTATACTCCGTCCAACTCGGAACCTTTGAGCTGGGAGTTGGAAACGTCTCCCGGCTCCAACGGCTCTCACGGATCCGACCACCATCCCATCATGATTGTATTCCGGTATGCCCGTTAATATCAAGTATATACTGTCTCTGCTGATTTTGCTTTCCGCGTGCGGGAAGACAGGTGATTCACCATCCTCCCCGGACGGCGATGAAGATGTGGAATACAAGGAAATCAGCGTAATGTCCTTCAATATTCTCGTGACTCACGAGGATGATGAAGGCGAGCAGTTGTGGTCTGCAAGAATGCCTTCCTGCGTCGAAATGATAAATAATGTGAAGCCCGATGTAATCGGCATCCAGGAATGTCGTCAGGCACAATTTGAAGGGCTTGTCGCTGCCTTGCCGGATTATGCGGCCGTCAATATTCCTGAAAGGCTAAAAAACTTCGGGACGTGCGTATTCTACCGCAAAGACTGTTTCGACCGCTTCGGATCCGGCTATCTCTGGTTCAGCGATACTCCGTCGGTCCCTTCTCCGGCGTTCCCGAAAATATGCGACGATCCGACTTACCGGACCTACATCTGGGCAGACCTGAGGCTGAAGGGAACGCAGAAAACACTGCGCATATACAGTACCCATTTCCCCCGGAAATATACCAATGACAATGCGGATGCCCGGCATAAATGCGCGCAGGCGATGGTCGATCACGCAAAAAAAGAATGCGGAGACGATGCCACCGTATTCATGACCGGCGATATGAACTGCGCAATGTCCAATGAGTCCGGAAGATACTGCCTGCTTCCGTTCACTTCCTGGATGAAGTCGGCCAGGGGGTCATTGCCCGATTCCCAGCGTGACGATTATTACAGCATGAACAGTTTCAAAGAAGAGGCTCCCTTTTCCGGAGGGGAGAGGAGCATAGACCATATTTTCTATCGGGGTGCCGAGGCTCTGGCATATCGTACGGTCGTGGAGCAGTACGGACCGGTGCGCTTTATGTCGGACCATTATCCGCTTATTTGTAACTTCAATATAAGTTATTGATATGAAGAGATTTATTATTATTCTGTTTTTTTCGTTCCTGTTCTCTTTCTGTTCAAGCGCACCGGCTGAAGAGCAGGACGTACAGCAGGCGGACCTCTTGCGTGTAAGTGTCATCGGAGATTCCATATCCACTTTCGACGGATGGATACCTAAGGGGTACAACTATCATTATCCGTCGAAGGACGGCGCACTGTTGAACGTTGCGGATACCTACTGGTACCGGCTGATATACAAAAAGATGTCCAATGCGATGCTGGACAAGAACATATCGTTGTCTTCCAGTACTGTAACCAAGAATACCGAGGTGTCGAAAGATAAGCATTACTACGGGAGAAGTTTTACGGAAAGATTTATCGACCAGGACGGTGTCGGCGACCCGGATATCGTCATAATTCACGGAGGCACCAACGACCGCGGGCACAACGATTTTGAACTCTTCCCCGGTTCCGGACCTTGCAAGACGGCCGCCGCTCCCATGGAAGGAGACTTGGATGAGGTGTTCGCAGTGGGTGATGCAGCAAGGACACGCAATGAAGTGGAAGCGCTTCCGGCGGATGATTTCTGCAGTGCGTATGTAAAACTGATCAGGTTGCTGCAGGAGAGGAATCCGAAAATAAAAATAGTATGCATAATAGGGGATTATATAACGGAAGGAGTGGAAGGCAGTATTCTGCAGGTGGCGGAACATTATGGGGCGAAGGTGGTTAATCTATTGAGAGTCAACGGTTTTAACGACCAGGTCTATATGCCTAAACACGATTGGAGCGAAAGCAACCCGAGCGGTTGCCATCCAGGAATACAGGGAATGCATTTCATAGCCGACAAGATTTATGATGAACTGGGGCCCTGGCTGGAATCGGAGTAACCACTAATTTTAAATTAATGAGAATCAAAGCATATTCCGCAGCCATTTTCAGCGCTGCCTTCTTATTGATTGTTTCCTGTGCAGGAAGACAGACTTCCGAGCCGGAGGATCTGCGACAGACTTTCGCAAATCCTCCCCAAAGCGCCCGGCCTATGGTTTGGTGGCACTGGATGAACGGCAATATCTCCCCGGATGGGTTGAGGAAAGACATCCTGTGGATGCATCGCATCGGCATAGGCGGCTTTCATATTTTCGATGCAGGAATGGATACTCCGCAAATAACGGAAAGGCGCCTGGAATTCATGAGCCCCGGGTGGAAAGATGCTTTGTGCGGCGCGGTTGCGCTTGCCGACTCGCTCGGGATGGAGGTGGCGGTGGCGGCGTCTCCCGGATGGAGCTGCACCGGCGGCCCCTGGGTAAGCGAAGAAGATGCCATGAAGAAACTGGTCTGGAGAAATATGCAGATAGAAGGTGGCAGGCATTATCACGGTCCGCTTCCCGAGCCATATATCATGAGCAGCCGCTTCCAGAATGTCCCTCTGCCTTACGAACACAACCATCATCAGGACGGCCCTGTTCCGGAGTGGTATTACAAGGACATAGCCGTCTATGCTGTCAGATTGCCTTCATCCTTTGCATCTGCGGAGGAACTTGGGGCGAAGGTCAGCGACAATGGAGGCAACGGGCCATTTTACTGGATACAATATGAATTCCCGGAACCGCAGAGTTTCAGGGCAGTATCTGTAGTGAACGCAAAGGCAAGAAGCGGAGGGCACGCAACGCCGGCCAAATGCAAGGATTCACTTCAGATCAGTGACGACGGGATTCATTTCCATACACTGTGCGGCATTACAGTGGGTGCGGCCCAGCAGCAGACAGAATGCATTCCCTATGCTGAGGCGCGCTTTTGGAGGCTCAAACGGCCGAATTCCGGATATGCTGCAATCAAGGCGGAAGATTATATCCTGCACAAGCATGTCCCGGTCAATCATTACGAAGAGAAGGCAGGGTTTGCATATACCTGCGATCTTATGAATTATCCGACACCCCCGGATGCCGAGCCCTGTGAAGTTATTGATGTTACCGCAGGTTACAAGGATGGTATTCTTGACTGGAACGCTCCGGAAGGCAGATGGATGATTTACCGTTTCGGTTGTTCGCTTACCGGCAAGAAGAATCATCCGGCATCTGCCGAAGCGACAGGCCTTGAAGTGGACAAACTGGACAGGGCCGCCTTTGCCCGTTATCTGCATCATTACCTCGATATGTATAAGGATGCAGCCGGGGGGAAACTCGGTAAGACTGGTATACGATACCTGATGATCGACAGTTACGAATCAGGAGCGCAGAACTGGACAGCCTCGCTTCCGGAAGAATTCAAGTCGAGGCGGGGGTACGATATGATGCCCTGGCTGCCTGCCGTAGCCGGTGTGGTCATAGGAGATGGAGAGCAGACAGAACGGTTCCTCTGGGACTTCCGTCGCACTATAGGAGAACTCTTCGCGGAAAATTACGATAATGCTACGGATATAGTCCGGCGGGACTACGGGATGGATGGCATCTTCATTGAATCCCACGAACACGGAAGGAACTGTCCGGCGGATGGAATGTCGATCAAGAAAAGTGCATCTTACCCGATGTCTGCAATGTGGATGGAAGGGAGCGGTTCCGTGAATCGTGTTGCAGAGGGCAAGGCGGATATAAGGGAGTCAGCCTCGGTCGCCCATATTTATGGGCAGAACCTTGTAGCGGCGGAATCTCTGACGATTTCCGGACTTGGGGGAAAGGCATTCAGTTATTATCCGGGCAATTTGAAGCACGCGGCAGATCTTGAGCTGGGCGCCGGAGTAAACCGTTTCGTCATACACGAAAGCGCACATCAGCCGTCGGACGATAAAGTGCCGGGAATAGGCCTCGGCCATTACGGACAGTGGTTCAACAGGCACGAAACCTGGGCGGAACTGGCAGGGCCGTGGATTGATTACCTGAGCCGCAGTTGTGCTCTCCTCCAGCAGGGCAGGTACGTCGCTGATTATCTCTATTATTATGGCGAAGACACCAATGTCACCGCACAGTTCAGCCGGTCCGAACTCAAGGCCCCGTTCGGCTATGGGTACGATTTTATCGGGCCGGAGGCCCTGTTGAAGGAGTTGAAGGTAAAACGCGGGAAACTTGTGACTCCTTCCGGTATGGAGTATTCTACCCTTTTCGTTGGAGGAACGGGTTTGAGAATGTCGGAGGAAGTGAGAGAACGTATCGAATCATTCAAAAAATCCGGAATCAGGGTATTGGAAGGGACAGAGGTTCATTATGTGAAGAAAACCATCGAGCCCGACCTGATTCTCTCTGACGCCGGTGATATGCAGTTTGTGCACAGGACCGCGCCGGACGCAGAGATATATTGGATATGCAATTCGATGGATTGCCCTCGCACTCAGGAGGCCTCTTTTCGGATCAGCGGACGGAAACCCCGACTCTGGCATCCGGAAACGGGGGCGGTCAGCGACCTGCCTTACCGTTTTGCCGGCGGCAGGACATATATTACTTTGAAGTTTGCCGGGGACGAAGCATATTTCGTGGTGTTCGAAGAGAAAGTCAGGGACTCTTCCTTTGATGTTGCGGAAGAAGTCTTGACAGACAGCACTCCTGTCTGCGGCCCGTGGGAGGTGTCTTTCAATCCGGAGACGGGCGCCCCTGCGCACATCCTTATGCCCGGGCTGTCATCCTGGACGGAATCTTCCCGCCCAGAAATCAAATATTATTCCGGCACTGCCAAATATAGGACGACCTTCTCCTTCCGCCCCGACGGAGGCCGTTATGTGCTGAATCTCGGGAATGTGGGCAGTATCGCCTGCGTTGATTTGAACGGGCGGGACCTGGGCCAGTGCTGGAAGTCTCCGTATGAAATGGATATTACCGGGGCCCTTTGCGAAGGGGAAAACACGCTGGAAATATCCGTGACAAATCTTTGGGTGAACCGTTTGATAGGAGATGCCGGCAGGAAGGACAGGACGACATATTTTTCGTATGATTTCTATAAGGCAGACTACCCTCTGCTCCCTTCGGGCTTGACAGGACCGGTCAGCATTGATACTTATGGCCTTCATCCCCGCTTCTCTGATTTTGACAATCCGGATTTTGCCAAAATGCTTTTTGAAAAGCCCGTATTCGCCAGTCTGAATGCAACCCCATACGATGAGTTGGGCGGGCCAGACGCTGATACTCCGGCCCCATCCGGATACAAACCTGTATATATCAGCCATTATGGCCGCCACGGGGCGCGGTCCGGGAGCCCTGGAAGCAAGGACCTGCAGAGTTTTACCAATCTTGAGGCGGCGCTCTCCAATGCATCGGCTGCAGGGATTCTCACTCCGGAGGGGAAGGAGTTGCTTGCGGAGGTCAGGAAAGTCATTGCAGCGACTGACAATATGGAAGGGCGTCTTACCGAACGGGGAAAGCGGGAACATTCCGGAATTGCAGAAAGGATGTACCGGCGCTTTGCTCCGGTTTTCAAGGACGGCAGCCGTAAAGTCTATGCCCTTGGAAGCGAGTATCCTCGCTGCCTTATCAGTATGGCATCTTTTACGGGAGGGTTGAACAGGATGGATCCTTCTCTTGAAATAAGCTTGAATTCGGGTCCGGAGTATCAGAAAATCATACACAATACCGCCACTGCGGAAGTGAGGGAGAAGCGCATCCGTGCGATTGACTCCCTGTTTGCGCTTGTCCGTCCCGAAACGGCGTTGCTGATGGACAGGTTGTTTACGGACCCCGATGCGGCAGGCGATTTTGTCCCGGATCCGGTCGAAATGTCACGCTGGATTTTCCGTGCCGGAAGAATCGCGGGCGGCTTCGACATAAAAGAGAATATTTTCCGGCATCTGCCGTTCAAGACTCTGTATGCCTGGGCGGACTACTACAACTCCACCATCTATCTCGGGCACGGAAATTCTTATGAATTCGGGGATGACCGTATGTCGCAGACAAGATTGCTGGTAGACGACATAATAAACCGGGCGGATGATGCGCTCTCTACAGGCAAATTGGCGGCTGATCTGCGCTTCGGGCACGACTTCACTCTGCTTGCCCTGTGCGCAAGGATTGGGATGGAAGGCGTTTGCGGGAGGTACGACTATGAAGGAGCCCGGGAGCATTTCATTTGCAGCACGCTGATTCCATTTGCCGCCAATCTGCAAATGGTGTTCTATAAGAAGAAAGGGGCCCCCGTGCTGGTGAAATGTCTGTTGAATGAAAGGGAAATGACTATAGCCGGGCTGGAGCCTGTGAATGGCGTCTATTACAGATGGGAAGACTTGCGCGCCACTCTTGTCGAATCCGATGATTTCTGTCTTGAAGCACACCGAGGAATCAGCAACCGGTATCCCGAAAACACCGTTCTTTCTTTCAAGGAAGCTGCATCGGTTCACAGATATGCGGGGATGGAAACCGATGTGCAGATGACTTCCGACGGGGTGCTTGTCATAATGCACGACGATACGGTGGAACGTACCACCGACGGCATCGGGATGGTGTCGGACTATACCTGGAAGGAACTCTCGCGCCTTCATATTGACGGAGGATTCGGATGGGACGAAAAATATAAGGGCAAGCTCCATATTCCATTGTTTACCGATTATCTCAGAATCTGCCGTGAAGGCGGCCTTGTCCCTTACGTGGAACTGAAACTGCTGACAGACGAAGGTATCGCCAAAACTATAGAAACGCTTCATTCAGAGGGATTCTCGGATGACGAATATGTGCTGACATCTTTCAACAGGCATTATGTCGATTATGCCGGAACTCTCTGCTCCGCAAAACGGGAGTTTATGAAGGGCGGGCGTTTTACGCACGAAGACCTCGCATCCATGGCCGGCTCCGGGCTTGTAGTACGGCCGGACTGCCGCAAGATAGATCAGGCTCTCGCAGACGAGTGCCGCGCCCTGGGTCTGGAAATGGAGGCATACGGTCTCCCTTTTGGAGATGCCGCCTTGCTGGCGAAACTGAAGGCGTGGGGAGTGAAAGGCGTGACCTGTAATGATTGGCTGAATTTGTTATGAAAAGGATAATATCTTTATTTGTCGCACTGGCAGTGTGTGCGTCGGTCTTTGCAGAAGGCAGTGACAAGGTGCTGTTCGGAGGAGAGATGCACAATTCCAATTCCACGACGCCCGAATCGCTGGAATCATCATTCTGTCTTGCCCATGTGCTTGGATTCAATGCCGTCCTTGCAGCAGTGCCGTGGGACATTGTGGAGCCGGAAGAGGGGGTATTCGACTTTGGGATAGTGGACAATATCATCGCTTCCGCAAAAAAGAATAATCTGCTGGCTGGAATCCTGTGGTTCGGCAGTTACAAGAACGGGGAATCATCCTATGCGCCTCTGTGGGTGAAACGCGATACACGCAAGTACTTTCGATGCGCAGACTCCGAAGGAGAAGCAAGCACGACGATATCTCCGTTCTGCACCGCTGCACAGAAAGCCGATGCTGCAGCGTTTTCCCGTCTGATGGCATATATCCGCGACAATGATCGGGGAAGGCGCATCTGTGTAGTGCAGGTCGAAAACGAGGTGGGAGCCTTTATGGAGAGGGACATGTGCCCTGCTGCAATGAAGGCATGGAAAAGAAGCAGGTGGTCGAAAAGCCCGGAGATGCTTGCTCCGCAGCATTTTATGGCAGAGGCTTTTGCAGCTTATGTGGATGCTGTCGCCCAGGCAGGAAAAAAAGAGTATGACATTCCGATGTTTGCAAACGCCTGGTTGAAAGCCGCGGACGCTCCCTATGGATCATATCCGAACGGGGGCCCGCGTATTGCGGTGCTGGACACATGGAAAGCAAGGGTGAAACATCTTGACTGGCTTTCTCCCGACATCTATGACCCGGGATTTGCAGAGCTTTGCGAGCCTTATTCTCAGGGGCAGCCTCTCTTTATCCCCGAAACCCGGCGCGAAATAGGCCGTTACTATTATGCTTTCGGAGAAAAAAGGGCCAAAGGAGTGTTTTCCTTTGGTTTCGAAGAGTCATACGACGACCCTTATTACTCCGTTGAATGCAGGACTTTTTCGGAAATACTTCCTTTTTTGGATGCTGGACTTCCTTCCCGGGGATTTTTCCGTGAACCCGGAGTTGTGGCCCCGGGGGATTCTCTGAATCTGCAGCTCGGAGGATACACATTCCGCATCCACTATATCGAAGGTGAAAAGAATGCCCATGGAATAATCATACAGACAGGCAAGGATGAATTTGTAGTTGCAGGAGTGGGTGCGTGGATCGACTTTTCCTCCAGTCCCGGGGAGGTGTGCAAGATTGCCGTTTGCGAAGAATTGACCGGAGGGAAAGTAAGCCAGATACTGAACGGGGACGAAACCGGACATCACAATATGCTGTACCTTCGCGGCCGTTTGCATCTGGACGATTACACCGCCCCGGACGGGGTGGTGAATCCGGCTCCGGATTACGGGCTTTCGTACCAGAGACGTTTTTGGTCCTCTACGTATGAACGCTTCAAGACATCCGGGATATATCGTATAAAACTCTACAGTTATCCGTCAAGATGAAAAAAGTTAAACTGAGTCTCTTTGTGAAGGTCCTTATTGCGATTCTCCTTGGTTCCTTGCTGGGAATGATCGCTCCGGATGTGCTTGTGCGCATTTTCAAGACATTCAATGTGCTGTTTGCGCAGATACTCCGTTTCATTGTGCCTTTGCTTGTGCTGGGGCTGGTTACTCCTGCCATCTACAATCTCGGCAAAGGGGCGGGAAAGATGCTGCTTATAGTTGTGGCGGTGGCATATGTCTCTACCGTGTTTGCAGGGCTTTTCGCATATGGATGCTCCAGCGCGCTGTTCCAGAGTATAATTCCTGTGGGGGATTTGTCGTCAGGTGCGGCCGATACCAAATCATTCGCTCCGTACATCGATTTGAAGATTGCCCCGTTATGCGATATCCTGACCGCTCTTTGTCTGTCATTTATGACAGGAATATGCTGCATATACATAAAAGGGCAGGCCCTGCGAGGCTTCTTCGACGAATTTGGGGAGGTGGTCAAGATGACCATCGAAAAAGCCGTCATCCCGCTTATGCCGGTTTATATCTTTACTATGATGTGCGAGATGAGTGCGGCGGGTAAACTTGCCGTTGTCATGGGATCCGGAGTAAAGGTGATTCTTACAGGTGTAACGCTCTCGATTCTTTATTTGGTAATACAGTATGCGGTTGCCGGGGCGATCGCCGGCAAGAATCCATTCAGGTGCCTTTGGAATATGCTTCCGGCTTATCTTACCGGATTCTCGATCTGCTCTTCATCGGCGGTAATCCCCGTCACTCAGAAGTGTACTCTCAAGAACGGAGTTTCGGAGGAGGTCGCGAATTTCGTCGTGCCGCTGTGCTCGAATGTGCACATGTGCGGTTCCGTCATCAAATTGGCGACCACGTCGGTGGCTGTCGCACTGATGACGGGCGCCCCTATAAGTTTTTCGGTTTTCCTCAATTTCGTGCTGATGCTTGCGGTGGCGACCGTTGCATCCCCGGGCGTGATGAGCGGTGTGCTTATGGCTTCCGTAGGTCTGCTTGAGTCGATGCTCGGCTTCACTCCGGAAATGACTGCCCTCCTGATGGCGATTTACCTGGCTCTTGATGGATACGGTCCCGCCTGCAATGTTACCGGAGACGGAGCCATAGCCCTTGGCGTAGACCGCTTCTTCCGGAAACAGGATGCTTGAACAAATTTTGTGGTTTCCAATGTATTTCGTAACTTTCGGGATAATTGAAAACCACAGAATTAATGGACGAAGCGGGAAAAGTACGTGTAATCGAAATCAAGAAAAGCGTTTTTGCCGACAATAACAAGGATGCAGATGCCCTCAGAGCCGATTTGAAGGGGAAGGGTGTTTATCTGCTGAACCTTATGTCGAGCCCCGGAAGCGGCAAGACCACTACGCTCATACGCACTGTCAATCTTATAAAAGACAGATTGCGTGTGGCAGTGATGGAGGCGGATATCGACTCCGACGTGGATGCCGTCAAGATCAAGGAGGCCACAGGGATTGAGTCGATACAACTCCATACCGGAGGAATGTGTCATCTCGATGCGGAGATGACGCGCCAGGGGCTGGACAACGTGGCCATGGACAGTCTGGACCTGGTTATTCTCGAGAATGTGGGCAATCTGGTATGCCCTGCCGAATTCGACACCGGCAGTTGCCGTAACGCTATGATTCTCTCCGTGCCGGAAGGGCATGACAAGCCGCTCAAATACCCTCTTATGTTTTCGGTCTGCGATCTTGTGCTCGTAAACAAGATCGACGTGCTGCCTTATTTCGATTTCGACCTTGCAAAATGCGAGGAGTATGTGCACATGCGAAATCCGGAGGCCACGGTGATTCCCGTCTGCGCCAGGACCGGCGAAGGGGTGGAGAAATTCGCTGAATGGATCCTGAACGAAGTGAATAATTGGAAAAAGAACTGATATATGCCTGAGATGTCAACCAAGTTTGTCCCGAAGCATTTTGGCGACAAAAATCCCAATCCCAAGCTCATCAAGCTTGTGCGCAAAATCACCGACCGCGTTCCCGGAAAGATTAAGATGACCACGGAAGCTCCGGAATACTGGGGCCTGGCCTGCATTTTCGAAGACGAGATGGACGCCGCCACGCGCGAGGCCTCGCTGGATTTCATGCTGGACCTCATCTGCAAGAAACCCTTCACCGTGCGCGAGCACCATAAATATCCGGAGATCCTGGAATGGAACAGGCAGAAACACTACACCCCGGACGACGCCTCCTTCGATGAGCTCCTCGACAAGCTCTCTTACTTCGGCATGATAGAGTACGACTACGGCGACCGCTACACCAAGGACGGCCCCGTCCCGGGCACAACCTACAATCGGGAAGACCGCGAGTACTGGGTGCCGATGTTCGTGCCCGGAAGTGCGGAGTACACCAACATGAACACCGATCTCATGGACCGCCATCCGGAGCTTGCCATGTTCTTCGAGCGCATGACTTTCCTGCCGCTTGAGAAGATCACTCCCATGGTGCCCATGGGCGGCAGCGGCATCGGCATGCACGTGATTCCTGTGGAGAAGGCCATCTCCATGGAAAACCAGTCCGTGGACATAGAGCACCTCTCCTACTGGCTCAAGCGCTATGAGGGTCACCTCGGCGTGGGCATCTGCTCCTGCCGCTACGGCCGCAAGAAACTCGACGAAGGCTGCGCCGACGACTACCGCGACTGGTGCATAGGAGTGGGCGACATGGCCGACTACTGCGCCGAAACCGGACGTGGCCATCACATTACCTACGACGAAGCCATGGCCATACTCCGCAAGGCCGAAGATCACGGCTTCGTGCATCAGGTTACGAACATCGACGGCGAGGACAAGATCTTCGCCATCTGCAACTGCAATGTGAAGATCTGCAACGCCCTGCGAACTTCGCAGCTCTTCAATACCCCGAATATGAGCCGCAGTGCTTATGTGGCGAAGGTGGATCCGAAGAACTGCGTTGCCTGCGGACGCTGCGTGGAGTATTGCCCCGCCGGAGCCGTGAAGCTGGGCCAGAAACTCTGCACCAAGAGCGGCCCCGTCCAGTATCCCAAGCAGGAGCTGCCCGATGCCGCCAAGTGGGGTCCGCACAAATGGAACGAGGACTACCGCGACCGCAACCGCATCAACTGCTATCCTACCGGCACATCCCCCTGCAAGACCGCCTGCCCTGCGCACATTGCAGTGCAGGGGTATCTCAAGAAGGCCGCCGAAGGCAAATACACGGAGGCCCTGGAACTCATCAAGCGCGAGAATCCCTTCCCGGCCGTCTGCGGACGCATATGCAACCGCCGTTGCGAGGATGCCTGCACCCGCGGCACCATCGACAATCCCGTCGCAATCGATGCAGTCAAAAAGTTCCTTGCCGACATGGACCTGAGCGCTGAAACCCGTTTCGTGCCGGAGGTGAACTGCTGTTCCAATGTGCAGGACCGCTGGGAAGAGAAGATCGCCATCATCGGCGGCGGCCCGGCAGGCCTCAGCTGCGCCAACTATCTCGCCACCATGGGGTACAAGCCGACCGTCTTCGAGAAGAACGAGGAGCCAGGCGGCATGCTGCGCTACGGCATCCCTTCCTACAAGCTTGACAAGGCTGTGATCAAAGCCGAAATCGACATCATGAAAGAGATCGGCGTGGAAGTGCGCACCGGTGTCGAGGTGGGGAAGGACATCACTATCGCCCAGCTGCGCGAGCAGGGCTACAAGGGCTTCTACGTTGCCATCGGCTGTCAGGGCGGCCGTCTGCCCGGCATACCGGGAGAGACACTGCCCGGAACGACTACGGCCATAGATTTCCTGCACGGGGCCAATTGCGGCGACGTGACCGTCTCCGGAAAAGTGGTCGTGGTGGGCGGCGGCAACGTCGCCATCGATGCTGCCCGTGTCGCCATGCGCAGCGGGGCATCGTCCGTCACCATGCTTTCGCTCGAGACCGAAGATATCATGCCCGCCTCCCCGGAGGAGCGTGCCGAAGCCCGCGAAGACGGGGTGGTGCTGAATCCCGGCTGGGGCCCGAAGGAAGTGCTGGGCGACGGCAAGGTGAGCGGAATAGTGTTCAAGAAGTGCACCTCCGTTTTCAATGCCGAGCACAAGTTCGCTCCCGAATACGACGAGAACGAACTCATCACCCTCGAAGCCGACATGGTTATCTTCGCCATCGGACAGACCGTTGTGCTGAAGGACCTGCTCGCCGGCACCAGGGTGGAGTTCTTCCGCGGGGTATATCCCGTTGCAGACAAACTCACTTACCAGACTGCCGAGCCCGATATCTTCGTTGGCGGCGACGTGTTCACCGGCCCGAAGTTCGCCATCGACGCCATCGCCGCCGGCAAGGAGGCCGCCGAAAGCCTGCACCGCTTCGTGCAGCACGGGCACATGACCATCGGCCGCAACCGCCGGGACTTCGTCGAGCTGGACAAGACCGACATAAAGGTGGAATCCTACGACAATTCCTCGCGCCAGGATCCGGGCGTGGCCCCGCAGAAAGACGCCTTCAGGGAATACCAGAAGACCCTCACGGAAGACCAGGTGCGCATAGAGACGGCCCGCTGCCTCTCCTGCGGCGCCTCCGTGGTAGACCAGAACCGCTGCATCGGCTGCGGCATCTGCACCACCAAGTGCGGCTTCGACGCCATCCACCTGCACCGGGAGCATCCCGATGCCTCACACATGAGAACCGCCGAGGGCAAATTCGGCGGCATCCTTCCGTATATGCTCAAACGTTCCGGTAAAATCCTGTTCAGCAAGAAGTAATGCACGAACTGGGAATAGTCTTTTACATTATCCGCGACGTGAAAGCGGCCGCAGAGGAAAACGGGGTGAACCACGTGAACGCCGTTGTAATGGACATCGGCGAAGTCTCCACCGTTGTCCCGGAATACCTCCAGGACTGCTGGTGCTGGGCGGCCGACAAGGAGGACCTCCTGAGAGGCTGCGAACTCAAGGTGAATGTGCTCCCGGCGGTTACTTACTGTGAAGACTGCAAGACGGAATACCCTACTGTACAATATGGAAAAACTTGCCCCAACTGCGGGAGTGAAAACACTTTCCTGTTAAGGGGCAACGAAGTGGAAATAAAAGAAATAGAAGTATAAATCATGAGTTGTTTCATCGCTCCTCTGGTGCAGGCCATAGCTACCAGCACCTACAGAAAACTTAACAAAAAGGCCATAGAAAACCCTTCGGCCAATCCCTTCCTGCACCAGCTTCCCACCATGGAGAAGATGCTGTGGGGCGGGTCGGTCATGCTTATCGCAGACCACGTCATCAACGGAGAACTCACCTGGCGCTTCCCCTTCTTCACCGCCCTGGACCAGGCCGGCGGAGGAGCGGTGATGCTGCACGAGATCCTTACCGTGGGCATCCCTATATCGCTGGTCCTTACCGCCGTCTGGGCCGTATATGCCTTGGCCAAGGAGCGCCGGACCAACAAAATGACTACAGTTTAATCACTTAATAACTAAAACCTTCAATTATGTTACCTTTAGCTTCTGGATTGTTCTTCCAGGTTTGGGGCTCGCACGCCCTCGCTCAATGGGGAATGATGCTTCTGGTCCTCCTGGGCCTCATCCTCTTCAATGAATTCGCACGCCGCACCAAGGCCGGCGGCATCATCACCTTCCTGGTAATCCCCCTGGCACTCACCGTCTACTTCCTAGCCATCGCTATCGGCGCCAGGACGGGCAAGGCCTGGGCGCTCGAGAACCCCACCCATGTGTACATGGCCGGCTGGTTCCACTACGCCAAGCTCTACGCCGCCACCGCCGGGTGCATCGGCTTCATGATGATCAAGTACAAATGGGGCATCGGCGCCAAGCACTGGTTCAAGCCCTTCCCGTTCATCATCGTGGCCATCAACATCCTCATCGCCGTTGTCTCGGACTTCGAGAGCGCTGTGATGGGCTGGAACAAGTGGTGGCTCACCGCCGAAGGCGTATGGCAGTACGGCGGCTGGCACAACGTATTCAACGGTGTCGCAGGTCTGCTGAACATCTTCTGTATGACGGCCTGGTGGAACGTATATCCCTCCAAGGACAAGAAGGACATGATCTGGGCCGACATGACCTGGGTTTACATCCTGGTCTATGACATCTGGAACTTCGCCTACACCTATAACTGCCTGCCTACCCACAGCTGGTACTGCGGTGTGGCCCTCCTCCTCGCCCCCACCGTGGCAGCCCTCTGCTGGAACCGTGGCGGCTGGATCCAGAACCGCGCCAACACCCTGGCCATCTGGTGCATGTTCGCCCAGGTATTCCCGCTCTTCCAGGAGACCTTCATGAACGGCAAGCAGTGGTTCTCATGGGCCACCCTCCCCGTCCTCTATCCTCAGGGAGCCGATACAATCTCCAAGCTGTATGAAGTTTCCGGCATCACCAGCACCACCGTGACTCCCGAGATAATCGGAACCACCGTGGATCCTTCGCTTGTCGCCGCCAACCCGAGCATGATGATTTTCATCAGCGCCCTTGCACTGGTCACCAACTGCGCAGCCCTCTGCTGGATCATCGCCATCTCCCGCAAGCGCCACATCAATCCTTACAAGGAAGACGTGTTCACCTTCCAGAAGTACTACAAGGATTCCATGGCCCGTGCCGACGTGAGCTAAGGTTTTCCTTCCTCTTTCAAGGGGGCCGGTCCTTCGGGGCTGCCCCCTTTTTTGTACCGCCCCGCGTTCAATTCGCGGTCAATTATTTCCATTTAAAGGTCAAACGGCGGCAAAGCGGCCAAAAGGATTTGCGTTTTTGGGGATATCGGCGTAAATTGGAATCGAATTCACAAGCGGACAACTGTAATAACCAAGTACCATATGAAAAGAATCACCGTCCTCACCACGCTGCTGCTTACCCTCTCCCTGGGGCTGCAGGCGCAGAAACCCATGAAAGCCCCCTCGGGCGGGAAAGCCATCAGCGACCATCTCATCGGCATTTTCTTCGAAGACATCAGCAGCAGCGCCGACGGCGGCCTGTATGCCGAACTTGTCCAGAACGGCTCGTTCGAATACAGCCCGGCGGAGCGGGACGGCTGGGGCCCCGGAACCGCCTGGCGCGTAGTGCGTCCCGGCCATTCACTGGGCATGCTGGAAATCTGCAAGACCGACGGAATCCACCCCGACAATCCCACCTACATGCGGCTGCACACAGAGCGCGTAAAGGAATATTACGACTCAAGGGGCTGGAAAGGATTCGGCCTGCAGAATGACGGCTTCGACGGAATCAATCTGAAGGCCGGAGAGAAATACGACTTCTCCGTGTTCCTGCGCAGCAACGCCCCCAAGGAGGTCAGGATAGTGCTGGCTGAACCCATTCAGGGCCGGGCCTGGGGCCGCAACCCCAAGGTGATTGCAGAGGCCACTCTCCGGGCGGACAGCGCCGGATGGACCAAGTACGAGGCCGTTCTCACCGCCGCCGAAGACTGTCCCAACGCCTTCCTCCAGATTCTCGCGCTCACGGAAGGGGATCTGGATGTGGACATGGTGTCGCTGATGCCGGAAGACACCTTCAAGGGGCATGGGCTCCGGAAAGACCTGGCCCAGGCCCTGGCCGACCTCCACCCGGCCTTCATGCGCTTCCCGGGCGGCTGTGTGGTGCACGGCGGCGGGGACGGCTTCTGGGACACCTACCGCTGGAAGACCACCATCGGCCCCAAGGACCAGCGCCGCGGCATCAAGAACACCTGGGGCTACCACCAGTCCATGGGCCTGGGATACTATGAATACTTCCAGTTCTGCGAAGACGTGGGTATGGAACCGCTGCCCATCCTCCCCTGCGGCGTAAGCTGCCAGGGCACCAACGGCGGCTGGGGCATGAAGGACCAGGCGCAGGACGTAGTTCCCATGGAAGACATGGACGAGTGGGTGGCCGAAGCCATCGACCTCATAGAATGGGCCAACGGAGACCCTGCCACGAACAAGTGGGCCAAAATGCGGGCCGATGCAGGCCATCCGGAGCCCTTCAAGCTCAAATATCTGGGTCTGGGCAACGAGGAAAAGATTACTCCGGAATTCATCGAGCGCTTCAAGTACATCTATGAGCGGGTGACCAAGGCCCATCCGGAAATCATCATCGTGGGCACCGCAGGCCCCGGTTCGCATTCGGACAACCCGGATTACCAGGCCGGCTGGAAACTGGCCGAAGAAATTGGCCTTCCCATCCTGGACGAGCACTATTACGAGCCCCGCAGCTACTTCCTCTCCAACCGCCAATACGACAACTACCCGCGGAACCGCAAGACCAAAGTGTACCTGGGTGAATACGCCGCCAAGGACAAAAAACTCATCGACGCCCTGGCCGAAGGCCTGTACCTGCTGCACGTAGAGCGGAATGCCGACGTAGTGGAAATGACCTCCTACGCTCCCCTCTTCGCCCGCAAGAACGCCACCAACTGGAATCCGGACCTCATCTACTTCGACAACGAGCGCCCGTTCCTCACCTGCAGCTATTACATCCAGCAGATTTTCGGCCAAAGCCCGGGCCAGTACTACTACGGGAACTGCGTCAACATTGCTGGCGCCACCGAGCTGCAGGGCCAGTCCGTAATCCTGAACACCAAGGACCGCAAACTGTTCGTGAAGCTGTGCAATGCCAGCGAAGAAGCCAAGACGGCCAGCTTGAACCTGGGGCGTTTCGGCAAAATCCCCGGCACCGCCGCCAAAACCACCCTCAGCGGCAGTCCGGAGGACGAAAACAACTATGAGAGCCAACCCATCGTCCCGGTGAAAGAGACGGTTTCAGCCTCCAGGAAGATGACCGTGGAAATGGCCCCCTACAGCTTTATAATGCTGGAATTCCAGCTCTAAAACTACAGCAAATCCTCGATGGCGTCTTCCAGCTCTTCCGGCGACACGGTGGGCTCGGAAGAGCAGGCGGAAATTACAATGGCGGCGCAAAGGGCCATCAGGGAAGATACTTTCTTGAGCATAGAGGCAAGTTCTGTTATGTTTGATACGAAGGTAAATATTCCTGCCAAATAAACAAAACGCTACGAATCCTGAGGCGAATTGAAATTCAGGTAGTTGTCGAATTCCGTACTGCGGACGAAAACGGGTATGGAATGAAGGTCCACCGGAACCTCCACATACTGTCCGCCGCGGTACCACTGCCCGGTACGGAAGTCCTTCCAGCCGTCTTCGTTGTCGGGAAGATAGGTTCTCCAGCTGCTCACACCGGCTTCCAGGACGGGGTTTACCAGCAGAGCCGGGCCGAACATGTATTCGCAGTCCTGCTTTAGGGCCTCGGTATCCTCAGGAAAATCGAAAATCAGCGGCCGCATGAGGGTATAGCCTTCTTCCGACACCTTCCCGGCGCAGGCCACGATATAGGGTTGGAGTTTCTTCCTCAGGTTCATGGCCTCCGTGAGCAGGGAAAGCGTCTCCGCACTGTAGTGCCAGGGCTCCGTCTCGCTCATGTAGCCGTGCACCCGCATGAAGGGGGCGAACACGGCCGCCTGCACCCAGCGGACCATGCGCTCCTGGTATTCGGCCGAGATGTACTGGTCTCCGGGGCGGAAGAAGCCGCCAGCGTCGAAGGTCCACCAGGGAAGGCCGGTGGACATCTGGCCCAGGCCGCCCACCAACTGGCGGCGAAGGGTTTCAAAGTCGTTCCCTACGTCGCCGGACCAGGTTACCACGCCGTAGCGCTGGATGCCGGAAAAAGCGCTCCGGGTAAGGATCACCGGCTCATGGTCGGTTACATCCTTGAGCCCCTCGTACATGGTCCGGTTCACCATGAGAGGATAGACGTTACGGTAGAGTTCCCCGGGAAGGCTGTTTCCGGCAATCTTCCTGCCGGCCAAGTCGTCGTTCTCGGGCTCGGTGGCGTCGAACCACCAGGCATCAATCCCGTATGGGATGGCCAGGCTGTCGCGGAAACTCTGTACGTAATAGGCGGCGGCCTCCGGATTGAAGAAGTCAATCCAGTCGGTCCCGTCTATGTAATAGCCCAGCTCCTGCAGCCGCTGCCCCAGCCTGCTGGGTTTGTCCACCTTGGACCACACCGAAATCATGAAACGGGTATCCTGTTCATGCAAGGCCGCGGTAAGGGCGGAAGGGTCCGGATAGAAGTCCCGGTCGAACTCCATGGAGTTCCAGCCGGTCTTTCCCCACCACTGCCAGTCCTGCACAATCACATCCAGCGGGAGGTTTCGGGCACGGAACTCGCGGGCGTTCTCCAGAATCTCCTCCTGGGAGTGGTAACGCTCCCGGCAGTGGATGTAGCCGAACATCCAGTCCGGCATCTTCGGCACCGGCCCCGTGAGGGTTCTGTAGGCCGATATCACTTCGTCGGCCCCGCCGGAAAAAACCGTATAATCCAGCCCCTGGGCGACGGGCGAACTGAAGACCGTTTCGTCGGTGACTTTGCGCCAGGAAAGGACCGGCTTGTCTCCCCTGACGCCCTCCACCTTCACGGCATGCGTTCCGGCTTCCAACTTGGCCAGTACCGAGGTGGTGGGCGGCAGCCAGGTGTTGGAGACATCGGCAAGGGGTTTTCCGTCTACTTCCAGGTAATGGCGACGGGCCATCTTCTGCCCCACATCCAGAAGAAGTGCATACTGCCCATCCTCAGGCACTTCCAGCGTTCCGGAGAAGGATCGGCTCCAGCGCATTTCCCGACGGTTGCCGGAGGTTCCGGTGGCGTTCACCGTCTGCACGTAGCCTTCCGCTTCCTCTTCGGCCAGCCCAACGCTGCCGGTGGAGGGGTTGAATTCCGTAAGGCCGTAATTGTTCCAAAGCAGGCCGTAACCTTTGCTGGAGAGCACGAAGGGGATGGCAATCTGGGTGTTCACCTGCGTGAGCCGGCGGGTAAGCCCGCGGATGTCCAGGAAACCGTCCTGGAACTGCCCGGTTCCGTAGAGATGCTCGTCCTTGGGAGAGACAAAGGCCTGGGAGACGGAATACACCGGAAAGCCCTGTACTTCTGAGGCTTCCAGTTTCCTGCCACCGGGAACCTCCTCCATAAGGACGTTTCCGTCGGCATCCCGGAAAACCAGGGTTCCGTGGGCATAGGAATAATGGACGCTAAGGGCCGATGTTGCCACCGTTACGCCCTCCGCGTCTTTCCTGCAGGTGGAAGCGGGCGCCGGAACTTTCTCCGTGTAGATGAGTTCCTCGAGCGGCGTCTGGCCTTCGGGCAGCAGCTGTACCCGGATGGCATTCGGATGAAGGGGTGTAAGGACCAGGGTTCCCTCCCCGGTTTCCACTTTATACGATGAGCCGCCCGCTGAGCATCGGCACAGAAAAGCGATGCACAGGGCGGATCCCAGAAGGAAGGTCAGGTATTTTTTCACTGTTCTATGCGATGCTTTACAAAATTAGCATATCCCGGCCACACGGAGTTGTAAGAATAGACCAAAATCATTAAAATTGGCGCATTTCTGCAGGAGGCGCTTGCCGGGGTGACGGAAAGGTCTCCGCCGAAATTCCGGGCCTGGCGCTTTCCGGGATTTGCTCATATCTTTATTAATCCTTATCTTTGCCAAGATAAGAGATACCCCCTGATTATGACGCGAAGACTTCTCTCCCTGGCTGCCGCACTCCTTCTCGGAGGGCTTGCCTCTGCACAGTCCTTCGACGCCAACTTTTCCGGCGGCACCCTCCGGCTGGACTACGTATTCTGCGGAGACGTGAACCACCAGGCCATTTATTTCCGGCAGGCTTACCGGGGCGGCGAATGGGCCGGAAGGCGCCATAACCTTTCCACTCCGCCCTTGCGGGGCAACGGACAGGTGCAGGTGCTGGATCCGGAGAGCGGAGCCGTGCTGTACGCCAACAGTTTCTCTACGCTCTTCCAGGAATGGCAGGCCACTGAAGAGGCCGCCCATGTGCAGAAAGCCTTCGAAAACTGCATTCTGGTTCCCTTCCCCCTCCGTCCGGCCATTGTCGAAATAACGCTCCTGGACACCCATGCCCAGGTAAGTTCCCGCATCCGCCACCGCATCGACCCCTCCGACATCCTCATCCGTCCCCTCACGGACAACGGACTGGAAACCATCCCCCTCCGGGAAAGCGGATCCCTGCAGGAAGCCATTGACATAGTGATTGTCTCTGAAGGCTACTCCCCCGCCGACCGGGAAAAGTTCTTCCGGGACGCCGCCCGGGCCGATGCAGCCCTGTTTTCGCATGAACCCTTCACCACTTACCAGGGGAAATTCAACGTGCGGGCCATCTTCGCCCCCTCCGAAGAGAGCGGAGTGAGCATCCCCGGCAGCGGGCAGTGGCGCCGGACAGCCGTGAACTCGCATTTCGACACCTTCTACAGCGACCGCTATCTCACCACATCGGCCCTTTGGACGCTCTACGACCTCATTGGGACGGTTCCCTCCGAGCACGTGATAGTGCTGGCCAACACGGCCAAATACGGCGGCGGAGGCATTTTCAACAGCGTCACCATCATGAATAGCGACCACCCCACCTTCGTGCCGGTGCTGGTGCATGAGTTCGGCCACGCCTTCGGCGGGCTGGGTGACGAGTACGCCTACGGGGAGAACCCGGAAACCCTGTATCCGGCCGACACGGAACCCTGGGAGCCCAACCTCACCACGCTGGTGGATTTCGGCTCCAAATGGGAAGATCTGGTTCCAGAGGGCACGGCACGGCCCACCCCCCCGGACCCGGTGGAAGCCCAGGACGTCCGGCGGATCTGGGACAGCCTGAGCGCCGGGGAAAAAGCCTCCCTAAACTGCAAAGTGGGCGTTTACGAAGGGGCCGGATACCAGATGCAGGGCGTTTACAGGCCTGTACAGGAATGTCGGATGCGCATCAACGAATGCGAGGAATTCTGCCCCGTCTGCTACAGGAGCATCATCCGGATCATCGGTTACTACACTACGTCTACGAAGACGGACTCACTTTGATTTTAAAGCATTTTAACGACTGGAAAACAGGAATTTTGGAAATAGAAGCGATTAATGAATCAATAGAAGCTCATGGCAAACAAACCGCTTGATACACAGCTGCTGGACCGCGCCATCGTCTTTGCGGTCCGCGCCCATGCCGGAACGGAGCGCCGCGGCAAGGGCTTCCCCTACATCGTCCACCCCATGGAAGCGATGGAGATTGTCTCCACCATCACCCCGGACCAGGAACTCCTGGCCGCCGCCGCCCTGCACGATACCGTGGAGGATACAGACGTCACGGTGGAGGAGATTCGCGCCGAGTTCGGCGACAGGATTGCGAATCTGGTCCAGAGCGAAAGCGACGTTTTCCCCGAGGGCCTCAGCGAAGAGGAAAGCTGGCACATGCGCAAGCAGGCCGCCATCGACCGTCTGGGGGCCGCCTCGCACGATGCGAAAATAGTGGCCCTGGGAGACAAGCTCTCCAACATGAGGACCATTGCGAGGGACTATGCCGTGCAGGGCGATGCCATTTGGAATATCTTCCATGTGAAGGACAAGGCCTCACACGAGTGGCACTACCGCGGCCTGGTGGAGAGCCTGAGGGAGCTGGAGGGGACGTTTGCCTTCAAGGAATTGGAGGAATTGGTAAACAAAGTATTTGGATATGAAAGCGCACAAATTTCTTGACATGATCTTCGTGCGCCAGTCGGCAAGGGCCGGGCTGTTGCTCGTTATCGTGGCCGTGGTCACCCTGGAGGCCACGGCAATCGTGCAGTTCGTCTTTTCCCAGAAAGCCATCAGGGAGGAGGCGACTTCCCGTGCCGAAAGCCAGCTGGACGCCACCCGGCTCAAGATCCTGAACATCGTGGACCAGACCGAGACGGCCGTACGAAACGGCGTATGGCTGGCCCAGTGGGCCCTCGAAGTGCCCGACAGCCTGGGTGCCGTGTCGCGCCGCATCCTGGAGACCAACCCCAACATAGTCGGCTCCACCGTAGCGCTGGTGCCGGGATACAGCAAGAGACTCCCCCGCTACGCCCCCTATTGCTTCAGGGCCCCAGGCTCAGAGGACATCACCTTCTCCAGCCTTGCTACGGAAGAGTATGACTACCCTTCGCAGGAGTGGTTCACTAAGCCTCTCGCCCTCGGAAGCGGCTATTGGTCGGAGCCTTATGTTGACGTAGGAGGAGGGAACATCCTTATGACCACTTACTCAGTGCCGATCCTTGACAGCTACGGCCGCCAGGCGGCGGTGCTCACGGCGGACATCTCCCTGGACTGGCTCACGGAGCTCGTGGGCAACGTCAAGGTCTATCCCGACGCCTTCAGTATGATGATAAGCCGCGAGGGCCGCATCATGGTGTGCCCGGTGGATTCGTTCGTGATGCGCTACACCGTGGGCGAGGCTGCCGCGAACCTTGGCGACACCGTCACCTTCTCCGAACTGAACCGTTCGATGCTTTCCGGACAGAGGGGCAACACCGTCCTCCGCTACAATAAGACCACGACGCACGTTTTCTTCGCCCCGGTGGAAAAGACCGGCTGGTCCATGTCCATCATAATTCCGGACAGCGAAATCTACGGCAACATCCGCCGGGTGGGCCTCCTGGTAAAGCTCCTGCAGATTCTGGGCATCGTCATGCTCATCCTGATTCTCAGGGCCTTCATCCTGAACCAGGTAAAATACAAAGAGCTTGACGACCGCAAAAAAGCCGTCGAGAACGAGCTCCAAATTGCCCACGGCATCCAGATGGCTATGGTCCCCAAGATCTTCCCTCCGTTCCCGGAGCGGAAGGACCTGGACATGTCGGCAACCATCGTCCCCGCCAAGGAGGTGGGCGGAGACCTTTACGACTTCTTCATCCGTGACGAAAAGCTCTTCTTCTGCATAGGCGACGTGAGCGGAAAGGGCATCCCGGCCTCCCTGGTGATGGCCGTCACCCGCAGCATGTTCCGCACGCTCTCGGCCCATGAAGACAAGCCCGAGCGAATCGTGAGCCAGATAAACGACTCCATGGCCGACAGCAACGAGAACAATATGTTCGTCACCTTCTTCCTGGGCATTCTGGACCTCTCCAGCGGGCATCTTGCCTACTGCAACGCCGGTCACAACGCCCCCGTGATGCTAACCGACCGCAAGTCTCCCCTGCCGGTGGAATCCAACATTCCTCTTGGAGTGATGTCCGGATTCGAATACGCGGGCCAGGAGACCGAGCTCAGGGACGACGATGCCATCTTCCTATACACCGACGGCCTCACTGAAGCGGAGAATACTTCGCACGAACTTTTCGGTGAAGAAAGGATGTATGAGGTGCTGGGCACCCGCCGCCCTTCTGCCGACCATATGGAGGCCATGAAATCGGCAGTGACCGCGTTTGTCGGGGACGCTCCCCAGAGCGACGACCTCACGATGCTCTTCATCCACTTCTTCAGCAAACGGCACCTGACGCTGGAAAACGATATCAGCGAAATAGAGAAGCTCACAGCCTTCGTGGAAGGCATCGGAGAGGAGCGCAACCTGGATCCGGGGCTTGTCTCCGGCATCAACCTTGCCCTGGAAGAGGCCGCCACCAACGTAATTATGTACGCCTATCCCAAGGAGACTGCAGGTGCCCTGGACGTGGACGCCGTGCTGGGGCTGGACGCCCTCGAATTCACCCTTACCGACGGCGGCGTGCCCTTCGACCCCACCGCCGCACCGGAGGCCGACGTCACCTTGAGCGCCGAAGACAGGAGCATCGGCGGCCTTGGCATCTTCCTGGTGCGCAAGATTATGGACAGCGTCACCTACACCCGCCATGGCGGAAAGAATATTCTGACAATGACCAAATACTTATAAAGAAATGGAAGTAACTGTAAACAAAATCGACGGCGTCACCACCGTCACCCTGGAAGGCCGCCTGGACACGCCGGCATCGGCCGAAGTAAGTGCCAAACTGGAATCCGTGACACAGGACGCCTCCGGCACCATCATCCTTGACTGCGAGAAGATGAGCTACATCTCTTCCTCCGGCCTTCGCATATTCCTGACGCTCCGCAAGTCGGCGGCCACGAAGGGCGGCCAGGTCATTGTCCGTGGCCTCACCCCCGAAGTGAGGAACGTATTCATGATGACCGGATTCCTGAACCTTTTCCAGATTCAGGAGTGATACCGCTTTCCATCTTTTCCATCAATCTCGTGTCGGAGAACCTGCTGCTGCTTGTCTCCGTCATGATTGTCGCGGCCGCGTTTGTGGTCAAGACCGGCAGCCGCCTGGGGACACCTTCCCTGCTGCTGTTCCTGATTCTGGGGATGTTGGCGGGCCCCGACGTGCTCGGGATACACATCGAAGACGCGCACCTTGCCGAGTCTGTCGGCCACTTCGCCATGGCGGTCATCCTGTTCACCGCCGGGCTGGAAACCTCGCTCCAGGAAACCAAGCCTGTGCTGCACCAGGGGGTGATGCTCTCTACCGTGGGCGTGCTCCTCACGGTGCTCATCACCGGGGCCTTCGTGTGCTTGTGGGGAATACCGCCCATCACGGCTTTCCTGCTGGCGGCCATCCTGGGCTCTACGGATTCCGCTTCCGTCTTCTCCGTGCTCACGGAAAAGAAAATGCAGCTCAGAGAAAACCTGGGCCCCATGCTGGAGCTGGAGTCGGGAAGCAACGACCCAATAGCCCTTACCCTCACCGTAGTGCTGGCCCAGTTCGCCAGCAATCCTACCCTGCTGGAGGGGAATGCCTGGAGCACCATCGGAACGGGGCTGCTTATGATGCTGCTTCAGTTGGGGGTGGGGCTGGCCATGGGACTCCTGGTCGGCTACGGCGGCAAATGGCTCATCGGCAAACTGCAGTCGGATAATTTTGCCCTTACCGCCATCCTCGTGATTGGGGTGGGGTTCTTTGCCAACGGAGTTGCGCAGCTACTCTTCGGAAACGGGCTTCTGGCCACTTATGTGGCTGCCATCGTCATCGGCAACACGGTTCAGCTGGAAAACCGCAAAGACATAGTCAAGTTTTACGGTGGCCTCACGTGGATGATGCAACTGGTGATGTTCCTTATGCTGGGCCTGCTTGCCCGGCCGTCCCAAATGCTGCCCTTCATCCTCCCCGCACTGGGGCTATGCGTGTTCATGGCTTTTGTGGCCCGACCGTTGAGCGTATTCGCCTGCCTGCTTCCGTTCAGGGAACTCAGCTTGAAAGCCAGGGCTTTCGTCTCCTGGGTGGGGCTCAAGGGCGCAGGTCCCATTCTGTTCGCCCTGTATGCCGTGATTCAAGGCGTGGATTATTCGGCCGAGATTTTTAACTTCGTATTCCTGTTCTCGTTGTTTTCCCTGCTGCTGCAGGGAGGCTCGCTGGCCCGGGTGGCCGGGAAACTGGGGCTCACCTACGACGAAGACCCCGTTCCCGAAACCTTCGGCATGGAGATCCCTGAAGAGATGGGCATGCTGCGGGATCACGTCGTCACGGAGGAAGACCTTGCCCTGGCCACGACGCTCCGGGAAATGCACCTCCCCCACGGCATCCGGGTTGTAATGGTGCGCCGCGGGGAGAAATTCCTGGTCCCCCACGGGAGCATGCCCCTGGAGGTGGGAGACAAACTTGTAATTATGATTGGAGAGTCGGACGACTGACTTATTTTATTTTATTTTATGTTATGAAAAAAATCCTTTCCTTAAGCTTATTGCTCCTCTCGGTATCGGCCTTTGCCCAAAACGGCCTTCTGGACCGCTTCGAAGATGCCCAAAAAGGCCATACAACCTTCATCCCCAAGGGATGCCGCTCCATCGGCATTACCGGAAGCTACCGCAGTTTTCATGTGGGCGGAGAGCAGGACAACGATGGTTACTCCATCCTGTCGTATCTGAATATCGGCGACGGGATGCTGCGCAGGTGGGACATCGCGCCCAGTTTCAACCTTTTTGTGGCCGATGACCTTTCCTTGGGCCTCCGCCTGGATTACAACGGTTACGCCGTAGATTCAGACCTCAAACTGGACTTCCGTGAACTCTTGGGCGAGGATGCCAACTTCACCATCACTTCCCGCCACATGGCCCACAACGCCTGGGGGGCTTCCTTCGTCGCCCGCAAGTACCTGTCCTTCTTCGGAAGCAAGACTTTCGGAGTTTTCGGGGAAGGCCGCCTCTATGGGAACTATGGCATCACCACCTCCTTCCCTTACAACTCGGAGGGCATGGCCAAAGAAGAAAAAATCCGCTACTCCAGGGGCATCCACGCCGGAATAATACTGGCTGCCGGCGTGGCTGTGCGCCTTCCTGAAGGCAGCACCCTGTTTGTGAGCGTTCCCGTTGTAGGCGCAGGATACCAATACACCTGGCAGCACAAGCTGCAAGGCTATGACGAAACCGGCAACCTCCGCACCCACGACGCCCACATGTCCTCCTTCAACATTTCCCGCTATATAGACTTCTTGGCCATCCAGGTGGGCTATTCCCGCTTCATCGAGCCCAAAAAGAAGCCGCAGCACAGACAAGCCAACTCCCCAAAGTAAGGGAAATCGTTTCCATCGAGAATAAGAACGCCGGAGAGACAACATCTCCGGCGCCGTCGTCTATGGATCAACTCAAGACGCTCTTCAAGAAGCCCAAAGGTACGATGCGTGAAATTCAGGGCCGTTTCATGCATCCTTCGGAAAAGCCATCCTGCCTTATTACTGCTTATTTTTGTGTTTTTCAGGTAATTTATGGCATTTCCACATAAACGTGTGGTGTTTTTCGGATTTTTTTTGTATATTTTTGTAGTGGTTTTTAAACATGCGCCCTATGGAACACGACAAAGCCACTACCCAGATCTCCCTGACGGATCAGGAAGTCGCCATCCTGCGACTGATTGCCGCCGGACAATCCACCAACAAGATTGCCGAATCGATGGGCCTCAAGCCGCCCACCGTTATGTGGTATCGCAAGCGGCTGCATAAAAAGTTCGAGGTCCATAATATGGCCGAGCTTGTCCACAAGGCCGGGGAGCTCCATTTCTTCGATTAACACCAAAACAGTTCAAATATGAAAAGAATCGCATTACTCATTACCTGTATCGCGCTCGCGTGCGCGCCTGCAAGTGCCCCAAGCCTTCTGGAGAGGCTTGGGGAGCGTGCCAAAAATGCCGCAGAGAACAACCTT
>ERZ842401.1309-NODE-1309-length-35969-cov-9.818483_pt1 | contig 35969 bp, 30 predicted proteins | sample MGYA00521270_ERZ842401 | MGnify/ENA primary metagenome ERZ842401 (study PRJEB31892, sample SAMEA3878208) | bioreactor metagenome | biome: Moose rumen | place: Sweden | collected 2011-10 | study: EMG produced TPA metagenomics assembly of the PRJEB12797 data set...
CCTCGATGCTGTCTATCTCATCGTCCCAGAAGGTGACACGCAGCACGACCTCCGAGTAGGCCATTGCAATGTCGATGGTGTCACCCTTCACACGGAAGTTGCCACGCTTCAGTTCGATGTCGTTGCGGACATACAGAGCGGCCACCAATTTTCTTAACAAAGCATTGCGGTCGAGTATCTGTCCGCGATGAATCTCGATGATATTCTCGTTCAGCGCCACAGGACTGCCCATACCGTAGATGCATGAAATAGAAGATACAACGATAACATCTTTTCGACCTGACATTAAGCTACTTACCGCACGAAGTCTGAGTCGGTCTATCTCTTCGTTGATGGCTAAGTCTTTTTCGATGTAGGTGTCTGTAGTAGGCAGATAGGCTTCTGGCTGGTAGTAGTCATAATAGCTGACATAATACTCAACGGCATTTTCAGGGAAGAAGGCACGCATCTCCTCATACAGCTGAGCCGCCAGCGTCTTGTTGTGCGACAGGATGAGGGTGGGCTTGTTCACGTTGGCTATCACGTTGGCTACGGTGAAGGTCTTGCCCGAACCCGTCACACCCAACAGCACCTGTGCCTTGTCGCCACGTTCTATCCCATCGGTCAGCTGGCGGATGGCCTCAGGTTGGTCGCCTGTTGGCTTGTATTTTGATGTTAATTTGAAGTTCATATCCTGCAAAGGTACGAAATAAATCATAATTTCGACCTCAATTCCCTAATTTTTATCAAAAAACCTTTGCTTTTTGGTGGAAAATGCGTAATTTTGCACGTCAAAATTGATGATATGAACAAGAAATACATCATTATATTGTGCCTGTCGGCCCTGTTTTCGAGTTGTACTACGCAGTTCAACCGCGTTTACAAGTCGCAAGACAATGCCTATAAATATGAATACGCCAAGGAGTGTTTTGCTATGGGCAAGTTTCAGCAGGCTTCGTCTTTGTTACAAGACTTGATTACCATGCAGAAGGGGCGCACCAATGCTCAGGAGAGCCTCTACCTGTTGGCGATGTCGCAATACTGCAATCGCGATTACGATGCGGCCAGCACTACGTTCCGTAAATATTATAGCACCTATCCGAAAGGCACTTTTGCTGAACAGGCTTGCTATTTCATCGGACGTTCGCTCTATGAGAGTGCTCCTGAACCGCGCCTGGACCAGAGTCCTACGATAGCTGCCATCAACGCCTATCAGACCTTCCTCGACAACTATCCCGATTCGCCCCATCGCGACGAGGCTCAGCAGTCCTTGTTCCGTCTGCAGGACAATCTGGTGCAGAAGGAGTACCTCTCTGCTAAGCTGTATTACAATCTGGGTGGATATTTTGGCAATATCAACGCCAACACCGAGTCGAACTACGAGTCGTGCATCATAACGGCTCAGAATGCGCTGAAGTCTTATCCCTTCTCCGACTTGCGCGAGAAGTTCAGCATCCTGATTATGAAGAGCAAGTATCAGCTGGCTGAGAACAGTTCGGAGGAGAAGCGCATCGACCGCTATCGCGAAGCTGAGGACGAGTGCTATGCCTTCATCAACGAATTTCCTGAGTCTGAGGAGTGTAAGACGGCTCAGAAATACATCACCAAGTGCAAGCGCATAACGGGAGATTAAGAGTGAAAAGTGAAAAGTGAAAAGTGAAAAATTAAAAGTTAAGATATGGATTACAAGAAATCAAAAGCACCGGTTAATACCGTAACACGTAACATTATGGATCTCTGCGAAGAGACAGGTAACATCTACGAGAGCGTTGCTATCATCTCGAAGCGCGCTAACCAAATCAGCCTTCAGATTAAGGACGACCTGTCGAAGAAGCTGGCTGAGTTTGCTTCCTACAACGACTCGCTGGAGGAAGTCTTCGAGAATCGCGAGCAGATTGAAATCTCACGCTATTACGAGAAACTGCCAAAGCCCTCGCTGTTGGCAACCCAGGAATTTATTGAGGAGAAAATCTACTGGCGCGACCCCCAGCGTGAGGCTGTCCAGCAAGAGACCACTATCTAATTGCGGGTTATGATTCAGCGTAAGCAAACCCTGTTTCTCTTTCTGGCGGGCGTCTTCTGCCTGCTGTTCATGCTCAATTGGATACTCATGGCAGTACAGTTGGTGGCTGCTGTATGTTGTGTGGTCACCATATTCCTCTACAAGAACCGTCCACGTCAAGCCACCTGCGCCCTGCTGTGCGTGCTGGTCAACTTGGCGTGGTACGTCGTGCTGGCTGTGCTCATCCACCAAGGCAAGCAGTCAGAACAATTGCCCATCACGGCCTGCTTCCCGCTGGTTGCCGCCATCCTATGCTTTATGGCGCGCAAGGCCATACTCGCTGACGAGCGTCTGGTTCGTGCCGCTGATAGAATAAGATAATCTAAGATTGTTGATAAGTTGTCTTCAGTTTCTTCAGTTTCTTCAGTTGACAGTTTTTTTGGCGACAGGGGTAAATGTAGAAAATAAGTATTACTATATATATAATATATATATTATATATATAGTAAGTAATTTTGTTAAGGATTTTTTCAATTTTTGGTGTTTTGCTCATATAGAAACTGTCAACTGAAGAAACTGTCACCATGATACGATACATTAACATCCGTTAACTAAATGTTTGCGGCAAAATATTTTCAGGACTAATGAAAAATCCGTACCTTTGCATTGTCAGAAGTGAGATGGAAATCTGCGGCGAGGGCAGCCAAAAATTGTTTTCAGGCCTGACAAAATTTGCAGCCTGCCCAGAGCGCAAAAAATTGAAGTCCTACGGAAGACAACGTGTTAATCAACCTTAAATCTTAAATTTTCGAATTATTATGACATTATGGCAATTAAAATCAAAGCAGTTGAGCGTAAGCTTAAGTTTACTAAAAATGAGAACGATCCTGGCGTATGGCGCTACGTGATGCAGCCCGACCTGTACATCGCACTGGCTCAGGACAAGGTGATTAAGGAGGCGGCTCTGCGCTCGGGCGTGGCCAAGGGCGTGATGCAGGCCTGCTGGGATGCCGCCGGCGAGGTCATCAAGGCATGGGCAACGGAGGGTCACTCGGTGGCACTGCCCGGACTGGGCACCATGCGCTTCGGACTGCGCGCCGCCAGCGTGGAGGACGTGAACGACGTGAAGGCATCGCTCATCAAGAGCCGCCGCATCATCTTCACCCCCAGCGTCGACCTGAAGGACGAGCTGAAGAACACCGCCATCCAGATTACCTGCATCGACCGCAACGGCGACGAGGTGAAGCGCGTCACCTCTACCGACGACGGCACCGTGGAGGACCCCGAGCAGGACGGCAACGGCGGCAACGGCGGCTCTAACTCTAGCTCAAGCACCAGCGAGCCCAGCAACACCAGCGACAACGGTGATGGCGGCAACGACACTCCGACTCCAGGTGAAGGTGGCGGGTCGAACTACGAGTAAACTAAAAAGGGTAAAAAGGTAAAAAGGTAAAAGGGTAAAAAGGTAAAAAACTGAAACCTCAGAACCTGAAACCTCAGAACCTGAAACCTCAGAACCTGAAACCTCAGAGCCTGAAACCTCAGAACCTGAAACCTCTTACTTTTTACTTTTTTACCTTTTTACTTTTCTACTTTTAAAATTTACTTTTAAATTTTTTTACTTTTTTACTTTTTTACTTTTTTACTTTTAAATTATGGAAAAGAAGAGCATTTGGGAAGTCGTGATACGCATCGTCGTAGCGGCACTGACGGCAGCACTGACCGCACTGGGAACCACCAGCTGCATAAGAATGCTGTGAGAAAATAAGAAATAAAAAATAAGAAATAAAAATTAAGAAATTAAGAATTAAAAATTAAGGAGGGCTGCGCGTTTGAATGACGTCGCAGCCTTTTTTTACTTCTTACTTTACAAAAGTTTCGCAGATGCTCAACTTCTTAGGTTATCCTGCCATCGTTTTTATTGACACAGTAACTGAAGCCCCGATCTGTATCGATTGTATAGTCAGGTATGAAGAAGACAAGTCTCAGAGTACGCTCAAAAGAGAAAATCGAAATAAAATTTGGTTTTCTACTCAATTATTCGTACCTTTGCAGGCTCAAAGTGTGAACTCGAAAGTAATATATTATAAATAAGGTATCAAGAGATGAAGATTCAATTTGAAGCTCCCGACAAGATCAATGGCCTGATGACCATTACGCTGGAGCAGGCTGACTACCAGCCGGAGGTCGAGAAGACCCTGAAAGACTATCGTAAGCGTGCCAACATTCCTGGATTCCGTCCTGGCATGGCTCCTATGGGCATGATTAAACGCCAGTTTGGCACCAGCGTCAAGGTGGACGTGGTGAACAAGATGCTGGGCGAAAAGCTGTACGAATACGTTCGTGAGAACAAGATTCAGATGTTAGGCGAGCCTCTGCCCAGCGAGCAGCAGGGTCAGCTGGACTTCGAGAGCGACGCTGCCCTGGAGTTTAAGTTCGACATTGCCGTGGCTCCTGAGTTTACGGCTACGCTGACCGGCAAGGACAAGATAGACTATTATAACATCACGGTTGACGACAAGCTCATAGACCAGCAGGTGGAGATGTACCAGAGCCGTGGCGGCCGCTACGAGAAGGCCGAGCAGTACGACCCTGAGCAGCGCGACATGCTGAAGGGCGACCTGCGCGAGGTGGACGGCACCATCGAGGTGGCCGACGCCGTGCTGATGCCCCAGTACATCAAGGCCGAGGAACAGCAGCAGCTGTTTAAGGACGCCAAGGTGGGCGACATCATCACCTTCAACCCCCGCAAGGCTTACCCTGAGAGCGACATTGAGGTGTCAAGCCTGCTGAAAATCAAGAAGGAGGAGGTGAAGGACCACGAGGGCGACTTCACGTATCAGGTTACCGAGATAAGCCGCTTCGTGAAGGCTGACGTCAACCAGGAGCTGTTCAACCAGGTCTTCGGCGAGGGCAACGTCAAGGACGAGAAGGAGTTCCGCCAGAAGATTAGCGACCAGATAAGCCAGCAGTTCAAGAGCGACGCCGACTACAAGTTCCTGCTCGACGTCCGCAAGCACATGGAGAAGAAGGTGGGCAAGCTGGAGTTCCCAGAAGCCATCCTGAAGCGCGTCATGCTGCAGAACAACAAGGACAAGGGCGAGGAGTTCGTCGACAAGAACTTCGAAGCCAGCATCAAGGAGCTGGGCTGGCACCTCATCAAGGAGCAGCTGGTACAGGCTCAGGGCATCAAGGTGGAAGACGCCGACCTGAAGGAGGTTGCCAAGGAGGTAGCACGTGCACAGTTTGCACAGTACGGCATGTCGAACGTCCCTGAGGAGTATCTGGACAACTACGCACAGGAGATGCTGAAGAAGCGTGAGAACGTTGACGGACTCGTTGACCGCGCCATCGACGTGAAGCTGACCGCCGCCCTGAAGGGAGTGGTGAAGCTGAACGAGAAGGACATCACGCTGGAGGACTTCCAGAAGCTGCTGCAAGAGAAGTAAGCTGCGGGGCACAGGCGGAATAGCACCCCCGTTAGAATTCTTTAACTAAAATAAAAGGTTGGAATGCTTTGCGTTCCGACTTTTTTTTGTAATTTTGTATCTACTTTGCAACAAAGCGCCACGAGGCACCGCAGCCCGTGGCCAAAGAAAAGAAAGAAAAACAACATGACAAGCATGAACAACGATTTCAGAAAATACGCCACCAAGCATCTCGGCATCAACGGCTTAGTGCTCGACCAGGTAATGAGCGCACAGGCACAGTACATGAACCCCTACATCCTGGAGGAACGCCAGCTGAACGTGACACAGATGGACGTCTTCTCGCGCCTGATGATGGACCGCATCATCTTCCTTGGCACACAGATTGACGACTACGTGGCCAACACCATCATGGCACAGCTGCTGTTCCTAGAACAGGCTGACCCAGGCAAGGACATCAGCATCTACCTCAACTCGCCTGGCGGCAGCGTGACGGCAGGTCTGGGCATCTACGACACCATGCAGTTCATATCGAGCGACGTCGCCACCATCTGCACAGGCATGGCGGCATCAATGGCTGCCGTACTGCTGGTAGCCGGCACCGAGGGGAAGCGCTCTGCCCTACCCCACAGCCGCGTCATGATACACCAGCCGTTAGGCGGCGTACAGGGTCAGGCCAGCGACATCGAGATTGAAGCCAAGGAGATCTTGAAGTTCAAGAAGGAGCTGTACACCATCATCAGCGAACACTCACACACCCCCTACGACAAGGTGTGGAACGACTCCGACCGCAACTACTGGATGACAGCCGACGAAGCGAAGGACTATGGCATGATAGACCAGGTTCTGAGGAAGAAGTAAGAGGTGAGAGGTAAGAGGTGAGAGGTGAGAGGTAAGAGGTGAGAAGTAAGAAGTTAAAAAGAAAGGTAAAGAATAGTGAAACTCAATAAGTGTAATTTCTGCGGACGTTCCAGCAGAGAGGTGAGCCTGCTGATATCGGGCGCTAACGGCTACATCTGTAACGACTGTGCCGCCCAGGCCTATCAGGTACTCATCGGCAACGGCTATGCACCCGACGGACATAAACTGTCGGACGACACCACGGTCAAAGCCAAGAAAGACATTCCCAAGCCTAAAGACATCAAGGCGTACCTCGACGAGTACGTCATAGGACAAGACGAAGCCAAGCGCTACCTGAGCGTTGCCGTCTATAACCACTACAAGCGGCTGCAACAGCCTGACGATGACAACGGCGTGGAGATAGAGAAGTCGAACATCATCATGGTGGGCTCGACGGGTACGGGCAAGACACTGCTGGCACGCACCATAGCCAAGCTGCTCGACGTGCCATTCACCATCGTCGACGCCACCGTATTCACTGAGGCAGGCTATGTAGGCGAAGACGTGGAGAGCATTCTGACACGCCTGCTGCAAGTAGCCAACTACGACCAGAAAGCCGCCGAGCGAGGCATCGTCTTTATTGACGAGATTGACAAGATAGCACGCAAGAGCGACAACCCCAGCATCACACGCGACGTCAGCGGCGAGGGCGTGCAGCAGGGACTGCTGAAACTGCTGGAGGGCACCATCGTCAACGTGCCGCCACAGGGAGGCCGCAAACACCCTGACCAGGAGTACATACACCTGGACACGCACAACATCCTGTTCATCTGCGGAGGTGCCTTCGACGGCATAGAACGCAAGATAGCACAGCGCATGAACACCCACGTGGTGGGATACAACTCGGTACAGCACGTACGCAAGATTGACAAGGATGACCTCATGCAGTACATACGACCGCAAGACCTGAAGTCGTTCGGACTCATACCTGAAATCATAGGCCGACTGCCCGTGCTGACATACCTTAACCCGCTGGACCGTGAGGCTCTGACGAAGATTCTGACGGAACCCAAGAACAGCATCATCAAGCAGTATGTCAAACTGTTCGAGATGGACGGCATCAGCCTGACGTTCACCGACGATGCCCTGAAACTCATCGTCGACAAGGCGGTAGAGTACAAGCTGGGCGCTCGCGGACTGCGCTCCATCGTGGAAAACATCATGATGGACGCCATGTTTGAAGTACCATCGAAACGCATAAAATCCTTTGAGGTGACACGCGACTATGCACTCAAGCAACTCGACAAGTCTCACCTACAATAAGACCACCCACAAACACACACACCTTAAGTCTATGGCAAACAAGAAAGAGAACCTTACAGCAGCCCTGAAGAAATACTTCGGCTTTGACAAGTTCAAGGGTGACCAGGAAGCCATCATACAGAACGTACTCGACGGCAAGGACACCTTTGTGCTCATGCCCACCGGTGGCGGCAAGTCGCTGTGCTACCAGCTGCCGTCGCTACTCATGGAAGGCACGGCGATAGTCATCTCGCCACTCATCGCATTGATGAAGAACCAGGTGGACGTCATCAGCTCCATGAGCGAAGAAGGCACGGCACACTACCTGAACTCGTCGCTCAACAAGACAGCCATCGACCAGGTGAAGGCTGACATCCTGAACGGCAAGACGAAACTGCTGTATGTGGCACCAGAGTCGCTGACCAAGGAGGACAACGTCGAATTTCTGAAACAAGCCAAGATTTCGTTCTATGCCATAGACGAGGCACACTGCATCTCTGAGTGGGGACACGACTTCCGCCCAGAATACCGCCGCATAAGACCTATCATCAACGAGATAGGCAAGGCACCCATCATCGCACTGACGGCAACAGCCACCGACAAGGTGCGCACTGACATCAAGAAGAACCTGGGCATCGTCGATGCCACTGAGTTCAAGAGCTCCTTCAACCGTCCGAACCTGTACTATGAGGTGCGCCCCAAGACGAAGGATGTCGACAAGGACATCATCCGATTCATCAAGCAGCACCCAGGGAAAAGCGGCATCATCTACTGTCTCTCACGCAAGAAGGTGGAAGAGCTGGCGGAGGTGCTGAAAGCCAACGACATCAAGGCAGCACCCTACCACGCAGGACTGGAGTCGGCACTGCGCTCTCAGACTCAGGATGACTTCCTGATGGAGAGCATCGACGTCATCGTCGCTACCATCGCTTTCGGCATGGGCATCGACAAACCCGACGTACGCTTCGTCATCCATTACGACATACCTAAGTCGCTGGAAGGCTACTACCAGGAGACTGGACGCGCCGGACGTGACGGCGGCGAGGGGCTGTGCATCACCTTCTATGCCCAGAAAGACCTGCAGAAACTGGATAAGTTCATGGAGGGAAAACCTGTCGCAGAACAGGACATCGGGCGACAGCTGCTGGCTGAGACTGCCGCCTATGCCGAGACCAGCGTCTGCCGCCGTAAGATGCTGCTGCACTACTTCGGCGAGGAGTACACCAAGGACAACTGCGGCAACTGTGACAACTGTCTGCACCCAAAGACCAAGATAGAAGCCGAACAACAGCTCGTCATCGTACTCAAGACCATACAGGCACTGAAGGAGAACTTCCGCACTGACTACGTCATCGACTTCGTGGAAGGACACGAAACGGAAGAAATCATAGCCCACAAGCACCACGAACACGAGATGTTCGGAGCCGGCGAGGAATACGACCAGAAACTGTGGAACCCCGTCATCCGACAGGCTCTCATAGCAGGCTATCTGAAAAAAGACGTCGAGAACTACGGACTGCTGAAACTGACATCGGCAGGCAAGAAGTTCCTTAAGAACCCGTCATCATTCATGATTGTCGAAGACAACGAGTTTGCTGAAGACTATGAGAGCATCAGCGAAGGCGAGGGAGGAACCAGTGCACTGGACCCCACACTGAGCGCCATGCTGCGAGACCTGCGCAAGAAGGTCAGCAAGCGCGAACAGCGACCACCATACGTCATCTTCCAGGATGTCAGCATCGAACAGATGGCTACCGACTACCCCATCACCATCGAGGAGCTGAAGAACATTCAGGGCGTTGGCGAAGGCAAGGTGAAACAACCCTATGCCAAGGAGTTCGTCGACCTCATCAAACGTTACTGCGAGGAACACGACATCGTGAGACATACGGACCTCAGAGTACGCACGGTGGCAAAGAAGTCTATCCTGAAAGTCAAGATTATTCAAGCCATAGACCGCCAGATAGCCCTCGATGACATCGCCACAGCACAGGGGCTGGAGTTTGAAGAGCTGCTCGACGAGGTAGAAGCCATCGTCTATAGCGGTACCAAGCTGAACATCGACTACTTCCTCGAAGAGGTGATGGACGAAGATCGCATTGACGACATCTACGACTACTTTGCCGACAGCGACACAGACTCGCTGGAGACTGCCATCAACAACCTGGACGGCGAATACACCGAGGACGAAATCAGACTGGTACGCATCAAGTTTATATCGGAAATGGCGAACTGAGGAAAACACATTAAAACGTGTTAATATTGCGTGCAAATGAATGCTATCTCAGAAAAAAGCAGTAAATTTGCACGCAATAAATTAAATAAGGAGTAGTTTATGTCATCATTTATTGCAGACAAAATTGTCATGGACGGACTGACTTTTGACGATGTCCTGTTGATTCCAGCTTATTCGGAAGTACTGCCCAAGACGGTAGCACTGGAGACTCGCTTTTCAAAACACATCGCGCTGAACATACCCTTTGTGACGGCAGCTATGGACACCGTCACCGAGAGCCAGATGGCTATAGCCATTGCACGCGAAGGCGGCATCGGCGTGATACACAAAAACATGTCGATAGAAAACCAGGCACGCGAGGTGGCTATCGTCAAACGCGCTGAGAACGGTATGATATACGACCCTGTCACCATCCGCTGCGGCAAGACCGTTGCCGAGGCGCTGGACATGATGGCAGAATACCACATCGGCGGAATACCTGTCGTTGACGAAGAGAACCACCTGATGGGCATCGTCACAAACCGCGACCTGCGCTTCGAGCGCCGCCTGGACAAGAAAATCGACGAGGTCATGACACACGAGAACCTGGTAACGACACACCAGCAGACCGACCTCGCCGCCGCAGCTCAGATTCTGCAAGAGAACAAAATCGAGAAACTGCCTGTGGTTGACAAGGAGAACCACCTGGTAGGTCTCATCACTTATAAAGACATCACCAAGGCCAAGGACAAACCCATGGCATGCAAGGACGAGAAAGGCCGACTGAGGGTAGCTGCTGGCGTTGGCGTGACAACCGACACACTGGAGCGTATGCAGGCACTGGTCAATGCTGGTGCTGACGCCATTGTCATCGACACTGCACACGGCCACTCGCTGGGCGTCATCGAGAAGCTGCGCGAAGCCAAAGCCTCATTCCCCAACATCGACATCGTGGTGGGCAACATCGCTACTGGCGCTGCCGCCAAGATGCTGGTTGACAATGGCGCCGATGCCGTCAAGGTGGGTATCGGTCCAGGCTCCATCTGCACCACCCGTGTGGTGGCTGGCGTGGGCGTACCCCAGCTGAGTGCCGTCTATGACGTCTACCAGGCACTGAAAGGCACGAACGTGCCACTCATCGCCGACGGTGGCTTGCGCTACTCTGGCGACATCGTCAAGGCTATTGCCGCTGGCGGCTCGTGCGTCATGATAGGCTCGCTGGTAGCCGGCACGGAGGAGAGTCCTGGCGACACCATCATCTACAATGGTCGTAAGTTTAAGAGCTATCGCGGCATGGGCTCGCTGGAGGCGATGGAGCACGGTTCGAAAGACCGCTACTTCCAGGCTGACACCAAGGACGTCAAGAAGCTGGTACCTGAAGGCATCGCTGGTCGCGTACCTTATAAGGGCACCGTTCAGGAGGTCATCTACCAGCTGGTAGGCGGTCTGCGCTCTGGCATGGGCTACTGTGGAGCCTCTACCATAGAACGGCTGCACGACGCGAAGTTCACCCGCATCACCAATGCTGGCGTCAACGAGAGTCATCCGCACGACATCACCATCACCAGCGAAGCACCTAACTACAGCCGTCCTAACGACTAAGGTGCCTCGCACAATATCGAAACATCGAAATATCAACAAAAGCTAACGATGAAGAAACATTTGATAGTTGCAGCACTGCTGATGAGCAGCATAGCTGCCACAGCACAGACAGCTGCAGACCCCATCGTCATGACGGTAGCCGGTACTGCCGTACCCCGCTCTGAATTTGAGTATTCCTACAACAAGAACAATACCGACGGCGTCATCGACAAGAAGAGCATCGAGGAGTATGTCGACCTGTTCATCAACTACAAGCTGAAGGTACAGGCCGCACTGGATGCACGCATCGACACGACGGCAGCCTTCAAGAAGGAGTTTGCACAGTATCGGGACCAACAGGTACGACCCACCTTCGTTACCGATGCCGACATGACGGCAGAAGCCCACAAGGTGTATGAGCAGACGAAGGAGCACATAGGACCCGACGGACTGGTGCAGGCTGAGCATATCCTCATCCAAGTGCCGCAGAAGGCTACCGAGCAACAGCAGAAAGACGCGAAGCAGCGCATCGACTCCATCTATGCTGCACTGAAGGCTGGCGCCAACTTCGAAGAGTTAGCCAAGAAGGTGTCACAAGACCCTGGCTCAGGCCGTAACGGAGGCATGCTGGGATGGTTCTCACGCCACCAGATGGTAAAGGAATTCGAGGATGCTGCCTTCGCCCTGCAACCCAACGAGATGAGCGAACCCGTACTGTCGCCCTTCGGCTGGCATATCATCTTGATGAAGGCTCGCAAGCAGCTGGAACCCTACGAGTACCACGAGAAAGCCATCATGAGATTCCTGGAACAGCGTGGCGCCCGTGAAGGCATCACGGAGCGTAAGCTGAACGAGATGGTGAAGCAGTCGAACGGCACGCTGACGAAAAACCAGATTCTGGAACAGCGCGCAGACTCCATGGCAGCTGCAGATAATGACATGCGCTACCTCATCAAGGAGTATCACGACGGACTGCTGCTCTACGAGGTCAGCAACCAACATGTATGGGACAAGGCTGCCAAGGACGAGCAGGCACTGGAAAACTACTTCAAGAAGAACAAGAAGAAATACAAGTGGGACGAGCCACGCTTCAAGGGCATGGCCTACCACGTCAAAGACCAACAGACCGTGAAAGCCGTTGCCGACTGCGTGAAGAAGCTGAAGTTTGACGACTGGAACGAGGCTTTGCGCAAGACGTTCAACAACGACTCTATCATCCGCATCCGCGTGGAGAAGGGCCTGTTTAAGAAGGGCGACAACAAACTCATCGACCGTGAGGTCTTCAAGGTGAAAGATGTCAAGGTCGACAGCGTCAAAGGATACCCCATCGACGCTACCTACGGCAAACTCTTGAAGAAGCCGCAGGACTACACCGACGTACGCGGACTGGTGACTGCCGATCTGCAAGACGAACTGGAGAAGCAATGGGTGGCTGAGCTGCGTAAGAAATACACGTACACCGTCAATGAGGACGTGCTAAAGACCGTCAATAAACATGAATAGAGTCAAGATACTATTACTGAGCATTCTCGTCCTACAGGCATCACTGGCTAAGGCACAACAGCCTGACAGCCTGGGGACTATCGTCGACGAGGTCATCTGGGTGGTTGGTGACGAGGCTATCCTTAAGTCGGATGTCGAAGCCATGCGCATACAAGGACAACAGGAGGGCATCCGCTGGTCGGGTGACCCTGACTGCGCCATCCCTGAACAGATTGCCGTACAGAAGCTCTACCTGAACCAGGCTATCATCGACAGCATAGAGGTGACGGAGTCGGAGATTACGCAAGGCGTAGAGCAATATGTCGAGAACATGGTGCAAGCCATCGGCTCACGCGAGAAACTGGAGGAGTACTACAAGAAAAGCATGAGTCAGATACGTGCCGACCTGCGTGAGACATACCGCGAACGACAGCTGGTGCAGGGCATGCAGCAGAAACTGACCAAGGACATCACCGTGTCACCAGCAGAGGTACGTAAGTATGTACAGGACCTGCCGCAAGACAGTCTGCCCTTCGTGCCTACGGAGGTGGAGGTGCAGATTATCACCATGACACCGCGTGTGGAACAGGAGGAGATAACGCGTATCAAGGATGAATTGCGCGACTATACTGACCGCATCAACAAGGGCGAGTCGTCATTCCAGACGCTGGCACGTCTGTATTCCGAAGACCCTGGCACTGCACGTCGTGGTGGCGAACTGGACTATACGGGTCGAGGCATGCTGGACCCCGCCTTCGCCAATGTCGCCTTTAGTCTGACTGACCCTAAGAAGGTGTCGAAGATTGTGGAGTCGGAGTTTGGCTTCCACATCATACAGCTTATCGACAAGCGGGGTGAGAAAATCAAGGTGCGCCACATCCTGCGCAAACCGGTAGTAAGCCAGGAGGCTATTCAGAAAGCGCTGAACCGCCTGGACTCCATACGCACTGACATCGTTGATGGGAAATTCTCGTTCGAAGCTGGTGCCTCGGTTATCTCCGACGACAAAGACACGCGTAACAACCACGGACTGATGTCGATTGCCACACAGGAGGGACGTACCTCGCGCTTCAAACTGGCTGACCTGCCGTCAGAGGTGGCTAAATCCGTTGACCGCATGGAGGTGGGCGGCATCTCGAAACCATTCCAGATGATTAACGAACGAGGAAAGACGGTATGTGCCATCGTCAAGTTGAAGAATCGCACTGAAGGACATAAGGCTACCATCACGGAAGACTTCCAGGTGCTGAAGAACTTGGTGCTGGAGAAACGTCGCGAACAAGTGCTGCACGACTGGGTCGTCAACCGCATCAAGTCGACATACGTTCGCATCAATGACCGCTATCGCAACTGCAACTTCCAGTACGAAGGCTGGGTGAGGTAACAACTTGAGGTGAAGGGTGAAGAGAATCCTGTTTGTCATCATAGGACTATTGGCGCTAGGCATGGTATTTGCCATGCTGCCAGCAAAGACCAAGTCGACTCCCCGTAAGAAAAAGGCGGAGGATAAAAAGGTATATCTTGTTCATTCTGACCGCCTGCACTACGACCAATACCAGAACGGCGATGCACAGGTGCTGAACGGGAACGTCCACTTCCGGCATCAGGGAGCAGACCTCTTCTGCGACAGCGCACACTTCTACGAACAGACCAACTCCTTCGAAGCCTTCGGACATGTGCGGATGAAGCAGGGCGACACGCTGAGCCTCACCAGCGACTATGCTTACTACGACGGTAACGACCAACTGGCACAGGCACGCTATAACGTGGTGCTCAGACATCGGAAGTCGACCCTTTATACCGACTCGCTGGACTATGACCGCCTGTATAACTTTGGAAACTTCTTTGAAGGCGGCAAACTGGTGGATGGCAACACGACGCTGACATCCGACTGGGGCGAATACCATACCGACACCAAGCAGGCGATGTTCTATTATGACGTGCGACTGAAAGACAACAAACTCTTCATGACTACCGACTCGCTGTTCTACAACACGCAAACGTCAAAAGCCCACATCGTAGGACCCTCGCATATCACGTCGGGCACGAGCCATATCTACAGCGAAGACGGATATTACAATACGAAGACGGAACAGTCAGAACTCTTCGGACGCTCCGTCATCAGCGACCAGGGACGCATCCTCATTGGCGACAGCGTCTATCACAATGCTGCTGACGGCACTAACTATGCCTACTGGAACGTGGTGTACAACGACACCGTCAACAAGAACATGATGACGGGTGACTACTGCGAGTATAACGACTCGACGGGCTATGCTATGGCTACCAAACGCGCCGTCACCATCGACTATTCCCAGCAGGACTCTCTCTATATGCATGCCGACACGTTTAAAATCTTTACCTTCAACATCCGCACTGACTCCGTCTACCGCAAGATTCATGCATACAACAAGGTGCGTGCCTATAGAACAGACCTACAAGCCGTTTGCGACTCACTGGTATATAACACCCAAGACTCCTGCATGACGATGTACAAAGACCCCATAGTCTGGTATAACCAGCAGCAGCTCCTTGGCGAGTTTATCAAAGTCTATATGCGCGACTCTACCATCAATTATGCACACGTCATCGGGCAGGCCTTCTCGGCAGAGCAACTGCATGACTCGGTACACTTCAACCAGATATCATCAAAGGAGATGAAGACGTTCTTTGTGGGGGGAGAGGCGCGTGAGTATCAGGCCATCGACAACGTGATGGTGAACTACTTCTATACCGACGAGGAAGACAGCGTCGTCACCTTGATGAACTACCTGGAGACGTCCTTGCTGAAGGCGTTTATCAAAGACCGCAAGATGGAGCGCATCTGGACAACGAAGGCATCGGGCGTCTACTACCCCGTCAACCAGATTCCTGCCGACAGGAATCCGTTACCAGGATTCGCGTGGTTCGACTACGTGCGTCCGCTCAACAAGGAGGACATCTTCAATTGGCGTCCGAAGAAGGCTGGCACGGAGCTGAAAGTCATCAAACGGCGTGAACCACCTAAGAAACTTATCCTGCCTCATGAGTGACGTCATTCAACTGCTACCCGACAGCGTCGCCAACCAGATTGCAGCTGGCGAGGTGATACAGCGACCGGCTTCTGTCATCAAGGAGCTGGTAGAGAACGCTGTGGATGCCGGCGCACAAACCATCAACGTTTTGGTGGTAGATGCTGGACGTACCTCTATCCAGGTGATTGACGATGGCTGTGGCATGTCGGAGACCGATGCTCGTCTGGCTTTTGAACGCCACGCCACCTCGAAAATCCGACAGGCCAACGACCTCTTCTCGCTGCATACCATGGGGTTTCGCGGCGAGGCTTTGCCCTCGATTGCTGCTGTGGCGCAGGTAGAAGTACGGACACGCAGAAAAGACGACGAGATAGGTACCTGTCTTATGCTCTCTGCATCGCGAGTGGAAAGCCAGGAGCCCTGTGCCTGTGCCACAGGATGTTCGATTACTGTCAGCAACCTGTTCTTCAACGTCCCTGCACGTCGCAAGTTCCTGAAAAGCAATGCCACCGAACTCAACAACATTCTGACGGCATTCGAGCGTATCGTACTGGTATATCCAGACATCAACTTCACCCTTCACAGCAACGGACAGGAGTTGATAAACCTCAAGGCGGGTTCGCTGAAACAACGCATCGCAGACATCTACGGACGGCGCTACGGACAGGATCTTATACCTGTCAACGTCGACACGGAGCTTTGTCGCATCTCTGGATTTACTGCCAAGCCAGAGACTGCCCGCAAGAAAGGTGCCCACGAATACTTCTTCGTCAATGGGCGCTTTATGAAGCATGCCTATTTCCATAAAGCGGTACTGCAAGCCTACGACAGACTGATACCAGACGCTTCGCGCGTACCTTATTTTATATATTTCAACGTAGACCCTGCCACCATCGATGTAAACATACACCCCACCAAGACGGAAATCAAGTTCGAGAACGAGCAAGCCATCTGGCAGATACTCTCGGCAGCTGTCAAGGATGCCATCGGACGCTTCTGCGAGATTCCGCAGATAGACTTCGACACAGAAGGGCGCCCTGACATTCCCGCCTACAATCCAGCGATGCCACTGACTTCTACCAAGAGCCCCACCCCACAGTACAATCCTTTCTATAACCCGTTCAAGGAGAAAGCACCCAAAAACTGGGAATCGCTATACGACCAGTTGCCGCAGCAGTCTGTTCCAGAGGAGCAGCCGCTGTTTGCACCTGCCACTGATGTCCCTCAGGAAGATGCTGCTGCCCCACAAGCTGTCGAGTTGACCGACATCAGTCCCTCGCACTATCAGTACAAAGGCCGCTACATCATGACGGCAGTCAAGTCGGGACTGATGATTATCGACCAGTATCGTGCCGATGTCCGCATACGCTACGAACGCTACAAACGCCAGCTGACGGATAGCCCCTCACAGAGTCAGCGTCTCTTGTTCCCAGAGGTGCTGGAACTGATACCTTCAGAGGCAGCCCTGATGGAAGACCTGTTGCCCTTACTCACCTCGGTAGGCTTCGACCTCACACCGCTGGGACCTGCCAGCTATGCCGTCAATGGTGTTCCTGCAGGTATCGAAGGTCTGGACCCACCCCGTCTGTTGCAAGACATCATCAGCTCTGCCGTTCCTGCCAGCCACGACACGTTGTCACTACACGACGAGGTAGCCCTCGGACTGGCACGTCATGCCGCAATCCCTTACGGTCAGCAACTGTCTAACGACGAGATGGACGTACTGGTCAACGAACTCTTTGCCTGCGAAAACGTCAACTATACTCCTGACGGACACCCCATTCTCTGCATCCTGCCACAAGGCGATATAGAGCGGCTGTTGGGCTAGCTTTTAACGAAAAACAAGTGTATAACGGATAATTTATCAAAAAAAAAGCGTTAAAATCAAATATTTCTACCAAAAAATTTGTTAATTCAAAAAAAATACTTACTTTTGCACCAAATTTTGAAATAATTTTATTTAACTTATTTAGTATAGTATGAAAAAGTTTTTCTTGATGCTGGCTATTGCCAGTTTGTCTCTGAGCGCTTCTGCTCAGCAGGCTGATCCGACAGAAAAGTATAGCGTAGCTACTAACTCTTTCTGGAGCAATTGGTTCATTCAGGCTAATGTAAACTGGAATTCATTCTATGGAAGCAGCAAGTATCTTGCTTCTCCCTTCCGCAAGTTCCCTCTCGGCAACGAGTCTTGGAAAGAAAACAGACACCCGACAGGTCTGGGATTCTCAGTAGCTGTTGGTAAGTGGTTTACCCCTGGCATTGGTCTTCGTACCAAGGCTAACATGGGTTGGCAGGGTAAGGCTTTCAAGTCTTGGGATGCTGACAAGAACGAGGGTTCTCCTTTCTATCTGACTGCCAACGAGCAGGTACTGTTCAACCTGAGCAACATGCTGTGCGGTTACAAGGCTGATCGTTTCTGGAACTTCATTCCTTACGCTGGTGCTGGTGTATATCACAAGTTTGGCAAGAACGTCAAGGGTAACGGTACTGTTCTGAGCGCTGGTATCCTGAACACCTTCCGCATCAGCAGCGTTGTAGCTCTGAACCTCGAGCTCGGTTACATGAACTACGATAAGAACTTCCTGTCTAACGACATCCAGGCTGGTCTGAAGGGTAGCAAGCGCGACCATCAGTTCACACTGGAGGTAGGTGCTACCTTCAACCTCGGCAAGGGCACATGGAACAAGACTCCTGATGTTGACGCTATCAAGGCTCTGTCACAGGGTCAGATCGATGCTCTGAACGCTCAGCTGTCTGACGCTCAGGCTGAGAACGCTCGTCTGAAGAACATGCTGGCTAACCAGCCTAAGGCTACTGCTGCTACCGCTCAGGTACAGACTGTTACCGAGACTAAGGTTGTTGCTGCTCCTGTATCAGTATTCTTCAACATCGGTCAGTCTAAGATCGCTTCTAAGCGTGAGCTGCAGAACGTATCTGCTCTGGCAAAGGTTGCTAAGGATAACAACGCTAAGATTCTGGTTACCGGTTATGCTGATAGCTCTACGGGTAATGCTAAGTACAACCAGAAGCTGTCTCAGAAGCGTGCTGACGTTGTTGTCAACGAGCTCGTGAAGATGGGTATCAGCCGCGACAACATCGAGGTGAAGGCTGCTGGTGGTGTTGACACCCTGAATCCTCCCCTCTACAACCGTCGTGCTACTGTTGAGATTAAGTAATCTAATCAAAACACAATAAGTCATTAAGCCCTGACTCCGTGAGGAGTCAGGGCTTTTTCGTTGCCCTACGATAAAAATACCCATTTTTGGGGATTGCAAACTTTATGGAATATCCTTACCTTTGCAGCCGCTAAGATTTTAAAACAAATTTTTATTGTATGAAGAAATTTTTTACTCTAAAAGTGCTTGCACTTACTGTCAGTATGCTATTCATTGGTACAAACAATATTCTTGCAGAAGACGACAAGCAAGTACAGGTCACTATTCCTGCCACAGGACACGTGGCTATTAGACCCGAACGAAATTTCAAAGGTCCTGAAGGACTCGTCGTCAGCAATTTCTATGGTTCAGCCAACGCCACTTCACCTGGACTGAAGTTCGTGAATAAGGAGTTAGGCGCAGGCGTGGTGATAGCACATGCGGCAAACAGTTCTACAGGGCTCATCCTGACAGGACAGCCTGGAACCTATACTATCACCTATACTGATGATGCTGGTACCCAAAACTTCACCTCCACCTCTTCCTATTGGACGGAGGAAGCTATAGCAACCACGACTAAGAACGGCACCCGCATCTACAAGTTCGTCAATACGTCTGAACGCATAGGATTTGAACGTGACGAGAGTTTCAAGTCATCCAACTACCAGTCATGCAACATGGGAGAAGGAGAGCACCTCTATGTAGCATTAGGAGAGAATCCGCTCAAAAGAATCGTAGACACGATGTCAACGACTATCGACGACCTAGACTTCATTCCCTGGAGCGAAGTTTGGGGCTGTCCCATGGTGACTGCCGCAGGAATCAGCGACATCACCTCCGCCAATGCGACGCCTGAAGTCATCTACAACATGCAGGGTGTACGTCTCAACAAGCTACAACGCGGACTGAACATCGTCAATGGACGCATTGTCGTAATTAAGTGAGAGAAGAAATAACACAATATTAACAAACAAATCCAAAATGAAAAGAATTTCTACATTATTTTTAGTGCTGATGGCACTCATGGCGCTGCCTTTCACTGCCAGTGCCGAGGATGTCACCTTCGACTTCCAGAACAACAACGGCAACTGGCCTGTGGGAGAAGGTGTAAACTTTGCTGACGGTAACGTCACATCGCTGACATGGAACAGTGTCGTTCTGACAGGTATTCAGGGAGAGTCAGCCAACCCTCCTCGTATCATGAAGAACTCCTCACGTGGTATATGCCTCTGGCTTTATAAGGGCACTTCGGTTAAGTTCAATGCACCAGAAGGCAAGGCTATTACCAAGATTGCCGTTACCATGCAGAGTGGTACTTTTGACTTGACAGCCAGCACTGGTGCTGTTGCCGAGAACGCCTGGACAGGTAATGCCACAGAAGTTGTGTTTGGACCCAATGCCAACAGCACTCGCTATGTTTGGGCTTTCGTTGTTACACTAGCTGACGAAAATGATGAGACTGTAAAGCCTGCTTCCTATGACGTAGAAGCTGCTGACATCGCAACCTTCAACGCTACTGAGGATGGCAAGATTGTCAAGCTCACCTTAGACAATGCAAGAGTGAATGCTGCGAACGATGGGAAATACTATGTTGAGGATGCGTCAGGAGCCACTGTAATCAGCGGTGTTACGCTGAGTGTTGGTAAAGCGCTTAACGGCTACATCATTGGAACGAAATCGACCAATGATAATATTGACCTTGTTAATGACCCCTCAGTAGCTGTTGAATACAAGATGACTGTTAACAGTGACGAGAGCAGTGAGCCTACATTTGAGAGTTCAGATGCGGTGATGACGGGAACCGTCAAATCCATTGCCGACATTCAAGCGCAAGGCTTCCACGGCAGACTGGTAACGCTGGAAAATATCTCCAAGGAAGACATCGAAGGCAACGAATATATGAAAAAGCTCAAGGACGCAAACGGAAACAGCATTCGTACTCGCGACCTCTTTGGCGTATTGCCCAGCGACTATACTTGGCCTGAGAAAATCAGCAAAATCACAGGTGTCGTCCTGTTCTATTATACCAACTGGTTCATCATGCCTATCTCAAAAGACGCTATTGTCGATGCAGCCAGTGGAGCAGGTACTGCCAAGTTTGACTTCGTGAACAACAACATGGAGTTGCCTATAGGCAAAGCTGGCACATATGCAGAACAAAGCGCTGGTGATCTCGGTGGCAAGTCAGTGACTATCGATGGCGTAACCCTGAAATTCGTCAATGCTATGACAATGCCTACCCGCTACTACGTGAATGGAGACCGTGGCAATCAGTTCCAGGCAATTTCTGGCGGACAGATGCGCATTACGGCACCTAAGGGTTTTGCCGTTACTGCCATCCGCAGTATTGCCAACCCGGGTAAGAATCCTACCACAGGAGCAACCACCTATTCTACTGCATGGAAGGTAGAAAAAGGCGGTGGTACGCTGACTGCCAACAACCAAGAGACTCAGACATGGGCAGGCAATGCTGAAAGCGTTCTGCTGTCTTCAACGGCAGCCACCTATCTGAATGCCATCGAGGTTGACTATGCCCCCGTAACTGCCGAGACTGCTCTGCTGGCTAACGAAGTTGAAGACACCTATGCTGAAGCTAATGGGCTTGCAGCGTTCAACGAAGCAGCAAACAATACGCTCGTTAAACTTACGCTTACCAATGCCATCATTACCAGCGGCATGATTAACAACTGGGGCTATTATATTCAGGATGCCAATGCAGGTGCCCACCTCTATTGCACAGGTCTTGATTTCGAAGTGGGCGACGTACTCAATGGTGTCGTCTATGTCAAGAAAAACAATCAAACAATGGGAGCACGCATCTGCATGACCGAAAAGACGAATGCAGAAGAACTGACGATTACCAAGAATGGCACCGTCACTCCTGTCGAGGGTTCGATAACCGAAACGAATGTTGATGCCAACAAGTGTCGTGTCATCAAGTTGACAGGCGTAGCCGTAAAGGGTACCAGCGAGACAGCTGCTACCGTCACCGATGCAGCTAACAATACCATTAACGTCAACAATGGTAAGACCAACTACTTCCCCTATGTCATTCAGGAGAGTCTGGCCGAAATTGATTATAGTAATGCTACCGTTGTTGGCATTCTCTATGGTACTTCAAGCGGCAATCAGATTATGCCTCTCTCTATCACAGCGTCAGGCACCGACGGCATCGCCAACATCAATGCCGCCAGTCAGGAGAATGCTGTCATCTACAACCTGCAGGGTGTCCGCATGGATAAGATGCAGAAGGGCATCAACATCGTCAATGGCCGCAAGGTTGTGATGAAATAAGGCAGGGTTATTGCCCGATAAGGCAGGGTTATTACCCAATAAGGCAGGGTTATTGCCCGATAAGGCAAGGTTATGATGAAGTAACATCAAGCTAAAGCTTTCTTTATAAGGTAAAAGACGGAGTGTCACAACGATGCTCCGTCTTTTCGCTCTAATCATTTTTAGGTATTGCACGCCTTAGATATTTTTAGTACCTTTGCAGCCACTAAACAAATGCAAACAGTTCGTTTATGAGAAAACTACAATACGCAATGTTACTCTTGCTGACGCTCCTCCCCATGAATGTCTGGGCACAGCTGTCAGGCAAGAAAACTTACGATGTTGAACTGACGGTGACCGACCGTACCACTAAGGAAAGTATCATCATGGCTACCGTACAGTTGCAGCCAACAGGTGCGATGACCATCACGGATGCCGACGGACGCGCCACCCTGCGAAACATCCAAGGCGGCACATATACTGTCAACATCTCCTATGTTGGCTACGAGCCCTTCACGACACGTGTCGCAGTCAACAAGTCCGTACATCTCTCCTGTCAGATGACCCCCACTACGCTGGCGTTACGCGAGGTTAGTGTGGTGGCAAAGCAGAATGTCAGTGGTGCATCAACCAGTAGCATCATTGGTCGTCAGGCCATCGACCACCTGCAGGCCTCGTCGCTGGCAGACATCATGCAGTTGGTGCCTGGTCAGCTGATGGGCAACATCGACATGACATCACAGTCCAACCTGCAAATCCGCTCCCTGTCCAATGACAACACGGCAGCCTTTGGCTCCAGTGTCATCGTCGACGGCGTCCCCGTGTCAAATAATGGTACGCTGACGCAGGGACCGCTGACGGAGTTCACGGGAACAGACCTGAGAAACATTGCCGCCGACGACATCAACGAGGTGGAGGTGGTGCGAGGCATCCCTTCGGCAGAGTACGGCGACCTTACCAGCGGGATGGTTATCGTTCACTCCAAAGCCGGCGTCACCCCCTGGCAGGCGAAAGCCAAGGTCAATCCGGCACTGATGAACTACTCCCTCAGCAAGGGTGAGAACATCGGACGGGCAGGCATCATCAACGCCAGCTTAGACTATGCCCAGGCATGGAGCGACCCGCGAATGAAGACGCGCTCCTACCACCGCTATACCGGCACGCTGGGGTGGAGTTACGACATCAGCCGCCGCTGGAACATCAACACCAAGGTGCGTTACATGCTGGCAAAGGACTGGACAGGCAAAGACCCCGATGCCGATGCCGACGGTACCTATACCGACAACAAGAACCAGAGCATCAGCATAACCCACAACGGACGCATACAAACCGAGAAACTCTTCTCGCGCTCCTTGAACTACACCATCGGACTGACCCTCAACAGCACAAAGGGGACGAAGGAAGCCTTCACCAGTTTCTCAGGTAACATGAATCCCATCCTGACAGCACGCGAAACCGGTTACTACACCGTACCCTACGAGTCACGCAACTACCGTGCCACCAGCTATACCGACAGCAAGCCTGGCAACGTCTATGCCAAGATCAACAACCGTTTCTACTTGAAGGCTGGCAAGACCAACCACTCGCTGAAGATGGGCGCAGAGTACCACTACGACTGGAACAGTGGACGCGGCTATTACAACAGCGACGACCGCTACCCGCTGACCCCCAACAGCAACGGGCGCCCCAGAGCTTACAGCGATGTGCCAGGTCTGCACCAGATAGCTGCCTACGTGGAGGATCAGTTCTCATGGAACATCAACAAGGTGAATCGTCTACGTGCCACCGCAGGTCTGCGTTTCACCACCATGCAGCCCTTCTCCAACGTTGCCACGACAGCCCTGTCGCCACGCCTCAACATCGCATTCACGCTGACTAAGTGGCTTGACATCAGGGCAGGCATAGGTCTGAACTCCAAGACGCCAGGTCTGAACTACCTCTATCCTGACAAGAAGTACAACGACCGTCTGGCAGCCCCTGCCGATGCCACTACGCAGACAGTGCTTTACCACACGCAGGTCTATGACGTGCAGTACTCGCGTGAACTGAAGAACGCCACCACGACGAAGGCTGAGCTGGGTTTCGACTTCCGTCTGAAGAACGGCAAGAAGCTGAGTCTGCTGGGTTATATCGACAACACGCCCAACGGCTTTGGCAACCTGACGGACTATTACACCTACACCGCCAACTATACCGATGCCAACAACCCATCCAGGAATCGCTCCGACATCGTGTTCATTACGACGGGAGCCATCGGCAACACCAGCCACAGCCGCAACCGAGGCATCGAGGCCGACATGGACTTCGGCACTTGGAAAGCCATACGCACCTCGTTCTACCTGAGCGGAGCATGGCAGGACTCCAAGACGTGGTCGACCAATATGAACAGCAGTTCGCTGGAGAGCAAATACCTCCCTCAGGCTTACAAGGATGCCAACACGACACCTTTCAAGGTGGTATACCCCAACGGACTGGATGACAGCTACTCGAAGTACCGCCGCTTCATCACCACGCTGCGTACCGTCACCCACATTCCTGAGCTGCGCATGGTGGCATCACTCACCACGCAGGTTATCTGGCACAACTGGAGCGACAGCTACACCATGGACAAAGACCCCATCGGATGGATAGACACCCAGTGCAACTACCACGAGATAACACCCGACATGCTGGCAGGCAATCTGGGCATGGACGGCATCTACTATGCCACCGCTCCCACCAGTGTGGAGTATGTCGGCATCTACAACCTCATGAAGCGCGACATACACATCGACAAAGAGTCGACACCCGTCACTTGGAACATCCAGGCTCGCGTCACTAAGGAGCTGGGCAAGTCGGCAGGTCTGTCGTTCTACGTCAACAACGCACTATACTACGAGCCCTTCCTGCAGGGAGTCAGCACCAGCAAGACCCGCACGCAGTACAATACGGGTTTCAGTTTCGGTGCCGAACTATATTTCAATCTTTAAAGCACAAACGCTATGAAACAACGAATAACACAGGCATGTCACCTTTTCCTCCTGATGACGATAGGAGTCTATTGCATGTCGTCATGCATCAACTACGACGATGTCAGCCGGCTGGTGAATGTCAAGGTGCAACTGCAGGCGCCTGATGGCTTCAACGGCGACATGAGCCTGCAAGGGCGCGACATCACCATCAGCAACGGCACGTCGAAGACCACTGCCACCACCGATGCCCAAGGCATTGCCACTTTCAACGATGTCTTCCCTGATGTCTACGACATCTCCGTCTCGTGGGAGATTACGGGCAAGGAATACCAAGCCTACACGGGAACTGCCAGTTCTGGCGATGGCTACATCATCACTGCCAGTCTGAATTCCCAGGTACTCTCCGAAGAGCAGGAGACGAGTCCTGTACTCCTGAAGTCCAGCGCCTCGTGGCGTCCTCCCCTTGTCATCAGCAAGATATATAGCGCCGGTTCGAAAGACCAGAACAACAAGAACTATGCTGCAGGCAAGTACATCGAGCTGTACAACCAGACGGGCCTGGAGCTGGATTTGGGTGGCTTGTACATCGGACTGCTGGACAGTTCCAATCCTCAACCCTACACGCTGTCAGCACTTAAGGAGGACCCCGCCATTGCAGGCTCCAAGGTGCTGGTGAAGCAGGTGTTTCGCATTCCCGCCGGTCAGCAGTACACGCTGGCGCCAGGCAGTGCTGTGCTGATTACCAACAGCGCCACCGACCATAGCGACGTGAGCCAGTATGAGTATGACCTGACGGACGCAGACTTCGAGTCCAAGGACATCAGCGGAAAGGTGGTCAACAATCCTGCCACGCCGGCACTGGAGACGGTATTCTCGGCATCGGGTGGCAGCAGTGTCACCATGAACCTCGTACAAGGCGGACCCTGCGGCGTCATCATCTTCCATACCACTGACGACATCAGCACTTGGGACAGAACCTACGGTTACGGCAAGACGAGCGGTTCACAAGCGTACCTCCTCGTTCCCAAGACGACGATATACGATGGTGTCGACTACCTGAAGAACAAAGCTAACACAGGTCCCGACGTCGCTACCAAGCGACTGTACGAAGACATCGATGCGGGTTTCACCAACATCAATGGCATTAGCGGCTGGACTGGCGAAGTGGTGTATCGACGCACGGCATCCAAGACGGACGACGGGCGCAAGATACTGATGGACACCAACAACAGCAGCAACGACTTCCAAATCTCAACAACGATAAAACCCAGAGCATATGACGAATAGAACCTCTATCCTATTGGCAACCTTCCTGTTGTTCTGCACTGCAACGAAGGCGCAGCACGACACTGACGGTATGGGAGCATATCGCTATGACGATGCGACGCAGCTCTGGCACCTCACCGACAATGCCGCCGGACTTGGCATTGACACCACTCGCAACCGCGGCTTTGCAGAGATAGGCTACCACCATCAGAGCGGCACCTACCACCGTGTGCAGGAAGGTTCGCGCACCAATCAGTTGCGCTTTGACACGGAGCGCTATCAGAAAGTGGGCAAATACCTTTATGGCTACGGACGCTTCAGCTTCGACTACGGACGCATTGCCGACCGAGTCTGGTGTGACGTGCGCCGTCCTTACCACTCCGACCCGTTCTTCCCTGGCAGCGCCATTGCCGGCAAGTACGACTTCCAGGACTTCCGCTTCGTGGCTGCCTTGGGCACCAAGGCCTTCGGACACTGGAACTTCGGACTGCGTCTTGACTACGATGCTGGCGACTTGAGCCGTCTGCGCGACCCGCGTTCGCGTTCGCACCTGCTGGAGTACAAGATTACGCCGGCTGTCACTTACACCTTTGGACAGCATACCCTCGGACTGTCTGCCAACTACCACCGCCGCAAGGAGAAAATCACCAATGTGACAACGCTGCAGACCGATGCCATCATTACCTACTACACGATGTCAGGACTGGAGAATGCGAAAGGTACCGTCAGCGGATTCAGCGGCTACCAGCGCGAATGGGTGGACCACCGTTTCGGTGCTGCCGTCGATTATGCCTATAAGACCCGTCGCTATAACCTGCTTGCCACCGCCTTCATTGAGCGAGGCTCCGAGAACATCTACGGACAATACAAGTACGAGGAGGGCAAGTTTGTCGACTACCGCTACGGTCTGAACGTCAGCAACAGGCTGCACAGCGGCAGACTGCTGCACGAGATAGACGTCAGCCTCGCTTATGAGCAGGCTTATGCCGATGAGTATAGCATGAAATACAACGTGGAGCACGACAACAACGTGCAGACGAAAGACTACACCTACACCGTACGGCAGGACGACGGCACGCTGAAGGAAGAGACAAAGACTGTAAACAAAACGTCCGATTATACGTCTTACTACTATACGCTGCTCTTGACCTTCAAGAAACGCTACCAGGTGAAGTGCTTCAATGCCGAGGTTCACTACCGCCTCAACATGCTTGACGACAGACACATCAAGGGTTACGTAGGCACGCGCTTTACTGCCGGCAATGCCAAGGACAGCCACCTGCTGCCTGCCTCCAGTCTGCAGTACGACAGTTACAACCTCTCGCTGGAAGGCGGCTACGGCTTGCTGGGGCAGCGTCTGTGGGTAGATGCTGAGGTGACACGCCACATCAACGGAAAGGCTGACCTCGACCTCTACGATGCCACCACCGACTACGCCCAAGGTGTCTTGCTGCCTGACATGTCGTACTATCGCGCCAACTACTGGCAGGGGCGTCTTGAGCTGACCTACCAGCAGCCACTCACCATCAAGGGACATCGCTCCCTGTGGTTTGCCAAGCTGTATGGCAGTTACCTGAAGACCAACAACAGCCTGCACGGTCAGACGGCAGGCGTCAGCATCGGGTTATATTATTAGAGGTAAGAGGTAAGAAGTAAGAGGTAAGAAGTAAGAAGTAAAAAGTAAAAAGTAAGAAGTAAAAAGTAAAAAGTAACAATAATAACAACAATGATGAAAAGACAAATGAAGACGCTGGCCGCAATGACCTTGCTGCTACTGGGCTGTCTGAATGCCACTGCCGAGAACAACGACACGCTGACAGTCCGCATCAATGGCATGCGCTGCTCCGAGTGCGGCCACAAAGTAAAGAACATCCTGCGCAAAGACCCTGGCGTGGGTCCCCTCGAATTCAACTACGAACGGCGCACGGTAAAGATTGCCTACGACGCCAAGCAGACGTGTACCGACAGCATCTATGCCCGACTGGCAGCATCAGGACGCTATAAGGCTAAGGCTTATAGTCCCACTGAGGTGATACGCCGCGGCTACGGACAGCGCATCGACGACATGCACTGTCAGAAATGTGCCGACCGCATCATGCAGCGGCTCAGTCAGCTTGAGGGTGTCGACTCCATAGGTCCGCACCTTGACAAGCATTACATCTTCATCCGCTACGATGCCAACCGCACCAGCAAGGCCGACATCCGTGCTTTGCTCAACAAGATAGGTTACACCCCCGTCAACTACTACACCAGCCCAAAGATTGGGTGGCTCTACCTCAACGTTCCTGCCGAGCAGGCTTCGGCAGAGACGATGGAGACGGTGCTGGCGCTCAAGGGTGTCGAGGACGCCAATGCCAACAGCCGCCGCAAGTCGCTGGCAGTAACTTTCTTCAATGACGAGACGACAGCCGAGCAGTTGCTGGCTGACATCCAGGCGGCAGGCATAAAGGCCGTCGTGCCCAAGCCGCATGTCTGCACAGAAGAGGTGAAAAGCGAGAAGTGAGAGGCAAGAGATTAAAAAAAAGCGGCAATTCCTTGGTGGATTGTCGCTTTTTTTGTACTTTTGCCTTCAGAATATGTCTAACCCTTAAAACAACAACCATTATGAAGAAATTTCTGATGACCATCGTAGCACTGGTTTGCATCGCAGCAACGACCAGCGCACAGACTGTGTATGTATCTACCGGTGACGGTGCCGTAGCCTATCACAAGTCAAAGTCGTGCAGCTACCTCACCAACTCGAAGGACGTCAAGAGCGTCAGCACCGCCGAGGCCAAGAAGATGGGCCGCCACGAGTGCACCCGCTGCTACGGCGCTTCTGCTTCCGCTGCTGCTAAGAAGTCTACGACAACTGCAGCCAAGAAGACTACCACTCAGGCTCGCGACGAGAAGGGACGCTTCATCAAGAAGGCCGACACCGAGAAGAAGGCTGCAGAGAAGAAAGCCACTACCACAGCCAAGAAAGCCACTACTCAGGCTCGCGACGAGAAAGGACGCTTCATCAAGAAGGCCGACACCGAGAAGAAGGCTGTAGAGAAGAAGGCTAAGACCGAAAAGAAAGCTGCTGAGAAAAAAGCAAAGACCGAAAAGAAAGCTGCCGAAAAGAAGGCCAAGACTGAGAAGAAGGCCGTAGAGAAGAGTATCAAGGACGCCAAGAAGAAGGCTACTCCCGCCCGCGACGAGAAGGGCCGCTTCATCAAGAAAACCGATACCGAGAAATCCAAGAAGGCCGCATAAGAACGCCTCGTGACATCTCTTAGTACAAAAATATTCCGAATCGCTTGGCGGTTCGGAATATTTTTACTATCTTTGCCCACATCAAAACCAATACAAATAGAAACCAGTAATAACCTTAAACATTCAAGCTTATGAACACAAAAAGACTAGTGATTGCGTTAGCATTGATTTTCGCCGTATCAACAGGAGTTAGTGCGCAAGGATGGCTTAATAAGTTGAAGGACAAGGCCAAGGAAAAGATTCAGAACAAGGTTGATGAGAACGTAGACAAGGAAATAGACAAAGTCCTCGATAAAGCCGAGGACGAGGCTTCCGGTGCCGTCAAAGGAAAGAAAGGCAAGGCGTCGAAGGACGAGAAGGCTGCCGGGGCAACTATCCCTGCAGCAGAGGCTGATCCCGTTGCAGCCACCTCCTCCGATTTCAAGCGTGGCTCCGTCATCCTGTTCCAGGACGATGTGACGGCTGAGCAGGTGGGCGAGTTCCCCTCGAAATGGGACTTATTTCGAGGTACGGTAGAGACCAAGACCCTGGGCGGTGTGAAGACTATCAATCCAACGGACAATGCACAGATACAACCACTCATCAAAGAGCAGGGCGCTTATCTACCAGAGGAATTCACCATCGAATATGACTTTTACTACTGGAACAGCAAGGACGATGTCGGTTTGAACGACATGAAACTGATTCTTGCCGCTACCAAGAGCCGTTCCGAATATCCTGGCGAGGGTTCTGATGAGGGCGACCGGACAGCGTTCGTCTTGAGACATGGTGTCTGTGACACCTATGAGCATGGCTATTATTTCAACGGAAACCATGAGGGCAAATTCGAATACAGCTTCAAGAAGGGCTGGAACCATGTAGCCCTGTCGTTCAACAAGCGTGCGCTGAAGGTGTATTTCAATGACAAGCGTGTAGTGAACCTGCCACGTGTCAACCAACCCACATGGATGTGCTTCTATGTTCCTTTCGAATACAAGGACCTCACCTTCATCCGCAACGTGGTCATTGCCAAGGGAGCCGTTGCGCTCTATGACCGTAATGCACAGGATGTGTCTGCTGTAGAGAAAGCCATTCAGGAGACGGGTAAGTTTGTCACCAACAACATTCTCTTCAAGACGGGCAAGGCCGACCTGCTGCCTGAGTCGATGACCGAGATTCAGAAGGTGGCCGACTATATGAAGAAGAATCCGCGTGCACGCTTCGAGGTGCAGGGACATACCGACAACCAGGGCTCTGACGCCATCAACGACCCGCTGTCTCAGAAACGTGCAGAAGCAATCGTAAAAGCATTAGAAGGACTTGGTGTCGATGGTTTCAATCTTCGTGCTGTAGGTAAGGGCTCTCACGAACCCGTTGCCGACAACAAGACGGAGGCAGGACGAGCCAAGAACCGCCGTGTGGAATTTATCAAGAAATAGTATATGCTTATGAAAAAGATTATCATGATGATGACGGCACTGCTGATGCTCAGCACGGCAGACGCCAATGCTCAGGGTTTCCTGAAAAAATTGAAGCAGAAAGCTCAGCAGGCTGTTTTGGGGAATCAGGAAAATCGTAAAGATTCTCAAGATGAACAGCAGACTGACAATGACGAACCCGCTGATGCTTCGAAACTTTCCGTTGCGCAAGGCAGTGATATTGTCCCCAAGCGTAAAACTGTAACGATCACATGGGATGGGGTCATAACACCCAGTAAATCGTCATCGGCTACGGCCTTGATGAACGAACTGCCCCCATTGCCCTCTGCAGAAAAGATGGCTCGCAGCACCATGGAAGAGCGCGATGCCTACACCCAGAAAATTGCTGCCGTGCTAGCTCGTGCCGAGCAGTTGCAGGCTGGTGCCAACGGCTGTTCTGATGCTGAGATGGAAGCACTTCGTCAGAAATGGGAGCGCAAGATTCAGGATTTGTTCGGTCTGACCAAAGAGGAATTGGCTATGCTGAATGACGAGAATGTGCCCGACTCGAAGAAAGAGCCTCTTCGTCAGAAGATATTGATGAAGATTACCGGCGGCAACGTTGATCAGGCAGAGATGCAACGTTTCGAGAAAATGAGCGAGAAGGAGCAGGAAGCCTATATCCGCCAACATCCTGAGTTTATGCAGAAAATGCAGAAAATGGCAATGAACGCCAGCAACTTCAGCAAGCAGACAACACAGATGACTGCTGCTCTTAACGGCTATGAGGCTAAGATTGGCAAACTGATGCAGGACTACATAAAATTCATGGAACGTGAGGAGCAGCACAGCTATACTGGTATTTCCAAGAAATATGAAGGAAAACTGCAGAAATTGTACGATGATGTATGTGCTATTGACGATGCCAGTCAAATTGACGCTCTCTACGACGATGCCGATAAGCTGCTCTACAACTATCGTCTGGAAGCTGCCAAGGAATACCGTGCTTCGCTGGAGCGCCAAATATCTGAAGTGAAAAAGATGGCTGCTAAATTCTCCAGTTTGTCGCGTGAGGTCGTGGCAAGCGGTGATCTGCCTGAGTGCGCTTTAGTACGTATGGATCTTAATGCCGTTATCATGGTGGGTAACCTTCTTGACAAGGCATATAAGGAGTTGCCTAAGCTGAAGGCATCGCCTGTCTGCACAGCGTCGCTTTACGAGCTGCCAAAAGGCTGGGAGTTCTGTGCATGGGAGTGCGGTGGACACATCGGTGGCGTCAGCAACTTCAAGACACCAGGAGGCAAATGGCCGTTGTTAGCCCATAACGAAGACACAGAGGAATATGCCGTCGTTGAGAATGGCAAGTTCCGCAAGATTGGCGAAGACGAGCTTCAAACCATCAATAAGGAGGCTGATGCACGACTGAAGAAGGGAGCCAATCAAGAAAATATTCCTTATGGAACCTATAAGAGCCGCAGTGGCAAGCGTGCCGTAGAGTACAGCAAGTCGGGCGAACTCATCGTCCACGGCATGACAACTTACGTTCCTGCTGCTTTTACGTCTAACACTGACCGTCTGGAGTGGATTGTCTTCGACGGCAACAAGATACAGAAATGCACATACAAGAAGTGAAACATGCTACCATGCTGTGGCTATTGCTCGTGATGAGCAGTGCCACAGCCTTTTCTGTCAATTACCCCAAGGTGTTCGGCAGCAATTGGGCCATTGCAGCCAATTACGTTATTGAACACCACAGCGAATGGAAGAAGGAATTCGACCTCTTTGATGTCGATAGTCGAATAGCCGAGGCTATCATTTTCCCGGAACTCATCCGCTACAGCAAGTGGAAAGACCAGATAGAACAGGCTGCCGTCAATGGGTTATACGTCAGCCGGGGCATTGCGGGTGCCAATTTCTCCATTGGTCGTTTCCAGATGAAGCCTTCGTTTGCAGAAGAAGTGGAAACAGCTTGGAACGTGTCTGCACTATCGAAAGAATACGGATTCGTATTCAACCTGCAAGACAACAATGAGGTACGTAGAAGTCGCATTAGGCGACTCAGCACAGAACAAGGGCAATGTCGCTATCTTGCCCTCTTCATCAGACTTTTACAACAACGCCATCCGCAACTTCTGAAACTACCGACAGAAGCACAGGTTCGTTTTCTCGCCACTGCCTATAACCGTTCGTTTACAGTTTCTTGGAACGCCATCCTGAACATGCAGTCACAACGCCATTTCCACACAGATATTATCAAGACACATAGCACCCCACTCTACTGCTATGCCGATATCGCCTTGGTTTTCTACAAAACCATTATTGAAAAATAAACGATTTTTGTTTTGCATTGTGCTCACTTATTCGTACCTTTGTATGAGGGGGTTATGAGGGGGATATGTGACGGATAACGCCCAACCCCCTCATCGTTGAAACGCCCTGTACATCGGCATTGTGAGCGATTTTTCTTCAAAAATGAGGGGGATAGCCGATTTATCAGAGTTCTGCATCGGAACACTGGAAGGTGTTACCCTGCGAGACGTCGCCTGTCTCGAGACCCTTCTTGAACCACTTCATGCGCTGGGCACTGGTGCCGTGGTTGAACGACTCAGGCACGGCATATCCGCGGGCTTTCTTCTGCAGGTAGTCGTCGCCGATGACCTGTGCGCAATGGATGGCTTCCTCTATGTCGCCGTCCTCCAGCGAGCCGAAGCGCTCGTTGTCGTGGTGTGCCCACACGCCGGCATAGAAGTCGGCAAGCAGTTCCAGACGTACCGACATCTTGTTGGCATCAGCCTGACTCATCTTCGCCATCTTGGCGTGGGCGTCCTGCAGGATGCCCGTCAGATACTCAACGTGGTGTCCCACCTCGTGTGCAATGACGTAGGCGTAGGCGAAATCGCCGTCAGCCCCCAGCTTCTGCTTCATCTGGGTGAAGAACGACAGGTCGATGTACAGCTTCTGGTCGCCAGAGCAGTAGAAGGGACCCATCTGTGCCGAGCCCTGTCCGCAGGCTGTCTGCGTGCCGTCAGTATAGAGCACCATAGTGGGCACCTCATAGCTTTCGCCGTTCTCCTCGAATATCTCCTTCCACACGTCTTCCGTACCTGCCAGAATCTGCGTGGAGAATCGGGCGAGCTCCTGCTCCTCCTCGGTAAACTCGCGCTGTCCTTCCTCTACCTCCGTGTTGGTACCCGTCAGCGAACCCAGTCCGCCGTTCTCCTGGAAGGCCTGCATGCCTGCCGACAGGGGGTCGCCGCCACTGAAGTAGGCAATAGCCATCGCAATTATCACACCCAGAATGCCGGCACCCATGCCAGCCTTCTTGCCGCCGCTCATACCTCGGCGGTCTTCCACATTCGAGCTTTCGCGTCGTCCGTCTAAATTCATAGTCTTGTCTCCTTATTATATTTAATTAGGTTAGTCATCCGTCACTGCCCTCAGCGCTGCCGCGCCACGCTGTACACGTAGCCTTTCTGCGGGCAGGCTACCGTTTCTATCTGACAGGGGGGACCTGTCAGCACAAGCTTCAGGTCGCGGCTGATGCCTTCGCCCGTCAGCTTCAGCACCGCCTCCTTCTGCGTCCACAGGCGTATGAAGGCCTCTTCGGGCTCTGCCGCCTGCGTTATCAGCGCCTGCTCGTCGTCATTCATCGTGTAGGCAGCCAGCGACTCCTTGTAGCGCCCGATGCTTTCGATGTCGATGCCTACAGGACTGTCGCTCACCACACAGATGGCGGCCTGTCGGCAGTGGCTCAGGTTGAAGTGCACGTGTGGCAGTCCTACGATGGCGGGCTTGCCGTGCTCTCCGTAGCTAAACACGGGAGGCTCCGTGATGGCGTACTGCTCGCGCAGCGCCTGCCTTAGCAGCAGATAGGCAGCCGCACACTCCCGTCGTCCCTGTTCGTGCTTGAATCGCAGGCACTGTTCGCGCCGTTGTTCGCTGAGCAGCGGCAGTGCAGCCTCCAGGTCGAAGTGAGCCAAGTCGTCGTTCAGGTAGACCTTCATGGCGACAAAAGTACAAAGAATCTGCCAAACGACCAAAGATATTACGCAAAAATATATCGTTCGCCCTGTCTGCGTAAACGTTTTCGCCACTTATTTCTTACTTTTACCCGCTAAATGTTTGGAGTTTTCAAATAAAGTTTCTAACTTTGCAGGGAGATTGCTGAATCTATCTAACAAAAATTACAACCTATTTACTAACAATAAATGACTAATTACAATGAAACAAAAACTATTTACGCTATTGACGTTACTGTTGTGTGCAGTAACTAGTTCGTGGGCTACGGACGTGACGTTCACCATGAGCAGTATTTTTGATGGCACTAACCAATCTGCTACGGTTACAAGTCCTACTAATGCAACAGTCTCAACAACAACTGGTAAAAGCAATGCAAAAGATGGGAAATTGGGTTCTGATGGAAATTATTTTGAGATAATTCTAACATCTAACACTTTTACTGCTGCCTCCTTTCAAGGTTACATTAACACTACTAGTACCGATAAAAATTGGGCTTTCCAATTCAGCACAAATGGTGGAACAAGTTGGAGTTCAGAAGTAACACAGGCTAATGACGGAACAAAAAGTGTACATAGTATAAATGTAGGAGTAACAATACCTTCTGGTGCAAATGGAATTCGCATAATCCGCCGTGCTGGAACCTCTACGATTGTTTCTTCTATTACATTAACGCTTACCCCAACGGGACCTTCTATCTCAGCTTCAGATACATCTATTACTGCTACTGAAAGCGGTGTTGAGGCAACCAAAGACATTGATATAACTGGTGCCAATCTGACTGGCTCTACTCTAACCGCTACTTTAAGTCCCGCTGTCGCAGGTCTGAG
>ERZ842401.1310-NODE-1310-length-35966-cov-19.812119_pt1 | contig 35966 bp, 35 predicted proteins | sample MGYA00521270_ERZ842401 | MGnify/ENA primary metagenome ERZ842401 (study PRJEB31892, sample SAMEA3878208) | bioreactor metagenome | biome: Moose rumen | place: Sweden | collected 2011-10 | study: EMG produced TPA metagenomics assembly of the PRJEB12797 data set...
CGGGCTCCGCCGCCGACTCCTGAAACTCAGTATCCACGACGGGCACCGCCTCCGCAACAGCTTCGATCCCTACCGACGTTGTCGCCGCCCCCGGCTCTGCCGGTCCTTCCACTATCTCCGCGAGCGAAGCAACTGCGTCCCGGACCTCTTCACGGGTTTCGGGGCGGTTCTTAAGGGAGATGGGCTCAAGGCCGAATCCATAGGGGTAGATGTCGAGATCCTCATCAGAGACGAAGAAAAAGTTGTTCTCGCGGGTTGCGCGAAGACGTCCGAGTTCCGGGAAAACGATAGTCTTACGAACCTTGAGTTCCTCCTTCATCCGTGCCAGAAACTCCACTACTATCCTTGTAGCGTCTTCGTGAGACACAGGATTCGAGGAAGCGTAGAGATCAACCAGAAGGGTATCATCTCCCTGCTTCGGGGAGAAATACAGTCTTCTGTAAGGCGGATTGATGGTATAACCCCTGTCCGAAAAGGAGGCTGGAACGATCTCCGTCACAAAACTCCCGAGACCGGGAAGCGTCACGGCATCCGCCTCAAGGATTATCTCCTTTACCATTTTTGACAGCAGGTCTATATCCATAGGTTTCGCTCAATGATTAACACGCAAATATAACAAAAAATCTTCTGAGAATATTTGGAGATTCGAAAAATTGCACTACCTTTGCATTCCCGTTAAGGAAAACGGTAAAAAATTCCTCAGTAGCTCAGTTGGTTAGAGCACCTGACTGTTAATCAGGGGGTCCTAGGTTCAAGTCCTAGCTGGGGAGCAAACAAATAAACATCTGCTTCGGCAGGTGTTTTTTTGTTTATTTTGAGGTAGGTGTCAAAATATCGGTGACACCTACCGCAGCAGGGCTCGCCGCCGCAGCGACGGTCCGGGAGAGGCCAAGAGGTCAGAACCAGGAAGCCCCGCAGGGTTGCCCCGCCGGGTTACCCCGCCACGTAGCCCCTCCAGGGAGCCCCACCTGGAGGACGGAACAAAAAAAGGAAGCCCCACCCGGTGGACGAAACAAAAAAAAAGGGAGCCCCGAAAGGCTCCCTGGTGTCGGGATGACTCGACTCGAACGAGCGACCCCTACGTCCCGAACGTAGTGCGCTACCAACTGCGCTACATCCCGAAAAAAAGAACCGCCCCGGATCGGAAGCGGCCCCTTCAGCTTATCTTAGGCAAGACGGTTGATGTAAACCGCGAGACCGCTCTTGAGGTTTGCGGCTTTGTTCTTGTGAATGACTCCGATCTTAGCGAGCTTGTCAATCATAGAATACACGGTAGGAGCCATCTGCTCAGCTTCCTTCTTGTCAGTTGTGTTACGGAGGTCGCGGATAGCGTTCCTCGTAGTCTTTGCATAATACTTGTTATGCAAGCGGTGCCGCTCATTCTGGCGGGCAGCCTTAGCTGCGGATTTTGTGTTTGCCATTATTGTATTTTTTTTATTTTTTAGTAGTGGGTAGGAGAATCGAACTCCTATTGCGGGAATGAAAATCCCGAGTACTAACCGTTATACGAACCCACCTTATCTCCGCTCCGGTTCCCCTTCAGGATACACCGGGCCGAAATGGACTGCAAAGGTAGAAAAAATTTTTCAGCGGACAAAATTAAATTTCATCTTTTTTCCACTCAAATGAATAAAGGATGGACTCGACCTGACGGAGATACTGCCTCTTGTCATATCGTGGGGCATAAACAAAGGCCTCCAGTACTATGATGTCCTTGCCATCCTGGCTGTAGAAAGAGTGCGAGACAAACGGGCCGCCCATATAGTCACCGTGGACCTCCCAGAAACCGCGGGTTTGCATAAAGTCACGGTTGTGATAGCGGAGGGATGCTACGGATGGTTCGACATACATAGACGTAGTCATATAGGATCCGTCGCTGGGGCCAGGGACATTACGTTCCATTACTGAATTCCTGTGGGAGATGATGTTCCCTACAGAAAAATCACGGGCATCGCCAAGGGCTGGATAGCGGTAGATCAGCACGGTCTGAGTCGTGTACTGTTTCTCATCGGTGATCCAAAGGAAATCCTCCGTTGTCTTCTTGAGCTTGTATCCGGAAGGGAAATGGAGCACGCCGCCGGTCAGTTTTTCCACATAAGGGCGGAGCGAACCCTCCTCGTAACGGATGGAATTGACGATAATCCTGTCGCGCTCAGCCTGCTCGAAGTACTCCGCAAGGAGAGCCCCGTTTTCACGGATGAGGGCGAGGGCGCTCTCCGCCGAAAAAGCATTGACCTGCGCCACCGACTGGGGCCGGGCCCATACGTTCTTTTCATACTTAATCCCCTCGGAAGCACCCTGGGGGTCAATCCGGAGGATAATGATGTTCCTATGCATCCTGAACATGCTGCCAAAACTTGCCGGCGGCACGTTGATAAGGTTGAAAAGGGGCTCGCGCTGGGCAAGGTAAGGGCAATCCTCTGCAAGTATTTCCCGGAACGCGCTTCCTATCGCGCCCTCCCAGTTTTCCCTGTCAATCTGGATTACAATCTCCCCCGCCTTTCCGCTCACGTTCGGAAGCAGGGAAGTCTTGTCTTTTTTTTCGCGGCACCCGGTAAAGACGGCAAGGACGGCCGCGGCAATGATCAAATACTTTCTCATAACCTGAACAGTCTTGATATGTCGTTTCCAAAGGCAAGCAGCATCAGGAGCGTCAGAAGCAGCATACCGACGACCTGCGCCCCCGTTACAAACTTGTCGGAAGGTTTCCTTCCGGTAATCATCTCGAAGAGGCAGAACACGATGTGACCGCCGTCAAGCGCCGGGATGGGCAGAAGATTCGCGACCCCGAGCATAATCGACAGCATCGCGAGAAGGTACAGGAACTGATACCAGTCCCATTTCGAAGGGAACACCTGACCTATCGCGATAAAGCTGCCCACAGACTTATATGCACCCGTCGAAGGCGTCGCGACAAGCTTCAGGTCCCGAAGGTACCCGCCCACCGATTCAAACGTCAGCTTCACCCCCGCCGGAATCGCCTGCAGGACGCTGTAGTGCCTTACCTCAAGTCCCGGGAAAACCGTCAGTACCCCGATTTTTCCCGTCGAATCCACCTGCAGGTCCATCTCCATAGCTTCGCCCCCGCGAACTACCGTAACGGGAACCATCTCCCCCGGATGCCGCTCCAGCACCGGACGGATATCCTGGAGATATTTGAACTCCGTCCCGTCCACCCGCACTATCCTGTCGCCGCGAAGAAGGACCCCTGCATTAGGAGACGAGTCCATCACCGTATCAACCACGAACGGAACAGCCAGGGAGAACATCCCGGGAGTATTCAGCACCTCGCCGATAAGGCTCTGGTCGATATAAACCTCGACGGTATCACCGTCACGGAGGACCTTGGCGCAGCGGACATCGCGTCGGGCAAGGTCCACCTGAAGCATCGAAAAGTCATCCGGGACATAGTCATCGTAACTGAGAATCATATCCCCGGTCTTAAAGCCCATCCGCTCCGCGAGCGCGTCCGCATAGATTGCGTTGCCCTCATTTGCAAGGAACGTATCGCCCCATATGGCAAGGATGGCGATAAAGCCGATGAATGCCAGGATGAAGTTGTTGAGGACGCCGCCGGACATAACCAGAAGGCGCTGCCAGGCGGGCTTCGCGCGGAACTCCCACGGCTCCGGAGCGGAGCCAAGGTGATTAAGGTCCATAGACTCATCAATCATCCCGCTGATCTTGCAGTAGCCTCCGAGCGGGAGCCATCCTATCCCATATTCAGTCTTGAGACCGGCCGCCTTCGGGAAAAGCTTCAGGAACCGGGGGCTCTTCGTAGAAAAGATTTTCTTCCCGCCGATGTCGAAGAAAAGGAAGAACTTGTCAACCCGTATTCCGAACAGACGGGCCCATAAAAAATGCCCCGCCTCGTGCACAAGGATGAGCACTGAGAGGGCGAGTATTACCTGAAGTATCTTGACAAGGACTACCATATCTTCGAGCGGGCCATCTCCATCGCTTCCAAATTAGTCCGGAAGATGTCCTCAAGGGTAGGATTTGCTACAAAAAACATACCCTCCATAACGACCTCTGCAGTCGCTGCAATGTCATAGAATCCAATCCTGTCACGAAGGTAAGCATCTACGGCCACCTCGTTCGCGGCATTCAACGCGCAGGGGATGTTACCGCCACGGCGTATAGCCTCGAAAGCAAGTCCGAGACAGGGGAACCTGTCCATATCCGGTCTAGAGAATGTAAGCGCCTGAAGCGCCCCGAAGTCCAGTTTCCGGTTATTCAGGGACAAGCGTCGGGGATAGGAGAGGGCATACTGGATGGGCTCCCGCATATCCGGACAGCCGAGCTGCGCGAGCACGGCGCCGTCTTCGAATTCTATCATTGAGTGAATGACCGATTCGGGATGGACAACGACTTCTATCTTCTCCTCCGGGACACCGAACAGCCACCGCGCCTCGATAACCTCGAATCCCTTGTTCATCATAGTCGCGGAATCAATGGTGATCTTCGAGCCCATCGACCAGTTCGGATGCCTCAGGGCGGCATCTTTCCCGGCACGCGCGATATCCTCCCGCTTCCACTCGCGGAACGGGCCGCCGGAAGCCGTCAGGTGGATTTTCCGGACAGGGTTTCCGCCGGCTCCCTCAAGACACTGGAATATCGCCGAGTGCTCCGAATCCACCGGAAGCATCCTGACGCCGTACTCCTTTACAAGGCCCATGACCAGCGATCCCGCAGCAACCAGCGTCTCCTTGTTCGCGAAAGCGATGTCCTTGCCGGCCTTGATGGCGGCCACCGTAGGGCGGAGTCCGCTGAAACCCACCATTGCAGCGACGACAATATCAACGTCCGGGGCCGATACGGCATCGCACAGCGCGCCGATGCCGCCGCTCGCGGCGACACCGCTTCCGCTCAGCGAGCGGCGGAGGTCTCCAAGGCAGGATTCATTGCAGATGACCGCCTCGCGGACGCCGAACTCGCGTGCCTGGGCCGCAAGGAGGTCCACGTTGTTGTTCGCAGAAATGACGACGACACGGAACTCGTCCGGATGCTGACGGACGACGTCGAGGGTCTGGGTCCCGATGGACCCGGTGGATCCGAGGATGGCGATCGAGCGCATAGGCCTACTTCACTCTAATCTTCCTTCCGATCTGGAGAATCGTCGTCTCCTTGATATTGTTAAGACGGCAGAGCGCCTTGACGCTGGTTCCATATTTCCTGGCTATGCCGGAGAGGGTATCGCCGGGACGGATGGTATGGTAACGCATCGCGGCGGCTTCAGCGGCGGCGCGCTTTGCGGCTTCCTCTGCCGCACGCTGCTCCGCAAGAAGACGGTCTTCTTCGTCAGTACGGAAGATTTCGTCTTCGTCGTCGATAGCCTGGACATAACGGCTTCCGGGAGAGAAATACCAGTCGCGGACGCGGATCATCCTGTGACGGAGTTTGCCGGTCTCAAAGTCAATAAGCCAGGAAGGGTCGAAGGCCGCGCCTTTGTAACGGGTCTCGAAGTGGAGATGAGGGCCGGTTGAGCGGCCTGTCGAGCCGCCGAGGCCTATCACATCACCCGCATTCACCCAGTCACCGGATTTGACGTCACGCTGGGAAAGATGGCCGTAGAAGGTCTCCAGCCCGCTCCGGTGACGGATTACGACGAGATTGCCGTAACCGTTCACCCAGTCGGAGACACGGACCTTTCCGTCGAAAGCGGCATAGACCGGAGTGCCGGTGGGGTATGGAAGGTCAATCCCCTGATGGCGCCTGCCGTGGCGGTAGCCGAACTTCGACGATACGGGCCCCTGACGGGGGCAGCAATAGGAATCGAGCGTATCAACCACCCAGAGGGCGAACCTGTCAGGGATAGGATCCGGGTTCTCGCGGTAAGGATTGACGGCGCGGGTATCCCAGTCCTCATTGAAAACCGCTTCTCCTTTGAGGATTTCCGGGTCACGGACATAACGGTAAGTCCCGTTGTTGTAAAGGACGACTTTGACGGCCGGGTTACCGGTATCGAGTGTATCCGCATAATTGGTACCGGTTTTTCTCGAGGACGGAACGCCCTGGCGTCCGAACTCGTAGCGGAGGGAGTCCGCTTCGCGCGTCGGATCGGTTTCCTGGGCGAAAAGGCCTGACGCGCAAATAAGTGCTGATATTACTGCCAGTATCCTTTTCATCCTACCTCACTCCCCCGAAGCGCTTTACGATAATCTCGTCCGCCTGAGCGATCTTCGCTTTCAGCAACTCCTTTGAAGTAGCCTCGCAGATGAAACGGAGGTAGGGCTCCGTGTTGGAGGGACGGATGTTGAACCACCACTCGGGGAACTCCAGCCTGTACCCGTCGAAGTCCATCACCTTGGTGGGAGTTTCCTTTGTCTCGAAGAACTCCTTTACGGCGTCCATTGCGCCCTTCTTGTCCTCGACCTTGTAGTTGATCTCGCCGGAGTTCTCATATCCGGTAAGGCGGTCGATCTCATCGCTCAGACGGATTCCTTCCTTCTTGAGGGCGGAGACGATCCGCAGGACGATGATCGAAGAAAGCATTCCGCTGTCGCTGTAGAAGAAGTCCTTGAAATAGTAGTGACCGGCTAGTTCGCCGCCCCACAGACCGTCTATCTCGCGGAGCTTCGGGGCTGCGAATGCACGGCCGACGCGCCAGGTATGGACTTCCGCGTTATAATTCTTCACGAGGTATTCCGCGACAGCCTTGCTGGAGCGGATCTCCTGAAGGACACGGGGATTCTTCTCGCCGCGCTCATCACAGAAGTAACGGGCCATAAGGGCGATTACGAGGTCAGGAGCCACGAAACGGGCCCTGTCGTCAACGAACATCACGCGGTCAGCGTCGCCGTCGTAGATTACGCCTACGTCTGCCCCTGTCTTTTCGACGAGTTTCTTAAGGGGCTCTACGTTCTCCGCGACGAGGGGGTTGGGCTCGTGGTTGGGGAAACTGCCGTCCATCTCATCGAAGAGGAACTCAGCATTCTCTCCCTTGTAGATTTCCTTGGCAAAAAGGCAGGCCATTCCGTTGGAGAGGTCGAAGGCAATCTTGAGGTTGGAGTAGTCACCCTTGAATTTCCTGAGGAACTCTATGTAGTCCGGCTTGATGTCAATTTCCCTGACGACGCCGGGCTTGGAAGCCTTCGGAGTAGGGCGCCCTTCGTCAATCCACTGCTTAATCTGGCCCAGTCCGGTATCAAGACCGACGGGAAGCGCATTTTCGCGGCTGACTTTCATACCGTTGTATTCACGGGGATTGTGCGAAGCGGTGATTTGCACCGATGCCTTGTAGCCGTAGTTAGCGGTACCGAAATACACCAAAGGGGTGCTGCTGTAGCCGATGTCGTCAACGTCAGCGCCGGCGTCTGTGATACCCCTCACCAGGTAGTCGTGAATTTCTCCTCCGGAAAGGCGGCAGTCGCGGCCCACGAGGACTTTGTCCGCACCTAAGAGTTCCGGAAGGAAATATCCCACCTTATAGGCGTCTTCTTTGTTGAAATCTACGTTGTAGATACCTCTGATGTCGTATGCGTGAAATGCTCCCATAATGGTTCAGATTTTATGTGTTTTAAATATTGTCAGAAACTGATGTACTCCGAAGGGTCCAGGGCCTCGCCCTTGTACCACAATTCGAAGTGAAGATGATCTCCTGCGGTGAGGGATTCGCTGCGGCCGAGAAGGGCGACGGGGGTCCCCGCGCGGACAATGTCTCCTACGCCCTTGAGAAGCTTTTCATTATTGGCATAGATTGAGACAACGTCTCCGGAATGCTGTATTACAACGGTATAGCCCTTCTCCTCATCCCAGTCCGTAAAGATCACAGTTCCGTCCAGGACGGCGCTTACGCGGGATTTTGCAGGGGCGGTAACGTCTATATAAGGATGAGAGGCGTCGAATCCCTCCGTTACGACGCCCTTAACCGGGGCGAAGAAGTACATCGCCTCGATGGGCAGGGAACGGGCTGTTCCCGAAATCTCGTATTTTTCGGATGCAGCGACCTCCGCCCGGAGGACGGAGTCCCGCTTCGCAAGGAAGGCTTCGTCCTTTGATGCCGCCTTTTCCCTTTCAGCACGGACGATGATACTGTCCAGCTTCATTGGCTTTTCTCCTTCGACAACCTTCCGGAGGTTTTCAGTGTAGAGTTCCCACTGGATTATCTTTGTCTCGAGGGAGTCGATCCTCATCGCATTCTGGATAGCCTGACGCTTGGAATTGGCGTCCGGGTAACCGGGGATGAAGGTTCTTATGGGGGTGAAGGCGATAAGGCAGAATATCAGAAGCAGCAGGACAAACACTCCCGAGACGACGGCGATTATTCCGGTAGTTTTCGTGAAATGAAAGGACCACACGAGGTCGTGGGTCACGTCGTTTACGAGGGAAAAGCGGAACTTCTGCTTTCTGTTGTCGCTTGGTTTAGCCATGGGCCGAAAAAATTGTTAACTTTGCGCCGTGGAAAGACTGATAGGAATAGATTACGGTAGGAAACGTACGGGAATTGCCGCAAGCGATCCTCTCCGGATATTCGCATCCGCTCTCGAAACGGTTGATTCTACAAAGATAATAGAATATCTGAAAAATTACGCCAAAAACGAGAGAATCATCCGATTCATAGTGGGGTGGCCGGTCAATATGGACGGCACTCCGTCTGAGGCCCAGAGCGATGTCGCATCCTTCCTCCAAACCCTTCAGAAAGCATTTCCGGACGTCCCCATCGAGAAGGAAGACGAGCGCTTCACCTCCGTCCTCGCGCATCAGGTTTTGATCGACGGCGGTATGAAGCAAAAAGACCGCCGGGACAAAAAGAGCGTCGACAAGATCAGTGCGGCGATAATACTCCAGAGCTGGATGGACAGAACCTCCGGAGCCTCCGCCGCCATCGACCCTATGTCCGTTCCCGAGTCCCTTTCGAAGAAAAAGACAAAAAGAAGATGATACAGCCCATTTACCTTTACGGCAGCGAAGTGCTCCGTAAGAAAGCGGAACCCGCAGACCCGACCGAGAAAGAAAAAATCAAGGCCCTTGTCCAGGACCTCTGGGACACCCTTGCAAAAGCCGACGGATGCGGCCTCGCCGCCCCCCAGATCGGGGTAAGTCTCCGCGTGGTGGTCGTGGACGGAACCGTTCTGGAAGACACTTACGACTATCTGAAGGACTTCCGCCGCACTCTCGTCAATCCTGAGATTATCGAGGAGAGCACGGAGAAATCAACCTATTCCGAGGGCTGTCTCAGCGTTCCCGGCATCTACTGCGACGTAGTCCGCCCCAAACGCATCACCGTCCGTTACCTCGACGGCGACCTCCTGCCCCGCGAAGAGGTTTTCGACAACTTCGCCGCGCGTATGGTCCAGCACGAAATGTCCCACCTGGACGGTGTCCTGTTCACTGACCTTGTTCCTCCGATCCGAAAGAAGATGATCTCCGGAAAACTCCAGAACATCCTTAGGGGCAAGGCCCATCCCCACTACAACACCAAACTCAAATAGCGCCGCCGGAAAAATAATTTCACCGCGCAGCAGGGCTCACCGCCGTCGCGTACACGAAAATGCAGAAAAACGGCCAAAAATTGTAAGTTGGTGTACGTTGCCGGACGGCAGAGGGAACGGCTAGAAATTGAATTTGACCATCTGCTCGATACGGTGGTTCGCAATCCAGTGGGAGGAGCCGTAGAGCCCATTGGCATCACGGGCGCCTTCGCCGAAGCGGGCCATAGTGAAATCGTACTCGAGCGAGAGCGTAAGTTTACCGAAGTTCCAGGCGATGGTAGGAGTGGCGCGGAACGCCTCCTGGATATTGGTGGCTGCGGCAGTGTTGATCCAGATGTTGCCAGTCATACCGGTAGCGGCCGTAAGGTCCGCGGCGCTCATCAAATCCTCAGCGGTACCAAACTGTTTCATATAACCCAGAAGGCCCATAACCTGCACCTTTTTCCCGTACTGGAACGAGACAAAGGAGGCCGATGTGCGCATCGGAGTATATTCAAAGAAGTGGTTCTCCGCATCGTAAGCCTTGATTCCATAACCGGAGAGGAGGTTCAGGTGCTCACCGCTGGTCGCGAAGACAGTCTTCGCACGGATCTGGAGAAGACCCTTGGTGTACTGGGCGAAGAGCATTCCGGTAGGAGCGCAGAGAAGCCCGTAAGCCTTGTAAGTCTTGGGGTTTCCGTCCGCATCGACAGCGGCTTTGCCAGTTATGGGATCAATCTCAGAGACGGTACGGATGGGCTTGGAATTAACGATTGTGATACCACCGTTCAAAAGCCAGTTGCCCTTTTTGTAGATGATGCCGGTGTAGCACTCCGGAAGACCGAACTTGAAAGGTGCGACGGACTTTCCGCCGGCTTCCGCGTCCATCGGAAGATACTGGCTCAGGAACAGCAATCCATCGACAAAAGTAAAGTCGCCCACAGTGTATCGAAGCGTTGCCTGGGGGCTGCGGTTGAATGCATTGAAGGGAGCGCCGGTCTCGAGATTCGTCCCGTGGGGCATATTCTCTGCGATAGGGTGCCAGGTCTGGCCCACGTTCAGGACGATCTTCTCGCCGTGACCGCCGTCCCTGGAGATGGCGACATAGGCCTGACGGAGACGGAGCTGGGCGATAGTGGATGAGCCTGCGGTGCCGTTGAGGCTGTAGAAGTCCGCCTCCACCTTTCCTGCGACGCCGATATTTCCAAACTTGTAGCCGGATACATCAAGGCCCAGGCGCGTGGTAAGGGCCAGCGAGCTCCAGCGGAGTCCGGCGTTGAGGTCATCACCGTCAGCGTTGGGCTTCCGGTCCTCCGGCATATAGAAATACAGGTCGTGAGTACCACCCTTTACGGCACGGGTATCGATCACGGAGTAGTTGCGGATAAATCCGTAGAGTTTGAACTTTGCAGGAGTTTCCTCCTCTCCTTGGGCAAAGGCAGCGCCCCCCATCAGGAGCGCTGCAATTGCTGCGAATATAGCTTTTTTCATAGGTTTATGCTGTGAAAGGGAATATCTTGGTAAGCCAGAAGTATCCAAGGACGAATCCTATGGCGCCGATGATGATGCCCACCTTTGCCATATCCTTGGTCTCGACAAGTCCGGTAGAAGCGGCGATTGCGTTAGGAGGAGTGGAGATAGGGAAGAGCATAGCGATGGAAGCGCAGACCGCGATGAACGAAATCATTGCCTGGGTTCCGCCGAGGGACAGGAACTGGGCGTTGTTTGCAGCCTCCGGGTTGTTCATACCCTCAGCGACGACGATGAGGATAGGGATAAGGAGGGCGGCCGTAGCGGAGTTCGAAATGAAGTTCGACAGGAAATAGCAGACGAGGCCGGCGATCACGAGGACCAGCACGACGGACATCGAGCCGAAGGGGATGGCATTGATAAGGACCTTTGCAAGTCCGGTTCCCTGAAGGCAGGTTCCGAGGGCGAATCCTCCCGCGACGAGCCAGAGGACGCTCCAGTTGATTTCCTTGATATCTTCCTTTGTAAACATCCCGAGGGCGGTGAATACGCCAAGCGGAATGAGCGCCACGACGTTGGAGCTGATCTTAGTCCACTGTTCCGTCGCCCAGAGAAGGATTGTGCCGATGAAGGTAACCCAGGCGACGATTGTCTGCCAGTCCTTCGTCCGCTTGGTCTCCGGGAGCTCAAGGACGAGCTTCTTGGTCTTGAAGGGGAAGAGTACCTGGAGGAGAACCCAGGCGACGAGAATCATAATCGCCACATAGGGGACCATCCTCGTGGCCCATTCCATAAAGGTGACTTCCACGCCGGCCTCAGCGAGAAACTTCACCGCCGTTGCATTGGGAGGGGTTCCGATAGGGGTTCCGATACCGCCGAGGTTCGCCGCAACCGGGATTGACAGCGCGAGCGCGATCTTACCCTTGTCATCCGCCGGCAGCTTCGAAAGGACAGGGGCGAGGAACGCCAGCATCATCGCAGCCGTAGCGGTGTTGGACATAAACATCGAGAAAATCGAAATGATGATGAGGAATCCGAGAAGGACCATACGGGGCTTCGTTCCGAAGATGGAAAGAAGACCTTTAGCCAGAGTAACGTCGAGCCCGTATTTCTCCGCCATAATGGCGAGGACGAATCCGCCGAGGAAGAGCATCACGACGGGATCCGCAAAGGCGGACATAATGCTCTTGTATCCTACGAGCTGCCCGAACTCCGGCTTGCACATAAAGCCGAGTCCCTTGTCAGACACCGTCAAAAGCGATATTACTATGACAAGAAGGGAGGTCGTCCAGTTGGGGATAATCTCGAAAATCCACATCAGTGCGGCGAACACGAAAAGTGCGATCACACGCTGCTGAACCACCGTAAGGGCGTCAATGCCGAACCACGAAAGGGGCATAGCCCACAGGAATATTGTGACTACCAACACTACAGGGAGGAAAACACAATACTTCAGGTTTAGTTTTTTGGTTTCCATTATACTGTAAAAATAACTCTTTCTATCCAGCGGCACAAATGTAGCAAAAAAATCCCGATGCGTGTGCATCGGGACCATTAAATCTTGACCGGAAGGATTATATCGTTCCCTGCTCAAGCATTGCGGTTGCGACCTTCATAAAGCCTGCGATGTTCGCGCCCTTCACGTAGTCAACGGTACCGTCGGGCTGTGTGCCGTATTTGACGCACTGCTCGTGGATGCTCTTCATAATGAAGTGGAGCCTGTCATCGACTTCCTTTGCATCCCAGGAGATATGCTCAGCGTTCTGGGTCATCTCGAGACCGGAAGTTGCAACACCACCTGCGTTCACGGCCTTGCCGGGAGCGAAGAGGATTCCGTTATGCTGGAAGAAGTGGATAGCTCCGGGCTGGCATCCCATATTGGAGACCTCGCAGCAGCACCAGCAGCCGTTTGCCTTCAGCTCCTTCGCATCGTCCTCGGAGAGTTCATTCTGGAATGCGCAGGGAAGAGCGATATCGCAAGGGATGCTCCAGGCCTTCTTTCCGGCGGTGAACTTTGTGGCACCGGGGAACTTGGTCGCCATATCCTCAACCTTGTTGCGGTTGGAGGCACGCATTACGAGCATATAGTCGATCATCTCAGGGGTGATGCCGTCAGGAATCTCGCATACGCCGTCAGGGCCGCTGATTGCGACAACCTTTGCGCCAAGCTCACGGGCCTTCTGGGCTGCGCCCCAGGCAACGTTACCGAAGCCGGAGAGTGCGACCTTCTTGCCCTTGATGTCCTTTCCTGCCTTCTGAAGAAGGTGCTGGGTGAAGTAGAGAGCGCCGAATCCGGTAGCCTCAGGACGGAGGATGGAACCGCCCCAGGTGCCGCCCTTGCCGGTAAGGACACCGGTGTTGTACTGGCGGGCGAGCTTCTTGTACATTCCGTACAGATAGCCTATCTCACGGCCGCCGACGCCCACATCACCTGCAGGGATATCCTGGTCAGGGCCGATGCAGTTCCACAGTTCCAGCATGAATGCCTGGCAGAAACGCATAATCTCGTCGTTGGACTTGCCCACGGGGTCGAAGTCCGAACCGCCCTTCGCGCCGCCCATAGGAAGGGTTGTGAGAGCGTTCTTGAAAGTCTGCTCGAAGCCGAGGAATTTCAGCATCGAAGGAGTAACGGCCTTGTGGAAACGAAGTCCGCCCTTGTAGGGACCGATGGCGCTGTTGAACTGGATGCGGTAACCGAGGTTGGTCTGGACCTCTCCCCTGTCATCAATCCAGGTGACGCGGAAAGTGAAGATACGGTCGGGCTCGACGATTCTCTCGACGATCTTGGCTTTTTCAAACTCGGGGTGCTGGTTGTAAACCTCCTCGATGGACTCAAGAACTTCCTGTACAGCCTGGAGATATTCCTTCTCCAGAGGATACTTGGCCTGAAGCCTGGCCATTATTTCCTGTGTTTTCATAATAAATTGTTATTGTTTTTAGCGTTTTAACTTACAACCTTGCAACAAATGTAATTATTAATTCATTAATTCCAAACAAAAAGACGGGGAATTTCATCAGGGACGGAATTCCTGTCTCATCGCGATGGACCTTCCGAGGGTCAGCTGGTCCGCATATTCGAGGTCGTCTCCGAAGCCGAGCCCCCTCGCAAGAGTAGATATACGTATCCCTGTGGGGGATATTTTCCGGTAGATGTAGAAAGAGGTGGTTTCCCCCTCGACGTCTCCGCTCAGGGCGAGTATGACCTCCGCCGATCCGGGATCATCCATAGCCGAGACCCTTTCGACCAGACTCTCTATCTCGAGATCTGACGGGCCGATTCCCGCAATGGGCGAAATGATGCCGCCAAGGACGTGGTAGACTCCGTGGAATTCTCCCGTGGACTCGATGCTCATAACGTCGCGGACGCTCTCGACGACACAGATGGTCCTGTGATCGCGGCGGGAGTCCGAGCAGATGGAGCACTGCTCATCGTCGGAAATGTTGTGGCACGTCCGGCAGAAACGGATGTCGTCCCGAAGGGAGTTGATCGCTGCGGTGAAATGATGGACGTTCTCCTGGGGCTGCCTCATAAGGTGAAGCGCAAGGCGGAGCGCACTCCTGCGCCCTACCCCGGGAAGCGACGAAATCGCCTCTACCGCATCCGACAAAAGCTTCGATGGATATTGTTCGCTATAGGTCATGATAATTTACAAGCCCGTCCAGGGGCGATTTGATGACAGTGCGTATTTCGACGCCCTCCTCCGCCGCGACTTCCCGGAGAATGTCCTGATATGCATAGCCGAAGCCGCCCACGGCTCCGACGGGAAGCCTCCTGTAGCGAAGGAGCGTCCTCCGGATGAAACTCCGGAAATTCTCCCGGGCAAGTTCCCTGACGTAAGGGTCCCCGAAATGGTCCATAATAAAAGGCGCGAAGGAGCCGAGATATCCCGCAGGGGCATCTCCCTTGTACACGTTCCGTACAATGGTGGAATAATCCGAGGGGAAGCGGGATGAGAATTCCGCGGCAATCCCCTCCGGCACAAGATCCTTCAGGAAATCCGACACGAACGCCTTCCCAAGGGCCGATGCGCTCCCCTCATCGCCAAGGATAAAGCCGGCCCCGTGAAAGTTCGCGACAATCTTCTCTCCGTCCCATTCGCAGGAATTGGAACCTGTCCCGAGGATTGCCGCAATGCCGGGCTCCCTGCCGCACACGGCACGGGCCGCAGCGACGAGGTCCGAGGCATATTCGACCTTCGCCGCGCGGAAAACCGGCAGCTCCGGCCTGTCAATAAGCCCCGCGGCATAAAAATACACCCGTGAGATGTCCTCCTCCCGGACTCCCAGCTTTTCCAGGGCTTCCCACGCAACAGGCGCGACGACGCACTGGTCCATATGGGCAAGATTGATTCCGCGGGTTTCCACTGTCCGGAATCCTCCTTCCCCGAGAAGGCACCAGGAGGCCTTTGTCGCTCCGCTCTCTACGATAAGATCCATCTAGAGGACTTCCAGGAGTTCAACGACAAACTTAAGGGCGCTGTAAGGCGGGATAGACGAGCCGGCTCCCTGCTCGCCATAAGCGAGGTCGTAGGGAAGATACAGTTCGTATTTTGAGCCTTCGCCCATAAGCTGGAGGCCCTCAGTCCATCCCTTGATGACCTGGTTAAGACCGAAAACGGCGGGTTCTCCCCTCTTGTAGGAGCTGTCGAAGATGGAGCCGTCAGCAAAGGTCCCTTCATAGTGGCAGCGGACCTTGGACGTCGCGGAAGGCTTCTTCCCGCTTCCTTCCTTAAGGACTTTGTACATAAGGCCGCTCTTTGTCGCCTTTACCTCAGGGTCGCGGGCGATCTTTGCGAGGAATTTCTCTCCCTCCTCCTTGGCGGCAGCGCCTGCGACGGCGGCCTTCTCAGCCGCCTCTTCCTCAAGTTCCTTGTAGAACTTCTCGAGGGCCTCGCCCGCCTCCTCGATGGGAATCGCAAGCTTGTTACCCTGCATCATATCCTTTAGTCCGGCGACGAAATCATCAAAATTGAGCCCATGGACCCCCGACTGCATCAGGTTTCCCGCGAGGCTCATTCCGAAAGCATAACTTTTCTTGTCCATATCGTTAATATAAGTTTGCAAATATAAGAATTTATACGCTGATTTCGCGGCCGAATCTTTTCCAGTGGAAGTATCCGTAGACTGCTGATCCGGCATATACAAGATACATCGCGCCCATCCAATACATCCCGACCTTCACACACAGGACGACACTCACAAGGTCCGCCGCTATCCAGACAAGCCACTGCTCCTTCCAGGACAGCGTCAGCCACCACGTCGCAACCGCGCTCGCGACCGCGACTATCGCATCGAGCGCCGTCTCCTGATCGTGAAGCAGCTGAAGGACAAAGACAAGGACTGCGCTCCCGAGGACAAATACCGCGAGAGAGGTCCACAGCCCCTTTGCCGAAGGTTTCCGAAGATGGATGACACCCGCCCCCGCCTCCGCGCCGTCCCTTTTCCACCGGACAAGCCCGATGACCGAAACCACGACATAATAGATATTAAGGCCCATCGAGGCCCATAACTGCTGATGGGCAAAAGAAAAGGCGCAGGCTATCCCGGTAAGTATTCCTATGACCCACATCGCATTTTTCTGGAATATCTCCAGGACGACGTAAGCCACCCCCGTCACCATTGCGAAAATCTCTATTGCCCCTATCCAGTTCATTTTACAAATTTACTCTTTTTCTGTCAAAAACAGAATACTGACATCACCATCACATTCCTCCCGGGCATAGGATACCCCTGAACGACGGAGTACTGCTCATTCAGGAGGTTGCCGAGGGCGGCAGAAAGGGTGACCGGGCCAAGCTCCGGCGTCTTCACCCTGAGGTCAACGGTTCCCCAGGCGGGAACAAGATAATCCGCCGTATTGGCCGTTCGGGAGTAGCGCGGACCTGTAAGGACGGCGATAACATCCGCCTGCCACCCGGCGAAGGACAGTACGGCCGACACCGATCCGCTATGGACCGGGATGTACGGCAGCTGATTGCCGTAACTGAGGTTCAGGCCGCTCTTTGACGGGGTATGGTCAAGCGCACGCTGGAAAGTGTAGCGGCCGGTCAGCGATGCGGAGAAAGAGCCCGAAGCATAATGGGCCCCGGCGCGGATTTCCGCACCGTAGATATCCGCACGGCCTATGTTGAGCATCGTCCACCTGAACTGGGACGAAGACGGGATTGCAAGTATTTTGTTGCGTACGGCGTTGAAATAGGCGGAGGCCCTGGCGTCGAAGCGGAATGGGCCCAGGGGGCGCTCGGCGGAGAGGGAAACGTTGCTCTGGAGGGCGCTCTCGGGGAGGAGTTCGGAATTTCCGACCAGCGTGTAGTAGAGGTCGTTGAACGAAGGCATCCGCCAGCTGCGCTTTACAAATCCGCTGACGAGAATCCCCTCCGAAGGGGTCCAGGAGGCCTGGACGGAAGGACTCAGGGCGTCCCTGAAGGTCTTGAAACGGCTTCCGTCCCGGAGGTTGAACCAGTCGGTCGCCCCGGTATACATAAGCGAAGCGGACGTCCTGACACTACGGGTTTCGTAACGCACAGCTCCGGCGGTCCAGAACGAGAGCCTGTCCGGCTCCGGGAATCCCGAAGAATTCCCCTCCAGCGCCGCGAACTGCCCGTCAGCGGCGACATCGAAGGAGAAATCGCCGATACTGCGGTTTACCGCACCGGAGACATACGCATTCCTCTGGACATAGGTTATGTCGTAGGGGACGGCCATCGGATTCAGCTCCGGATGGGTATTGTAACGGGTATAGTTCCGGGAGTATTTTCCACGCAGGGCCACCTTCGTTCCCTCCGGGAAGGCGTGGTGCCACTGCCCCTGGACAAACATATCCAAATCCTCCTGCCTGTCCGCACTTAGGGGAAACACCTCTGCCCTTCTCACGACAGGACCCGGAAAGCCCCTTTCAGACCCGTACAGATACGCTTTTACGTTCCATCCGGGCCCATAGACAGACGCCTCCGCCCTGCCGCTCCGGATATCTCCGTTCTTTCTCACCAGTGTTGTGTCATAGCCGTAGGGAACGAGGCTGAACCTGTACTCTCCGTTACTCCGGAGATACTCCGCCTCCACCCTTGACGACACTCCCCTTCCCCAAAGCCTTTCCCACCTCACTGACGGCGCCGCAGTCCCGAAGGATCCGCCCCGAAGACGCGCCTTGAGCCCGTTTTCCCCGGGCGCCGAACTTCTCAGATACAGGGCCGATGCTGCCCCGTATTCAGCGGCGCTCTGGAGCGCTTCCGTCCTGCCGCCGCTGTAAAGGTCCGCCTTTTCGAAAGAAGAAGAGGAAAAGCGCCCGAGGTCAACCTGCATATTCTGGGCGTTATGCACCTCGATCCCGTCGATGTAAACCCCGGTGAACTCACTTCCGAGGCTTCTTACGTTGATTGTCTTGAGCCCGCCCGTTCCCCCGTAATCCTTAACCTGCAATCCCGTGAACTCCCTCACCGCATCAGCGATTTCGACCTCCGGGACCATCGTAAGCGTATCCGCAGGCGGCACCACGGGCCTTTCCCCGCGGACCACCGCCGCGGAGAGGGTGTCGGGGAAGACCGGGGCGTCGCAGGTGGCGCTCCCGGAGGTACCACCTGCGACGATTTGGGCCGATTTCGTCGCAGGTGGTGTAATCTCGAGCACCACCTGCGACGCTATGGGCAAGGATAACGCCAGCCAGATGTGTAAGGACAGCATCAAAGGACGGAAGGCCGATATCAATAGGCCGCGAAATGGGCAGGACAGACGCCGGCGGTGACGGACCAGATCCTGGAGGGGCCTTCGCCCGCATAGTAAGACACCGTGCCGGGATTGAAGTAGTCAATCGCGTCAGCGATCAGAAGAGCCTTCAGGGTACCGCCGTCCTCGAATGCCGCGAGCCCGTAAGGGGCTGCCGCGTCGATGTCAAGGGAAAGGGATCCGTCAGAAGTCCAGAGGTAGTACTTTTTTACAGCTGTGGCATCCCAGTTCCATTCGTCATCCGTACCGATTGCGTAAATCCTGCCCCCGGCCGCGGCCGAGACGCTGACGTTAGCGTTATGGGCCTCTCCCGCGCCCATCCTCGTGACCTTTCCGGACCCGGTCTCGAGCCTGTAAAGGCCGGAATGGACACTGAAGTAATCGCCGAAAACGGACACATATATATTGCCCTTGCCGTCAGCGAAGACAGACTTAGGGTTAACCGCGATTTCTATCGTATCGACAACTTTGAAAGATGCAAGGTCTATGACGCTGAGGGTGTTCTCCATCACCTCAGACATCCCGCCGCTGTTGGCGACATAGAGTTTCCCGGACCATACGGCAAGCCCTTCCGGTTCCCGTCCGACGGCAACGGAAGCTACTTCCTCGAAAGTCTTTGTGTTTATCTTATGGACAAGACCCGTGGGAGAGCCCCAGGAGGAGACATAGGCATAGTCTCCGTCAAATGCGATGTTTCTCGGGGAGGCGACGGAAATGGATACGACGTGGGTTTCGTCTTTAGCGCTGATAACTTCGACGATGCCGGAATTGTTGACGACAATCCAGACAAGGTCACCGTTCACGGCTATGTCATTACCCACGTCACCGAGCCCGAGGGTGATCTTCGGGTTCATCTGGGAGTATGCATTATGGACATATTTCCCTTCGCCGGGGCGGAGGAAATCAAGAGTTGAGTTGTTGGCGCCGAATCCTCCCTCGTTCAGGACGAACACCTTGGAGATTCCGGAGATTTCACCTACTGAAACAGTCTCGCCCGCGAGGTTCTTGTCCCCGGAGGCTTCAGGACCCTTGCCTGAAGGATCCTTCTCGCAAGCGGCCATAGCGATGACCGCCGCGCCTAGCGCAGCTAGCAGTGCATTGATTTTCATAGAACTCTGGTTTATTTACGCCCTTTGGTAAATTTCCAAAGGTAAAAAAGCAGTACAGCTATGCCCGCAGAGATGCCTGCAATCGCAAAACACCACTGTGAAGGCATATGGAACCCTATCTTGTCGATACAGATGAAGGTCGTTACCACAGATGTCATAAACACTGCGGGAATCAGGGTCATAAAGTAGTGGAACCTCCCCTTTTCGCGCACGAGGTAAACCGTAATCATCCACAGCGAGAACACTGCGAGAGTCTGGTTGGACCACCCAAAGTATCTCCAGATCGTATTAAAGCCGTTCTCATCCGAGACATTGAACCAGAGAAGTAATCCTACGGCGATAAAAAGCGGTATGGCTATAAGGAACCTGTTCCTTACGGACTTCTGCTCAAGATGGAAAAAGTCCGCAATGATAAGGCGGGCGCTTCGGAGGGCGGTATCGCCGCTGGTGATGGGAGCGGCCACAACGCCAAGAATCGCAAGGATTCCACCGACGATTCCGAGCCATCCGCGCGCGACTGCAGTCACGACGCTGGGAGCAGAAGCGCTTGTCGCGCCCAGGGCGGCCTGTCCTCCGTCAAAGAAGAACCAGGACGAAACCGCGGCCCATATCAGGGCGACGAGTCCTTCCGTTATCATAGCGCCGTAGAAAACCGGACGGCCGTGCTTCTCATCAGGAAGGCAGCGGGCCATAAGAGGGCTCTGGGTTGCGTGGAATCCGCTTATTGCGCCGCAGGCGATGGTAATGAACAGGCAGGGGAATATAGGCTGCCCTTCCACACCGACGGAAGGCCCCCTGTTCTGGAGCCCGTCCCAAATCTCAGGAATAGAAGGCCACTTGACAAACAGGCACACCATCAGCGCTATCGCCATAAAAATAAGCGCTATCGCGAAAACCGGATATATCCTGCCGATGACCTTGTCAACCGGAAGAAGTGTCGCGATTATATAATATACGAATATGACCCCGACCCATATGAGGAATGCCGTTGTCGTACCTCCGGTCATAGACCCGAGGATTTCAGCGGGGCTGTAGACAAAGACGGTACCGACCAGGATCAGCAGAAGACCGGAGAATACCAGCATCACGGTCTTTGTCCCTTTCCCAAGATACTTGCCCACAAGTTCCGGAATACCGACACCGCCGTTCCTCACGGAGAGCATTCCTGTGAAATAATCGTGTACCGCACCGGCGAATATGCAGCCGAAGACTATCCACAGATACGAGGAAGGACCGAATTTCGCGCCCATTATGGCGCCGAAGATGGGCCCGGTACCGGCGATATTCAGGAACTGGATCATATATACCTTCCAAGTAGGCATTTTCACGAAGTCGATTCCGTCCGCCTTGGTAATTGCCGGAGTGGGACGGGACGGATCGCTGCCGAATACGCGGTCAACGAATCTGCCGTAAAGGAGATAGCCCAGGATAAGGGCGACGATGCTTGCAACAAATGAGAACATATGCTACTTGAAAAAAGTAAAATGGACTCTTCCGTATTTCTTTTCCTTGACAAAGCGGGGATGATCCCTGAAGGAGTGTTCATCTCCGTGTTCGAGGATGAAGTAACAGTCCGGATGGAGGAGGTCTTTGGAAAGGACCTGGTCCGGAATGGTGTCCAGCCCGTCGATTGCGTAGGGCGGATCAGCGAAAATGATGTCAAATTTTTCCCGGCAAAGGGGCAGGAAGTCGAATACGTTCGAACGGACCATCGTGACATTCCGCAGGCCCAGCCTTTCAGCCTCCCTCTTTATGAAAGTCGCGTTTTCCCTTGCCATCTCCACGGACCACACCATCGCAGCGCCGCGGGAGGCGAACTCAAACGCAACTGCGCCGGTCCCCCCGAAAAGGTCCAGCACCTTCAGGTCTTCGAATTCGTATTCATTGTTGAGAACGTTGAAGAGGCCCTCCCGGGCGAAATCCGTCGTAGGACGCGCCTTATATCCGGCGGGGGGCTCTATCGCCGCTCCCTTGAGACGTCCCCCGATGATCCTCATAGGCTTACTACGCTCTTGAAATAGCGGTAGAGGGACATTTCCTCGTCCATATCAAGAGGTGTACGGAAGTACACCGTCGAGACTTCCGGATTCAGCTGGAGACGCTTCAGGGCAAGGAAGATGAAATATTCCGCAGTCGTGAAATCCGGGGCGCGGAAAACGTTTGCGAGGCAGAGGGTTTTCCCCTGGGCTATTACCATATGGAGCCAGCCGTCAGCATACGAGCACAGTATCTTGTTGTATTCATCCGCAAGAGGAAGGCTCCCGAGAAGCCACCAGATTTCCGGGAGGACGGGCGACGGCTCGCCGGAAATGGTCAGGATATTCTGGGAGACGGCCTTGGAGATAGTATCGTATCCGGACGGAGAATAAACAAGGACCGAGGACTGTTCCGGGACCGGGACAGACAGGACCTGGTCTCCGGGGCGGAGGGAAGTGACATCCCCGAGGAGCTCCGATGCCCTGTCCTTCGAGAAAAAGCTCTCCGGGACAAGGGTCACCTTGGGGGTAAAAAGGGAGATGCTGACCTTTTCGTATCTGGACTGGAGCCTTGGCTCCGTAAAGATATGTTCGGCGCCGAGCCATCCTGAGGAGGGCCCGGCGTCAACTCTGTAGGAAAATCCGCCGGAAAGTACCTGGACGGAAATCTCTTTATTACTCCCAGTTACCGGCATTATTGTTAGGTGCGCTCACGCTGCCGACCTGGAGGCCCTCATACCTGTTCTGCCTTTCGCATTCAGCATCGAGGTTCACGATAAGCTGATAGTCCATTCCCATAAGGATAGCCTTCCAGGGCATACGGGCCTCGAACAGAGGGACCTGGACACCGGAGACGGACTTGACGATAGCCTCCATCTGGACGGGGTAACCGCCGGAGTAGGGGATGGTCTTCAGCGAGTCGATGCAGAAATCCTCACGGCCGAGGAACAGGGTATCCTTCACGGGCATAGGGGTAGTTACGGAGAAGACGAGTTTCTCACCCTGATTGTAGAGTTCGAGAAGCTGCTCGTTGGTGATCTTGCGGTTCTTCTTCTTGATCCGGGCGGTGTTTGCAACCGCGAGGGAGTCATCGTTGGAGCCTATCTGCATAGTGATGTCCATCTTGCCGTTGTTGTAGAAGTCCACGAGGGAGTCAACGGACTCCGTGAAGTGACCGGTAACGCCCTTGAAAGCGACCTGAAGGGTACGGATATCCTTGAGACGCTGGACAGCGACGGCCTGACGGGCCTCTTTCTCCTTGTTGAACCTCACGGGCTTCATAACGCTGCTGTAGATGAGATAGACGCAGAAGACAGCCGCGATGGCGAGGACGATCTCGAGGATAACCTTCAATGTTTTGTTCATTATCTTAGTGTTTTAATATTTTCACAAATCGGGACAAAGTTAGGAAAAGGTTTTCTCAAATGCAATAATCTATTTCGGTAAAATTGTTAACTTTGCAACTCGATATATGAAAGCAGACAAAAGCGCCATATCCGCCCTTTCCTCGCTGATTGACAGCGCGGAAAAAATCGTCGTGTCGTCCCACACTCATCCCGACGGGGATGCCCTCGGGAGCACGGTCGCCCTCGTGGAGTATCTCCGGAGGAGCCGCGGCAAGGACGCCTCGGGCGTAATATGCAACTCCCCTGGAAGGGACATCGCTTTCATCTGTGACGGGAACGGCAATATCACCTTCCACGACAGCGAGCCTGAAAAGGCGGAATCCCTCATCGCGGGCAGCGACCTCCTGATCCTTCTGGACTGCAACGGCTTTTCCCGTACTGATTCCCTTGAAAGTATCTTCAAGGCATATTCCGGCAGGAAGGTCCTCATAGACCACCATATGTATCCGGAAAGGGATAGTTTTGACCTCGTATTCTCCGAGACGGAAATATCCTCATCGGCGGAACTCCTCTACGGAATCCTCCTCCGGATGGATGACGTCGCGATGGCGCCGGAGAATCTTCCCGCAGAATCCGCCGCAGCCCTTCTTACGGGTATGACTACGGATACGAACAATTTCTCGAATTCCGTCTATCCCTCGACGCTCGAAATGGCCTCCGGCCTTCTCCGCGCGGGGGTTCAGAGGGATGCGATCATCGACAGGCTGTACCGTTCAGGAAGCGAAGACCGCGTCCGTATGACAGGCTATATGCAGTGGCAAAGAATGGTCACCCTCCCCTCCGGCGCCGCGTATATCGTAATCCGAAGTAAGGATATCGAAGAGTTCCGGATCGTAGAAGGCGATACGGAAGGGCTCGTCAACATTCCCCTCACGATAGGGAATATCCGGATAAGCCTCCTTCTGAGGGAAGACCCCGCAGGGTATTTCCGCGTGTCCATACGTTCCAAGGGCGACCTTTCCGCAAGGGAACTCGCCGCCGGATGGTTCAACGGAGGAGGTCATTTCAACGCCTCTGGAGGTCGCCTCTATATCGGAAAGGATATCGCCTCGCCGGACGATGCCGTCCCCTATGTAGAAAAAGCAATTATGGAGTACCTCGGATGAGAAGGGGAATAATCATAGCTGCGGCCGCCGCCGCTCTCCTTGCCGGATGCATGAAGCAGGCCGTGCAGTCCACCTATGACAAACAGGAAACCACCATCTCCAGTTTCGTGGACAACATCCTCAAGTCCGACACTACCGCTACCGTGACATATAACCACGGCACCGTCCGCGTAACCCTTCACGACACCCTTTCGAGGGAAGGCGCCCTCGCGGATTCCCTCCGTTTCGGCGGAACCGTATCCTTCTATTATGCGGGATACGTCCTGTCCGGAAGCTCGGTTTCCTCCTCCAATATGTTCGCGACAAACAGGGCCCAGAGCGCCTCAGACGCCGGATGGGCCGTCTCGGACTCCACTATTTTTGAAATTGCGACCATCCCTGTTGACGACTCCCTCATCCCCGGTCTCCGCTACGGACTCGAAGGAGTTCAGGGCCAGGATGAATGCTACATACTGTTTTCCGGTGAATACGGGTGGGGACGCAGCGCCCAAGGCACGATTCCTGCAAAGTCCGCCCTTGCATATCACATTTGGGTGAACAGCATAGACAACGACTGATTTTATGAAAAGGATATACATACTTGCAGCGGCGGCACTCGCCCTCTTCTCCTGCATAGCCAAGACCGAGGACGACACCGTCTCCAAAGCCACGGACTATTTCGACGCCTGGCTCAAAATCAACTATCCGGAAGCTAGGGAGCACGGAATGGGCGTCTATGTCATAGAAGACACGCCCGGAACAGGCCCATACTGGGACAGCACATACATCTTTACAACCTATACGGCCACATCCCTTGACGGAACCGTATCCTACACAGGCAAGGAGGATATGGCAAAGCAGATCGGAACCTACAAGAGCTCGAATTACTACGGACCTGTCGTCCTTACGACCGGAGAATCCCTCTGCTACGCCGGGATCGAGGCCATCCTCGGAGGCGAGGGAACCGCCGGAAAGCTTCCCAAGATGAGAGTCGGCGGAACCCGTAAAGCTGTCATCCCCTCCTGGCTGATGACTTATTCAAGATACACAAGCGCTGACAAGTACAAGGAAAACATCGGAAACAAAACCGCAGCATCCGCAATATATACCATAACCCTCGAGGAGCAGACGGACGATATCATACGCCTTCAGTGCGATGTCACCGAAGACCGCGGGCCCATAGGCATCTTCCAGCTCCAGAAGTTCATAGACGAGAAAATGGGCGGGATTGACTCTATGTACGTCGCCGGCAACGACAGCCTCCAAAAGCGCGGGTTCTATTTCCAGTCCCTCAAAAAGCCCTCCGAAAAAGAGATTCCTTCGGACTCGACAGTATACGTAAACTACATCGGAAGGCTGCTTGACGGCAGGGTTTTCGACACCACCATTGCTGACACCGCAAAATTCTACGGCATCTGGAATTCATCCAGGACCTATAAGCCGCTTCCCGTGGTAAAGAACGGGACCTGCACCAAGCTCACCCTTGACGGCAGCACTACCGTCACCGGTTTCGCGGGAGGCATTTACCTTATGCACGAAAACGAGAAGGCGCGTGTCGCATTCTCAAGCGACCTTGGATACGGATCCTCCTCAAAGGGTATCGTTCCCGCCTACGCACCCCTTGTCTTCGACCTGGAACTCACTAACGCTCCGGAGTAATGGCACAAGGCGCAATCCCCGTTGAACTGGGCACAAAGCCCATCCGAAAACTTCTCACCCAGTACGCAGTCCCCGGCATAATCGCTATGACGGCATCCTCGCTGTACAATATGGTGGACAGCATTTATATCGGCCATATCCGGGACGTGGGCTCCCTTGCGATTTCCGGACTGGGTGTTACCTTCCCGCTGATGAACATCTCGTCGGCACTTGGAACGCTCGTCGGCGTTGGCGCCGCTACGATGATTTCAGTGCTGCTCGGGCAGAAGAATTACGAATCCGCAAACAAGGTCCTTGCTAACGAGGTTACCCTGAATATCATCATAGGCCTGCTGTTTACGGTATTCGTCCTGCTTTTCATAGACCCCATCCTCGTTTTCTTCGGAGCGTCGGAAAACACTCTTCCCTTCGCAAGGGACTATATGAGGATTATTGCGACAGGTAATGTCGTGACTCACCTGTACTTCGGCCTTAACAGCGTCATACGGTCTTCGGGAAATCCGAAGACCGCGATGGGCCTTACCCTGTTCACGGTGGGGGCGAATGCGGTGCTGGACCCGATATTCATTTTCGCTCTCGACCTTGGGGTCAAGGGCGCAGCGCTTGCGACGGTGATATGCCAGCTTATGTCGCTGTGCTATACACTTTGGTTTTTCCTCGACCAGAAGAAGTTCCTGCATCTGCCCCGGAAGCATATGCTCCGGGTGGACTGGAAGATTGCGAAGGATTCGCTCGAAATCGGAATGGGCCCGTTCCTTATGAATCTTGCGAGCTGCATCGTCGTTCTATTCATCAACAGGCAGCTGCTGCACTGGGGCGGCGACCTCGCGATCGGCGCATACGGCATAGTGAACCGGATTTGCTTCCTGTTCGTTATGATTGTGATGGGCTTCAACCAGGGGATGCAGCCTATCGCCGGATATAACTACGGAGCCAGGCAGTACTCCCGTGTCCGGGAGGTCTATATCCGAACCTGCGTCGCAGCGACAATCGTCTGCTGCGCCGGCTTCATCATTTCGGAAGTGTTCCCCTCCCTTGCGGTTTCTGCGTTTACAAACGACCCCTCGCTGAAGACTCTCGCGACAAGGGGCCTTCGGGAAATGAACATCGTATTTCCGATCATCGGATTCCAGATGGTGACGACGAATCTTTTCCAGTGTCTCGGGATGGTCTCAAAGTCCATTTTCCTCTCGCTCTCGCGCCAGCTGCTGTTTCTGCTCCCCTGCATCTATATCCTCCCGGGGATACTCCAGAGCGAATCCGGGGTTTGGCTGAGCTTCCCCATCTCTGACTTTATCGCATCCGTAATCACAGCTCTTTTTGCCGTCTCGCTTATCCGAAAGCTCGGGTCCCTTGGGGACGGCGATTCTCCTGAAATCTTAGGCAGCAAAATATGACCGGTAACACAATAATCAATGTGGGCCGTTCCTTCGGCAGCGGAGGCGGCTATGTGGCGAAGGCCATCGGCAAGATGCTGGGCCTTCCCGTTTACGACAACGAGCTTATCTCCCGCGCGGCGGAGCGGAGCGGCTATACGGCCGATATCTTCTCCCGTGAGGAGGAAAAGCGCAGCCTGTTCTCCCTCTCCGGCTTCTTCGCTTCCGGAAGGACGAGCTATATGGACAGCGGCTACTCCAAGGATGCAATGCTGTTCAACATCCAGAGCGAAGTCATCCGTGACATCGCCTCCCGCGAATCCGCAATCATCATAGGCCGATGCGCCGACTATATCCTCCGTGACATGGACTGTCTCGATGTGTTCATATGCGCTCCTGAGGAGTTCAGGATCAAGAGGCTGGGAGAAATAGAAGGTCTTGACAGGGATCAGGCCGAAGCGCTCATCCGCCGTAAGGACCGTACCCGCGAGACTTATTACAACTACTACACGTTCGGAAACTGGGGCGTAGCTTCGAACTATGACCTCTGCGTGGACAGTTCGATCCTGGGTATCGAAGGAACGGCCGAATTCATCATTGAGTTCGGAAGGAAAGCGGGGCTCGTCAAGATCTGACTGTTTTGACACGGAGAAGACTCATAACTATCGACATCGTAGCCGCGACGCTTATCGCGGTGCTTCTTGCGACCTCCTCCAAGGGTCACGACTCCGAGGTGGAAGTCCCGAAGGAGTTCCCCGAGCTTAACAAGATACTCGAGAACGGGATGTCTGACATCCCCGAGCTCGAGAAGATGGACCATTCCGTGGACAGTTTCCTCCGCTACTGGTGCATAGAAGGCGCTTCGCTCGCAATAATGCGGAACGACTCGCTTGTTTACGCGAAGGGTTACGGATGGGCTGACAAAGAGAAGGGCGTCAGGATGAGTCCGTCGACAAAGCTCAGGATGGCTTCTGTTTCGAAGCTCGTCACGGCCGCCGGTATAATGCATCTCAAGGATCAGGGACGCCTCGCCCTTCAGTCCCCCGTCTTTGGCCCATACGGCATCCTGAACCGTTTCGACGATGCCTACAAGGACCAGAACTACTGCCTTATCACCGTTGAAGACCTCCTCCGCCACGAGGGCGGCTTCACTACCCGGGCGGGAGACCCCATGTTCTCGACGGTGGTGATGGAAAGGCAGATGGGCCTGTCTTCCCCGCCGACGCAGGATGAGCTTGTCCGTCACCTTCTCAGACAGAGGCTTACCTACACCCCCGGAAAGGACCGTTCATACTCGAATTTCGGGTATCTTCTCCTTTCGATGGTGATAGAGGAAGTTACCGGAATGCCCTACGAAACTTATATGAGGGACAGCGTCCTCGCCCCGGCAGGATGCTATGACTTCCACATAGGCGGTAATTACTATGCTGAGCGCCTTCCGGGAGAATCCCGCTACTATATGCAGCCGGATTCGGAGGACGTCCCGGACATCAATGACAATTCCAGGATGGTCCCCAAGTGCTACGGCGGAAATGATGTCTCCGGGCTTTCAGGGGCTGGCGGATGGATTGCTTCTACGTCAGAGCTGGCACGTTTCGTCGCGTCGATAGACCTTCGGGACGCCGTCCCTGACATACTCTCCCCTGAGAGTATCCGCCAGATGACCACGTGGGTAGACGAGGCGACGTACAGCCTTGGATGGGTTGATACGAAGCCCGACGGGGAATGGACCCGTACGGGATCCTTCTCCGGGACGTCAGCCCTTGTAAAGGTCTACCCTGACGGGGAATGCTGGATTATGGTAACGAATACCTCCTCCTGGAGGGGCTCAAGATTTTCCAAGAACGTCTCCGGCTTCTTCCGGCGCCTCCGCCACCGCTGGAGCGCTGTCCTCCCCGCCAGGGACCTGTTCCTCGACGGCACCCGGGCTTAAAAGGGCGCGCTGCTCCGCCTCTGCCTCACGACGGGCGCGCTCGACGGACTTCGAACGTTTAAGCACAAATCCGGAACCGAGATACTTCGTACGGACGTCGTCATCGGCGGCAAGGGCCTCCGGTGTCCCTTCCTGAAGGATGGTTCCTTCGTAAAGGAGGTATGCACGGTCCGTGATGGCGAGCGTTTCGCCAACATTGTGGTCTGTTATGATGACTCCGATATTACGGTACTTGAGTTTTGCGATGATATACTGGATATCCTCGACGGCGATGGGGTCAACGCCGGCGAAAGGCTCGTCAAGAAGGATGAAAGCGGGGTCCACGGCGAGGGCGCGGGCGATTTCGCAGCGGCGCCTCTCACCACCGGAGAGCTGGATTCCGAGGGACTTTCGGACCTTTGAAAGGTTGAATTCATCGATAAGCCTTTCAAGACGCTCCTGACGGTCTTTTTTCGTAAGCCTCTTGTCAAGCTCCATAACGGACATTATGTTGTCCTCCACGGACATTCTCCGGAAGACGGATGCTTCCTGGGGGAGATAGCCTATTCCCTTTTGGGAGCGCTTGTACATAGGGAGCTCCGTGATGTCTTCATCATCGAGGTAGATACGCCCGCCGTTAGGGACTATCTGTCCGGTTATCATATAAAAGCTCGTTGTCTTACCGGCGCCGTTCGGCCCCAGGAATCCGACAATCTCTCCCTGATTCACCTCCATTGACACGCCCTTTACGACAGTGCGCATCCCGTATTTCTTGACAAGTTCTTTGCAGTGAAGCTTCATAATCTTACTTTGTATCAAGGCCCATACTGGCTATAAACTCCCGGACCTCAGGATTCGAATCCATCAGGGCTTTCGCCTTCTCTTCCGGCATATAGGGGACTTTCTCCTTGTTTGAGGGTTCCTCCGGGGCAACCTCCACGGAGAGGTTCAGCCGGCGGGTTCCCACACTTTCCCTCACGAGGCTTTCCATCTCACGGAGGAGTTCCTTCTCGATCCAGGTTTTCTGGGCGATGTTAGTAACCCGGAATGTTACGGCTTTAATCCCGTCCTGCTCCTCCATACGGAGGGTCGTATTCGTTATCATAACGGCAAGACGCGGCTTCCCGGCGGCTTCGTACCTGCCCGCAAGCTGCATCCAGGCCTCTGTAACTTTCTCATCCGAAGGAAGCGCGGCGCTCTCCGAAGGCGCCTCCTCCGCGGGGGCGTCTTCCTTCTCCTGAAGTATCGAGTTCATTGAAAGGGCCGCTCCCGTCTTCGCGCGGGTGCGCTTCTTGGGGGCATCTGGCTTCGGGGCCTCGGGCTGAGGAGCTTCGGGCTGAGGGGCTTCGGGCTGAGGGGCCTCGGGCTTTGCTGCGGGAGCCGGGGCTTCGGGCTTCGGAGCTTCGGACTTCGGAGCCGGGGCCTCGGCCTTTGCGGCAGGAGCGGCGACGGCCGCGGCAGGCTGAGCGGCGGGCTGGACTGCGGGCACGCCCCTTGTCAGGAAGGCAAGCTTCATTATCGAGAACTCGATATGGAGACGGGGATTGACAGAGGCCTTGTAGCCGGCCTCGCAGGCCGTTGTGATCGAAAGCGCATCGTACAAGAACTGCAGGGAGCACCTTGCCGCCTGTTCCCCGTAACGCTTCTTGAGGGATTCCGGCTGCTCGAGAAGAGCCTCACACCCGGCCGTCCTGGCAATCATCAGGTCCCTGAAATGAGAGCTGAGCGCCGCCACGAAATGCAGCGCGTTGAATCCCTTCGCAAGGATGCTGTCGAAGGTCACAAGCGCAGGCCCATACTCCCCCCGGAGGAAGTTCTCCGTAAGGGAGAAGCAGTACTCGTGATCCAAGATGTTGAGATTCCTGATTACGTCCTCATAATGGACATCCGTGCCGCAGAAGGCAACGGTCTGATCGAAGATCGTGAGGGCATCGCGCATTGCGCCGTCCGCCTTCTTTGCGATTTCGTGGAGCGACTCATCATCGATAGAGACGCCCTCCTTCTCCGCTATGCCGCGAAGGTTATGGACCATATCGCTTACGGAGATACGGTTGAAATCGTAAGTCTGGCAGCGGGAGAGGATGGTAGGGAGTATCTTGTGTTTTTCGGTGGTGGCGAGTATGAATATAGCGTGTGACGGGGGCTCTTCCAGAGTCTTCAGGAAAGCGTTGAAAGCGCTTTGCGAGAGCATATGGACCTCGTCGATGATATACACGCTGTATTTTCCCACAGGCGGCGGGACCTGGACCTGGTCCATAAGGGCCTTGATGTCCTCAACGGAGTTGTTGGACGCGGCATCCAGCTCGTGGATACAGTATGAACGGCCTTCGCGGAAGGAGACGCAGGACTCGCACTCCCCGCAGGGGGTCATATCCTCCCCGGGGTTCGAACAGTTGATCATCTTCGCGAAGATTCGGGCGGTAGTGGTTTTCCCCACGCCCCTCGGGCCGCAGAACAGGTATGCATGGGCCAGCTGCCCGCGCTTTATGGAGTTCGACAGGGTCCTGGCGATAACGTCCTGCCCTATCAGGGTCCCGAAGGATTCCGGCCTGTACTTCCTGGCCGATACAATATACTCGCTCATAGACTGCAAATATAATAAAATAAAAGAAGAGGCCTCACATCCGGCCTCTTCTTTTATTCGATTAAAGGATGAATCCTAGTCGCTGAGGGAGAAACGCTTGAAGGAAAGGACCTTTGCCTCCTTGTCTGCGGCGGCGGCGAGGGCTTCCGCAACGGTAGCCTTGTCGTCGGAAAGCTGGTATTCCTGGTCCATAAGGGTATTCTCCTTGAGGAATTTCTGGAGACGGCCGTTCACGATTCCGTTAATCATTGCCTCGGGGAGGGAAGCTGCCTTCTCTGCTCCAACCTTTGCGATGATTTCGCGGGCCTGGGCTGCCTGCTCTGCGGTGAGCCATCCCTTTGCCTGGTTGGACTCGATATGATCCTCGGAGTCAACGTGGGCGGGGTTGATGCCGGCCTTCTTGAGGGCTGCATCAACGGCCTTCTGGACCTGCTCGTCCTTGGTCTTCTGGATAGCGACTGTACGCTCGGACTCAAGCACCTCAGCGGGAACGGAAGCGGCATCGACGGCAACGGGGTTCATAGAAGCGACCTGCATTGCAATACCGCGGGCGATAGCAGCGGGAACTTCCTTGTTGAAAGCCACGATTGCACCGAGCTTGCCGTTGAAATGGACATACTCGCTTACAAAGGGAGCCTCGAGAGCGCCGTAGTATGCGAGGACGTGCTTTTCACCGGTCTTTCCGGCCTGGTTGGTGATGTCTTCCTCAACGGTGTAACCGGTAGGGAGCTTGGTTGCCTTTAGAGCTTCTGCGTCTTGAGGGAATGCTGCGATTGCCGCATCTGCAATATGACCTGCAAGAGTCTTGAAGTCAGGAGTTGCCGCCACAAAGTCAGTCTCGCAACCGAGGCATACGAGGACGGCCTTTCCACCTTCAACGCGGGAAAGGACCGCACCCTGGGTCGTCTCGTTGTCACCACGCTTGGAGAGCGTGGACTTGCCCTTCTCGCGGAGGATTTCGACGGCACGCTTGAAGTCGCCATCGGCCTCAGTAAGAGCATTCTTGCAATCCATCATTCCCGCGCTGGTCATATCGCGGAGTTTCTTAATGTCTGCTAATGAGATAGCCATAGTGGTTTTTTGAACTAAAAGTTAATGATTACTCCTTGACGGGCTCCTCCTGTGCAGGAGCTTCTGCCTCAGCTGCGGGGGCCTCTGCAGGGGCTGCTGCGGGTGCTTCAGCCTCAGCGGGTGCCTCAGCGGCCTTTGCGCCGCGGCGGGGACGGAGCTTCTTGCCCTGGACTGCAACATCCTTGGGGGCTTCTGCGGGCTCAGCCTCAGCCTCTTTCTCCTTCTCAAGCTTACGCTCCTCAAGACCCTCCTGGATCGCTCCGCAGAGGATGTCCATGATAAGAGCGATGGACTTTGTCGCATCGTCGTTTGCCGGGATCACATAATCGATGGGGGTGGGATCGCAACAAGTGTCAACCATTGCGATAACCGGGATGTTCAGACGGACGGCTTCCTTGACGGCGTTAGCCTCTTTCTGTACATCAACGACGAAAAGGGCGGAGGGAAGACGGCTCATATCCCTGATGGAACCGAGGTTCTTCTCAAGCTTTGCCCTCTGGCGCTCGACCTGAAGGCGCTCACGCTTTGCGAGCTTCTCGAATGTACCATCTTCTTTCATCTTGTCGATGGTGTTCATCTTTTTGACTGCCTTGCGGATGGTGGGGAAGTTTGTGAGCATTCCGCCGGGCCATCTCTCAGTCACTGAAGGCATATTGACGGACAGAGCCTTTTCTGCCACGACGTCCTTTGCCTGTTTCTTGGTAGCCACGAAGAGGACCTTGCGTCCGGAGCGGGCCAGTTCCTTGAGAACTTCTGCGGCCTCGTCTATCTTGACTACGGTCTTGTGCAGGTCGATGATGTGGATTCCATTCTTCTGGTCGAAGATATAGGGAGCCATTTTGGGGTTCCACTTGCGGGCAAGATGTCCGAAGTGAACGCCTGCATCAAGCAGCTGCTGGAAATTTGTTCTTGACATTGTTTTGCTGTTTGTTTTTTGTTTTTCTCTTTACATCAATCCGGATAAGTAGCGGAATCATCGTTTCTTTATTTCGAATCCCGGTCTTCCGGATTTTCCGCAGCCTCGGCAATCCGTTTTGCAGCCGTCGGAGATTCTCATCCCCGGGGACGGGTCTCAGGATTTGTGTTACCGGGCTGTGCTGACATAAACCAGTTGTCGCTGTGCGATTAACGCTTGCTGAACTGGAAGCGGCGACGTGCTCCGGGCTGTCCGGGCTTCTTCCTTTCGACCTCGCGTGCATCGCGGGTAAGGAATCCGGCGGCCTTGAGAGCTCCGCGGTAAGCCTCTTTGTCGACCTCGCAAAGTGCGCGGGCGATTCCGAGCCTTACGGCCTCAGCCTGACCTTTGGTACCGCCTCCGACGAGGGTTACCTTGACGTCAAACTGACCTGCTGTACCGGTGACCTCGAAGGGCTGGTTGACGATGTACTGGAGGGTTTCCTCCTTGAAGTACTCGTTAAGCTCACGGTCGTTGATGAGGATCTTCCCCGTACCGGCGACAACATAAACACGGGCGACTGCTGATTTACGTCTTCCAAGGGCGTGTTTCTGTTCCATTTGCTCTGTTTAAATTTCGTTAAAATTGATTGTTTTGGGATTCTGGGCTGCATGCGGATGCTCAGGACCTGCATAAATCTTCAGGTTGTTCATCAGGATCTTGTTTCCCAGACGGGTCTTGGGCAGCATTCCACGGACAGACATCCTGATAAGCTCCTCAGGCCTCTTGGCGAGGATTTCCTTAGGGGTAGTGAACCTCTGTCCACCGGGATAGCCGGTGTAACGGGTGTAAACCCTGTCGGTCATCTTCTTTCCAAGGAGACGAACCTTCTCTGCGTTGATGATGATGACGTTGTCACCGCAATCAACGTGGGGAGTATAGCCGGGCTTGTTCTTACCGCGGAGGATAAGAGCAACGCGGGAGGCAAGGCGTCCCAGGATGAGATCTGTCGCATCAATGACCACCCATTCTTTCTTCACAGTGCTCTCGTTGAGGGAGACTGTCTTGTAGCTAAGTGTGTCCACTGTCTTGACTATTAATGGTTTAACATAAAAAATTGCGATCCCTACACATTTTAGGGACCGCAAAGATAGAAAACTTTCCCCGTTTTTCAAAATTTTGGTATTTTTGCGGACTGTGAAAATAGGAAACATAGATCTTGGACAGAGGCCGGTCCTGCTTGCGCCGATGGAAGACGTCACCGACGCCTCCTTCCGCATCCTGTGCCGGGAGGCCGGCGCCGCTATGGTCTACACAGAATTCGTCTCCTCCGACGGGCTGGTCCGTGATGCCGCAAAGGCCATCGCCAAGATGCGGACGCTTCCCGAAGAAGCGCCCGTAGGGATCCAAATCTATGGGTCCATACCCGAAGCGATGGTCGATGCCGCGCGGATGGCGGAGCGGGCGGCGGAGCTCGCCGGCGGCCATGGCGCTGACCTCGTGGACATAAACTTCGGCTGTCCGGTCTCGAAAATCGCTGGACGCGGCGCAGGCAGCGGAATGATGAAGGACCCGGACAAGATGGTCGCAATCACAAAAGCCGTTGTCGATGCCGTCAAAAAGCCGGTGACGGTCAAGACCCGCCTTGGGTGGGACGACAGCTCGAAGATTATAGTGGACCTCGCGGAACGGCTCCAGGATGCGGGCATCAAGGCTCTCACAATCCACGGCCGTACCCGGTCCCAGATGTACAAGGGAGAAGCGGACTGGACCCTTATCTGCGAGGTCAAGAACAATCCGCGGATGCATATTCCCATCATAGGTAACGGCGATATCAACTCCGCCACGAAGGCGGCAGAGGCATTCGACCGCTACGGGGTGGACGGCATTATGGTCGGCCGCGCATCCTTCGGCCATCCCTGGATATTCTCCGAGATCCGTCACTATCTGGACACCGGAGAAGAACTTCCCCCGATGAGCGTCCCGGACCGTGTCGCCCTGTCAAAGCGCCACCTGCAGCTTTCCCTGGACCTCAAAGGCCCACGTACCGGCGTCCTTGAGATGCGCCGGCATCTGAGCTGCTACTTCAAAGGACTCCCTGATTTCAAGGACACCCGCATCCGGCTGGTCACGGAGAACGATCCTGACGAAGTTTTCCGAATCCTGGACTACATACTCGGGCGCTGGGGAAACGCCCCCCTTCCCGACTCCACCTCCGTCTACGGCCTTTGACGCCGTGGGCAAAATGGGGTGGTTTTGCACACCGCCCGGCCGTATTCACGATCCCC
>ERZ842401.1311-NODE-1311-length-35917-cov-6.150103_pt1 | contig 35917 bp, 18 predicted proteins | sample MGYA00521270_ERZ842401 | MGnify/ENA primary metagenome ERZ842401 (study PRJEB31892, sample SAMEA3878208) | bioreactor metagenome | biome: Moose rumen | place: Sweden | collected 2011-10 | study: EMG produced TPA metagenomics assembly of the PRJEB12797 data set...
AGCCCCGTAAAGCCTGCCCCGTGGAATATATTGTCACCCAACACCAGGCATGCACAATCGTCGCCGATAAAATCCCGTCCGATGATGAAAGCCTGTGCCAATCCGTCAGGACTGGGCTGTTCGGCATAGGCGAAACGGACACCAAAGTCGCTCCCGTCCCCCAGCAGCCTGCGAAAGCCTGGCAGGTCGTGTGGCGTACTGATTATCAGTATCTCCCGTATGCCGGCCAACATCAGCACACTAATGGGATAGTAAATCATGGGTTTGTCAAAGATGGGAAGCATCTGCTTGCTCACTCCCTTTGTGATGGGGTACAAGCGTGTACCGCTTCCCCCGGCTAATACGATACCTTTCATTCGTCGTAGTTTCTGTTATCTATCCTACAAAAGTAGTGTTTTTTTCTTGAAAAGACAATTTTTCGTCCCTAAATGCATACCAGTATGAAGTTTTTTATGTAATTTTGCAGCCGATAACCGAGAACGGTACCTGGAGAGATGCCAGAGTGGTCGAATGGACCGCACTCGAAATGCGGCATACGGGTGACTGTATCCAGGGTTCGAATCCCTGTCTCTCCGCATCAAAGGACTCCTTGCACGGAGTCCTTTGTTTGTAATGATAAGAAAAAAGGCAACCTTACGGCTGCCCTTCTGTTATCTCCTTACTCATGTCACGAATTACCTTCAGCGTCGACTTGTCGCTGGCAAACACGGAGTTCAGTCCTTGCTCCTCCTGTGCAGGGTCGCCCGTATAGTCATCCCACCGTTGCCAACGGTCGTGACGTACATTGGCCAGTCCACCCCATGCCCAAAAGTTACAACCTGCTATCTTCCCACTGTCCCGTATGATGCTGAATACATAGCGGTAGTAGGCATCACGGGCCGTCGTAGGTGTTCCCTTAGCCAACTGATACCCGTCACGCGGATAACCGAACTCCTCCAATACCATAGGCTTGCACATCCGCTGTGCCACCTCGTAGTGCTCGTCTATGTAACTCAACGTATAGCGACAGGCATCGTCCAGATGGTTCTTCACACTCTCCGTGCCGTTGGTCTCAATGGCCTGATGCGTGTCGGGCATGTAACGGCCAAGCCATGTCCAGTTATAGGGCCAGATGTGAATGCACACGTAGTCAATCTCGGAGAAAGCATGTATCTGCTCGAAGAGGTCGATGTCCACCTCACACCCATACTTCCCTTCACTGCCTGTAGTAACCAGATGGTTGTGGTCAATGTCGTGTATAAGCCGGGCCTGTTCCTGTATCCATCGGGCGAACGACTGTTTCGTCTCAGGGTCACGCGAGAAGGCCCGAGGCTCGTTGGCCAACTCCCATGCCATCAGTGCCGGAGTCTCGCTGTAAGGCCGTCCCGTGACGGTGTTATAACGGGAAACAATAAACTCCACATGCCTGCGGGCCATGTTCTTGGCACTATCGTTGAGCGTGAACTGACTGTGATAACGTTGGAACTCCGTCCACTCGTCGGCCTTCCCTATCTCACCAGCACCTGTCAACCCTTCGGTCGACGACTTACCGGCTCCTGCCCAATCCAGGTAAGTACCGAAGCCTCCGCTCCAGTCCCACGAGTTGTTCAGGTAGAGCACGGCCTTCATATCGCGTCGTTCCAGTTGGTCCATCAGATAGTCCAGACCTTGCAGGATGGTGTCGTTATATTCTCCTGGAGCCGTTTGCAGCACGGGCTCGATGTGCGAGGGATCGTCGCTCAACCCGTCTCCGCCTACCAGTACACGCAGGTTCGTCACACCCAATGCCTTCAGCATGTCCAGTTCCTTATGCAACCGTTCACGGTCTCCACCCTGTCCCTCACTGGCCAGAATGGCTCCGTACCAGAAGTTGGCACCGACATAGCGATATTCCTTCCCCTGCAGGCAGAACCTTCCGTCTTCCACCGTCACATAACTGCCCGCTCCCCTTCGACGAGGAACTCTTCCCTTACCCTCTGCGGAAAATGAGAGTAGAGAAAAGACGAACAGCAGCCAGATTATGTTTCGCCGGCGCATACCTTATTTATTATATCTTCTTGTTCTTTCCGATGGGGAAATTCAGACCCATGCTGAAGTCGGCATTACTCTTCAAGGGGATACCCTGCTTACTCAGCTTGCCAAGCATATGGTCCATACCCACGAAGAGGTTGAACCCTCGAGGGTGAACGTTAATAACCCATCCCCAACTGCTTCCTAACGTGCCGACCCCCACATTAGCGGCCAGTTCAAAGGCCTTACAGGGAGATAAGGTGAAGCCCAGACGCTCTTCGTTCCAACTATACTGACCTTGTATGCGGGTCGTGCTTAGGAAGCCGAACTTCAACTTCTTGTACATCGGCAACGCATACTCGGCCGATATATTCAACGTCGCACCCAACATCTGGGTCCGTCCGTTGTTGCCACCCACAGCCTCCAATCGATATAGGTCCTCCAAGTCGTCGGCCAGATTATCGTATTGGTCCTCAATGGGTACACCAGGGCCATCGACCACCTGCACGTCATGGAAGCCGCGGAATACAAAAGGCTTCCCATTGTTGGCTGCCGTGATGGTATTATTCCAATGAATGAAACCCAGGTCAAGCAACGAAGCCCCCAGTTTCATGCCGGGAAGCAGGTCCTTCATTTCCCATTCAACGCCCAAGTCTATGGCTGCGCCTGCACCTCCAATGCCCGGATTGTTGACGTCTATATTATCGAAGTCCACCTCCTCATGGGTCTCCCCCGCATTGTTTGTGGTCACCTTGGGCTCGCCCCACGTGATACCCTTCACACTGGCATCCACGCTGGCATTGGCCACTGCCACCCACTCATTCTCACCCGAGAAGTCCAGCTTAAGGTTATCGGCCTTCACGCGTACGTTGCCACCACCGACCAGGAGTTTGAACTTTCCGCCCACTCGCCACTGGTCGTTCACCTTACGGCTGTATCCGTAACCAGCTTCTGCCCACACCGTGGCCGTAGCACCCATCGTGCCCAGGTCATAGTCCATGTTGGCCAGGTTCTTCGTCAGGTCGAACAATTCGTAAGGAACATTCACACCCATATTGGCACGCAAGCCAAGCGTTACTGTGTGATACGCCTTTCCTGCATGAAAGCCCAGACTGAAAATGTCGAACCGCAAGTCGGTCAATAGTTTGTTGTTCTTACTGAAACCACTCATGGCCTCACTACTGCTAATGTCAGGGTGCAGGTAGGTCACCAGTCCGTCACCGTTCGGATTCTTGTACAGCAGATCCTTCATCGCCAGATTTCCCTTCACGCCCAGATTGAGATTGCCCAGCAACCCAGGGAAACTGAAATATCCCTTGCGGTCATAGTTCTTGGCAGGGTTCAGTTCGTGACCATAGGCATATCCATCCAAGAAATACGCACTGTTCAGGTTTTGAGCCATCGCACGTCCGCCAACCATCGTCAGCAGGACAACGAGAATATATCGAAGTGTCTTTTTCATATCCTTTGTTTTTGCTGTGGGTCATTTCATCATCAGTCATCATTTCCGTCTATAATCACTCCGCCACGCACTCCCAGACGGATATTCACCATCCTCAGGCTGGCATCTTTGTGTACTGGCCTATGTGACTCATGACCGTCGGAAGCCAGTCGCAGGCTCATCTTCACGCCATCCAGTTGCTGGAAGTTGGGACTGCCATCTATGAAGCGGTTCAGCGCACCGCCGTCCTTGCTGCGGATGGAGAACTCAATGGGTGTAGTGGCATCGGCCTTAGCATGAGGTGTAGTGACCAGCAGGCCGGGAATGGGATTGCCGTCAAGGTCTGTCGGTGTAAGGTCCAGTCGCAGGTTCAGGGGGAAACCGTTGATGACGTCGGCTGTGCATACCACCTCGTGTATAGCCACCTCCTCCAGGTCATTCAAGTCGCTGTACCACCCGTCAGCCTCTTCCTCATAGAAGATACAGAAATTATCATCGAAGCGGAACGGAGCATACACGCTATAACTCAGCGTGATGTTACCACGGGCTTCCGTCACACCTTCGGGACGTGTCAACGTCACCCGACGGGCCACGCTGGTAATAGAGTCGGGAGCCACGGGGACCATCTTCCCTCCGCGGTTCACCTTCAGACAGAGCAGACGGTCAATGTCCAGCTGCACCCACTCATACCCCATGTAACGGTCGGGCAGCAAGTCTGGCCGTTCTTCCTTCTCCGAGAAATACTTCTTAGTCGTGGCATTGGCCTTCACGTTGATGGAGGGCGTAACCAGCGAGGCACATATCTCACCGTCCCTCCAGCTGAAATACTCCATCACCACGTCTATATCCACATCGCAGTCGTTCTCGCACTCAGCACATAGCATCGCATTGTACATGTCCAGACAGACAGAGTCACCGTTCAGACAATCCGGGCGGTTATCCATCTTCATGGGGTCGCTACGCTGATTATCGATAGTCATCACCTCGTCACCTGCGAACCATACAGCATACATGTGGTCGTCGCCGTCGGCACTGATGCAGAAGACGCTGTCCCGCTCTCCTTTATCCCATACGACCTTCACAATGTCGTCATCGTCCAGGTTCATCACGTTGATGAGCATCAGCGAGTCAATGTCATTCTTCGGGGTCCAGAACACGCCGTCCGTCGGCCCAAGCTGTAGCGTCAGGTCGATGTCTTCCAGGTCGTAGTCCTTGTCGAAACACGATGTCAGGGCCAATGTGGCACATACGACCGTCAAAATGTGTTTGAGTTTCATTTCTTGTTGGGTTATTTAATACGATTTAACATTCCTACAGGCAAAGATACAAATTTATTCCATATCCCCCACACCAAACGGACAATTTATTTCGTACCTTTGCAAATACGTTCACACACGTACCATAGAATATGAAGAAAAAACGCGTTGCCCTCGTACTGGCCAGCGGTGGAGCCAAAGGCTTTGCCCACATTGGTGCTATCGAGGAACTGGAGAGCCAAGGATATGAGATAACGTCCATAGCCGGTACTTCTATGGGGGCCCTCATTGGTGGCATCTATGCCGCAGGCGGGTTGGACCAGGTAAAAGAGTGGATGTACCAACTCACTCGTATGAAGGTCTTCTCCCTTGCCGACTTCACCTGGAGCACCCACGCCCTGCTCAAGGGCAACAAACTGATGAAAGCCCTACAGAAACAGGTGCCCGATTGTAGCATCGAAGACCTGCGCATCCCCTATTGTGCCGTGGCCACCGACCTGAAAACAGGCAACGAAGTGGTATTCCGTAATGGAAGTCTCTTCGATGCCATACGGGCCAGCATATCCATACCAATGCTCTTTACTCCCGTGGAGATGAATGATATGTTGCTCATCGACGGAGGAATTACCAACGGACTGCCCCTCGACCGCATACAGCGTACCGAGGGAGATCTGCTCGTGGCCGTCAACCTTGAGGATTACCGATGGGAGGGCAACGACAACTTTGAGTCCCGTCACGAGGAAACCTCCTCGCGCTTCCCCTCGCTCTCAGGCATCAAGCCGCTGCGTTCGTTGCAGAAAGGCATCAACGCATTAAGCAACAACTATATCTCACTCACCTACGATACCCTCTCCATACTCATGAAACGGAACACAGAACTGGCCCTTCGCCTTACGCCACCCGACATCTATCTCAACGTCGAACTGGGCGAGTTTGGCAGTTACGACTACGACCGTGCCGAAGAGATTGCCGCCTTGGGACGAGAGCAAATGAAAGAAACCCTTCAGAAATTATGAACATACAAGACATCGTAACCTCACGCTCACTTACCTACGAGCAGAAAGTCAACGCCCTGGCCCATGCCGCTGAAGACACCCTCCACCCATTCCCCATCCCGGAACGTACACAGGAGTTCTTCAAAATGGGTGCTATCTGCAACCTTAACGAGGGCAACGCACCCTACCGTCCCCGATACATCATGCCAGACTACGCCAAAGCCGTACAACAGGGCGTGAAGTTTCTGGAACTCGACCCACCACATGACCTTGACGAACTGCTCAACTTCCTCCAGATACTCTACCGCCATGTGCCCAGCATCACCACCTATCCAGTCTACCTGGGTGACCTGGACCAACTTATAGAGCCCTTTCTGGAGGGCATAAGTGACCAAGAGGCCGAAAAGAAGATTCGTCTCTTCCTGCGCTACCTCGACCGCACCATTACCGATTCCTTCTGCCATGCCAACCTTGGTCCGGCCGATAGTCGGGCGGCAAGAATCATCCTACGCCTCGAGCGCGAGATACAGCAGACTGTACCCAACCTCACCTTGAAGTATGACCCTGCCATCACTCCCGATTCACTGGCCGAAGAGGCTATACTCACCAGTCTCTGTTGTGCCAATCCGGCTATCTGCAACGACCCGGCCAACCAGCCCACCTACGACCGCTACGGCATCTCCTCCTGCTACAATATCCTGCCCATAGCCGGAGGCAGTTATACCCTCACGCGCATCGTCCTTCCCCGACTGGCCGCCCAAGCACACGATATAGACCACTTCCTCAACGAACTGCTCCCCGAATGTCTCCGATGTATGGCCGACTACATGAGTCAGCGCATACGCTTCATCGTAGAGCAGAGCGGATTCTTTGAGAGCAACTTCCTTGCCACCGAAGGACTGGTGGAGCGTGACCGTTTCGTCGCCATGTTCGGACTCGTCGGACTGGCAGAGGCCACCAACCATTTCATGCCCGAGGGCAAGCGTTATGGCCACGATGCCGAAGCCGATGATCTGGCAGACCGCATCATGACTGTCATTAGCCAGTTCGCAAGCGATTACGAGTGTCCCTACTGCGCCATCTCCAACCACCGACTGCTGCTCCATGCCCAAGTGGGCATCGACACCGATCATGGCATCACCAGCGGTGTGCGCATCCCCGTAGGCGACGAACCGGAAAGCATCTACGACCACCTGCGTCACAGTGCCCGCTTCCACCGCTTCATCCCTACAGGCTGCAGCGACATACTTCCCTTCGAGACCACGGCACGTCGCAACCCGGCAGCCATACTCGACATCGTAAAAGGAGCCTTCAGCCTGGGACACAAGTATCTGGCCTTCTATGCCAGTGACAGCGACCTCGTACGCATAACGGGTTATCTGGTCAAGCGTAGCGAGATGGAGAAATGGAACGCCCAAAAGGCTGTTCTGCAGAACACCACCCAGTTTGGGGCTCCAGCCTATGAAAGTGGCCATCTGGCCGACCGCAAAGTAAGGAAAGCATAGGAGAAGATGCAAGCCCCCATACGTCGCATCATCACGCAAAGCACGGTAGACGGACCCGGCAATCGTGTAGCCGTCTTCCTGCAAGGCTGCAACCTTCGTTGTGCCTATTGTCACAACCCAGAGACCTGGCATCGTCCCACTCTCGGTGAACAAGGCGAATGGAGATGGATGAGTGTCGATGAAGTCATGCCGGATATACGTCGTGCCGTTCCCTTTGTGCGCGGTATCACGGTAAGCGGTGGCGAGTGTATGCTCTATCCCAAGTTTGTGGAATCGCTCTTTCTGGCCTGTCGTCAGATAGGGCTCCATTGTCTCATCGACTCCAACGGAACAATACCCTTCAGTCAGTTTCCCACATTGATGCAGGTCACCGACGGTGTAATGCTCGACGTGAAAGCGTGGTCACCCGAAGTGTTTCGTCATCTCACCAATGGTGAAATAAGTAGGGTAAAAGAGAATCTCCAATTCCTGCTTCGCAGTCACAAGTTGGAGGAGGTACGTATAGTCTGCCTTCCAGGTGAGGTCGACATCGAAGATACCCTTCGCGGTATAGCCCATGTTACGGGGACTGACGTTCGCTTGCGTCTCATCCCCTTCCGTCCGCAGGGAGTCGTTGGCCGTTTAGCCAATTGTCCCTCCCCGACTGAAGAAGAAATGCAACGCTATCAAGCCCTTTGGGAAAAACTTGTTTCTACCATTCATCCTCCCAAAGGTTAGCATCCGTAGGCCAAGACTCAGCACCCATAGACTCTTCTTTCACCCCACTTCCCCATGGATTGTCAGGAAGTTGGCCATCATTTGTCTTCGAGCCAGTCACGCCGATACCTCCAGCATCGGCCAACGCCTCGTCCAGACTCAACCATACCCAGCGGACGCGAGGGCTCTCGTAACACTTCTTTTGTTTCATGTCTGTCATCTTGTCAACGGTGTCCATCATCCTCATTTCTTCATCACCTTTTGTCCGTTAACAATATACATACCCTTGCGCGTGACATCACGGAAAGAATCGGAAACCTTACGTCCACTCAGGTCATAGACAGGTCCTTCTGTCATCTCTTCAGCAGCCATCAGCTCGTCCAGGGCGGTGGTTGTGCCATCCTCGTCTTCCAGGATGATTTGCAGGCTGGGAGCCCATGCTTCACCCTTCACGCTGCCGGTGTTGTATGCCTTGCGCAACTCCTTCACCCAGTTACCCAGCATCTCGGAGTTAACAACCACGCTTCCTTTCTTGAGCGTACGACCTTTCTTAACCGGATAGAAACCGATACCGAAGGCTGTCACCTCGTGGCCCACAATCTGACCAATGACCGTACCTGGTGCAATGTAGTTCAGTTCGAATATATTGCGTTGGTTCGTCTCGTCAATCTCAGTGTCTTCAGCCAACAGACTCAACAGGTTCTTGCCACTGAGCGTACCGTCTTCGTACTCCCCCTTGTGCTGGCTCCACACCTTCAACTCGTCATTCGAGATCTTACCACCAGTCTTCACCAACATATAAGGCTGACCGCCCTGCAGGTAATAGTGGTCGTCATCGTTCTTGGCTTCAGTGAAGAGAATCTGTATCTGTTTCTCGTCGCCACGTTCACCTATCGACAGACCGTCATTGGCACTGTTCTTGGCATAGTAGGCCCGTACGCCCGTAGTCTTATCAATGCGCGTGTCATAGTTGCTGCTGAAGGTGTTCACATATTCCGAAGGCCATAAGATACTCTCGGAAGGCACTTGTGCAATGTTAGGCTGCAAGTAATCGTTGCACTTGATGCGCCACAGCGAGCCGTAGCCGCACTGTGCTGTCCACTCTACGTTGCCGTCGTCGTCGATGCTGAGGTAACGTCCGGCCACGTCCATCATGGAGTACATACCCGGCAGTATTTCCTTCACCGTCAACTGGGCTTTATCGGCATCAGTGGTAGTGGAGGCTACTGCCTCGTCGTCGGCCGTGGATGCCTTCACGTACTTCGTCTCGCTCTTGTTCCACAGGTAAACCTTGCCGTCCGTGGCTGTCTCGAACTCGAAGGTCTGACTGGCCTCGTCGTCGTTCTTTGTCTCGGTTGTGGTCCAGGCCTCTTCACCCGTGCCCGCAGTCAGACGGGCATTCCGGGAAGGACGGAACACGTTCTCCACATATACGGGGAAGCCCGGCTTCCACTGCAAGAGGAACATATCGTCCATGTTCCAGATATGCTCCATCAACGTACCAAGTCCGGCTGCACTCCCCGTGGCTCCAGTCACAGCGGCTGGCAAGTTAGCCAGGTCATAAGTGCCCGTTCCATTTCCCACCACCGTAGAGGTTACGTCTGTCAGCGAAATGGGGCCTCCGCTGTAGCCTTCTATGTCCTGAATAGTATTCTGAACCAATGCCTTTTCTTCCGCAGCAGAGAACATATCTCCTACGGGAACAACCTCCCAATATACGTTGTTGTTTCTCCAATCCTTGCTCTGTACCACACGGTCGCCCCACGTCGGCCCATAGAGCACAAGATCGTCATCCATGTTCTTGTCTCCTTTCCGATAGTAATGCAGACGGGCAAAACCTTCACCGTCGGGACGGAAGTGGAGTTTCATCTCCGCATCACTCATCTTGAAACCATTGTCGCCAGCAGTATCGTCGAAGGTCATGTACTTATAGTTCTTGTTGCGACTATCGCCTTGTGCATCCATAACATTGGCCGCACCCTCGTTGGTCAAGGTGTAGAGATACTTAGAGCCAGACTCCGTCTCCTCCAGAGCGAGGTTCCAGAAACTATAGTAACTGAGATTATCCTCGTCCACGGTCGTCAATTGTCCTAGATTTGTGAGGTAGCGCTTCGTCTCTTTGTTGCGGATGAGGTAACGGTTACCACTGCCTGTCTTCTTCACGGGCATAACAAACTTATCGTCACCAATCTTTCCGTTCACCAGGTCCTTGATGGTTTTGTAGGTGGGATACTCGTTATTCCTCTGACTATCGGTCAGTGAATTCGTTCGGGTATTTTCTACATAGGTATTCCAAGCTTCTATCTGACTATTATAGCCCTTAACAGCTTCTTTGTCTACATAAAAATAAGAGTCACCGCCATGCAGATTACCCAACATCTTGTTTAAGTCGTAGATGACATCGTCATACATGCGGTCCACCTTGTCAATACCCCAAACAGCACGGTCATTCTCCGACTTGCCCTGGGTTACACCCGACTTGTCCACATAACTGAGTAGACAGTTAGAAGTAGCCAAGTCAGCATTCAGACTAATAGCAATACCCTTCGGATCGACATTGCTAGTAGGCAGATAGAAAGTACTTCCATTGTGCTCCGCCACGGTGTATTCGAGTTTCAGCGGATTCAACTTCTGCTTGGTCTGATTTGTTTCTACAGCCCATCGGTTAGCTATGCGCCAATGATCACTGGCAGGTGTAGCCAGGTCTACTAACGTCCACACGCCACGGTTGGGTTTCTTGTCTCCTATGTCGTCCAAATCTTCCACACTCTCCGTCAATTTCAGGCTTCCACCATCCGACGTACCATCCCAGTAAGCATACTTCTTGGCATACTTGTTCTTGAAGGTATAGTTCACACCCACCTCCGGCAGGTCAGTATCGATGTCGTAGATTACCCACTCCGAGAATGCACGCGTGTGGTCAGTCGCCGTCACACCCCAACCTTTCAACTGGTGCCCATACATATCCCACTGTACCACCGGATAGTTATAGCCTGCCACAGCATCACCAAATCTAATTTCTGTACCATCCTCCTCATACTCCATGTTATCCCATGGCCAGTCGAAATTAAACAAGGTACGCAATACACCTGTGCGCACACCCGTGCGAGGATTGGTGACTACATCTAAATACCAAAGATCGGCATCTTCACGATCCAGTGAGTTTACCGTACCCAACTGGTCGCTCTGTCCTATCCATACACGCTTACCTCCAACCATCTTATACATCTTCCACACACCGGGAGCTAATTGCTCCAGCGAGCTTTTGTCTGTATAATTCACACTGGCATTGTCTGGATCGGAGGCATCTCGATAGGCATGGGTAAGGAAATCACCCGTAGCACGGTTACGTACCCAGAAACGCTGCAGAGGCTTGTGGGGCAAACGTTCATAGTACCAAGGGGTGAAGTTGTTGTAATGGGGCTGATCATCCAGACGAACAATAAGCGTGGGGTCACTGAATGGGAGTAACTCCCATACTTCGGGTGCTGAGGGCTTCTGTTGTTCCACGATATCAAGTCCCGAACGATAGGTAAAATAGTGATTAGGCACAGCATAGTTCTTGAAGTAGAAACGTCCGCCCGTCTCAGGTGCCAAGGTAGGCAATTTAGAATCTGTAGCTGCTTTATACAACTCAGCACTCAGCTTCTCCAACTGAGAGAAGAAGTTGCCAGCGTTAATGTTAGCTGCTTTATACTCGTCCTTTCCAAAGATATCATCCAATGTTTTCGTTGTAGGAGAGAAATAGGCACCCTCATGCATGTCTTCACGCTTAGTTTCTGCAATCATCGTCCAAGCAGTACTTGCCGGAACCTCAATAAACTGCCACAATGTATTGGCATTGGCATTGTAGGCTAGTTCTACACCCAATTGACTATGTTGTCCTATTTCATTGTATACCGCCCCACCATCGGCATACCATGCATCTTTAGTCGTCGAATACTCACTACGAGCTATGGAAACGCCATTCTTTCCGTCTGATGTAGCAGGAAAGAGATAATAGAGTGAACCCGTACGAGAAACTCCACGGGGGGCACTCAACATCGTCATGTTCTCTTGCACAGAATCAGGATTATAGGTCACATCGTGCATCATGGCATTATGTATGCGAACCTTCTTCGACTTTGCAGGGAAATACTGATAGCCTGCTTCGTCCGATGCATTGCTAAACCACCAAATACTATTTCCCGTACGGTTTGCCTCGGTTCGTCCGATGGTAGCATATCCACCCGCTTCACTGCCGGTAATCTCACTATAGGAGGCATAGTCGTCATCTAACCCTACATTCTTGATATAATAAAAGACAGGACTCTCCTTGGTGCTCAGCGTAGGCAGTGCGACATCAGGTGTGGTGGGCGATAATTCACTCAAATCAACAGGATATAGAGTGAACAAACGGTCACCATAATAGATACTCTCGGAAGGGTCATAGTCCCACGTGCTGGCTGAGCCGCCAGAGAGGTAAGTATGGAGAGGATTCCCAAGACCGTCGGCCTGCAGGAGATAGCCCCATGCCGAACCGTCGACAGTAGAGTTGAAGAACATACCATCCTCACTTGTTTCCCACTTACCATTGCGATAGCCAAAACCCATATATATCAAATAGTTGCCTGCAGAAGTAGTAGCCTCCACTGTTCCTCCCTCCTCATAAGGAAGACCCATGTAGTTGCCTGTGCCAAACTGCACACTATAGATTGGGCGGTTTTCTGTTCCAGCAACACCACCGCTCACTTTCGCAAAGCGGATGAGATACTTGCGAACATTATCGTTGCTTGCCGTAGTGCCAAGAGTCGGCCGTTCGTTGTTTGACATGCGGATGGGGTTGAGCTCACCCAAATAGTAGAGCTTCACATTCTTGAACGAAAGCCAATGTGCATTGGATATATCAAAACCGAAATCGAGAGTGTTTTCTACGACGCTGACATTAAGTGTATATGTTCCACTGTAACCATTGTAACCAGTCCCATTATATTGATTCCCTGTGCTAAGGTCTATTTGCTGGTCACCGGCATAGAATTTTGCAAGAATACCTGTGTAAACCAGTCTAATATTTATCACAGCCTCAGCATCTGTTGAGGTATTCTTGTAGATGATCTTGCCTGAATAGGTTGCAGGAACATTGGTGGCTCCGGGGAAACCACCCACGATGAAGCATTGGCCACTCTCATAGGCATTACCTTCTGGATTCTTTTCATGGAACTCTTGCATGTAATATACCGAATTGTTTCCCCACCCTGTGAATGTTCCATCAGCCGCGTGCCATCCATCTGTATTGGAGAGAGTTCCTTCTATACGGTCGCCGTTTGGCAGTTCATAGTACATCTTTACATCACTCATGTCGGCAGCACCAATGCTTGCCAAGATGGCTTCTTTGTCCACGACCACATATTTGCCCTCGTAACTACTGCCAATGGGTGAATTGACTTGGTAATTAAACTCTAAACTGTTGCCATAGCAAAGAGTTAATGTAAGAAGTGCAGCCTTCCCATTTGTCTTGTGCTTATATACGAGGTGGGCGGTATATGTAGTAGCTCCGGAAATGGCGTAATATCGTCCGAAGTTATACTTCTTGCCATATTGTCCTTCAATTTTAGTAGTACCATTACCGTAACCTAAGTCGTCAGAATACCATTCTAATGCTTGCAAATAGAATGCGGCTCCCTCGCCCCAATTGATAAAACTCTCATCTGCTGCATGCCAGCCTCCACCAGAAGTGTAGAGATCTGCCAGCGTTCCATCTGGCAACTGATATAAAACATCAAAGTCATTAGCAGAAGTTGCTCCGATAGAACCTAAAACATCTTGATAGTTTGCAATTGTTAAATTCCCATCTTCTCCTGCACTCGAACCATAATAGTATCCGTTAAAGACCCCATCATACGCCTCGGTTGCTACCCGTGCATCCACAGAAATCTGATAACGTCCATTCTCCAGTCCTGTCACTTGGTCGTGGCTGACGGTGACTTCATTGTCAAATACACCGCCTCCGTTGTATAGGTCACCGGCATTGCCAGTCCATGTGTCACCCAGGTCGTAGCGTGCATTGTTGTTCTGTATCGACAACGTTCCTGCACCGGTCTTGCTCCAACTGGTTAAAGTGGAATTAGTCCCTTGGTCACATGCAGCATTAGCCACAGATGAAGTTTTATTTTCAATCGGTAACTTATAAAACGTAACATCCTTAAATGCCAACCAGTTGCATGTAGCTCCATTAACTTCGAATCCAAAGTCGAGAGTACGTGCAGTTCCAACCTCCACTGTCACTGTATATTTACCATAGTATCCCCGGCCATCACCAGAGGGAGTTCCCGTATTCAGATTGACACTGACCTTTTCTGTACCTTGTGCGTAGAAAGAGATACCTACAGGATTAGCACTCGTTAGGGTACCTTCCTCATTCTCACTATACATACGGGCAACTATCGACAACTCGTAAAGACCTGGGGTCAAATCCGTAATCTGGTCATGGCTAAGGGTAGCATTTGGCAACAGACTCTCCTTGTTATACCACCAATACTCAGCAAAAGGAGTAGTACCAACACCATCAAATGGCCCACCACTCCAAGTATTAACATGGAAATGGGCAGCATCTGTATCTGTTACATCTATATTCCAATTGTTAGGTTTTCGGCCTGCACCTGTATTAGAAGCACTCGCTGTACAACTGGCATTAAGTATCAAGTCCGTCTTCTCTTCTGGTGTACTGCCACTAAGAATATTCTCGTAGACATATCCATCGCCATAGGTATCTTTAAGATTCTGACTACGTCCCATGATAAACCATTGTCCCTCAGGCAAGGGTGTCGTGGGAGTAATCTGGAATGGTTCGCCTATCTTGGTGATACGATAGTTCCCCAAATCGGCGGGTTCCTGGGCATTGACCACCAGACTGCAGAGCAGTCCTACGCATGCGCACGAAAGAATTCTCACAAAGTGTTTCATTTCCATAGCTATGTTTCTATACACTCCAGTTGCATGAATCTGCGCGGCATACTGCCTTGCATCTTCATGCTGAATTTCAAATAGTTGGTACCAACTATACAGCACCCGGGTGCTGTAAGAGAGTGGGATTTATACCATTTTCCCCTGCAAAGATACGAAAATTACCGATAGGGTGTACAGAAAACGATTGTTTTTTTATTCGTTTCTTTTCGGGGCTATAGGAACCATTGTTTCCGCTTCTGTGGACGACAATGTAAAGGTAAGGCGACGAGACTGACCTGCACCAAGTGGAATCTTCTGGAAAGCAAGAAGATGACGCCGACCGTTCTGGGGCTGGCGGGAGTAGACCTGCACCACCTCGGAGCCTGGACGCCGGCTTGTGTTACGTACCGTTACGGAGACACGTACGCTGTCACCAACGGTCTCTGTCTGCTGGTCGGAGTACTCGAAGGTGCTGTAACTCAGTCCGTAGCCAAACTCATAGAGTGGAGTGGAAGAACCATCGACATAATCGTGAACAGACGGACGGCTATAGTATACAGGCAGCCCGCCCACACTGCGGGGAATGGAGACGGGCAGTCGGCCCGAGGGATTGTAACGTCCCGTAAGCACATCGGCCACTGCCGTCCCTCCAGCCTCACCGGGATACCACGCTACAAGCAGGGCATCGGCCCGTCGGACTGCAAGGTTCATGTCCAACGGACGCCCCTCGACGTAGACCACAACCATGGGGGTGCCCGTATCGGCAATGCTGTCTATCAGCTGTTCCTGGAGTCCAAGCAGACGAAGGGACTGACGGTCGAAGCCTTCGCCACAGTCGATATCGGGGAGAGAAGAGGAAAACAAAGCCGAATCAGGCTCAGCAGCTCCGTTGTCGGTATAGGAGGTACGGAAGTCACGTGCGCTGCTGCCTCCCACTACCACGATGGCCACGTCGGCAGAGGCAGCCAGTTCCTTAGCCTCACAGAGTTGGTTATGCAGCGTGTCGCGTATGCCACAGGCTCGCTCGTATAGCACCTCGGCCTGGGGATAGGCCCGACGAAGACCCTCCAAGATGGTGACCACATGACCCTCGGGTTGGGGAGCGGTATAGTCGCCCAACTGATTGTAAGGTGCATCGGCATTAGGCCCAATGACGGCAATACGACGCAGGTCAGAGGGCAGAGGGAGGAGGGCCGATTGGTGGCTTAGGGCATTAGAGGTTAGGGCATTAGAGGTTCTTTCAGTCGCTTCGCTTTGTGAAAGCGTCCCTTCGGGCCGAGCGAGGGCATTAGTGGTGTCGTTCTTCAGGAGAACGATGCTCTCACGAGCCACCTGCAGAGCCAGCGTGTCGGGCTGAAGGACCTTTTCTTTCTTGGCAGTAGAGTATGGATGTTCGAAAAGCCCAAGCTCAAACTTCTGGGTAAGCACCCGTGCCACCGCAGAGTCGAGAAGGGCGTTTTCGTTTTCGTTTTCGTTTACGTTTTCGTTTACGCTTTCGTTCCTATACGCATTACCTTCGAGGTCAATGTCTACCCCAGCCTGAAGGGCCATGAGGGCAGCTTCGGAGGGGGTGGAAGCATAGCCGTGGTTGGTATGGATGCCCTCGATGCTGTGGAGGTCGGAGATGACGGTCCCACGGAAACCCCACTCCCCACGGAGCAGGTCGGTGATAAGGTGGCGGTTGGCGGTACAGGGCACGCCCTCCACACTGTTGTAACTGGTCATCACCTGCTCAGCCCCTGCCTCTACGGCCATCCGGAAGGGGACAGCATGTTCCTGAAGGATGGTGCTCCAACTCTCCGTGGCCTCGGCACCATTCACTCCACCCTGGGGACTACCGTATGCAATCAGGTGCTTCAGCGTGCCGTGGGCTCCAGCCTCACGCATACCGCGCACCACCTCGCTTCCCAGCGTTCCTGCCAACAAGGGGTCTTCTCCCAAGGTCTCCTCTACCCTGCTCCAACGAGGGTCACGGGCAAGGTCGAGCACAGGTCCGAAACCGAAATGGGCTCCCCGACGGGTGAGCTGACGGCCGATGGTCTGTCCCATGCTGTGCAGAAGTTGGGGATTCCACGTCGCAGCCTGTCCCAGTCCTGTCGGGAATACCGTAGCGTAGGGTGCCATCACACCATGGGCCGACTCCTCGCAGAGCAGGAGGGGTATGCCCAGGCGGGTATCCTCGACGGCAAAACGCTGCAAGAGATTGGCCACTCGCAGGCACTCATCGGCATCGAGTCCCGTCTGGAGTATCTTCCGTGACCACGGGTCGGCACGGAAAGTGGTCCACAGGCTACCTACCGGGGCCTGACGCATACGGTCCTTGAAGGCCTCGGTGAGCGAAGGTTTGCCGCCGGGAGCTTTCTCGTAGACCGTCCAACCGATGGGGCACTGCAGTTGAGCCAGTTTCTCCTCCGCGGTCATGCGACCGAGCAGGTCCTCGACACGCAGGGCCGTAGCCATGGTGGAGTCCTTGTACAAAGGAGTATCCACAAAACTAAAACGCAAAGCCACTGCCTGAACCGCAGCCTTATGCTTACGGGGCAGTGTGACCACCACCTCACCACGTTCGTTCCGATGCCATTTACACCACTCGCCCGTGCCCAGGTCTTCGATATAACTGAGCCGATTGGGATAGTTGCCCTGCCAGGTGACGGTATGAGGTATGCCCGCGGAATCGCTTCCAACGACCAGTGCATAACGGTTGACCCCGTTCTTGTGAGCGGTGAACCATACGTTGCCTTCCGCATTACGATAGACAGGAGTCGGCACACTCCCGTAGATGGCTTCACCATATTGGTGCAGCCACTCGCCCACCTCCTGCAGACGGCTCACGGCCTCTGGCTCAATCTCTCCATCAGGAGTAGGCCCCACGCCCAACAACAGCGAACCTCCCTTTGCCACTACTTCGCAGAGGCGGGACACCACATCAGTGGCACTCTTATAGACAGGACGAGGCACCCATCCCCAGTCGTTGGTAAGGGTGATGCAGCTCTCCCATGGGGTGAGCAACTGGTGGTCGGGGATGCGCTGCTCGGGGGTCTGATAGTTCTCATAGGGACCACCGCACGTGCGGTCTACTACGAGCAGGCCCGGTTGTTTCTCCCGTGCGTTGCGGACAATGCTGTCCAGACCGATGTCCTCACGCGGAAGAGTACACCACCCTCCGTCGAGCCAGAGGATGTCCAGGGGACCATAGCCCGACATGAGTTCGTCCACCTGACGATAGACGAACGAACGGTAATTGTTCCAACGTTCGGGATATTGGGCTATGGGGTAGTTGTGGTAACGGTCGTGAGTAGCCCGAGCCGGCCACCAATAGTAAGGACTGTGCCAGTCGGGTTTACTGAAATAGGCCCCCGTCATCAGACCCTCGGAACGGAAAGCATCGAAGACATGACGTGCCACGTCGCGACGTTCGTTGTTCCCAAAGGCACTATGTGCTACGTTGTAGTCGGTCTGCCGGGAATCCCAGAGGCAGAAACCGTCGTGATGCTTGGTGGTGAAGATGGCATAGCGCATTCCAGCCTCACGAGCCACGCGAGCCCACTGGGCAGGATTGAAACGTGTGGGGTTGAACTCCTTGTCGAGCGACCAGTACCAACGCTTGAACTCGTCGTAGGTATGCGTAGTATCGGGCGTTATCCAGTCCTCACTGGTAAGTGGCCACGACTCACATATACCTGGCACGCTGTACACTCCCCAATGAAGCAGGATACCGAACTTCTGCTCTTGCCACCGCTGGAGCTTAGCCAACACCTCCCGCTCTTCGGGCCACACGTAGGTGGGACTGACGGTGTGCCGAAGGGGCTGAGCATTAGCCGGAGCTACAATTAGCAGGAGGAGCAAGAACAGGTTCTTCATTGTGATGGGTTAGTGCGTTAGTGGTTCTTTCAGTCGCTTCGCTTTGTGAAAGCGTCCCTTCGGGCCGAGCGAGTGCGTTAGTGGTTAGTGCTCTAAGCCCTCCGCTCTAATGCCCTAAGCCGTTTACGTTATCGTTTTCGTTTTCGTTTACGTTACCTCGTTTTCAATTGATAGTTACTGAGTGCAATCTGGTAACGAGCCAAGGCATCGGAGAGGTTGTTTTGACATTGACGGTTCAGGGTCTCGGCATCGAGAAGGTCAGTGAGTGTAGACTTACCCACCCGATACTCGTCGTTGGAGATACGCAGATTCTCCTCGCTCTGCTCCACAGCCTTACGGGTTACAGCTATCTGTTTGTAGGCCTCCTGCAACGACGACCAGGCCGACTCAATGTCGATGGCCAACTGCTCACGGGCGTCCTGGGCATCGTTTTGCGCTTGCTGAAGTTTCATCTTCTGCCGACGGATGGCATGACTTCCACCCCACCAACCTGTGATGGGCACACTCAGTGTCCCCATTACCAGTCCATTCGTCATCTTCGTATCGATGTAATTAGAGACATTGTCCGACAGACCGCCAAATCCGGCATGATAACCCACCACACCAACGGCCAGAGTGGGCAGGTTCTTACCACGCTCCAGACGTACCTGCTGCTCGGCAGCCTCCACACCTTTCTGCGCCATGGCCAACTCAACGCGAGTGTTTACGGCATCCTGGGAGGAAGTGAAAACCGTCTCGGGAGACTGAGGCTCCAGAGCGGAGGTATCGATGTCTATCGTCTCGCCCGAACGACCTATCTGCTGAGCAAGAAGAAGGAGAAGCACGTGCTCGGCATTCTCCAACTTCAGCCGATTGCTGGCCAACTCCTGCTGACGAATCTGTACCTTCAATAGGTCGTTACGGTTCGTAACGCCCGCATTCACGTAGTTCCCTACCAGTTCTGCCACGGCATCCACCTGCTTCTCGGCAGCAGCTATGGTACTAAGGTTGTATTTCACACTGGCTATCTGCCAATAGTTCTCCGTCACCTTCTGTACCACGTCCTTTTCTTTCATCTTGAGTTGCAGCTCCATCACGTCGCTCTGTATGGTCGCTAACTTATTGCCCGCCATAATCTGACCGCCGGCATAGAGAGGCTGCGTCAGTGAGATGGTGGCCGAGTAGCCACGATTCAACTCGCTGTAGCTGTAAGGCTGTCCGGCCATAGGAGCCAGCTGCTCACTGATGGCAGCCACCTCGTAAGGTATGGTTCCGTCACCCTTCACCATCTCGTCGAAAGCACGGAACGCCAACACATTGGCTTGAATGTCGGGAAAGTACTTGGTAAAGGCTCCTTTACGCTGCTCACCAGCCATCTGGATATCGAGGGCGGCATTCTGTAACGTACGGTTATGCTGACGGGCCAGTTCCAGACAGTCTTGCAGACTAAGACCTCCCTCCTGCCCCTCCAAAGGAGGGGTGATGGCCCACGAAAATGCAGGCAAAGACAAGAAGGCCAATATCAGTAATACAGATTTCATATTCGTTTTTTGGGAGCCCTTCTCCCCTCCTTGGGAGGGGACGGGGGAAGTGTTCAGTTTCCAGTACACCACAGGCAGGACGGTGACGACGAGGATGAGCGTGCCGATGCCGCCTGCGAAGATGGTGATGCCGACGGGCATCCAGAAAGAAGAACCGCCGAGTATCATGGGAATGACGCCCACGGCCGTCGTAGCCGTCGTAAGGAAGATGGGCACCATGCGACGGCGGCCCGCGTCGAAGGCGGCATCGTGTGCCGTCCATCCCGCGGCCATACGGTCATCGGCATGTTCGAAGATGAGGATTTCGTTGCGCATGATGATGCCCATGAGCGTAACGATACCAAAGAGGGCAGTCAGTGACAGCGTGCGATTGACCACCAGCAGACCTATCATTGTACCCGGGATGCTGAGCGAAATGGCTACCATGCAGATAATGGTGATGCCGAAACGCTTGAAGTTGAACAGGATGAAGAAGAAGATAATCACCAATGCAATGATGATACCTGCCAGTACTCCGGGCGTGGTCTCGCCGTTCTTCTCCACCTCGCCGCCTATCTCCGTGCGCACGCCGTGGGGCACTTGCAAGTCCTCGGCAATGTACTTTTCTATCTGCTTCTGTATCCTGTCCGCCAGCACCTCGCGCTTGCCCTCGGCAGTGACACTGAGACATCGCTCGCCGTTGCGGTGGACAATCTTTGTCTCTGACCACGACGGTCGCACCTCAGCCACCTGACGCAGGGGTACGCTCGCCCCGGTGGCGGTGGTGAGATAGGTGTTTTGTACGTCGCCCAACTTCATGTGTTCCGAGACAGCATCCTTCAATATGACGGGGACTTCGTAGTTCCCTTCCCAGATGCTCGCCACCTCCATCTCTCCCGTCTGTAGCGCCAGTTGCAACTCAGCCAGTGTACGGTTGAGCCCCAATTGGGCAGAGGCGACGGGGTCGAGCCGTACGTCGAGCGTGGGATGGGGCTGGTCGTAGTCGGTATGCACCCACTCGATGCCCGGCAAGGTGCGCATGTAGGCCATCAGGCGGTCGGCGGCCTCTCTCAGGCTGTCCATGTCATCGCCATAGAAACGATACTCATAGGTGGGCACACTGAGGAAGTCCATCTGCTTGAAGCGCACGTAGGCACCGGGCCAGTGGTTGCTCCACTCGGGGGCATACTCGTTGAGAAGCGTCTGTGTGCTCTGGTTGTCGGGGGTATTGATGATGAACTGTGCGAAGTTGCGCCCTGCCATCTGTGGGGCGTAAGTGATATGGAAACGGGGACTGCTGCATCCAAGGAACGAGGTGACACTCTTCACACGTTCGTCGCGCTGAAGGACGCGCTGCATGGAGTCCGCAATCTCGCGCGTGCGGTCCAGTCCCTCGCCCTCAGGCAGGAAGATTTCTACGGCGAACTGGTTGCGGTCGGCGTATGGGAACTGGCGCAACTTCAGGTGAGGGAAGAGACAGGACGTGAGAATCACCAGCACCACTGCCATGGCCATCGTCGCGTAAGGATGCTTGAAGGTCCACTTCAGGACGTTTTCATAAATCACCTGTACCCAGTCCGTCAGGTCGCGCTTCCCTTCCTCTTTCACCTTCACCTTGCGGATGAGGGCTGCGTTCAGCAGGGGGATGACCGCCACCGCCACGACCAGTGACACCATCAGATTGATGGTTATCGTGATGGGGAACAGGTCCATGACGTCGCTCGCCTCGCCCTCCATGGTGTACATGAGCGGGAAGAAGATGGCACAGATGCAGACCGTGGCGAGCATCATGGGCTGGAAGTACTGCTTCACGCTCTTGATGGCCGACTCGCGGCGACCCATGCCCTTGCCCAGATACTCCAAGTAGCCGTCGATGACGACGATGCTGTTATCCACTATCATGCCCAGCACAATGATGAGGCACGCCAATGTGATAATGTTCAGAGGAATGTCGAAGGCGTACATGATTCCCGTGCTGGTGAACGTGCTGAGCGGTATCGTCACGGCGGCAACGATGGCCGAACGCAGCGGGAAGAGAATCATCATGACGAGGATGATGATGACCATCGAGAGGATGAGGTCGCGGAGGAAGCCGTGTACCGAGTCGCCCACCACCTGAGGAAGGTCGGTGATGCGGCGTATCTCGACATCGGAGGGAAGGTAGTCCCCCTTGAATGTATTCAGCACGTTGTCCACCTCCTCGCCGTAGCGGATGATGTTATTGCCCGGCGTCATCTCAAGGGAGAGCAGTACACAACGGTTGCCGTTGTTCTCGATGTAACTCTTCGACGTGTCGTACTCGCGCTTCACGGTGGCGATGTCTCGCACGCGCACTACCTTATTATTATTAGAGAAGATTATCTGGTTCATCAGTTCCTCCTCGCTGCGCTGCGTGGGCGACAGGTGGAGTTGGATGTCCTGTTCGCCGCCCGTCACGCTGCCCGCCATCGTGGTCAGCCCCTGACCCGACACGGCCTGCACCAGAGCAGCCTGACCGATGCCGTAGGCTGCCAGCCGCTCGCGGTCGACGTAGAGCGTAATCTGCTCCTTTACCTCGCCGAACTGGCGCACGTTCGACACCGAGGGGATGCGGCGCAGGCGGTCGGCCAATTCGTCGCTGTAGTCCTGCAGTTCGCGGTAACTGCGCTGGTCGCTCTCCAGCGTAATGAGCAGGGCACAGGCATCGCCAAAGTCATCGTTCACTATCAAGGCCACTACCCCACTGGGCAACTGGCTCTTGAACGTGTTCAGCCCGTGCTTCAGCTTGCTCCATACCTCATCCTTGCTCGGGATGTCGTCCTGCAACTGCACCATGACCACGCACATGCCGTTCTGACTCGTGGTCGTGGTCTTCGAGCGCTTTACTTCCTTGAAGGTGAACAGATAGCGCTCCAACGGACGGGCCACCTGTGCTTCTATTTCCTCACTCGTAGCCCCGGGCATGACGGCAATGACCACGCCCTGACGCACGGTGAAGGCGGGAAACTCGTCCTTCGGCATCTTATAGAGCCCATAAAGCCCGAAGACGAACAGGAGCACGGTCAGCAATGCCGTGATGCGGTAGTTATTGAGAGGCCATGCGGCCCAGTGTTTTTGCCATTCCATTGCGTTATGAGTTAATTCACTTAAAAGGTTACGGGTGTTCCTTCACCCAATTTCTGGTAACCCTCCACAATCACTTGGTCGCCTTCCTTCAGTCCCGACTCGATGACCACTCGGTTGCCCACGGTCTGTCCGACGGTGACGGGGTTGCGATGGGCCTTACCATCCTTGGCCACCCAGACGAAGAGCTTCTTATCCGTCGACTGCTGCACAGCCTTCACGGGCAACGTCAGCCCATCGTTTCTCATTTTCTCATTCCCTCCATAGCTCATTTTCACCCTTGCCACCATGCCGGGCAGGAGCTTCTGTCCGGGGTTGGGGAGCGTGATGCGTACGTCGTAGGTGTGCGTCAGCGGGTCGGCAGTAACGCCTTTTTCTATGCGTCCGCCACGAAAGGTCTCGTTGCCCAAAGCCTCCACGGTAATCTCCGTAGGCGTGGTGGCCGTGATAGCGGCCACCTCTTTCTCAGGTATCGCCACACGCACTTTCACCGTATTTATATTTAGGATGGTCAGCACGGGTTCGGTGGGTAGTACGGTCTCCCCTACCCCCATCACCTTCTGTCCCACTACTCCACTGACGGGAGCGTAGATACTACAGTCGCGCAGATTCTTCTGGCACAGGTCGTAACTGGCCTGCGCCTGCTGTACCTTGCTCTGTACCTCCACCCATTGCATATCGGCCAGTGAGCCGCTCTCGTGCAACTGCTTCATACGTGCCTCGGCATCCTTGGCCTGGTCCAACGCAGCCTTAGCCGCCGTAAGGGCATTGCGTGCCTGGGTGTCGTCGATAACGGCCAACAGCTGGCCCTTACGCACCTGCTGTCCTTCGCTCACTGTCACACGTTGCAACATGGCCATGCCCGTGAAGCTGACCATGGTACTGCTTTCCTCCTCCACCACACCCACGTAGGGCATAACGAAAGAGTCCGTACTCCTGCTGGCCTGCTCCACTTTCACGCGGATGGTCTCTTCCTGTTCCTCCACCTGCTTGCTGCCGCAGCCACTCAATACAAGAACCGCTGTTATGGCGGCCATTCCTATTCTTCTCATATCTTTCTTCTTTTCGTTTCTTTATTTTCGGATGCAAAGGTACAACATTATAATCAGAACTATAGAACAAAATAAACCTATTTTTTGTCCTATAAGTTCTTTCTTCTTATCCGACTGCAAAGATACGCATTATTCTGCAATCCTCAAACTCTTTGCAACCGAGTTGCAGAAAAGAACACCTACCTTTGCAGTCGAAACCACTAACGCACTAACCACAAAATAAACAACTATGGCACATCATCACGAACATCACCACCACGAGCACCACCATGCAGCGACCCACAAACTGCTGCTCATCGTCCTGGCCACCCTGCTGCTGGGCCTGGCCTATTACGTCGAACATCACTACACGCTGTCCACCGTCCAGCTGCTGATGCTCTATCTCCTGCCCTATCTGCTGGTGGGCTTCGGCACACTGAAGGAGGCTGCGGAAGGTATCGCCCATGGCGATGTCTTCAATGAAGACTTCCTCATGTCCGTGGCCACCATCGGGGCCCTGGCCATCGGTTTCCTGCCCGGGGCCGAGACGCAGTTTCCGGAGGCAGTCTTCGTCATGCTGTTCTTCCAGGTGGGCGAACTCTTCGAGGGTTATGCCGAGGGCAAGAGCCGTGAGAGCATCACTCATCTGATGGACATCCGTCCCGACACTGCCAACCTGCTAACCACCGATGCAGAAGGGAACTCCTGCACCAGCGTCGTCAGTCCCGACAGCGTGGAGGTGGGAAGCATCGTCGTTGTCCGTCCGGGCGAGAAGATACCCTTGGACGGCATCGTGACAGAAGGCACGTCGGCACTCAACACCGTGGCACTGACAGGCGAAAGCCTGCCGCGCGAGGTTGGCGTGGACGACGAAGTCATCTCGGGCTGCATCAACCTGAGCAGTCCGCTGTACATACGCACGATAAAGACCTTCTCCGAGAGTACGGTCTCAAAGATTATCCGGCTCGTGGAGTCGGCCGACCAGCAGAAATCGAAGAGCGAACATTTCATCAGCAAGTTTGCCGCCGTCTACACCCCTGTGGTTGTGGTAGGTGCCCTGCTATTGGCCGTCGTTCCTCCCTTAGTGCTTCACGGCACTTTCGCTGCCCTCTTCCCGACGTGGCTCTATCGGGCACTGATGTTTCTCATCGTTTCCTGTCCCTGCGCACTGGTCATCAGCGTTCCACTGAGTTTCTTCGGAGGCATAGGGGGTGCATCGCGCAACGGCATACTGGTGAAGGGGAGCAACTACATGGAAGCTCTGGCTCACCTGCGTACCGTGGTCTTCGACAAGACGGGAACGCTCACCCAGGGACAGTTCAGCGTCACAGCCATCCATCCCGACCAGACGGACGAACACCAGCTGCTGCACCTGGCAGCCCATGTGGAACACTTCACCACCCACCCCATCGGCATTGCCCTGCGACAGGCTTTCCCCGAGGAGGCTACCGACGGATGTCAGACCACCGACGTGGAGGAGATAGCCGGTGAGGGCATCACGGCACGAGTGAACGGAAAACTCGTAGGCGTAGGCAACAGTCGGCTGATGGAACGGCTGGGGGCCCAATGGCACGATTGCAAACACGACACGGGTACGGTCATCCACGTCGCCATCGACGGACAATATGCCGGACACATCATCATCAGTGACCAGATAAAGAAGGAGAGCACGGAGGCCATCGCACAACTGCGTAAGGAAGGCATCACCCGTATCGTCATGCTCACGGGCGACCGTCAGGAGGTGGCTCGGCAGGTGGCCGACACACTGGGTATTGACGAGTGTCATGCCGAGTTGCTGCCAGCCGACAAGGTGACCCATCTGGAACGTCTGCTACAAGAAAAGCCGGCAGACAGTCTGCTGGCTTTCGTAGGTGACGGTATCAACGATGCTCCCGTACTGGCCCGTGCCGATATCGGCATTGCCATGGGGGCCATGGGCAGTGACGCTGCCATAGAGGCTGCCGATGTGGTGCTGATGGACGACAATCCGTTACGTCTCTCCACGGCTATCCGCTTGGCTCGTCGCACCACGGGCATTGCCCGTCAGAACGTATGCTTCGCCATCGGCGTGAAAGTGGCTGTGCTGATATTGGCAACCCTGGGATTGGGTACGCTGGCTCTGGCCGTCTTTGCCGATGTGGGGGTCACGGTGCTGGCCGTGCTCAACGCCATGCGTACGCTCCGTCGTACGGTTTAGAACATGCGGATGCCCATCAGCCGACGCATCTCCTCCACGTTCCTGCGGACTATCTCACGCACCTTCTCCGCTCCCTCGCGGCGCACTCGGTTCAGGTAGTCCGTATCGGCGTATAACTGTTCGTAACGCTCGCGAATGGGACGCGTCACCTTCAGCACGTCCTCAGCTATCTGCATCTTCAGGTCACCATAGCGGATGGAGCAGTCGTTCCATGCAGCCAGATAGTGGTCATACACCTCGGGGGCAGACACCAGACGCAGGAAGAGGAACAGGTTCTTTATGGGGTCGCTCATTTCCGAGTTAGGCTCCGTGGGAGTCATGTCGGTCACAGCCTTCTTGAACTTCTTGATGACCGTCTGGTCGTCATCGTTGATGTAAATGCAGTTCCCCTCGCTCTTGCCCATCTTTCCGCTACCGTCCAGACCGGGAATCTTTATGGGCTCCCCCTTGGCCTCGTATGGACGAGGCTCTATCATGAAGTCTGTCTTATAGAAGTGGTTGAAGCGGACGGCAAAGTTACGCGCCATCTCCAAGTGCTGCAACTGATCCTTTCCCACGGGCACGAAGTGCGCACGGTGCTGAAGGATGTCAGCGGCCATCAGCACGGGATAGGTCAGCAGACCTGCATTCACGTTGTTAGGCTGCTTGCGCGCCTTATCCTTGAAGGCGACAGTCTTCTCCAGCTCGCCCAGATAGACATGCATGTTCAGCAGGGTGAAGAACTCGCAGGTCTCAGGCACGTCGCTCTGTACGTACACCATACATTTGTCGGGGTCCATGCCGGCAGCAAGATACTCGGCCAGGATACTGCGCACGTTATCGTTCAGCAGCGAAGGGTCGGGCTGGGTGGTCAGCGAATGATAGTCGGCAATGAAGTAACGGCAGTCGTAGTCGTTTTGCATGTCCACGAAATTGCGCAAGGCTCCGTAATAGTTGCCCAGATGCAGATGACCCGTGGCACGTATACCGCTCAATACAATAGGTTTCGTCATAGTCTCAAAGTGTGTTTCAGTAATTTGCGGTTGCGAATTTACGAATTTTTGCCCACATATCGTACATCCATTCCCAATTATTTTCCCTTGAGACCGAATTAGGTTAAGGATATCGTTATCGTTTCCCCTTTTCGTCTTCGTTTTCGTTTTCGTTTTCGTACGAAGTCTTATATTCGTACGAAGTTTTTTCGTAACTCTGCCACTTGCGTGGCTAAGTTACTCCGTCTCGGCATAAGAAATAAACGATTTTATTTCGTTCTGCCCTCGACTTTTCGTAACTTTGCAGCATGAAGATGCTCATGCTGCTCATCATGCTCACCTGTTCGCTGTCGGTTCGGGCCGACAACGACGTGAACGGCGACGGTCATACCGCTATAGGCGATGTGGCCAAACTGATAGACTGGCTGCTGAATCCCGACATGACCAACGGACACGACTATGTGGATTTGGGACTGCCCAGCGGTACGTTATGGGCCACCACCAATGTGGGCTCTACCTCCACCACCGACTACGGTCAGCTGTTTGCCTGGGGAGAGACCAGCGAGAAGAGCATCTACAACTGGCAGACCTACCAATGGGCAGAGGACGACACTACCCTCACCCGCTACAGCGGACACCGCGATACCTTATGGTTATGTGATGACGTAGCCTGCCGCCAATGGGGAGGATTGTGGCAATTACCTACCCTCGCCCAGTTTCAAGAGCTCACTCGTTATTGTCGTTGGAGTTGGGCATTGGTAAACGGTGTCTATGGTTACAGGGTGACCAACAACGGGACAGGAATCTTCCTGCCTGCTGCAGGTTATCAGACCGAGGCCATCATCTACGACCGCAACTCCACAGGCTATTACTGGACTTGTGAGAATCACGCTGTAGATAGTCTCCTCGCCTACGGGTTCTATCTAAGCAAGGATAATTACCTGTGGGGGTATCGCAGCCGTTCAGGTGGCCGTTCGGTACGTGCCGTATTCAATCCCTCCGATGCCCTCATCCGCTACGACATCAATGGTGACGGTCTTCTCACCATCAGCGACATCACCGCTCTCCTCCCCTCCCTTTGGTAACAAGCGACTGAAAGAACCACTAATGCACTAACCCGTTTTCGTAGCGCAGCGTATTGTTTTCGTTTTCGTTTTCGTTTTCGTACAAAGTCGAAGCACACTTCGACTTTGTCCTACCATTCGTCATCCCAAAGGTTGGTGGAGTAGGCCTGTAGCGACACATCGTCGCTCCAGTCACGCTCACCCTTTACCCAGTTCTCACCGGGAGCATTGGGATGCGCACGCTGGGAATGGGTATCGAAACCTCCCACATTCTCCAGCACGTTTTCTATGAGTCCCAGCCAGACTACTCGCGTCTCGGGTTTTGTATAAGTCTTCTTCATTGGTTCTGTTCCTCCCGCCTTTTTACTTATACATCACCTTCTTCCCGTTCTGGATATAGACTCCGTGTGCGGGATTCGTCACCCGTCGGCCCGTGAGGTCGTAGATGGGACTGTCATCCGTCAGCTGCGACTGCCACGTACCATCGGGCAGGATATCTATTGCATTCACGATGTTACCATCTTCGTCCTCTATCACTATCTCGGCAGGCATATTGCTCTCGTGAACCGATGCAGGCACCTCACTATCGTCAGGAGTGAATGCACTCGATGGAAGATAAGCCGTGCCAGGGTTCAGGTGACCACCGATTCGGATGTGATAGAAACCCATGCCATCGCCTTTTACGGGCGTACCATAGTAGCTACCAATTACGGTACCGGGAGTAACATACGACAGTCCGTAGATGCCTGCCCAGTTTTCATCGGTAATGTAGGTAGTATAAAGGTTAGCCTTGAGTATGTTGGTCGTGACAGCACACCCAGCGGGAATACCTCCTGACAAGTACTCAGCATCAGCAATGTAGAGAGCGTTGGGATAACTGGGGTTATACTTTTCATTTTTAACACCACTTATATTCTCACTATTGATGTTCGAACCTTCTACAGCCATGAACATGTATCCTTGGTTTCCTTCGAGATAATAGAATTCCCCATCGTCTGGCATGGCAGTGAACACAGCCTTCAGATTGTAATTGGTATGATTATCGTTTGCCGAACGATAGGCATGGACACAATAGTAAGGTATGGGGTTACCTGCTTTCGGAATCTTGACATTCAACGGATAGGAGAACGTACAGAAGTAGTTGTTGTTATACTGCGTTGAAGGCGATGGCTTCACGAAGATGGTATCCAGTTCGTTAAAGGTCTGGAACTTCCAGAGCGAGCTAATCTCGGAGCCCCAGTAATATCGCAACAAACCATCGGAGGAAACAGTCACCTGTGTTTTGGTATCTGCACTGGCTCCTGATGTCTGAGAGTCGCGAATCTGCCATACACCTGGAATAACAGGGTCAATATAGAATAGCATCTTATCAGCCTCGGTATTGGTCTGGAGGATTGGTCTGAAAGTCTTGGTCGAGTCTCCATGCTCCAGCCAATTTCCATTACCATTCTGCAGACTATATGTGGCATTGTTACCAAATGCTCCGGCCTCGCCCGTTTCACGAGTCACATAGAAGGAACCTGCAGTGTTGGTAACATCGTCCTTCGGAGAGCATCCCCAACTATCCCCAGTATCGAGTACATTATCTTTCCAAATAGAAATACCATTTCTCTCTGTCAGACGGGCACCGAATGCAGGACGTGTGCCACACATATTCTCCAAGAAGAAGGGATGCTTAAGCTGATTCCCATCTCCAAGATCCTCCGTGGGGCGCAAGTCCTGATAGAGTTTCTTCACCTCTGCTGCCGTCATCGTAGAATAACCAGCAGGTAGCGTGCCATTCTTTATGTTCTGTATTTTCTCCAGTATAGCGCGGAAGGCCACGGCACCCTTCATCGCAGCATTGTCGGATGCGGTCACCACTCCATCGTAAGTGCTGGTATAAGAGAGAGCCGTGCCGTTGTCCATGGCATTGACTGCGGCATTGCGCAACTGAACGATGTCGTTCAGCGGAGCAACACTCTCTACGTTGTCCAACGTAACCACACCGCCCACGTAACCAGCCAGCCCGTTCACCTCGCGAACAAACATCTCGCTCTCGCCTGAGTGCGTACCCTCATGGTTAATCTCGTTCTCGTTCTTGACGGGAATGAACTGCCAGAAGAAACCATCACCTCGGTTCTCTGACAGGAAGGAACTATAGATTGCTATGTGGTCGTTATGCGTGGCCAGACACAGGTATTTCTGTGCGCCCACCTGACTGGCTACCGATATGGCAGCATAGCTTCCACTCACAGGTGCGGCAGACGACATACTGGGACTGACGGCCACCGCAGGATAGAACAGCAGTGTGGCATCGTCCGAACCAGTAGGCGTACCCACCTGATAATGGCTGGATGAGGCCTGATAGAAGAACTTTCCCTCGTCCCTCTGCTCAGCGGCAGGGCTTTCCAATGTCTTGGTGGGAGCCAGTATGTCGCGGTTGCCCTGACATACCATGGTATACTGGCCATTGCCCAGATTGGTGATGTCCCAAATACTCCAGTAGCAGATGGCATCTTCCACTACGCTCACAGGGTTGACCATTGAGGTCAGCCATGCTTCCTTATCCTCTGGATTGCCATCGCCATTGGTGTCGAACGCATAGTTACGCACCAGATAGCGACCCGATTCCAACTGATAGTAACTGTTCGATGCATTCAGCAACTGCTCCAGAATGTAATAGTTCACATAGTTGGGTGTGGTCTCCAGATTATCAATAGCCTCTTCAATATCGTCCACCGCATCATCCGTAAGCGTAAACTCAGCGTCACTGCTTGCAGCGGCTGCAATGGCTGCGTTGGCAGCGGCAATAAGGCCTACACTGGCTTCCTCTACGGTGACGAATAGCCATCTGTTGTTAGCCGCAGACTTGTCCCACCATGTACGAACCCACTGAGCCAAACCGTAATTGCAGTGCATATAATGACTTGTGGCAACTGCATCTCCAACGGCTACGAACTGGCGGCCATAAGGTTCCAATCTCAAGGGGGCAGCAGACTTACTGGTGATGTACACCCAGTCTGCATTGTCGTCACCCTGCGTGGAGTTGATGTAACGTACGCCACCATCGGGGTACTGTCCGCCAGTGGTTCCGTAACAACTCTGTTTCATGTAGTACCGTCCGTCGGAAGCCTTCTCCACATTCCAGAAGAACGAACTGTTATAGGTAGATACCAGACCCAGTTTGGTTCCGTCCTCCAGGGTGTTCATGTAATAGCCCGCATTGTTCTTCACCAGATAATCCTTTCCGTTAACAGGCATATTGAAGTATTGGGGAAGATTGGAGTACATGGCATTGGCAGCGGATATTTTCTCCACAGTAGTGCCATGGGCCAAAGCCTTCAAGGCAGCATATCCGCTTGCAGAGAGATAGAAGAGTTCCGTGTTATGGTCTGCATCGTACAATTCATTGATGTAATCTACAGCATCCCAGTAGTACTGGTCGGGAGTAATGAATCGCCAACATGAGCCTTCATCGTTAGCCGAATAAATAGTAACCTTTGTTCTTCCAGCATCGTTTAAGCAATTACCGCCATCAGAATTCATAGATACACTATAATATAGGGCATTGTATGGACTATCCTGAATATACCACAGACGGCCACCAACACTGAACGTATTTCTATCGGGATTAGCATCATCTACACCTCGTGGGTCGGACAAAAATTTGCCAGCACTACCACCATTGGACAAACGATAGCCTGTTGTTCCATATGCCGTAAGCGTCCATATACTTTTTGTTGCATCGACTTCCCCCGCAGCATTTTGTACCAACTGAGCATCATCGTCTGCTCCATAAGTTGCATATTTACTACTTCTTGTGTTCTGTATGAGCAATTCTATATCCTCCTCCACATCTGCAATGTAGAAGAACCACTCATTAGCAGCATCGTCTATGGAATATGTTTTACCATACCATCTCACAATGCCATAAGGCTCCCCATTTTTCATGTTGAAAAGTTTAGGGCCCTCATTCCCATCTACTGCCACAATGGCCACACATCCTAACGAGACTCCCTCGTCATAAATCTCCGTAGTTGAGAATTCCACACGTGTCGCATCCGACTTGTTCTCAACAAGCGTATAAGCGACATTGTCCTCGATCGCTTTCTTTATGTAACGTCCGTCTGCCTCGTTGCGAATATAATACTGGTTAGCAGTACCCGATGCTATCACGTCCCAGACGTAGCCGGTAGTTCCGCATGCATCGGTGCCACCAATGGCATCGCTCTCCTGCCGCAACCACTTGTTACGACCACGGTTCTTAATGTAGTAGCGACCCTCGCCCACCGACGTAGTGGCTGAAGAAGCCACCGTGATGGTAATGGTAGTCCCCGAAAGTGAGAAGTTTGTAATCTTATAGGTGGGGCTGTTCGACAAACTGAACATCAACAGTGTAGGCGTAACATCGTTCTTTATCACGAAGAATCCACCGTTCTGTTGTGCAGAACGAGTGATGTCGGCATCTGCAGAATTAGAGTAGGTTACAGACACACCGTCTATTGGTGTTCCTCCTGCATCCTGCACTACAAGATTGTAGGCCGTATAGGGTGCAGGTTTCAAAAGCCAACGGTAGTTGTAACGCTCATTATTTGCAGTTCGTGAATAAGCTGATGTAGTACCATATATTTGTTGCATACCATAACTAACACTACTACTTGAATTATCAGCCGTAATGTCAGTTCCATTTGACGTACCCCCCCTAAAAGGCGGGAAGCGGTCAATCCCGTTGTTGAAATATCCGTAAAAGTGTGTGTATGGGTCAGATACCCTTGTACCATTTTGAGTAACTCCTGTCGGCGCAGATGAACTGGCATTCAAGAATAAATAATCACTCTTTGTCGTGGAAAAAGAATGTGTCCTGTTTCCTGTAGCAAAAGTAAGGTAGTTGCCGTCTCCTTCTGCCTTTTGCAGGTTATATAATGATGCTCCAGTAAGTGAGGTTTCACTTGTACGCATCACGAAAAGCTGAGGATCGGCAGATGTAGATGTAGAGATACTGGGTGTCCCACTATTGTTATAGACAGGGAATGCTCCATCGGAATAGACGTTATAGAGGGAGTAAACCGAACCTGCAGAAATCTCGGAAAGCGCAGTAACTCGCATCAAATATACTTTGAACCAAGGAACAAACAGCCACACACTTGTGCCAGCAGACGAACTATAACTGATTGTCGTTGTTTTGTCAGCTAAACCTGAAACAGACAAGGAAGGAGTATTGCCGGAAAAGGTTGTAGAGCTAATCGTTGCAGTAGAACCTGTTGCTGCAGTCAACGTGTAAGTTGCAGTACCATAACAATATGCACCTAATTCATATCCTGTAATTAAGTACCCATCAGGAGCCGTTATACTAAGAGAATAGGTTCCATCCCCACCAGGTTTAACAGCCATACTACGAGCACCAGTATTATTATTATTCGGAACTGTTGCCTGATCCAAGGAACCCGTAACTGTAAAAGTCACTCCTGCTAATCCTGAAGCTGCATTAGAGGTGAATGTCTTAGAACTAAGACTACCCTTACCATAAGTCCAACTAGAAAAAGAGTTATCGCAAACGGCTGATACAAGAGAGGCGTCAACCATTTCAAAGCCCCATTTGCTGGAGTTGTCCGTTCCTGTCCATAAGCCCATAGTGTTCGAGGAGCCCGTGTTGGAGGCAGCACCTCCATTCCAGTTCATGTATATACTTGCCACACTGGCAGTAGAAGTATATGGCGATATAAGATAGTTGTTGTTGGTCGTGTCGTATCCAAAGAACCAAAGCTGTTGTACCCCTACCTGGGCAAAATCTTTCCCGCTCGCATAACTGGCATCCTGTGTGTAGCCGATATATTGATTGCTGTCAAGGTTGTAGATATAATAGGCATTGGGGGTTTCTGAAGCGATGAAGATGAATCGGCCTTTTTCAGAAGTAGAAGCACCAGTCCTCATATTCCAGTAATAGGAAGACGAACCTACATTATGCACATTGTACACTACCGGATAATCGATAGTAGAGGCAACAACAGGCACGTCCTCGGCCACAGCATTGCACACAAAGAGTAAAGAAAACACGAAGAGGGAAATGAGTTTCTTCATTTGTCGAAATATAGTTAATTGTCGAATAATCAAAATAATAAAGGCGCGATTGTCAGTCGCAAATGGTTCATTACACCAAAGTTTGGCGCAAAAATACACATTTCTTACGACATGACCAAGGAAAAAGAGAAAAACTTTATGTAAGGCAAGGGCACAAGGTGCCAAAGTTCTTGAAAAGGGTTTTATCGGTTTTGGTGAGACAAGAATGAGACTTCGTTGGTAAGGGTCCGTTGTCCACCGGCTTTAAGTTCGGGTGTATTGATACGTATGTCGCAATCTACGACGAAAACAGTACCATTACGAGAACAAATGACATTTTCGTCATGTAAATCGCTCAGATATACGTCCTTAGTCGCAAATGTCCAGTTGCGGGCGTTCTTTAGCTCAAAACCTAACTGCTCCGCATATTGACGTATGGCCTTATCGGTCATCCGCTCTCCCTGAATAAACGGTTGTTCGACGATTACCTGAAAGTCCCCTCCCCTTGTTCGTCCAAAGCCCAAAACATTCATTCGTGTTTGTGGGAAATAGGCATTGTGTAGTGTTATCCGGTCAAGGGCAAGAATGGGAAGTACAAAGTAGTCGAGACCGATGGCTTTTACAAGGGTAGCCCCTTGATAATAGACGTGGGCTTCACCACCCTCTGTCACTTGTTCACCCAATAACGTCGGGAGCGTTAGATCGACGTCCTCGGTCCAACATCCTGTAACCTTGGCCCACTGCTCTATGATGTCTTCTTGCGCCTTTGCGCATTGCTGCTCTCTTTGGAAACTACCGAACGGCGCAGTGACTCTATCTGCTGCAATGTCTGCTGCCGCGAGTAAGGATGCAATGACATGTATTGGACCTCCCTCAGCGCAGCCATGCTGCTCGAGCGGTGAAAATCGTTGATAAACAAGCTTGCCTGTGATAAATAGCTCTGCATATAATTCAAGTTTAGCCAGACCCTCGGAATCGAATCCGTTGGCACAAATGTGCTGGATAGAGGTCCAAAAGTCTGTGTTCGTCATTTCGTTTGCCGTTTATTCTGATACCGCAAAGGTAGGGAATTAATTTGATATCTCCAAGATGCTCTCTCTTTTTCTTTCTTTTTCTTTTTCTCTCTAAATATTATCCCTCCCCCCGGAATAAAGGGGGGAGGGGGAGGCTCCGCCTCTAAAATTAAATAACGGCCCCCGAAAAAAGGGGCCGACGGTAACCCCATAAGGGTATGGGGGGAATCCTTTAGTCATCGGAGGCTCGATGAATTGTCATCGGACGCTTGATGAATAGTCATCGGACGCTTGATGAATAGTCATCGGACGCTTGATGAATAGTCATCGGACG